>Ga0310917_10000947_pt1 | contig 13480 bp, 14 predicted proteins | sample GREbulkMGLF178_FD_203531 | JGI IMG/M metagenome (GOLD analysis project Ga0310917, IMG submission 203531) | Lab enrichment of tropical soil microbial communities from Luquillo Experimental Forest, Puerto Rico - GRE.bulkMG.LF178 | ecosystem: Environmental > Terrestrial > Soil > Tropical forest >... | reverse complement strand
TTGGGGTCGCTACACGATTTGTTCAAAACTGCACGCTAAGCGGGATCAGTGCATAGTCGGACGTGTCCGCCGTTTCGGCGTCAAGGTGGCGACGAGTTTTGTCAGCCACGCGACTGCACCTGGTGTGCGACGCCAACCCGGGCCGCATTCCGTGACGTAGTAGGTCGCCTCGTCCGGCCCACCCATGGTGACGTCGCCATCGTCCGAGGTCACCGGAGGCTTCGTGCCGGCCAGGATGGCGGGTACATGCTCGTTCGCGGACCAGGCATCCCTGACCAGTGCCGCGGCCCGCTCGTCGTTGCCCCCGCTCTCGCGAAAAGCCACGAGCGCCCGGGTATAGAGCCAGAACGCGCTTCCGTCCTTGTGCGCGGCCAGCAACTCCTTGAGCGCGCTGCCATCGTCTTGTCTGAGCAGGCACCCGGCAAGGACGTACCGTATCCCCTGATTGTCGTTCGGGTTCAACTTGAGCATGTCGCGGTAGTGGGCGAGGGCGCCGGCGACGTCGCCAAGCTGCACGAGGGTGCCCGCGAGACCGGCCCTGGCCCGCATATACGGGCGTGTTTCGAGAAAGCCCCAGAAGTGGCCGGCATATTCCTTGAAGCCCCGTGGTCCGAGCGCCAATTCCCCGGCCTCGACACCCTTCGCATAGTAGTCTCGAGCCTCCTCGATAGATCGGGCTGCTTCTTCGGCCAGAAGGACATAAGCATCAGCGCAAAGCGGCGAGATGCCGAGTGCTTTATGGGCGAGCGCTATCCGGGAACGGGGGGTGGTTCGCTCCCAGGCCTCGTACATCACGTCCTGCGCTTTCGCCGTCGCATCGTCACCGCGGCGTCCGGTGATCGCCGCCAGGAAGCTCTCCATCGCGCGCCTGTCCGGCAACACCGCGGCGGCGCTGGTCTTCGTCGAGGTTTTCGGGGCTGTTTTCGAGCGCCGCTTCTTCGAGATTGGCATCCCTTGCTCCTCGTCCCCGATTTTCGTATCGCCCTGAGCTTAATGGGCTGCCCATCCGATGCTGGGCGACAATCCGTGACACGGTCGGCTGGCTGATGTTGTAGAGGCGCGCCATCTCGGCGCCGGACTTCCGGCCGGTGATGACGCTCTCGGCGATCTCGCGCCGTTTGGCGGTGTCGAGCTTCTTACGTCGACCGCCGATGCGACCCTCCGCCCGAGCGGCGGCGATGCCGGCCGAGGTTCGCTCCCGGATCATCGCGCGCTCGAATTCCGCGAACGAGCCGATCATCTGCATCATCATGCGGCCGGCCGGGGTAGTGGTGTCGATGTTCTCTGTGATCGACTGGAAGCCGGCGCCCGCCTGAGCGATTCGCTCCATGATGTGCAGAACGTCCTTCAGCGAGCGGGACAGGCGGTCGAGCTTCCAGACTACAACCGTGTCTCCCTCGCGGAGGTGGTCGAGCATCCGGTGCAGTTCGGGCCGGTCCCAACGGCCGCCCGACGCTGCCTCCTCGAACAAGCGCCGGCAGCCGGCGGCTCTGAGCGCCCTGGCCTGCAGGACGTTGTTCTGCTCGTCGCCCTTAGATACGCGGGCATAGCCGAGCAGCACGCCGCCGCTGGCGGACTTGCCGTCTTTCACAAACGAGCGTTTGCGAATGAAACTGGTGGCCATGGCGGGGGCTGGAAATTTTCCTTTCAATACCCTCTTTCAGAATGGCTCCCAAAGGCAATCCCGTTATGAACGGCCTCCCATCATCGAAACGAGGCCGTCATGCCCCGCCGCTCCTTGCTGTCAATCGAGCAGCGCACCCGCCTGTTCGCCATCCCGGTCGATCACGCCGAGATGGCGAAGCACTATCTTCTTAGCCCCGATGATTTGGCGCTCATCCGGACAAAGCGGCGCTCGGTCAACCGGCTTGGGTTCGCTATTGAGCTGTGCCTTCTGCGGCATCCCGGCCAGGGTCTGGGACCTGGCGAGCGTCCTCCGGAAGCCATGATCGGCTTCGTGGCTCGCCAGCTTTGTGTAGCCCCAGCCGCCTTTGCCGACTACGCGCTCCGCGATCAGACCCGGAGGGAGCACGCCGTCGAGCTGCAAAACCGTCTGCGCCTTCGAGGTTTCAGGCTGGCCGATTGGCGCGCTTGTCTCCAGGTGGGCACGGATACGGCATGGGCCACGGACCGCGGTGAGCCGATCGTTCGGGCAATGCTCGCCCATCTGCGCACTGCCAACGTGCTCGTCCCCGCTGGGGCGGTGCTGGAGCGAATCGGACTGGCAGCCCGTGTGCGCGCCCGCAAGCGGGCGTTCCAGGCTCTGGCGGATGGCCTGACGGAGGCTGAGCTGGAGGCACTCGACGCCCTGCTCGCGGTCGACCTGGAACTGCGCCGCTCCCGCTTCGCATGGCTGCGGGATTATTCGGAGTCGCCGGCACCCTCCAACCTCATCGAGCTACTTAATCGGCTCGAATACGTGCGGGGTCTGAAAATCGGCCCCGAACGTGCCGGCCGGATTCATGCCACCCGCCTCGGGCGCCTGGTTGACGAGGGGGCCATCATGACGGCGCAGCACATCGTCGACCTCGAACCGGTCCGCCGGACCGCCATCCTCGTGGCCCAAGTTGCCGGCCTGGAGGCTCGTCTCGCAGACGCGACGCTCACGATGTTCGAAAAGTACATGGGCTCATTATTCACCAAGGCCCGGAGCCGGGACGAGCGGCGTTTCCAGGCCACGAAGCGGGACGTAGCCAAGGCGCTGCTCCTGTTTCGCCGCACGATTGCGGCGCTCAAGCAGGCCAAGGAGACCGGAGAGGACGGCATCGCCGTCGTCGACCGCGAGGTCGGCATGAGGCAGCTTGACGGCGTCCTGCCCATTATCGAATCGGTCGCCGATGTCGCGGACCAGGAGATCCTCGCCACCGCGGCCGAGCGCTATACCGTCTTGCGCCGGTTCAGCCCGCGCTTCCTCGACGCGTTTTGCTTCCAGTCGAACACGCCTCAGCACCCCGTCCTGGCTGCCGTCGAACTTCTCAAGGCGATGAACCGCGACGGCACCCGCACTCTGCCCAAGCGGCCGCCGGCATCCTTCTTGCCCACGAAATGGCAAAAGCTGATCTTCGCGAATGGGTCAGCGGACCGGCGCCTCTATGAGACCGCCGTTCTTGCCGCGCTGCGTGACCGGTTGAAGGGCAGCGATATCTGGGTGGTCGGCAGCCGCGACTACCGCGCCTTCGAGAGCTACCTGCTGCCGACGGTGGCTACCGACACCGGAATTGACGGTGAATCCGATCCCGATCGCTACGTTGCCGTTCGCGCTGCCACCTTACACGAACGCTTAACCTTCGTGGCCGCCCGGGCGGAACGCGGCGAGCTCGACGGCGTCGAGATCGAGGACGGCAAGCTCTACATCGCTCGGACCAAGCCGGTCGTCCCGGATGCCGCGCGCTCACTTGCCAATCAGCTGGAGGGACTGCTGCCGCGGGTACGGATCACCGAAGTCCTGGCCGAAGTCGAGCAATGGACTGGCTTTGCCGACCGCTTCACCCACCTGCGCACCGGCAACCCTGCTGCTGACAAGCCAGCTCTGCTGGCGGCGGTCCTGGCCGACGGCACCAATCTGGGCTTATCCCGCATGGCCGACGCGTCGCGTGCTCTCAGCTACCACCATCTGATCAACGTCGCGCAATGGCACGTCAGCGACGACAACTACGTCGCCGCCCGTGCCGCCATCATCAATGCCCATCACAGCCATCCGATGGCCGCGCTCTGGGGTGACGGCACAACCTCATCCTCGGACGGCCAATACTTCCGCGCCGGCGGCCGCGCGGGACCCGGAGGCGCCATCAACGCCAAGTACGGCATCGACCCCGGCGCGGTTCTTTACACCCACGTGTCAGGCCAATACGGGCCGTTCCATACGAAGGTGCTCGCGGCGACAATGAGCGAGGCGCCCTATGTCCTCGATGGGCTGCACCAACACGTGCATCAGACCGACCTGCGCATCGCTGAGCATTACACGGACACCGCCGGCGCGACGGATCACGTGTTCGGCCTCTGCCATTTGCTGGGCTTTCGCTTCGCCCCCCGGATCAAGGACTTGAAGGACCGCAAGCTCTACGCGATCGAGAAGCCCGGCACTTATCAGCTGCTCGAGCCGCTGATCGGCGACACGGTCGAAACCGCGGCGGTCGTCAGCCAATGGGCGGTGCTCTTGCGCCTTAAAGCCTCAATCCAGGTCGGGAGGGTCATGCCCTCCGTCATCTTGCGCAAGCTCGCTGCGGCAGGAGCCGGCAACGCTCTGTCGCGCGCCTTGCGGGCACTCGGCCGGATTGAGCGCACCCTATTCACCCTGCAATGGCTGTCCGATCCTGATCTGCGTCAGCGCAGCCATGCCGGGCTCAACAAGGGCGAGGCGAGCAACTCCCTACGGAGAGCAGTCTTCTTCCACCGCCAGGGCGAGATCCGTGACCGGACCTTCGAAAACCAGAGCTTTCGGGCATCCGGTTTGAGCCTCATCACCGCCGCGATCGTCCACTGGAATACCGTCTACCTCGACCGCGCCGTCCAACACCTGCGTGCCCGGGGTGTTACTATTCCGGACAACCTCCTCGCGCACGTCGCGCCCCTCGGATGGGAGCACATCACACTCACCGGCGATTACATCTGGAACGACAACAATCCCGGCACCGGCTTCCGGCCGCTACGTGATGTTCGCGCGGCGTTCCTGCCGCAAGTCGCTTAGCGTGCAGTTTTGAGCAAATCGTGCGGCGACCCCAAATTAGTCGTGCAGTTTTCATGCCGGCTCGGCGTTGCCTAAACCATGGGCAGGCCGGATAGAATCTCTCGGACGAGCTACCCCCGCGACGGAACAATCCGGCGGGCGAGGGCAGGCGTCCGTGTGGACAAAGGCGCGGTCGATGGCCGGCGTAGGCAGGCACTTGATCACCTGTAACCGCGTCGTCCTGCCCCGACCTGGGCACCGTCGGTAAACTGCTCGCGCATCCCGGCCCGGCGGAGCAGAAGCCGCGCCTGACCGGGAAGGCCCGTGTCAGGCGATCCGGGCCTCCAGATCGCGGTTCCACAGGTCCCAATCGGCCTTGCTGGGCCTCGTATCGAGCCGCGCCACCAATGCCGCCCGCTCGATGGTCGACAGGAGGGCACCAGCTTTCGGGTCGCCCGGTTCGCGCTCCAGCGGGTCGAGAAACCGGTAGCCGTTGCTGGTTCGATGCACCCGCCATTCGCTGCCCCAATGGCCGAAGAGGTCGCGCTCTCGATGACGAACCCGGGTGATTCGGTGCACCCAGGTCAACAGGCCCGCCTCCTCGAGGGCGGCGATAGCCACGCAGACACTGTCGCGACAACACTTTGCGGCGACGGCGATCCGCTCATAGCTGGGAAAACACCGACCACCGCCATCGGCGCCGTGGAAGCGCCACAGCAGCGCTCTGAGCACCCGTAGCGACGCCCAGGTCAGCGGACCCTGGTGCTGCCGCGGCACCCGATTCGCCCTGTTGAAGGCCGATGCCGCCGCCCACACGCGAGCCTTGGCGTTGCCGTCGAGCCGATATGAGGGCGCCGGGCCGAAGATCTTCTCCCGCCGCGCACGCAGGTGACGCGGCACAAATGTTTGCAAACGGGCTCCTCTCCGCTCGCATCAGGCACAGACCTTCCCTGTCAGCGGAAATTCTCCGCTTGACGGCCGGATGCGATGTCGGGAAAGCTCCGTCCTGCCACAGATGGAGTTTCCCCGGCCTCGACCGGATGCAAGGCCCGCCCCTCGGCGGGCTTCTGCTTTTCTGGGCTATCGGGCTCCAGAGAGTTGACGACAGCCTGTCAGCTTGCCGGCATTGGTGGCTGCGTCACTGCGCTTGCAGCAGCGCCGCGGAAACCCTGGCGGTCGTCGGGCTCAAATTATCAACGGTTGGTAATTTGCCGGCGAATCAGCGCCACCCTTCATTAATAGGATGACGCCGGCAGGCCGGATTTAGGCCGCTTGATTCGCCGCCGAGCTGCTCACCGTGAGGGATTTGGGCGCGCGGGCCGCCAGGGTTTCTGCGGCCCTGCTGCAACCGTACTGGACGTAGCGCCCGATGGCGGCAAGCTCGTCGGCTGTCGTCAACTCTCTGGGAGCCCAACAGCCCAGAAAAGCAGAAGCCCGCCGAGGGGCGGGCCTTGCATCCGGTCGAACCGGGGAAACTGTGCTCTGGCAGGCATCAGCTTCCCCGACAATCCGACCGGCAGTCAAGCGGTGATTTTCCGCTGACAGGGAAGGTCTGTGCCTGACGCGGGCGAGGAGCCCGCATTGAAGCTTGTTTTGCCGCGTCATCTGCGGCCTCGCCGGGAGAAGATTTTCGGCCCGGCGCCATCACACCGGCTCGACGGCAACGCCAAGGCCCGCCTGTGGGTCGCGGCGGCGGCCTACAACAGTGCGAATCGTCAGCCCCGGCAGCACCAAGGCCCGCTGACCTGGGCGACGCTGCGGGTGCTGCGCGCGCTCTTGTGGCGCTTCCACAGCGCCGACGACGGCGGCCGCTGCTTCCCCTCCTACGAGCGAATCGCGGCGGCCGCGAAGTGTCACCGCGACAGCGTGTGCGTCGCGATCGCCGCGCTGGAGGACGCCGGCCTCCTAACCTGGGTGCATCGGCTGACCCGCACCCGTCGCCGCGAGCAGGACCTGTTCGGTCACTGGGGATCGGTGTGGCAGGTGATCCGAACCTCGAACGGTTACCGCTTCACCGACCCGCTCGATCGCGAGCCGGGCCGCCGTGGTTGGTGTAAGTCGGAAAATCCGGCTGGACCCCAGAACCGAGAGAAACAGAAAGACGGAGCGCGCCTCGACGGCGCGCAAGTCATCTCAGAGAAGGCCCCCCAGGCACCGCCCGAGCAGACGGAGAAGCCCGAATTTGCTCTCCAACGAGAGCACGCTGATCCGAATGGAGTGCGGTTGTCAGACAGCGAGCGCGCGGCGATCGTCGCCCGCCAGGATGCCGGAACCGCGACCGCCGTCGATTGGGCCCTTTACAGGCGCGCTCTGACCGTCAGGTAGCACCTGACGCGGGGATAGCGCCTCCGTCAGTCGGCTGGCCGGTTTACTGGCCAGGAGCGCCCCGGCGGCGGTTTTGATGTCGGTTTTGAAGAATTCCACATTTCGGGCGGCGCCCACGACACGTCATTCCGGGATCTTTAGACAAGACGAATACCCAGCAGTCCCGGGAGGAACTGCCGGTATCCCCCCAAAGCAGACGGTGATGCTGCCCGTCCAGCGATCAAGCCGGTAGACGTATCCTTGCAGCCCGGGCCCCGTTTCCTTGGGCAATCCTTGGACCGCGCTGATCTGCCAGCGGAAGACGATCAGGATCGCGGCGGCCAGCAGAACACCAATGATCGCAGCAGCGAGGATCAATGATTTCGATGCCATCCGTTTCAGGCTCGCATCAAGCCCCAGACGTAAACAATGGCAGCACCTAGCAAAGCTCCAAATACTGGCCAGCCCAGTAAAGGAAACAGCACGCCGTGCCTGCACCATACTGAAGTAAACCACACCCCATAAAATGCGGGACAGACGTCCAAGAACGGCGACGCGGAACTAATACCGCGCACCAGGCCAAGTACTCCACCAATGCCGGCGGCTACCCATAAAGCAATGCGATGTTCTTGCTTCCACAGAAGCGGATTGAGTTCGCTCATGCCGCGTCTTCGGTCGCCCGCGCCGCAGTGATCTCAAGCTCGCCCGCGGCAAATTTCGCGTGGTCGTCTTCGAGGCTCGGGAATAGGTGGCCGTAAATGTCGAAGGTCATCTGAATCGAGCTGTGGCCGAGCAGCGCCTGCAGCCGCTTGGCCGTAAAACCGCGCTCGATGGCCCAGGACGCGAAGAAGTGACGGAAGCTGTGCAGCCCGTACTTCGGGCGACCTTGCGCGTCCACGAGCCCCAGAGCGGGCTTCGGCAACCGGCATCACGCGGTCCCTTCAGGGTCGGCTTCTTTGAGAGCGTGCCGCTGCATCAGTTGCGTAAGCTTCGCCTAGGCCGCCGCTCGCGGCGGGCTAGTTCCGCATAGAGCGAACCCATGTCGTCGAGGCTGTCGCCGATCTTCTGGACGAGGCTGTAGAGCGCGGCGCAGACCAGAGTTTCCGTCACTTCCGGGGCGAGCCGGTAAAACTTGCTGCACACCGCGTCATAGACGCTGTCGGCGTCAGCGCCATTGGGATGCTCACTCCACAGCTCCTCGATCGCCCGCGTCAGCGCGGTCATGTCCTTGATCACCTTCGGCATCGCTGATCCTCCTTGCACTTTCGCTTGTCTGCTCATGGAGCACCTCCCGCCGCCCGGATCTTCAGCTCGCCCTGGGCGAATTTAGCGTGGTCGTCCTCCAGTGACGGGATAGATGGCGATAGGTTGCGCAACGTTGGCATCATCGGCACGGGAAAGCTTCGTAGAGGGCCAAAGCGACCAGGCCGGCGGCCCCCAGATGTCGCCTTTCCGGGTGTGAGGCGAGAAATCGCGTTACAACATCCGTCACCCTGGCCGACCTTCACATTGTTCGGCAAGCATGCCGTATATCCGTTAATTGCGTTGCTGCTCAGGGCGTCGGCAATGCCTCGAATGTAGCCCAAGCAAAGGCCCCGCTTGGTGGAGGTCTGGTCGAAGCACGCGCCGTAAAGGGCATTACCGTCCTCAAACTGCCCAGCCGCCATCGCCAGCCGCGCCGCGCTGACAGACACTACGAGAACAACGCAAAAGGAGCAGCAACCGCGGCTCAAGCCGCGGGGTCACACTGTCGCTCCCGCTGCCCGGATCTGCAGCTCGCCCGCCGCGAACTTCGCGTGGTCATCCTCATCCGTGGGCAGCCAATGCCCGTAGGTATCCATGGTCATGGTGATGGAGGAGTGCCCCAACAGGGTTTGCAGCCGCTTTGGCGAAAAGCCTTGTTGAATGCACCAGCTCGCGAAGAAGTGACGGAGGCTGTGTAGGCCATACTTCGGGCGCCCTTGCGCGTCCACGAGCCCGAGAGAGCGCTGTAGCGGCTCAAAGACGCGGGTGGCGATATTGGCGTGGCTTTGCACCGTCCCGTTATTGGTGGGGAAGACCAGCCCGAGCCGGCCTTTCGGGCAGGCGAGCTGCCACTCGCGCAAGGTGTTGACGACCATCGGCGACATCGGGATCGAGCACTCGCCGGCCGCCGACTTGGGCGCGCCGATCGTACCCCAGAGATCGGCGCGCTGGCGGACGTGCATCACCCGCTGCTCGAAATCGACCGCGGCCCAGGTTAGCCCGCGCAGCTCGCTGGCACGCATCCCGGTCAGCGCGGCGGTGACGAAGAACGGCCGCCATCGTCCCTTAGCGTGCTCGATCAGGAGGTTCACGTCCTCGCGCGACGGGATGTCGACACCGACCACGAGCTTGCCCTGCTCGCGCTTCTTGGTGTCGACGGCAACCGGGGTTGCGGTGTTCTGCGCAACATGGCCGCGCCGCATCGCCTCGCCGATGATCGACTTGAGGCTGGCCAGGACCTTCCGGGCGAGCGCCCGGCTCCGGGTTTCGAGGAGTTTGTCGCGGAACAATTGGACCACGGGTGTGGAGAGCTTGGCCAGCTTCACCGCGCCGAGCAAGGGCACGATGTGACGGTCGACATGATTCCGATATTGCTTGAGCGTGGATCGTTCGAGCTTCTCCAATTCGCCGCGCTTGAGCCACAGCCGGGCCGCCTCAGCGACGGTGATCGAGACGCTTTCGGGCGTGTGAATGCCGCGGACGATCTCGCCCTCGGTGAGCACGAGGAACGCCTTGGCGTCCTTCCTGGCCTTGAAGCCGCGGTTATGCCGCCGCCCGTGCTGGTCCTTGTAGGCGGCGCACCAGCGCACACGGATCTTGCCGTCCTGGCCGCGCCAGGTCCGCTTGTAGACCGATGCCATGCCCGTTACTCCGCCTGTGGAGACGGATTTTCGAGCGCCTCGACCCGGTCGACGAGCCGTTGCAGCAAGCCGACAATGTCGCCGAGGATGGCGGGGACACCGGCCAGCGGCTGAACGTGCATCGCCAGGGTTTGGTACTGCAAATTTTGCAGCGTCCGCAGGTCGGCGGTGTTGCGGATCGCCTGCTCGACAAGGCGCTGCAAAGCGGCGATGTCGACGTTGCGCGCGATGCCGACAAACTCGGCCTCGATGTCGCGCCTCAACTGGGCGAGATCGTCCTTGGTGCCGAGCCCGGCGACGGCGGTCGCAATCGCGACCTCGAAGTCGGCCTTGGTCGCCATCTCCTCGCGGATTATCGCGATGCTCGCCTGGAGCCGTTGCTCTACGGTGTCCTCAGCCATTGTCGTGGTCCTTCCGCGATGGTGGTCAGAGATGCCGCCACGGCTACCATCCGTGACGGCATCTCGCTCTTGCGTCCCTTAGGAGACATCGTATATATGGCCAATGTCTCTGTGAGCGCAAGGAAAATGGCGCAAACCCGGACCTTTCCCGGTGACGAGTTGCGGGCGCGGATCAAACGCCTGGGCTTGACCTATGCGCGCGCCGCAGAGCGGCTCGGACTGACTCTCGACGGGCTCAACAAGCAGATGCGCGGCGATCGCCGGGTGGGACGGCAGACCGTGATTATCCTCGATCTGATCGAGGAGATGGGGCGGCTAAAGAGCAAGCTGCCGCAGGGCGAGCGGCCACAGCGCCGCGACCAGCGGCTGGCCCAGTACCTCTATCCGTCCATGCCGGGGCGGAAGTGACCTTGACGGGCACGTCGTGAAGGTTCGTCGAGGCCTTGGGCGGCTATGGATCGCGGCGGCAGCGTTTTGGCTTGTGGTACGACCGGCCATGGCGGTGGGCTTCGTAACTACCGGGCCACTTGCAGAGCAACCGGAGGCTACTTACAACGAACTTACGCGATGTATCACAACGGGGTTTTCAAATTTACCAACCGCTAAGAAGCAAGATAGCCAAGCTGTACAAGCTATAGATGAAGAATGCGAGCGACAGACAGCAGGTATAACGCTAAACGAATACCAAGCTATGATCTTGGGTTGCGTAAGTTTACCGCAACCATTGACCGACCTCTGTGGCGCGGGCACTGACAAGCTACGACCGATGTTTGCTCCCGGCGCGACAGAAGCAGCTACAGCACCCCGCAATCTGACCACACCAGAGTTTCTTGCAATGGAGAGCGGCTGCCCAGAAACCCGAGACCTCACAAGAACCCGTTGTCTTAGAGGTATTGGCAAACTGAAGGAGCAAATTTTACGATGGTCGCAATGACCGGCCGGACTGACGGAAGGGTCCTCTTCGCGTCGCCCGCGAGCGCCTAGACGAGCGCGGCTGCGGCAGGACCTCGAAGTCGACCGATGAAAGAACGGGACACCCACGGCGCCGCAGGACCAATAAGTGTTTCTTTGTTCTCGAACCGAAAGAAACACTTACCTCCGCGCCTGCCGCGCCCGCTGAGCCGCGTCGAGCTGCTGCTGCAGCCTCGCCGCACCGGCCGCGTCGCCCTCCTGGTCGAGCGCGGCGATGCCGAATTCAGTGCGCCAGTCGTCCCAGTCGTGCGGCTGGATCGAGTTGTTGGATGGCTGGCCCCTGCAGCGCTCTTCGGCAACCCATTCGGCAGCTTCCGCCGAGCCGATATAGCGCTGCCGGCGGCGCAGCCGCATCGCCACGAAGCTCGTCTCGTTGTCGGCGCGGTAGAACAGCATGGTGCCGGTGCCGGTGCCGTGCAGGTTGTCATGCCTCCAGCCGAGCCGGGCAGCGACCCGGCGGGCGGCGCGCAGCACCGCGACGCGGTGGCCTTTGTTTTGGTCGGGCCAACCGCGCTCGTCACCATAGACCTCGACGGCGAGATCCTCGGCGGTCCAGGTGCGGGTCGGGTCGGCAAAGAGAGCGGCGACAGCGCGCTCGATCTTGCCGGGGCCTTTGCTCATCGGCAGTGTACCTTCGATATAAGTGTTTCTTTCGGTTCGAGGAGATGGAAACACTTATCGGAAGTATCAACCCGCTTAACGAAAAAAGACCGAGTTCACCTGAACCACCCTCGCCACCACGGGCGGCGCAAATCGGAAACCGTTTCCACTTTCTGCACCGCCGGCACCGAGCCCGCCTGCCGGTGCGTCAGCAGCGCGGTCAAGCGCTCCTGCACCCGGCGCCGCTCCTCGGCCTCGGCGTCCAACCGGGAGCGCAAATCGCGAATCGTCGTGTCGCGATCGGCGAGTTGTTGCGTCAGCAGCTCGACCTCGCGCACGTGCGTGGCATTCCACTGCACGTCGGAAGCAATAGCGCCTGATCCGGCGCCGTTGGTGGTCTTCAGCCCGAACACCCGGGCAAGCTCGGTCGTGTCGATCTGGCGCTCACCCGTCCCGTCCAGCGTGAAACTGAGCCGCCCGGCCTTCATCGCGCGATGGATTGTGGTGTGCGCCTTGCCCGTCAAGCGGGCGGCTTCGGAGAGACCGACCAGCGCCATAACTCCCCCGTTGCACGCACGTGCGCCGCGCTAACCGGCGGCAAGTGCGGGCGGGGGGAACGCACCGCGAGCGGAAGTATAGCGCACGTGCGGCTGCACGTGCCGACATCGAGGCGCCAGAAAACGGAGCGGAGCTGGACCAGTTGCGCGTCGAGGCGAGGAAAGCCTGTCCGTCAGTCGGCGGCCGAGGCGGCTCCCGTTAGGACAGGCGATCCTGCCGGCGCTTGGTCGTCCGGGCGCTCGCGCTTGAAGTAGAGCGCGCCGCTGTCGACGGCGGCCAGTTCCCAGCCGGCGAGGCCGAGAGCAGCGATCCGCTGCGTCTCCTCGGGGGTGCGCAGCGAACCGAGGTGGTAGATTTCATATTCCCAGGCGGCCGTGGGTCACTCCAAGCGTCGGTGATGGGCTACAAGAAGCCTCGTTAACAGCCGCCAGCCGCCGGAAGCTCCCGGGGGTACTCGGACACCACCCGAGGTCTGTGCGCGTGTGTGGCGTGGCCCACGGCCAGCCGGAAGCGATTTCAAATCCGGTTCGGGTGTCGAGCTTGTCGATCTCGAACTGGCGATGGCGCAGGCGCCCGAGCAGGGGATCGCGGTTGACGCTGACGACGGCGAGCCCGAGCGCGGGCACTGAAACGGCTCGCATGAGCAAAACTAACGCAAATTTTGCGGTGAAGGCTGTCAGGGCGCCGATGGGGCCTGAAATATAGAGGGACAGCCGCCAGGGCGGTTGAGGCGCTCTCGACCTTCCGGCTAGGCCGGATCGGCGCGGTTGGCGCGAAATACAATTTTTTGGCCGGATCTATCAAGATCGCGGACGACCTCGCGCCTAGCTCATGAGCATCGCAAAGGCAATCCCGCCCGCCCGAGAAGGGAGGATGCGATGAGCAGATTTGAAAACGTGATTGCTGCAATAATTGGTCTGATTTCGATTCCCGTCATGCTCTTGAACTTCGGGGGTGCGATTATCGGCGGCATATGGCTGGCCATACTGGGCAACTGGGGCCTGCTGGGATTAGGGCTTTTTTCATCTTCATTTCGTCATTTGGCATCAGCTTTGCCCTTATGCCGGGGCTCTTGTTCTCCGCACCGGGCGCTC
>Ga0310917_10000945_pt1 | contig 13488 bp, 12 predicted proteins | sample GREbulkMGLF178_FD_203531 | JGI IMG/M metagenome (GOLD analysis project Ga0310917, IMG submission 203531) | Lab enrichment of tropical soil microbial communities from Luquillo Experimental Forest, Puerto Rico - GRE.bulkMG.LF178 | ecosystem: Environmental > Terrestrial > Soil > Tropical forest >... | reverse complement strand
AGACGTTCTCGCCGCCACTGACGAACATGTCGTCGGCGCGCCCGATGAAGTAGTAAAACCCCTGGCCGTCGCGGCGGAACACGTCGCCGGTAATATAGAAGCCGTCTTCGGTCAGGGCGGCGCGCGTCGCGTCCGGCAGGTTGTGATAGCCGTTCATCAATGCCGGGCAGCGCATTTGCAGCACGCCTTCATCGGCGTCGCGGCCACTGCCGTCGACGAGCCGCAGCGCGACCCGCGGATGCGCGACGCCGAGCGACAGATCCGGGGTCGGACGGCCGTCCGGATGCGGCGCAAAGACGATCGGACCGGCTTCGGTCGTGCCATAGGCGTTGGTAATTTGAGCCTGCGGGAAGACCTGCCGCGCCGCTTGCAACAGCGCCGGCGATACCGGAGCCGAGCCCATGCGCACTGCAGCCACCGACGACAGATCGCTCTGCGCCAGCAAGTCCCGCTCGCGCAGCATCATCGCGATCATCGTCGGCACCGAGGTGAGCACGGTCGCGCGATAACGGCTCGCCGCCGCGATGTAGCCGGCCGCATTGAAGCCGGGCATGAGGATGATCGTGTCGTGATTGGCCAAAGCCGCCTGACACACGGCGAGAGCATTCATGTGATAGAGCGGGGCGGCGACCAGAGGCCGCTCGGCTCGGCTCGGCACCGGGCGCAGGCGCCGATCGACGACCCAGAGGTGGCTGTGATGCGACAGCGCCACGCCCTTGGGCCGCCCGCTCGATCCTGACGTGTAAAGAAAAATCGCCGACTCGGCAGGGTGTGGCGCAGTCGCGGCAAACAGCCTCGGGTCGAGCAGAGCGGCGAAATCCTCGCCGAAGATACGGCATCGGAGACCGCGCGGGCAGAGCGGCCGGCGCGGCGGGTCGCACAGGACGAGACGCGCGCCACAATCCTCGAGGATCGCGGCGACGGTGGCGGGCGGCAGCTTCCAATTGACCGGCACCGCGACGAGACCGGCGCGCATCGCGCCGAGAACGCTCGCCAGGAATTCGGCGCGGTTCGCCGACAGGATCGCGATCCGCTCGCCGGGCTCGAGGCCAGCGGCGAGCAGCCCGCGTGCGACCGAGGCGGCGAGCCGGTCGAAGTCGCGGTAGGAATAAGTTCGCGGCGCCACCTCGCCGCCGAGATCGATCAGCGCCGGCGCATCGGGATCGCCGGTCCGGTCGATTGCGTCGCCAAGATTGCGGAACGCGGTAGGAGCGAACTCGCCTGCCGGCTCCGGCATCGACTACTCCGTGAAGACGAGCGTGGCGTTGAATGCGGCCGCAGCCGGCACCACCACGCGTCGGTCCTCGACACGCAACCCGGCTGTCGAGCCCAGCAGCCGCTCAGTCTCGGGCAGCGACGTGACCTTGAACTCCGCCGCCGCAAGATACTCGGTGCGTCGGGCCGGATCGGCCGCGGCTTCGCCGAATTCCTCGGCAATCGCCGACGGCGGCGTCAGCTCGATCCGCGCTGTGCCGGCGGTGATCAGGAGACGGCCGTCGCTTGCATTCGCGGGGACCGACCTGAACAGAGCCTGGAACAGTGCCGCAGTTCGCTGCGGCTCGGGGGTCGCGACGACGACCCGCGCAATCGCGCGGGCACCATTTGGGTGATTCTGCCATTCCGGCCGCCACACGAGTTCCGGCGTCAAGTGCTCGCAGAAATAGACGCGGCCCATCGGCACCTTTTTCGGATCGAGGCGTGTCGTGCGGAAACGTGCGTCCCGCGTCTGGCCGGCCAATGTCACCGGACGCGAGAACGACTGGACCGGCTGGATCGGCAGGCTTACCGCAAGCGCATGCTGATAAATGCGCTCGGCATCATCGGCCTTGAACACCAAGCCATTGAGCCCGATCGGGAAAGGCGCGATCTCGGCGCGGCTCGCGCCGCCGGGCCCGAAGCCGAGCAGTTCCAGGTAATCGGTGGCGAACATCGCCAGATGGTTGCTCGAGCCGAGCGTGTGATGGCCGCGCGGCGTCAGCTGAAAGCCAAGCTCCGCGAAACGTTGCGCCGCCTCGTCGATGCAGTCGCGCACGTCGATGACGATGTGGTCGAGAATCGGTGAAGGCGGGGGCACGCTGCGGCTCCGCTGTTGACGCGTATAGGCAGGGTAAGGGCGCGCCACGGAGGCCGCAAGCGGGCCGCGCACGGCCGGTCGTCCTTGCGACAGCCGAAGGCGGGCAGACAGTCCGCGCCGGCGTGGCATTAACTTCGAATTTTACCGAATTAACTTTCAATTCGCTGCTGAAATTAATCTTTCAAGTATAGCATCGCCGCTCGACAAAATGGTTCACGAAGAGGAGATTCAAATGAAGGTCCTGACCAGATTGTTCGAGGACGAAAGTGGCGTTACGTCGATTGAATACGCCGTTATCGCGGCACTGATTGCGGTTGCAGCGGTCGGATCGCTTGCATTGATTGGCACAGACATAAGCAGCACCTTCAGCACGGTCGCCGGCAAGCTTTAGCCGTCAGGCGCGCACCCGTCGAACGCGACGGTGCGGCTAGGCTTTTAGCGCGATGTCCTCCCAGGGATAGGCGTAAGCGGTCGTCACTGTCGGGAACACGTCCTGCCACTTCGCGGCCGCGATGCGCGGTCCGATCGCCTGCATCGCGGCATGGCGGAACACCGGAACGAAATAAAGGTTTTCCAGGATCTCCCGTTGAATGTCAAAGGCCAGCGCTTGGCGTTCGTCACGGTCGGTCGAGCTGAGATATTTTGCGAACTTGGCATCAAGTTCGGGGACACAGTTGCGGTCGCGGCCATTGAAACCGCCGCAGCGCATAAAGCTGTCGTACCAGTTCGACCAAGTGCCGCCAACCCGCGCGGCGTCGAGGATGATCTGCACCCCCGGCCATTGCTTGAGCCCGCCTTGTAGCCTCTTCAGAAAGACGCCGCGCTCCATTGTCTGCATTTTGGCGCGGATGCCGATCGCCTGCAGTTGCGATACGATGCGCTCGCCGCGGGAGAAATAATCGGGCAACGGTGTCACCCAATCGACGTTGAAGCCGTTCGGAAAACCGGCATCCGCCATCAGTTGCTTGGCCTTGGCGACATCGCGCGGCCATTTCGGCCAGTCGAGCGCGTACTCGACATCGTTGTTGATCCAATTGCCGTCGACGCTGCCGAGGCCGTCGCATTCAGCCTGGTTCATCGCATCGCGATCGATCGCAAGGCTGACCGCCTGGCGCACGCGCTTGTCGTGGAACGGGTTTTTGGGGTCCCCAAAACCGGGGAACTCGAGCCAGAAATTGGCGGAAACGACCGGCGCCAGCACGAGCCTGGGATTGCTTCTGATACGATCGATCAACTCGCCCGGGACATTGTACATGATGTCGGCTTCGCCGCGCTCGAGCATCGCCACTCGCGTTGTCGCTTCGGGCGCGCTGAGGATCGTCAACCGCTTCACATGCACCGGCCGGTAATAATCATCGAAGGCCTCGAAATCGAGCCTCACCCCGGGTTGCTGGGCGACGAGCCGGTACGGCCCCGCGCCGATCGGCTTCTGCATGAATCCGTCCGGACCGACTTGTTGGTAATAATTGGCCGGCACTACCCAGCCGGCGCCACACACGTTGCCGGTGCCCAAAAGGATCGGAAAGTCGAAGAAAGGCTCGACAAAGTGAAAACGGACAGTGCGGTCGTCAACAATCTCGACGTCCTGAGTAGCTTTGTGCAGTACGTCGGCCCAGGCGCCGCGGTAACGTTCGTAGCTCCATTTGACGTCGGCAGGTGTGATCGGGGCGCCATCGTGAAACTTGATGCCTGGGCGCAAATGAAAAGTCGCGCTTTTGGCATCCTCGGCGAATTCATAGCCTGAAGCGAGCGCCGGATGGTCGTAACGGACCTCACGGAAGTTCTTGATCAGCGCATCCTGCAGCGCCATCAGGAAATTGTCGGGGCTCGCCGTGCCGTCATGCTGCTGCGGGTCTAGCCATCGCGTTGCGATATTGGTGTGCCAGGCGAGCACCATTTGCCCGTCGGCAACAACGTTTGCCGCGCTGCTGGCGCTGCGCAGGAACGGCGCCGCCACCGTTGCTCCGGTTGCCACTGCGGCGCCCAGCACTGTCCGCCGCTTCAGCGGTGTATTCGTCATCTTTCTTCCCCTACCGCTGTACTTTGGCCGCTCTCCCGAACCGTGATTTTTTGGGCAGACACCGTCAGCCATTAGCGTCAGGGGTTAGGGGGTCGAAAGCGACGACAAGGGAGCCGTTTGACGTGCGTCCAGGCTGTGCGGGGATCGCAATGACGCCCCAGCTCGTCTGTCGTTGCGAGGAGCGGAGCGGCGAAGCAATCTTGACGCGAATCCCGGTCGACGGATGGCGGAATCGGCCGGACCGGGCCAACCGAACCGGCAAGCGTTACTCGTCGCGGACAACGAACACGTCACTGGCTCTTACGCTCCTTCACCGTCTCACTGGAATCTACCCATACTCGGCCAAATGCCGGGCCGACGGCAACCATGTCAGCGTCACCGTCCTCGATCGCGATAGGCTGGTCAAGATTGCCCTTTCGCGACGATGGCGCGGGGCAGCACACATCATCACGAGCCGCCGTAAGGCCCTTACCTCGGTGACCTTCAAGCAGTCCTCAGATCAATGGGCTCATCGGGGTTCGACCGAACCGGCGGTCGCCGGGCTCAAGGGCACCGCGGAGACTATCGCGCTGGTCGCGGCCATAATCGCGGCGGTGGCGGCGCTGGCCGGCTGCTCGAACAGCGACTGCGCCTATTATGGCGATCCCGATGCAAATTCGCGCTGCGTCGTGGTCGGCCCCTCCCCGGTTGATGGGGGACAGTGACACGACGGAACGCGGCTGACAGACCGCCGTCCTCGTCTATTATCCCGAGCATTCCGCTGCTAGGGCGGAGGACAGAGATCAGCGAAGGGGATGGAAATGGTTCAGATCGGAGACGCCAAGGGCGAATACCGCGGAATCGCGTATCGCAATGATCCCGAGCTGAAGGCGTGGCTGGCGCGACGGCCGGCCGAGGCGGCGCTCGAGCCGGATTTGCCGATCATCGACCCGCATCACCATTTTTGGGACACGCCACAGCGGGGCCGTTATCTGCTGCCCGAGCTGCTCGCGGATATCTGCGGGCACAACATCATCGCGACCGTCTTTCTTGAGTGCCGTTCGATGTACCGCAAGGACGGTCCAGCGGAAATGGCGCCGGTCGGGGAGGTCGAATTCGTCAACGGCATCGCCGCAATGAGCGCGTCGGGCGGCTACGGACCCTGCCGCGTCGCCGAGGCGATCATCGGCCACGCTGACCTGACGCTCGGCGCGCGGGTCCGGGAAGTGCTGGAGGCTGAAATTAGGGTGGGCGGCGGACGTTTCCGCGGCATCCGCCATGGCGCGTCATGGGACGGCAGCGAGGCGATCCAGAAATTTGCGACACGCGCCGTTCCGCCTCATCTCGTGCGCGATCCGAAGTTCCGCGAGGGTTTCGCGCAACTCGCGCCGCTCGGCCTCAGCTTTGACTCCTGGCAATATCATCCGCAATTGCCGGACGCGATCGACCTCGCGCGGGCCTTCCCCGATACCACGATCATCCTCAACCATGTCGGCGGCGTGCTCGGTGTCGGCCCTTATGCCGGCCACCGGCCGGAAATCCTTGCCAGTTGGAAGAGGGATATCGGCGAACTGGCCAAATCCCCGAATGTCAACGTCAAGCTCGGCGGCATCGGCATGACCTCGTTCGGCTTCGACTTCCACGAGCGCAAACTGCCGCCGTCCTCCGAGGACCTTGCCACCGCGTGGCACCAGTACATCGAACCGTGCATCGAAGCCTTTGGCCCCAATCGCTGCATGTTCGAGAGCAACTTTCCGCCGGACAAGCAGTCCGGCGGCTACACCGAGCTGTGGAACGCATTCAAGCGCATCACGTCGAGCGCCTCAGCGGCCGAAAAACGCGCGCTCTACAGCGGCACCGCCGCGCGGGTTTACCGGCTAGCGATATTCTGATCCGGGTCGCCGCGGCCCGCGCAGACCTAACTGAAGGAGACACCGATGCCGGCACCGTACGAGAGGCATCGCGCCCAGCTCAAAGCCATACTGCTAGCCTGGGGCATGCCGGAGGACAACGCGGAAGCGACCGCCGACATCCTCGGCTGGGCCGATCTGCACGGTGTCGACAGCCACGGCATCTCGATGCTGCCGGGCTACGACCGGTTACGCCGTGCAGGACGCGCGAATATGGCGGCCAGGCCGCGCATCATCAAGGAGACGCCGGTCTCGGCGCTGGTCGACGGCGATGGCGGGCTCGGCCATGTGCCGGCGCGTTTTGCGATGCAGGTGGCGATCGACAAGGCGAAGCAATCGGGCATGGCGATCGCGGCGGTGCGCAACTCGGCCCATTTCGCGGCCACCGGATACTACACTTTGATGGCGGCCAAGGAAGGGCTGATCGGCATGGCCTGCACCAGCGCCTCCAGCGTCCAGGTGGCGCCGACCTTCGGCAAAGAAGCGAAGCTCGGCACCGACCCCTGGTCGTTCGCGGCGCCGACGGCGGACGGGCCGCCGTTTCTGCTCGACATGGCGACGACGACCGTGGCCGCCGGCCGCATCCGGAACAAGGCCAACGAAGGGCTTCCCTGCCCGCCGGGCTGGGTGCTGAGCAAGGACGGGCTCCCCAGCACCGACCCCCTGGAGGCGCGCGAGAAGGGCGGATTTCTGACCTCGCTTGGCGGTTCGCCGGAGAATTCGAGCTACAAGGGCTATGGCCTCGCGGTTATGGTGAATATCCTTGGCTCGTGCCTGTCGGGTGCGAGCCTGATCACCGACCCGATGCACGGGAAGAAGCCGCAGGGCAATGATATCGGCCATTGCTTCATCGCGATCGATCCCGGCCTGTTCCGCGACCGCGAGGAATTCACCGCCGACGTGACGCGCTTCTGCAATGATCTGCGCGCGACAAAGCCCGTCGATCCGGTACAGCCGGTGATGGTGGCTGGTGATCCGCAGTGGAACTATGCGAAGAAGCGCCTGCAGGATGGGATTCCGGTCGGCCCGGGCCTCTTGAACCAAATCCGTCAGATCGCCCAGGCTTGCGCCGCACCCTGGCTATTGGATTGAGTCCCGCCGAGCATGTATCCCGTGACGTCACGCGTCCGAGCGGCTCTGGTGACCGCCTGCGAGTGGAGATTGCCATGCCCGTTCGCGCAGCGACAGACGCACGGGCATTTCACCCATTGTTACGCCGTGGTGTGGAGGCCCTATCTGATCGGCTTCGTGCAAACCCTTGGCCGACTGCCGCGGTGCGGTGACCATGGCCAAACAAACCCGGGAGGGTTCGATGCCGAAGAAGGCTCCGCCGGTATTCCTCGATTATGACCAGGCGGCGCTCGACGCTGCCTATGACCAGGCGGCCTATGCGCCGAACCGCGAGCAGCTGATCAAGCGCCGCATCCGCGATAGCGAACGAGCGCGCCAAAGGATCGGCGACCCCGAACGCGCGGCCTACGGGGCAGCCGAGATCGAGCAGCTCGACATCTATCGTACCGGACGCGCCGCGTCTCCCGTCTTCATCTTCATTCATGGCGGGGCCTGGCGCAGCGGCCGGTCGAGAGATTTCGTGACCCCGGCTGAAATGTTCACTACCGCCGGGGCACACTATGTCGTGCCCGACTTCGCCTGGGTGCAGGATGTCGGCGGGAGTCTCATCGTGCTCGCCGATCAGGTCTGCCGCACCGTCGCCTGGGTTCACCGGAACGCCGCGGATTTCGGTGGCGATCCCAACCGGCTTTACCTGGGAGGCCAATCCTCGGGCGGGCATCTCGCCGCGGTCGCGCTGACAACCGACTGGCAGCGCAACTTTGGCCTGCCGGCCGACATCATCAAAGGCGGCATGTGCATCAGCGGCATGTACGATCTGGCGCCGGTGCGGCTGTCGGCGCGCAGCGCCTATGTCAAATTCGACGACGCGATGGTCGCCGCACTGAGCCCGATATGCCATCTCGAGCAACTGCACGCGCCGCTGGTCGTCGCTTACGGCACCTGCGAGACCCCAGAATTCCAGCGTCAGAACCGCGAATTCGCAACCGCGGTCAAGCAGCCGGCAAGAGGGTCCAGCTGCTGGTCGGCGAGCACTACAACCACTTCGAATTGCCGGAGACCCTCGCTAATCCATACGGGCTCCTGGGGCGTGCCGTGCTTGATCTGATGGGGCTGCCGGCAGGCGGCGCGCAGTGACCCGCATCGCGGCTATCTTGTCGCTCCGGATTATTGGCCCCAAACCTCGACGAGCAGACGCCGCAATTCTCGCCCATGACTCACTCAGGGCAAGGCCGCAATCTGGAAACAGTAGCTGATCATCGCGGCCAGCGCTTGCTCGGTCGAGTGACTGCGACCTCATCTTTCTGGTTATGTCTGGGGCATTCCACCACATCCCGCCATCGTGGTCGCATGGGTGTTATAACTGTTTGAAATGGCGCAAATCCTTGATCCTCTATCTGACTACGTTTCAGCCAAAAAGGCCGCTAAAGAGCGGCCCTTTGGGGATAAGCTGTTGAATTTGGCTGGTGCCCAGGGGCGGAATCGAACCACCGACACACGGATTTTCAGTCCGCGGTTCGAAGCGCTCTAACCTATTATAAATGCAAGGTTGAAAGGCAATCAAAGCCCGTTTGGATGCCATTTGGATGCTGTTTCGAGCAGCACAGTTTCGGCAGCGTCGAATTTGGCGTGGTCATCTTCGAGACTGGGGAAGAGATGGCCGTACACATCGAAAGTCATCTGAATAGAACTGTGCCCCAACAATGCCTGCACGCGCTTTGGGCTGAAGCCCTGTTCGATTGCCCAGCTAGCGTAGAAGTGTCTGAGCCCATGTAGCCCATATTTGGCGCCGCCCTCATAGGTGACGCCTGCGTCGATCTGGGCCGGATACCAGCCTCTATTACAAATATTAGCGTGCGATTCGACGGTGCCGGCGCCAGTGGGGAACGCGAGATTGAGCTCGCCGGGCGGGCAAGCCAGCTTCCATTCGCGCAGCACATTGACAACCGTCCGCGACATTGGCACTTCGCGATCGCCGGCTGCCGATTTCGGCGCTCCCAAGGTTCGCCACAGATCGGCGCGTTGGCGGACGTGGATCACCCGCCGTTCGAAGTCGACCGAATCCCAACACAAGCCACGCAACTCGGAGGCACGCAGCCCGGTCAGCGCCGCGGTAATGATCAGCGGCCGCCAGCGCCCGCGCGCCGCTTCAAAAATGGCGGTGATCTCCTCCTTCGAGGGAATATCGCGCCCAACGGCCAGCTTCGCCCGCGCTCGTTTCTTGGTTTCGACCTTGACCCCGAGGGCCGCATTTTGCGCAACGAGACCGCGGCGCAATGCATCGCGGAGGATGCTTTTGAGGCTGGTGAGCACTTTCCGTGCCATCGGCCGCGAGGTTTCTCGGAGCAGCTTGTCCTTAAATGCTTCGACCATCGGGACCGTCAGGCGAGCAAGCTTCGTACTGCCGAGGTTTGGGATGATGTGTAACCCGACATGGCCTGCGTATTGCCTTAGAGTCGATTGTTCTAATTTTTCGGTCCTGCCCCGTTCGAGCCAAAGTTCAGCGGCTTGAGCGACAGTAATCGACGTGCTTTCGGGTGTGTGGATTCCGCCCCTAACGGCAATAACTGTTTCAGCCTAGTAGGTTTGTGCTTCTCGCTTTTTACGGAATATCTTGTTTCAGCGGGTGCCGGTTCCATCCCTATAGTAGACCACCCAACCTTCGGACTTTCCATTCCGAAATCGTTCTCTGATTGCCATTCGTGGGCTCCTTTCCGTACATATGGATGCCAAGAATCCGTTAGTCAACGAAAAACCTAAAAATGACAGGTGTTGACAAACAGACCGAAAAGCACGCATGCTTTTGCTCATGGCTAGAGGTCTCATCGGCTTTCCCCTGACGCTGGGCGAGGTGATTGACGCCGTAGCCGGCTGTGTGCCTCGGATGCGGCCGGAACTGCTTAAGCGTCGGCTCGATCTGTGGGCAGCCAAAGGGATCCTGCGGTCACTGGGGCCGGTCCACGTCGGCTCCGGGAACCGCCGGTCGTTCGACCCGGAGACTGTCTACTACGCTGCCGTATTGCTGAAGATCACCCAATTCGGCAGCAATATCGAAGTGCTCAGGGCGATCGTACAGACAATCGCCGCCGGCATAAAAAAGAGAGAGCGCTTTGACCTTTGGGAGCAGGCAAAAGTCCCGGGCAATGTTGCTCGGCATGGACCTGTATGGGCGGCTCTCGGGATCGAGCTTGGCCCCGATGGTGACAAACCCGTCGCCACTTGGATTGACCTAAAGAACTCACCCGGCGGCCACTTCTACACGACGCCGTCGTTCGCAATTGATCCGCGTAATAAATCCTTCCCGGACCATTTGACCCTTGTCAATCTGAGTGAGGCTTTTCACAGAGTGAGAATCCCGTGATTTTTTTATTGGTGCAAAAGCATGCGTGTGTTTGGCAACTGACTGAGAAGGAGATCTAATGAGCAGCAACAAGAACGATAACCGAATTCTGCTGGGTGTGCCCAAGATCCATGAAGAGGGCCGGCAGTACTTCCCTGAAGACGGTAGCTATACCGAGCGGGTCACCCGCTATCACCTCGAGCGGGGCATCATCGAGGGCGATCGACTGGGGGCCCAGTGGACGTCGACCCCGCAGAAGGTGCGTAAGGCCTACGGCAAGCACGCCGGCACAGTCTAGTGACGCCGGAAATCCGCGCCCGCCGCAGCGAGCGCCGACGGCAGGATCGCCGTCGGTTGCTGCGGAGACTGGCGGACAGTCTAAGCGGCGCACGGTGGTGGGCGTATGACTGTCCGTCCGCACTAAAGGTCGAACTCGCAGTCTGTAAGATTCTCAGTAGGTTAGCTTAGGAGTGAAAATATGACTGAACCCAAAAAAGTTGAAGACAAGCCAGCCCTCACGGTTGTCTCGGATGTCGATGCGGCGCCGCCGGAGTCGAAACAGGAGACGTCGGTAGTAGAGCCAGCAGAGCGGCTCGACGATAGAGCCGTTCTCGACGAATTCGAGCAGCTGGCGGCCGACACCATCCTTGATGACGATGACGGCGACGACCCTGGCGCCAAAGAAGAGATTACGACGCCGTTGGTCTTCAAGAAATTGCCGAAGTTCTGCAATTTCCGGGCTAACCCGGAAACCTTCGATCTCTGGGGAACGACCGACGACCAGGGTATGGAGGAGTTGGTCATCGTTACCACAAAAGAGTTTGCTCCAAACTTTGAGGAAGATGTCGAGCTGCGTCGCATCAGGTTCTATGAGACAGTGACGGCTCATGACGGGCTGATCCGAGAGGTCTGGTGCCCGGTGCCCGAGAAAGGCAAAAAAGCCAATCTTTGGATACAGACCAGATTCGACGCCCTCGAACACGCCAAGACGAAGTGGACAACGATGCGGTCGCGAACCAAATTGGGCCAATACACTTATCGGCCATCGCGCAAACAAGAGGAATATGGTGAGCCCAAGTTCAGCGGACTGAGACGAGGTCAGCGCGTCGCCAACCTGAAAAAGCTGGGGCTGTTGGCTGACAGCAAGGACCATCCGTTCTTCAAGAAGGCGACCGACACGGAGTGAACCCTCGTGGCTCACTCCTTTATCGATCAATACTCTTTCCTCGACCCGTTCGAGGAAATTGTCCTAGGCGATTCCGAGTTTGTTACTCAACCAGGTGAGTTGTATCTACCCGTCGCCTATGGTTACAAGGAACTGCGCTCTGGCAACTCCGGAGTGCAGTTCGCTCGCGAGCTAAACCGTCTCGCTGCAACTGGCGGCTTTGATGACGTCAAAGCCCGTCAAGATGCAATACGACGTGATTTCGGTTCCTTTCCGCCCCATCGCCATGACAAAAAGGCGCTTTATGTCTGCTTCACCCAGGCCGAGCCGGAATTCTATGGTTCGATAAATTGGACATTCGAGATGCCGCTGCTCGACCTTCGCGTTGAGCATATCAATCTCACCAACATTTCTGAAAAAATCCCCAAAGCTGGGAAGCTCGAACGGGTGAAACCGCCGCGATCATTGATCGACATCTTGCACTCGAACGGTATTACCGACGGCCACATCGGAATCAAAAAAGCGATTCGCGATCGCATCATACAAGGCTTTCCGTTCGAGGATATTTGGTGCTGTCGCATCCCAAAGTACTGCCTCAGCGACGTGTCGCCGTTGCTGGAGAAGCTGTTGGAAATTCTGCTGCCCCGCATCAGCAACTTCAAACAAGCCCTATATCGCGGCGAATACGTCAAGCTCGCTGCCGAGATATTTTGCGCGGGGCAGCCGGCCGACCCGTGGTCTGCTGACGGGTTTCGACAAACCGAGAAGCGTCAGGCCGTGCGGTTACGGGCAGTTTCCAATACGAGCCTGACCCAAGGGCTCTACACCGGCGACACTCTGACCAACGCCAAGATGAAAGAGTTTGTCGAACGCCATGGTTGGCAGAACTGGTGGCGCCGGACCGCGAAGATTGGACAATTCGGCAAGGCCAACCGTGACTTTGTCACGCTTGCTGAGCGCTATCCCGAACATGAGGGATACAGAAACCTGCAGGACGTCGGCAAGACCCTGTCGCTACTGCACGAATTGAAACTGATCGCCGGTTCGGACAACCGGTACCGCACGCCGATTTGGCCATTCTCAACAATCACCGGCCGCATGGCACCGGATGGCTCGGTCTATCCGTTCACGACGCCGGCCTGGACGCGCTACACGATCATGTCAGTGCCCGGCACGGCCTTGGCCTATCTCGATTTCGCCTCGATGGAATTTGGCGTCGCGGCGGGCCTCTCACACTGCCCGGTCATGCTGACCGACTATGACGGCGAGCCCTATCTGATCCTTCCGCAGCTCGCCGGCATCGTTCCGCCCGAAGCAACCCGTCACAGCCATCCGAAGCTTCGTGAAGAGTGCAAAGCGCCGATCCTGGCTATTCAATATGGCGGCGGCGCTGATTTGATGGTGCGTAAGCTCCACAAGCTTGGTGTCACCAAGAGTCAAGGACAGCGATTGGTCAATCTGCACCATGAGCGTTACGCCCGATACTGGGAGTGGAGTGACAATACGCTGCAACAGGCTTTCGACGACGGCGAACTGATAACCAAAGATGGGTGGCGCTGCGGGGTGTCATCGAAAACCTCGCTGCATACAGCCCGTAATTGGCTGATCCAGGCCATTGCCGCCTCGATCTTCCGCTACGCCTGTCTGATGATGCGAGCTCTCGGCATTCGCATCATCGCCGTCGTGCACGACGCCGTGCTGATCGAAGTGCCAGCCGATCGCATCGACGCGGAGGTCGCTCGCGCCACTTTGTGTCTCGAGCGGGCCTCGCGCCGGTTCCTGCGCGGTAAAGCTCTCCGCGTCGATGCCAAGATCGTTCGGGAGGGCGAGCGCCTCGGTGATAAGCGCGGCACCGACATCTGGAATTTTTTCGAGGGCACCTTGCGCGAGCTGGATGAGGGAATGGTCGATGCCGCAGGATGATGAAAA
>Ga0310917_10000941_pt1 | contig 13497 bp, 13 predicted proteins | sample GREbulkMGLF178_FD_203531 | JGI IMG/M metagenome (GOLD analysis project Ga0310917, IMG submission 203531) | Lab enrichment of tropical soil microbial communities from Luquillo Experimental Forest, Puerto Rico - GRE.bulkMG.LF178 | ecosystem: Environmental > Terrestrial > Soil > Tropical forest >... | reverse complement strand
CGCCTCCGATCTTCTCATCGGCGACGGCGCACAGGTCGAGGGCAGCGTCATTGCGCAGGACGTCACGGTCTGCGGCCGCGTCAAGGGCACCATCCGTGCCGTCCGCGTCAAGCTGCAGAACGGTGGGGCGGTCGAGGGTGACATTTTTCATCGGTCGTTGTCGATCGACGAGAACTCTGTGTTCGAAGGATCGTCACGGCGCGTTGAAAATCCAACGGACCTACCGGCGGTCGACGCCAAAGGCCCGCGGGAAGAAGACATGCGCGGCTCGGCCCTGGCCCCGTATTTGCAGCGCGTCGAAGGATCGGCATCCACCGAGTGGTCCGAGTCGACGGCTGAGCCGAAGCATTAAGGCGCGCGCACACTAGTGTCCCGATTCCGAAGTTCGCATCATTGTGCCGCAGCCTCGTTTGCGAACTTCGGAATCGAAGGACACTAGCAACTTATTGATCTAGTGTGGCTTTGGTTCAGAAGTCCGCATTTCGGACGCGGCCAACAATGATGCGGACTTCTGAACCGCCACACTAGACGTTCTCCAGCGCCCGCGTCGTCCCGCGCCCTTAGGGCCGCTCGTGCTCGCGACTGGATGACGGCGCATTGCGGACGGCCGCGGCGCCCGTGACTTTCGGCAAGACATGCCACAGGACGTGAGCACAGCTTTAGCGTTGGCCCAACCGGACCGGCGTTTCGCGAGCGCCTTCGTGACGGCCCAGGACGGCCTCAGGCTGCATGTGCGTAGCTACGGGTCTCGCGTCGCTTGCGCGCGTCCAGTCGTTTGCCTGCCCGGTCTCGCCCACACCGCAGCCGACTTTGATCCCTTGGCGACGGCGCTCACGGCCGACCCTGCCAAGCCGCGGCTCGTATTGGCGCTCGATTATCGCGGCCACGGCCAATCCGAATACGACCGCAACGCCGACAACTACACGCTTCCGGTCGCACTCGCCGACCTCTCGGCCGTCGTGATCGCGCTCGAGATCGCGCCGGCCATAGTCGTCGGCACCTCCTACGGCGGCCTCCTCGCCATGATGCTGGCGGTATGGCGGCCGACGGCGATCGCCGGCGTCATCCTCAACGACATTGGTCCTGTCATCGAGCCGCCGGGCCTGCTGCGGATCAAAAGCTATGTGGGAAAGCTCCCGGTCCCGCGCAGCTTCGAGGAGGGCGCGGACATCCTGCGCTGGTGGTTCGACGCGCAGTTCCCGAAGCTCGCACCGCAGGATTGGATCGCGTTTGCCCGGCGCACCTGGCGCGAGCACCGCGGCCAACTGGTGCCCGACTACGATCTCAAGGTGGCCCGCACGCTGCAGGCGGCCGATCTGCAGCATCTCCCGACGTTGTGGAGTCACTTCGACGCGTTGGCGCGGGTGCCGCTGATGGTTATTCGCGGCGCTAGGTCGGATATGCTGGCCTCGACCACGCTCGATGCGATGCTCAAGCGGCGCAGCGAGATCGACATCGCCGTGGTGGCGGATCAGGGTCACGCGCCGTTGCTGACCGAGCCCAAGCTGATGCGGCGGATCGCAGATTTTGTCGCATCGTGCGACGTCTCCGCCCGGCTGTGACCGGGGGAGCGGCTGCATCAGGGGCGCTATAGCCATAGCGTATAGCCATCCGCGGCCGCACGCACGGCCGCCTCGGCAGTCAAGAAAACAAATCCATGGTCCGACTCATCATCGAGAGAGAGCGAGCGCAAACATCCCGCTGACCCGACGATCAGAAACAGGACCCCGCCATTGAGCTTTGATCCGGGGCTGAAGAAAGAACATGTCGCCGGCCGTTCCAATCCCGCCGCGAGTCCTCCTGCATAGGTGAGTTTTTTCGCGACCCGTCCGTACTGCCCGGTTTCCCCCGCGTTAGGCGAGGTCATGACACGGGGAGGGCTCGACGTGGGTTGCAAAAGCCGGACCCGATACTACCGCTTCCGACGACCGTGCTGACGGTAAACGCGGACCGCCGCGGCCGGGATTGCAGTCAATGCCCAGGGGCGTGGGGACGAGACCAAGATCAGCCCGTGCAGCGTGGAGACGTGCTGGTGTGGCCGTTAGCGGCGATCGGGAGGGAACGCAAGCGGCAGGAAGAAGCTTGGAAGCATTCCAAAGAGGACGGCGGCGGGGAGAGTGTCGGTGCTCCGGGAAGGGGGGATTCGGCGCCGTCCGGCAGCGATTGAGGCAAAGCCGAGAAAAACCGACCGCCGCACCCAGGGGATGGCCTGTCGTGTCCGCGCAGGCGACTTGCTTGCAATTAGTTGCTAGCTCAAAGCAACTCTGGCCGGTACTTAAAGTGCATCGTATCGAAGGCACAAGATCGACACCGCGACGCGTATACGACTGTATGGCCAGTTGCCGCAAAAGCGTTCAGGTCCTCGGCGCTTTTTTTGTTAGTGCAACCGCAGATCCAATTGTAATGGCGCATAAATTGTGTCAAGCAGGGACCAGGGAATCTTCGAACCAACGAATGCCGGTTGGCGACCATTGCTTGAATCGAAGTGCCGCCGGGGGGTCGCAAATGCATCAAGGCTTGCAGGAGTGAGGCCGCAGGGTAATTGCGGGTGTCGCACCTTTACCTCGACTTGGTCATAAATCGCCAAGATGGGAAGATGCGCCGCCTTACCAATGGCCCATGCACCCACCTAAGCCGAAACGGATTGACCATCTTTTCGACCAGGCGAAGGTCGAAGAGGTCAATATTGGAGGTTGAGGGGAAGCTGCTATGGCTACGCAGAAACGGCACTCCAAGGTGGAAGTCGCGACGAAGCTGGCGCAGGCAAATGATTTGGCTGGGCAAGGCAAACCGCAAAGCGAAATTGCGCGCACGCTGGGTGTGAGTGTCATGACCTTGCACCGGTGGCGCAAAGCGCCGCCGCCTGCGCCTCAGCCTGCACGCGAGGCGGACGAGCCCGATTGGACGCGCAGCGGGGACGACCGAATTACCGAACTCCAGCTCGAAAATTCACGGTTGCGGCGACTGGTGACCGATCTGCTTCTTGAGAAGATCAAGCTCGAAGAAGCTGCCCAGAGAACAAAAGCTTTCGGCATGACGCGACGACGACGAGCATCCCGATAAATGGCCAGCTGTCTTTCCGAAAAATTCCATCCGGCCCGGATTCGCATCATGCAGCCGCCAATGCGTCATCATCGAAAACCGGCCGGATGACGGCAAGGACTGGCGCCATCGCGCAGCGCTTGAATTTGGAGCATGAGATCCACCACCCTGCCTCGAAGTCGCGCATTCTCTGCTTCGAGCCGCTCAAATAATCTCTGATCGCCGGCACTCTGCCCATCAAGCTGCGTGGTTTGAGGATTCCGCGCTGACAAGGCGGGTCCATTCGACCCGCCTCTCGGTTGCCGAGCGCGCCCACCGGCAAGCTGCAGACGCAGTACATTGTTCATGATCCACCCCCCATTGTCGAGGAGCAACGCGCGAGAACGGCTCGCCTTTTGCGCTGCGGCGCCTTCGAGCGGCCCGCAGTCGCTGCCCATCGATCCAGAAATGTTCGGAACTAGAGCCCCCCGAACATCTCGGGACGGCCAACATCCAACCTTTCAGAGGGTTCCCGCCGCGCCTGCCGCTTTCTATGCTTCCCTATCGATTCCCCCGGCACTGTGTTCTGTTTGCCACACTCGCCACGCTGATGCGCGGCTTGCTCTCACGAGCGGCGACCTCGCGTCTCGCCAGCGAGACGGCTCTACGCTTTGGCCACCAACCGGCGTCTAGCTAGGGGCGCTCCCCGTGAAGACCTGCCGCAGTTTGCCTGCAGGATCGGCATGTGGGACGGCGACGGGGCTGGGCGTGTTCGCACACCGCGCAGACTGTAGTCGCGCATAGGAAGGAACGCCTCTCTTGGACGCCCGCTTAGTGCAATGTGAACAGAAAAGACACTGCCATCCAACCATCGCCGTTGGCACTTCTGCGACATGGCAAGGTCGCGGATTGACTTGGGCTTGAAGGCGCATCTTCTGCAACACACGGCAGAAAAGCGCATTTTTGTGATCGCCATCACATCGCAAGCGCAACGGCGTCGCTAGCCTCTCCCAAATTCAGCCCCGTCCACGCGGGGCTTGTTTGCTTGTTACGTCATCGATGGGGAGCGTTCCGGAAGGCATGGGCGCCATCCAACCAATGGTTGGGGGATGGCTTGGGGAGAGTGGGGGGTGGTTCATGAATAATGTACTGAGCCTGCAGCTTGCACGTAAGCGTGCTTCGCAACCGAGAGGCGGTTCGATGGGACATATGGTCAAAAGACTAGGTCTGCCACGGTGGAATTCTGAAACCACGGGGACGAGCAATCAAAGAGTCCTTGACCGGCTCGAAGCCGAGAATGCACAGCTTCGAGGCATCGTGGTTGAACTCATGCTCCAGATTCAAGCGTTGCGGGATAGTGCCGAAACACTGACGGCGTAGGCCGCCTTTCAGGCCGCACGCGACGGCCTGCGACGATGCGCCCAGGCGAGAGGCGCGTTCCGCGCGTGTCGCTAGCGCTCGGCCGCGACGTGTTACGAGCTGGTCATCAACCTAAGGCCGCGAAGCCGCTAGGCTCCCGATCCCCAACTCGATGCAATTGCTAGCCGGCGGGGTCATCGAATGACGCGGTTAGCTGTAGGGCACGAGTGCGTTCCTGGCGCCCACCCGCCGATGGCCGCGCCGCTTTCGCGGGCCATGCGGACATCAGCCGGCGATTGCTCGGACAATGACGATTTATGAGTGAGCGACACTCGGTTTCCGCCAACAGCCCCAGCGCTGCCGTCGCCTACTCGACGACGTCGACCTTGACCTTCGCGACGCCTTTGCCGGTGATGCCCAGCGTTTCGGCGGCGGACGCCGAGACGTCGAGGCCGGTTCGCGACGCAGGAAGGCTATTTTGCGCCAGCTTCGACGACGTCGACCTTGACCTTGGCCACGCCTTTGCCGGTGATGCCCAGCGTTTCGGCGGCGGACGCCGAGACGTCGACCACGCGGCCGCGAACGAACGGGCCGCGGTCGTTGACGCGCACCGTCACCGAGCGTCCCGTATCGACGTCGGTCACGCGCAGCCGCGTGCCGAACGGCAACGTGCGGTGGGCGGCGGTCAACTCGTTCTTGTTGAATTTCTCGCCGCTCGCGGTGTGCGGGTCGTAGCTGTAGAAGCTCGCCAGCCCATAGCCGGCGCTGCCTTTCGGCGCGGCGGCGCTGGCGGTCTGTCTCTCGCTCGCCGCCGGCACACGATGCCGGGCGACCGCCTTGCGGGCGCCGTCGTGCGCGGCCGGGCGGTTGACGTTGGTCACCATGGGCGGCGGCTGCTGCGCGCAGGCCGCGAGCGCCGCCGCGGTCAGCCCCGCGGCGAGCAACCGCAGCGCCAGGCGCGGGCCGCAAGACGAGACTTTGCGCGGGCCGCAACCGATACGATGCGCGCCGCCCGCGCGCCAAGAGCTGTCGATGGAAGACATTCGCACCCCCCACCCCGATGTCCGACCCGTACTGGGGGTGGAAACCATGGCCCGATGACGGCCAAATTCGTGGGCGCGAGGAGATTTCGTCGAGGTGTGGTTAATTTGCCACATACGCCGCGGCCGGCGTCGCACCGGAATAAGCGACGCCGAATCGCCCGCATGCGCACACGCAAGTCGGGTTTACCCGATTTGCGCGCGCTTAAAGGCAAGTCGGATTTACCCGATTTGCGCGCGCTTAAAGGCAAGTCGGGTTTGCCCGACTTGCGCGCTCCACCGGATGCCAGCGGGCCGACGCGCCGCAAGTTAATCGCGCATTAACGAATCGGGACGCACGATCGAGATACGCCCAATGGCTGGGGGATTCCGATGCTCACGAGCAGCAGGTATCTCATGAGCGGCAGCCCGCGCTGCTGCATGTTTTGCGGCGAGCCGTTCCGTCCCCGCGATGGCTACGTTGAAGTCTGGCGTACGTCGGCCGGGCAGCACTTCTGCTCGGAGTTTTGCGCCGACGACGCCGAGGAGGCGCAGTTTCGAAAGCGCCGCGCCGCCGCGGTCGCCGCCCACGTCGCCGGTTCCGCCCATATCTGAGGCGGCTCCCACGACCGGCAACTCGCCCGGCTTGGAGGGATGCGGACGATCCGTCCGCTGACTTGATTGCCAAAGGTTAATTCGGCGGACATCTCGCGGCAATGCAGCGTGCTTACCTGACCGCCAGCGCAGCGCTGCGTTGCCGGCAAGCGCGCAGCGCTGATGGAGTTGAAGTTAGACGACGCAACGAAATTCGCCGCCGTGCCGACGCCGGCAACCGCAGGAGTGCGTCATGACCAAGTCGGAGAACCGCTGTTCATACTGTGGCGGAAAGTTCGGTCTTGTTTGTCACTATCATTGGGGCCTGCGCTTCTGCCGCAAAGCTTGTAAGGACAACTTCCTTGCGAAAACCGCGAAAGACTATGCGTGCATGCGAAGGTGGTTCGGCTTCTTGCCTCGTCGCGCGGCGTAAAGCAAAACCACGACATTGGCGCGCGAGCAGATGTTAGCCCGCCATCCCAGCCGCGCGCGTTAGAGCCGTTGCTGCAGGAACGCGCCGATCCGCGCGAGCGCGCGCCGGCCCTCCGGTATGATGCGCGCATAGAGGTGCCACGCGTGGGGCATGCGCGGCCAGACTTCGATGTCGACGTCGCATCCCGCCGCTTTCAATTTCTCCGCCATGCGGATCGCATCGTCGCGTAGGATCTCATCGCTGCCCACGTGGATCAGCGTCGGCGGCAGCCCGGACGCATCGCCGTAGAGCGGAGAGGCGTAATGATTGCGCGGATCGGCGCCGGCGAGGTAGCCGTTCGCGAGCGCCGGCAGGTTGGCGACGTCGAGCATCGGGTCGGCCGCGGCGTTCGCCTGCAACGACGGCCCGGTCAGCGCGAGATCGGTCCAGGGCGAAACCGCGACCGTGGCGGCGGGTAACGCCAAGCCTTCATCGCGCAGCTTGTAGAGCGTCGCGAGGGCGAGCCCGCCGCCCGCCGAATCGCCCATGAAGGCGATCCGCCGCGGATCGAACCGGCTGGCCAGCCAGCGATAAGCGGCGACCGCGTCCTCGAGCGCCGCCGGGAACGGATGCTCGGGGGCGAGCCGATAATCGAAGTAGAGTACATTGGCGCGCGCGGCGGCGCCGATCCGCCAGGTGAAATCCCGCACTAGCTTCGCGGTGCCGAGCGCGTAGGCGCCGCCGTGGAAATAGAGAACGCAGCGGTCGCTGCGCGCTTGGCGCACGGCAACGCGAACGGCGTTGACCCCGCCGGCGTCGATCGCAGTCGTTTGCGTGCCCGCCGGCGGACGCGGAACAAGGGTTTCGATGCGCTTGAGCCGGCGGCGAGCCGTCGCCAGCGAAACGCGCTCGCGAATGTGCCACTTTTTCGCAAGGCGCAGGCCCAACCGCAGAATCTCGGCCCCGACGCTCATCGGTTATGCGAATGGCCGCCCATGCGCTGCCACCCCGTAAGCGAGACCCGTGCATGCCGCGGTCAGCCCGGCTTTGCGGCGATTGAAGGGGCCCTTTCCCGCCCGCAGTCGGCGGGCACGCGTTGTACGGACGGCGAATTAAAGCATAATGGCCCCGATGGGAGAATGCCGCCGGACCTTCGCTTGCTCGCTACGCGGCGCGATATCGCGGTCTACTTTGCCAGTGTGAGGAAATGCGATAGCGATCGGCAGCATGACCAAATCGAGCCTGGCCCTGAGCAACCTGCGCGGCTTTGCCATCGTCATGGTGGTCGCGTTCCATTCGTGCATCGCCTATCTGAGCTCGCAACCCGATGCTGCGCTCCCCTTCGACCTTCCCCCTTATGGCTGGAGGGCGAACCCGATCGTCGATAGCGCACGCTGGCTCGGCTTCGACCTGTTCTGCGCGTTCACGTATCTCTACCTGATGCAGCTGATGTTCTTTCTGTCCGGCCTGTTCGTGTGGCCGTCACTCGCGCGCAAGGGCGGAAGGAAATTTCTCTACGACCGTGTCCTGCGCCTCGGCGTGCCGTTCGCCATCGGCGTATATCTGCTGATGCCGGTAACCTACTATCCGGTGTACCGCGTCACCGCGGTCGATCCGAGCTGGTCGGCGTTCTGGTCGCACTGGATGGCGCTGCCGTTCTGGCCGAGCGGGCCGATGTGGTTCTTGTGGCTGCTGCTGGCATTCAACATCGCGGCCGCCGCTCTCTATTGGCTTGCTCCGCGCGCGGGCGAATTCTTGGGCCGGCTGTCGGCCAACGCCGGCAGCCGTCCCGGCCAGTTTTTCATCGCGCTGGTGAGCGTCTCGGCGCTGGCCTACGTCCCGCTCGCCGCGGTGTTCGAGCCTTGGCAATGGCTGCAATTCGGTCCGTTCGCGTTTCAACCGAGCCTTGCGCCACAACACGCCATCTATTTCTTCGCCGGTCTCGGCGTCGGAGCATATGGGTTTGAGCAAGGCCTGCTCGAGGGGGACGGAATGCTGGCGCGGCGCTGGGCGCGCTGGCTCATCGGCACCGCCGCGGCATTCCTGCTGTGGATCGTGCCCACGGCGCTGATCGTGCAGGGAACGTCCGTGCCGGGCCTGCGGCTTGTCGCCGACCTAGGCTTGGTGCTGTGCGCGGCAAGCGCGTGTCTCGCGCTCGCCGCGGTCTTCTTGCGCTTTGCCGGACGGCATCGGCCGGTATTCGAGAATCTCGCGGACAACGCCTACGGCATTTATCTCATCCACTACGTCTTCGTGATCTGGCTGCAATACCTGTTGCTCCACGCGCCGTTGTTCGCGATCGCAAAGGCGGCGATCGTATTCACCGGCGCGCTCACGTTGAGCTGGGCGATGAGTGCCGCCATCTGCCGCGTTCCGATCGGCGCGCGGCTGATGGGGCGCAACCGGCGCGAACTGGCGCGAGCGCGCTGAGTCTACGAAAAGCTACGGGGCGGGTCTCGGCTCAAGCGTCAGGGACGCAGGCGCATGTAATGCGCGCGTGAGCGGCGTGAAGGGTTGAGCACAAGTCGCTGCTGAATGGCTGCAATTTGGCAAAGGCGATCGGAGACAAAGCTTGTCGCGCTGGATTGCCCCCGAATGCAGAAAGGCCGATGATCATATGTCGAGGCCAGGAGGAAATATCGTCTGGCAAAGAGGGAGGAAAACACATGCAACCAAAACAATCGTTGCTTTCGTCGTTCAGCGGCGCGACGTTTCTGGCTATTGCCAGTTTCAGTTTCGTCCAGGCCGCACCATTGCTGATCGTCGGCAACGACGAGAAGCTGTTATGGGATGACCAAGGTAAGCCGATCGTGTCCCCGGCCGGAAAAGATTCGGTCGTGATCCTAGATGTCGCCGATCCAGAAAGCCCGAAGATCGTCGTCAACCTGCCGCTGAAGAACTCGATCGTCGGTCCGCCGGTCAACCTCGCTATCGATCCCACCAACTCGATCGCACTGGTTGCCGATTCCATCGACGTCACTAAAGACGGCGACGCGTTCAAGCAGAGCCCCGACGACAAAGTCTACGTCATCGATCTAAAAGCCAACCCGCCCAAGCTCGCCGGTACGGTGACGGTCGGCAAGCAGCCATCGGGCCTCAGCTTCAATCCGGCAGGCAACCTCGCGCTCGTTACTAACCGTGCCGACAAGTCGATCAGCGTCTTGTCAGTCAAGGGCACCGACGTGAAGGTCATCGACACGGTCGACATGGGGGACATCGTTTCGCACGTCGAGTTTACGCCAGACGGCAAGCGCGCGCTCGCCACCAAATTCAACGCTCACAAGGTTTCGCTGCTCGACATCAACGGCGACAAGGTGACCTATACCAAGCTTGACCTGCCGACCGGGCAGTGGCCCTACAATGTCGCAGTGGCGCCAAGCGGCAAGATTGCGCTCACGGCCGACAACGGCGGCGCCGGCTCCTCGGACGGCAGCGTCGATACGGTGAGCGTGGTCGACCTCGAACTCAATCCCATACGCATCATCGACCGCGTTGTGGTCGGCGATGGGCCGGAAGGGCTCGCAATCTCGCCGAAGGGCGACGTGGCGGTCGCGGTGATCCTGGCCGGTTCCAACAACAAGAGCGCCTATTTTTACAAGCGCAACGGCAGCATCGCGGTGCTACGCATCGATGGCAAGAAAGTCACCAAGGTAGGCGATGTCGAATTGGGCGGTTTACCGGAAGGAGCGGCATTCACGCCCGACGGAAAGTATCTGTTTGTCGGCAATTACCTCGACCAGGATATCTCCATCCTAAAGGTCAACGGCACCGAGATCACCGACACCGGGAAGCGGTTCAAACTGCCCGGCCATCCCGCTTCGATCCGGATGAGCACACACTGAGGTACTACGAGGTTGTGCGCGTGATATCCGCTTCGCCCTCGAAGGCGTCGTAGGGCAGCTATCGGCGAGCGGAGCTGCTGCAATAAATTCCCCGGGCCGCAGTCGGACAGTCAACCGTCGTAGAAAATAAATGATGGTCCGTATTCATAAGCCAGGAGAAATGTGAAAACTGCGCCTCTAGTTGCGCTCAGGATGGCTTACGCGCCGAGACCAGCAGATAGATCTTGCAGCTCCTACCGAAAAAGGCGGCCAACAGCTTGCAAATCACCGCCGCGGCAAGGCTTCGCGATAATTTCATGCGCCCGGCGCGGCGCTCCGCGTCCGCCCAACGAGCCAAGTTGGCGCGAAACCCGCCGAGGCAATGCCCAGTAGCGTCCGTCACCTCGATTGAGACGAAGCCGGCCGCGGCAAGGCGGGCGCAGTACTCGGCAATGCTCTCGAGCAGATTGGCGCGCGGTACCTGGCCGAATTCTGACAGGATTGTGATAGGGAATAACATATCGGACATGGCGAGTGATCCGCCCGGCTTCAACACGCGGTGAGCTTCTTTGAGGAATTTGTCGCGGGTGTCGAAATGGCACGCCCCCTCGATGCAAATCACCGCGTTAAAATGGTTGTCAGGAAAATCCAGTTTGGTCGCGTTCATTACCTGGAAGGTGCAGCTGGGTGCCAGCGCGCGCGCATCCGCAATCTGCGCGTCGGAAATGTTAATGCCGGTAATCATCTCGGGCGCATAAGTCTGCGTCAGCCGCTTGGTAGAACCCCCGAGTCCGCAAGCCACATCCAGGATCCGGCCTGTTCTGTCGGCGATTCGCGCGACCATCTGATCGACGAGCGCGTCGCTCGCCTCCCGCTGCGACTTCGCCCCTGCGCCCCAGTACCCGAAATTGAAATAGCCGCTGTTCTCGTAGTAGCGATGCTGATTGCTGCCGCGCATCATGCGGTCATAGGTGCTGGGACGCATCGACCACCGCACCGTCATCACGCTCACCCCTGCCCCGGCGGCCCATCAGATGGGGCGCCATCGCTTGCCCAGCGATCAATACGTCGTAAGTGCCGATCGGATTGCATGCGGTCCCCTGCCAGCCAAGGCCGGATTGCAGGATATCGAATTGGCAGAGATCAGTCAGCGTATGTCCGAGCCCAGCTGGCACACTCGAAGGGGCTGAGTGTGAGTTTAGGCACAGGTCGTCGAGCGGTCGCCTCAGTCGCGCCGAGCCACGGCTACAGCCAACCAATTCCCGCCAGTGGCAGTAGCCGTTGAAGGATCGCGGCCAAGCAGATCAGCACCACGAGCAATTTGAGAAGGTTTGCCAAACGGCCATCCCTGACAAATTTATCGATGGCCCAAAAACAAATCGCACCGATGACGACAATGATCAGGACTCCGATCAAGGCTGAAATCATAGCAAACCCCCTTGTGCTGGTGTGGTAATGGCCCTCGGCCGGCAACTCCCGTGATGACTGTGCTCCTAACCGTCAACTCTACGCTTCGATATTGACTTAAGCTTCTTTCCGGACATTCCCTCATCGCTTGCGTTCGGTCGCGGCGGGAAGTCTGCGCAACGGCATCCTCGAAACGATCTCTTTAGCATCCGCCAACGGCCTTGATTGAGTCGATCAAGTTGAGCCCGCCGACTTTGGTCGTTCGAACAAGGGCTTCTCCATCACAGCGTCCGCGAGCAGGCGCCACATAGGTATAGCGTACGCGATACTCGTCCGGACGAGTGGGAACGACATCGATGAGAGTGAGCGGTTCAACCAGATTGCTGTAGAAGTTGCTGATGGCGATGGCGGACAGCGGTCCCGATGATCGCTTTTCAGGAACCACGAATTTTGCGGCTTCCTCACCGTTGCCGGCGCCAAGGGCCAGGTAAAAGCCTTGCACCGTGGTCATGGATGTGCCGTGCGATTTCGTCGGGTCGAAAGCGGATGAAATGCTGGCGATGGGCAGCATCAGAGGCGCATGGTGATGCCCGGTGTGGCGTCCGAATGCCCCTGTGCCTGCAACAAGGACGCGTTGCCCGATAAACCCCCGAAGATCTCGCCATAACGCCTGAGCGGCTTTGTCGGATTCGGGAAATATTTGAATTCGATCGAACTTGGTGTTTGGGTCGACAAACTCATTCCCCGTGGCGCAAATTGGCTCCTCTAGCTTGAGGATGTACGTGGGTTCGGGCGTGTCGCCCTTTCGAACATCCTCGTAGTTGGGCGGTCCCGGAAAGATGCGGTAATTCAACCTGCCTTGAAAGGAGAGGGGATCTTTCTGTTTCAAGTCTATGCATGCGGCATTCGCCGACGATGCGGTGCAGATCGTCAAGCAGACCGTCAAGAGAAGGCCGAGTCTTCTAGACATGAACGCACCTGTGCGCGCGCTGATTGGGCTGCTGCACGTCACACTCGCTCCCGGCATGCACGCAGAGCATCATCGACGACATCCCAGCACCGCCATGGGCCCGCGACCGGCAACCCCTTGGGCGGCGGGCAGCCAGCCCCGACAAGCCTCCGGCCCTAAGAATTAAGAATAGCACGTGAAGGTTGGCCAGTTCCGCCCGAAAAAGCGCTGCCCCATGGATGTGTCATGGGAACTTCCCCGCCCCTGAGGGTGATTGCCGCGGGCTCTATGTGCGTCGCAAGAGCGCCGGGAGCTTCGAGGTACGTGAACTCATGGGTGGGAAGTCCAGCATTGCGTTCTCCTATCGCATCGTCGGGCGGGGCAGGGACATCAAAGGACACCGCCGCTTCGCCAAAGTTGACACGCGCTTGCCACTCCCCGCTTTCGCCGCACGCGCGCCACGCAAGGCGACGCTGACAACGGCCGGGTTGCGCGCGTTCGCCGCCCGTGCGGAGAAGGAGGCGCGGGCGCGGAGGCCGAAGAACGCGGAGGCGGCGCGGCGTGCGTTCGTTGTCCATGCGGAGAAAAAGGCGCGGGCAAGGACTCCTATCGTACCGAAGCTCCAGCCCCCGAGGCCGAAGAGGAAATAAAGTATCCCACCAAAATTGAATAACCCTGCGGATGTCAGCTTCTGGCACAAAGCGGACATATCGACTTGTCTGCTAGTTGTCCGCTTTCGGGGGTAAAGCGGACACCTCATACTCAGATCAAATTGTTCCGCTTTTGACCCAACCCGACGCGCCCGAACCGCTACTCGATCGCTCGTGGCGCGCGCGCTGTCCCAATATGGACACTGTGGATGTTGATTTAGGTCGCTCGTCTGTTATCAATCACCCGAACCAGGATTTGGCGAAA
>Ga0310917_10000938_pt1 | contig 13504 bp, 11 predicted proteins | sample GREbulkMGLF178_FD_203531 | JGI IMG/M metagenome (GOLD analysis project Ga0310917, IMG submission 203531) | Lab enrichment of tropical soil microbial communities from Luquillo Experimental Forest, Puerto Rico - GRE.bulkMG.LF178 | ecosystem: Environmental > Terrestrial > Soil > Tropical forest >... | reverse complement strand
ATCCCGATTGCTCCGACCGTATTCTGGGGTCCTATGGCGTTTGCGATTATCGGCGGCCTCGCCGTAGCAACCGTGCTGACCCTGATCTTCCTGCCCGCCTTGTATGTGGCCTGGTTCCGGGTCGCAGAACCCACTTCCAAAACCGATGCAAAGGAAAATCGAAGAGAGGTCCCCGCCTTCGAAAGGGCATGAGGCACATCTCGATCAGCTAACCGCATGGAGTAGAGCATGACAAACAACCCTGACGCATTGGTGCCTTCCGCGAAGGAAGTGATGCAACAAATTGCACTTGCTGAGGCGGAAGAGGCCAAAAAGCAGGCGCACGCGCAAGCGGAGGCAGAGGCCGAGAAAAAGGCCCTCATCGAGCAATTGAGGAAGTCATCGGGCACTTCCGACGAAGAAGCGATCCGGCGCGGGTTGGAGATCATCAATCGGGCTATCAAGAATCGGCTGACCGAGGTCGAGCTCATCCGCTTTCCGAATGAACTGTGCACAGACAAAGGCCGCGCGATCAATCAACAGGAGCCTGGCTGGGAAAATACACTCACCGGCGAGCCAAAGGAAATCTATCAGTTCTGGGACAAGTATTTTCGGCCGCGCGGCTACAAGCTGAGAGTACAGATCGTGGACTTTCCCGGCGGTTTGCCGGGTGACGTTGGCATGACCGTGAGCTGGCGCTGATGCCCAAAGATGGAGATTTAAAATGAGCAGCGAACAAACACCGGTACCACAGACACAGTTCTCATCTGACACATTCGGTCTATGCGGTCCGGCGATGGACTACGCGATCGACGCGGCCCAGCGCACAGTCCTGTTCTGGGACGTCATGCGTCAGCGCGGCAATCAATATCGCGATCATCTCGCCCAAACTGTGCCGCATGTGCTCGATTACGAGGCGGAGCTGATAATCGACGGACGCACACTGAAACGTCCAGTCAATTATGGCCTGGTGCGCATTGTTCCGCCAAAAGGCACAGTTATCGATCCCACCAGACGCCCCTTTGTCGTTGTTGATCCGCGCGCTGGCCATGGTCCCGGAATTGGCGGGTTCAAGGCCGATAGCGAAATCGGCGTCGCCTTCAAAGCGGGTCATCCCTGTTATTTCGTGGGTTTTCTGCCCGACCCGATGCCGGGGCAGACCATCGAGGATGTTGCGCGCGCCGAGGCGGTGTTCCTCGAGAAGGTGATCGCCTTGCACCCTGATGCTGAGGGCAAGCCGTGCGTCATCGGTAACTGCCAAGGTGGATGGGCGGTGATGATGCTCGCCGCAATGCGCCCCGAATTATTCGGACCCATCATTATCGCCGGCTCGCCACTTTCGTATTGGGCCGGCGTGCACGGAAAAAATCCTATGCGCTACAGCGGCGGACTCCTGGGCGGCAGCTGGCTGACCGCGCTTACCAGCGATCTTGGTGGCGGCAAGTTCGACGGCGCCTGGCTGGTGCAGAACTTCGAAAACCAGAACCCCGCAAACACGCTGTGGACAAAGCAATATAATGTCTATTCCAAGATCGATACCGAGGCACCGCGCTACCTGGGCTTTGAGCGCTATTGGGGAGGCCACGTCAATCTCAACGCCGAGGAGATCCAGTTCATTGTCGATGAGCTGTTCATCGGCAACAATCTAGCCGCAGGCAAGATCAAGACCTCCGACGGCTTCGGCGTCGACCTTCGCAATATCCGTTCTCCCATCGTGGTGTTCTGCTCGAAGGGCGACAACATCACCCCGCCCCAGCAGGCGTTAGATTGGATCCTCGACCTCTATGACGATGTCAACGACATTCGCTCCTATGGACAGACCATCGTCTACACGATCCACGACAAGATCGGTCACCTCGGCATCTTTGTCGCTGGAGCCGTGGCCAGAAAGGAGCACGGCGAGTTCGCCAGCAATATCGACCTGATCGACACGCTGCCACCGGGTCTTTATGAGGCGGTGTTCGAGCCAAAGACGGACAGCATCCCCGGCGCCGATCTGGTAACCGGCGACTGGATCATGCGCTGCGAGAGGCGGACGCTCGACGATATTCGCGCGCTCGGCGGCAATGATGCTGCTGATGAACGCTGCTTCGCAACTGCAGCGCGGATCTCTGAGGTGAACCTCGCGCTTTACAGGACTTTTGCGCAGCCGGTCGTGCGTGCGCTCGTATCCGCGCCTCTCGCGGATACGCTTCGTCAGATGCACCCACTGCGGATTCAATACGAGATGTTCTCCAACGCCAATCCGTTCATGGCACCAATCGCCGCATTGGCCGAGGAAGTCCGTAAGAACCGGAAACCCGTCGCGCCCAATAATCCTTTCATTGCCGCGCAGGAAAGCGTGTCAAAGCAAATCGTCGCCGCGCTCGACGACTGGCGCGATTTGATGGAGACTGTTGCCGAACGGACTTTCCTAACCGTCTACGGCTCGCCCGCTCTGCAGGCCGCGGTCGGTATCGATCCTGCCGACACACGCCCACTGCAAAAGCCCGCCAAGAATAAGCTCTATCAGGAGCTTATCCAGAAGCGAATCGCCGAACTGAAATCGCATATTCCGTTAGGCGGCTTGCGCGAAGCCATCATTCGCGCACTGATCTATGTCAATCTCGGACGGGGCTCTGTCGACGAACGCGGATTCGAAACTGTGCGTCGTCTGCGAAATCGCTATGGAGATATGCCTCTATCGGAATTCAAGACGCTCGTGCGCGAGCAATTTGCGATGCTGCTGATCGATGAGAAGGCCGCGCTCGCTGCCCTTCCCTCGCTGCTTCCAGCCGATGATGCGATCCGCAGCGAAGGTTTCAATGCTATTCGACAAGTGCTGGCAGCTTGCGGCGACGCTTCGGCGGAGGACAAGAAGAGATTAAGCGAAATTGGCCGGCTGTTTGGAATCGGAGAAGGCAGCGCCGCTATTCCCTTTCCGCAAAATCGCAGAGGGGCTTCAGCCAAAGCGTCATGACCAAAGAGCCCACCAGGAAAACAGCGACAGCGGAGATAATTAGCATGTTGCAGCACAGAGAGATTGGCGCCACTACAGACGGAAGCCCTTTCGGCCATCCGCCAACCAGCAAGTACGACAAGCTCATCTCGCTCGCGAAAGAGGTGCCGCCGGCCAACACGGTTGTTGTCCATCCTTGCGACGAGACTTCGCTGCGCGGCCCCTGCGAGGCAGCTGAATTGGGCATAATCACGCCGATTTTGGTGGGGCCGGCCGAGAAGATTACTGCGGTGGCCAGGCAGCATGGGATCGATATCTCTCGCCATCAGCTGGTGGATGCGCCGCATAGCGAGGCCGCCGCAGCCAAGGCTGTCCAGCTGATTCATGAGGGGAAGGGCGAACTCCTCATGAAGGGCAGCCTGCATACAGACGAGCTGATGCGTGCGGTGACCTCCGGCACAACGGGCCTGCGTACCGCGCGCCGCATCAGCCACGTCTTCATCATGGACGTGCCGACCCATGCGGACACTCTTTTCATTACCGATGCCGCTATCAATATCTTTCCTGACCTCGAGGCCAAGCGCGACATCGTCCAGAACGCGATCGACCTGTTCACGCAGATTGGTCTCGGCACCCCGCGGGTCGGCATCCTCTCGGCGGTTGAGACGGTGACACCCAAAATACCGTCCACGATTGACGCAGCCGCGCTCTGCAAGATGGCAGACCGCGGCCAGATCACCGGCGGTATTCTCGACGGGCCGCTCGCTTTCGATAATGCCGTCAGTCCGCAGGCCGCCGAGATCAAAGGCATCAAGTCGGCAGTCGCTGGGCACGCGCAAATTCTCGTTGTGCCCGATCTGGAGGCGGGCAACATGCTCGCCAAGAACTTGATATTTCTTTCCAATGCGGATGCGGCCGGCATCGTGCTCGGCGCGCGGGTGCCCATCGTTCTCACTTCCCGGGCAGATTCCGTGCGCTCGCGCATGGCGTCCTGCGGGGTAGCAGTGCTGTACGCGCATGCACGCCGGACCAATGCGCCATTGCCCGCTGCCTGAGGGTCTATGAAAAACATTCTGATCGCCAACGTGGGCTCTCCCGGCGTCAAATTCCAAGTGTTTGCCGTCGATGGCGACGGCAAGCTCCCGCGTGCAGTAGCAACCACGCTCGAGTAGCCATGGGTAAGCACGCCAATATCCGGGAGCGTCCGTACCACCATGGCGACTTGCGTCGCGCGATCGTCAATGCCGCGCTTGAAATCTTAAACGAGACGCAGAGCGCCGAGTTTTCGCTGCGCGAGCTCGCCCGGCGCGCCGGTGTCAGCCACAATGCCCCTTACAAGCACTTCGCTGATAAGCGCGAATTGTTAGCGGCTGTGTCAACGGCCGGATTCGAGCTGTTGACACAGCGTATGAGCAATGAACTCGCGAAGGACAGTAATGCTCGCGCGCAGCTGTTGGCGATGTTGCGCGCCTACATTCACCATGGTGTCGAAAACCCGGCGCTCTACAGATTAATGTTCGGGGGCTACTTGAGCGGCCCGGACGATGCCCGTCCGGCAATAGAGCGAGCGGCAGCCGAGAAGACTAAAGCCCTGCTTGCGGGCACCATCGCAAAAGGAGGTTTGGGACGGGCCATTCCGAATCTTCCGCGAAATGAACGAAAGATCGCCGGCGCAATTCTGGCCTGCTGGTCGCTTGTGCATGGTCTCACCATGCTGCTGGCTGACGGGCTCGTTGGCCCAAGAAAAAAATATGACAAGCTAAGTGACAGCGTCGTACAGGGCATGCTCGACGGATTGAAGAGCAAGCTTCCCGCTCTGCCGCCTGGCACCTGGCTGGGACCTCAGCGCAGCTTTTAGTGCAGAAGAGGACGGCCCAACTCAGAAAGTGAGGAAGCCATGGACATATCGATTATCCCGGCTCTCGCGGGTCTCACAGGAGCGGCAATAGGCGGGCTTACATCGGGAATAGCTTCTTGGTTCGCTCAAAAGACCCAGTCACGCGTTCAGTTGCTGGCACAGGACAAGGTCCTGCGGGGAGAGCTCTATAAGGAATTCATTGAAACCGCCACGCAATGCTATGCCGATGCGCTCCGACATGAAGAACCGGATATTCCCACATTAGTAAGCCTCTACGGAAAGATTGGCAGAATGCGCGTGCTGTCATCACCGAGAGTCCTCGCCAGCGCTGAGCAAATCGGACAAAAGATCACCAATATGTATCTGGAGCCAAACAAGACGTTTTTTGAGTTGCGCGAGATGATCAACAAGAACGCCATCGACATTCTTGGCAACTTCGGGGAAGCGTGCCGCGAAGAATTCCGGTCGCTTCATACCGGGACAGTTTGAGTAGTGATCGACTGTCGCGAAGGAGAGCACGCATGTCGAGGGAGCCGCAAGTCGACATGAAACGTCTCCATCGATAACATTGCCCGCATCGCCAAGGGGCTCCGCGTGGAGCCATGGCGCCTTCTGAAAAATGATTGAATAGAGTTCAGCCGGACAGTCTGCCCGTCCGCCGAAGCCGCTCCTGCAAGATTGCAATTGATTCCAGCGCAGCTGCGCGCAGCTCCTGCAGCGTCATCCCGCGGTAGTCCTTACGCCGCAGCACGCTGGTCGTTCGAGGTTTGATCCGAGAGCCGGGCTTGCGGCCACAAGGAACGACGCGATCAGCCGTGTCCAGCTTTTCTACTGGGTAGAGAATTATCCATCTCGACTGAGGCTTAGTGTGTGCTTGCAGACGGCGAAGAAGACTCCTGAAAGACACTTAACGGCTAACGGCCGGATGCAAGCGAGCGGAAATGGCCAGGGCCGTTCCACGTGTACCGGGTGTGGCGGCCGATCTACTGAAGGGGAGCGAGCACGTGAATACAGGCCTGCTACAGCCACTTTGACCTGTTGGCAGTACTCTCTCTTTATTTAGATGGAACACCTGGAACGCCAGGAACAATCAAGGCTGCACAATGCGTTACCCGTTCCAGGCCGCCTGGAACACAGCTAGGAACGTGCTGCTGACCGATTGCAAATTTCTACTGAATACATTTTCGGTAATAGCCCCTAACATTTTGATTATTGATCCGCATTCGCTTCGGACCTTCCCAGCCGAGGCGTCGCATGCAGTGCCCGAGACGCTTGGTTTCCCGATCGCCGATCCGGTCGATGGGCAGAACGAGCTTTCTACGCAGCAGGTCTATGCTTGAGATCCGCTCTTCATAACCCTCGCCGCTAGGTGTGTCGCCGATCGGGTATACTTCGCCTTTCACGTCGGCGAGCAGGTCGTCCCATGGGTCCTGCTCCTGCCGCTGCTCCTGCTCGACGCGCGCCGCGGCCCACAAGGGCTCAGGGAGCACCAGGGATTCTTCCTTGGCCTCCATGTATGCCGCTTCGGCCCATAGCTGATCGCGGTCGCGGCTGAGCGCGTCGGTGTTGATGTGACCGGTCAGCACTGGCCAGAAACGCCGGTTTCCGGTTTGCGACCTGAGGTAAATCTTTTCATTGGTGGTACCGATGAATATGGTGTGACGAGACTGTTCAGTGAGAAAATGTGCATAAGCCAATCGGGAGCGATCGCGTTTTCTGGATGCAAAGGCTTTGAGCTTGTCTACGTCACTTTTTTTCATCCCCGCCAGGTCGGCGATTTCAAAGATCCATACGCCTTGTATAAGTTCCATCTGGGTGCGGTCGTCCTTTACGAGAATGGTCTGATCGGAAAAATTATCTTCGCCGGCGAGGATTTCGATTGCTTTGGACTTCTCGGTTCCTTCTGGACCTTCGAGCACAAGGATCTGATCGAATTTAGTGCCGGGTGTTCGCACGCGGCGGACCGCAGCGATCAGGACCAGGCGGCCGAACGCTCGATTAAGCTCGGTGTCGGCCACGCTCATATACGCAGTTAGCCAACGGTCGAGGCGCGGCTGTCCGTCCCATTTTAGACTGTCCAGGTAATCCAGGATCGGATTAAAGCGGTTGCGCTCGCACGCCCTTTCCAGGACTTCTTGGGTATTCTCAGGGCCGGGATCGAACCGGAACTTGTGGATGATAAACTCGCGAACGGCGCGACAAATCGCGTCGGACAGTTGCGGGCCGAGATTTTCTATTACGTCGCCTTCGACAATCTTGCGATCGTGAAAAATATCGTGGCTGCAACGTAGTCCGAGCTGCACGACCACGTTGTGCGTGTTTGCGTATGATTTTGGTTTTAACACGTTCGTTCTTGCGATGTATTCCCATGGCAGCAGCTCTGGCGGGGGCGGCGCGCCGTTCCCCTTTGCCGCGCCGTTCGTCGTGGGGGCGGCAGGACTTCTGTTGTCACGGCCCAGCGTGATTGGCGATTTGATTTTTCCCCATAGCGGGCATCGCTCACAGCTCGCTGGATTGAGGAAATGAAAGCGTTCGCAGGTAGTTGCCCCCGACAGTGTCCGCGCCCGGTCCAGTCGTTCCTGGGTCTCGGCCGCGGTGTATCTCGGATCGCCGCGCGACCACTCATGCGCCAGTTCGTCGCCGTCTTGGCAAAAGGCCAGCACACCAATGGTGGCATACCAAAGTGGCTCCATCAGATTGCCTTTACTTTGGCGTAACGCTCGCACCTGTTCGCAACTTTCGGCGACTTGCAGCCCACTGGCTGACACATGCGTCGAAACTTGCTGCATCGCTCCCGCGATGTGGGCGGGCTTATCGCGCACCAAGTACTCGGGGATTTTGTCCGGCAGCACCAGCACCGCCGTCGCGTGCTTGCTGGAACGCGGCTTATCGGCGTGCGCAGCAAAAATTTTGAATTGCTCAATCGCGTAAGGATGAATCTTTTCCAAGTATTCAGGATCGAATTCGACCGCTTTTTTTCTCTTGCGGTTTCTGGTTCCGGGCGTGCGAAGCACACTGGAGATATCGGCAGTCCGCGCGGGATCGACGTGAAGTCCGTGCAGCTGGCACAGATTTTTCAAGCCCGTCGCGTAGCACTGCCAAGTATCGGGATCGAGCGTTTGTTGCAGCGGCCAATATGCATGTAGCCCCGAACCGCTTCTAACAATAATTGGAGATGGCAATTTCAGGGTATTACAAAAGGCGGCCAACGCAGCTGCAGCATGGCTTAGATCCAAATAAACTTTTTCAGGGCCGACATCGATATCGAGGAAAAAAACTTTGACGTGCAAAACATTGTGTTTTGTGCGGCCAAAACGGCGCTGCCCCGGCGGTGTTCCTTGAGGGTCGCTGAAAGGCTCTTTGAAACTTGCACAAGCATGAAAGGTGTCAAACTCGTCGCGGTCCGCGCTTTCGATCACACCCCAGAGTTCTTCGACGTTTGTAGCGAATACGTGCTTGAACCCGCGCCGTGTCCTAATGGCCGCTACGTAATAGCCATCGCCATAGCCATCGCCCTCTTCGGGCAGGATGAGGCGCAAAAATCGTTTGGCAATTTCGACTTCGTCCAGCGGGCCACTTGGTGGTGTGGGCATGACCGAATCGCCCCATTAGCGTCGGTTGCATCGATGTTCCCAAGCACGACAAGGATGGTTTTTTGTAAATTTGCATCCGCGGTTTTCTAAGAGGGACAAAATGTTGAGTTTGCGGAGGCCTTTTCCGCGATTACTACGCGTTGTCTGTTGCTTGTATCGCGGTATGTTCGACATTTTTTAGCGAGTCGGTAACAGTCGGGGCTGAACTACACCCTGTTGTGCCGCTTTCTCTTGCGCGGTTTTCGACGCATGCCACTCCGCCAATTTGCCTTCGCGTTCAGCCCGGCGATATTCTGCGATATCAGCAATCAATTGAGGTAGTGTGTCGACCTGCTGCTTGCGCAGGTGGTTCTCGTCGACCCTGACCTGCGTGGTCAGTATGGTATTTGCCGCAGCGTTCTGCGAACGCAGTATTGCGCCGAAATTAGCATCATCAGGATCAGGAAGAGGAAGACTGAGGATGTCGTCTGCTTTGTCGAGCGCCTTCTCAGTGACTCGCTCAAGCTTCAGGGCGAGACTGTTATCGGCAGCATCATCCGCGTTATTTCGCGGCGTGCTTGGCGGCGTGCTCGACTTTTGCTCCGCGGGTGGAGCCGGCTCGGTCGAGTGCTCGCCTTTGAGCATTGCTAGAAAGCTTTTGTAGTCGGTTTCGCTCACCGGTGTCCCCGTTGGATCACGGACCGAAATGTTGGATTGCTTGTCATTACATCAATGCCTTGTCCTGAGTGGGTTCGATTGGAGATATCCGCGGTCTCGTTTGATTGCCGTTTCGAACGAGGGGATGCCTTATGCGGCAATTTTATTTCGGGCGTCGCGTCTTGCTCTTTGGCCAGCGCTCGTCGCCTACCCTTGTTCGCGGCCGATGCCAATAAACCACACCGCCGAGACCAATCACTCGGTTCTCTGCTTGATGCTTCTGCCCGAAGTTGAGCGGCCAGGCGGTCTGTTGACTCGACGACAACGAGTGTACGACGATCCAGGTAAACAACCTCAACTCTGCCGTCTTTGACTAATTCCCACCCCTTGGTCGGACCGATAGCAAGTCGCTGCGTCATACTGTTGAAGGACTCAAAATGAGGCCGAAGGGGACTGAGTTTTTCTTCTGGAGATTGCATCTACGGCTCCACAAGCAAAAAGCTGTGCGGAGCTGAATGAAGCACCAATATTTGCTGCGAAAAAGGGACCCCAGAAAATCGAAGTATTAAGATGGCTTCTTTCGCGGCTGATGCCGGTAATAGGCGTTCAGCGCTTTGCTCAAGTCGGGAGGCGTAACGGAAAGAGCAGCCTTCAAGGCAGGTGTGGAGGGATCAACAGCATCCCAGTCAATGGAGCGATCGGCAAGCACCAGGCAGTTTCCCACTTGCCATCTGCGTAAAAGCGCAATCACAGCTCCCCTTGTCGATTGGCCCCGTTCTCGCTTGTTGACGTGGTAGATTAGAAACGCCCTCAAGTTCTCGTCGATTTCTAGTGGCCGTCCTCTCTTCTTGGCAGATGTCTTGAGACCCTTCGCAGCTCGCCGGCCGGCAGTCCGTCCCTCTCGCACGCCCTGCTCATGTCCCCGGGCGAACGCATATCCATATAGTTTGTCACAAAATTCAGCATGGGAGCGTCCGTAAATCGCTTGCGAGCATGCGTCTAGCTCTAGCTCACGATCGGCTAACTCGCGCGCGAAGTCCGGCGCGGCGCCACCCGCTTTGGGAGCGACCTTATCCGTATCAGGTGGCGATTTTGTCTGATCCCGCCGGCGCCCCATCACGCTGAGACCTTGGCCTTCAAATCGATTACCGAGCCGCTTTGCGGCGACTTGGCGCAATACGTTGCCCAGGCAACCATGAGCTTACGCCGCTTCTCGAATACATCGCCGCGCTGATATGCTTGCTCGGTTGCATCGCCGACGACGTGTGCAAGTGCTGCCTCGACGACCTCGCGCGGGAAATTGGTGCATTCGGCTGCCCACGTGCTAAACGTCGAACGGAAACCGTGTGCCGTCAGGTCATCGCGGTCCATGCGCCGGAGCAGCATCAGGAACGCCATGGTAGACAGCGCGGCGCTGCGCTCGCCAGGAAAGACGTGGTCGTTCTGCCGGATGGTTTGCATGTGATCGAGGATGCCAATCGCGGCGTCGCTGAGCGGCACGCGGTGCTCGCGGCCAGCCTTCATCCGCTCCGCCGGCACGGTCCACGTCTTGGCTCGCAGGTCGATCTCATCCCAGCGTGCATTAATGACTTCGCTAGTCCTAGCTGCGGTCAGGATCGCGAATTCGAGCGCTCGTGCCGCGAGGGCGTGGCGCTCGCGCAGCGCCAGCATGAACACGCCGATCTCACGATAAGGTAGCGCGGCATGATGCTTGACCTTGCGCACCTTGGTGCGCGCCGGCAGTAAGTGGTCGAGATGCCCGCGCCAGCGTGCGGGGTTGTCGCCAGTGCGATAGCCGCGCACCTTCGCCCAATCCAGAACGGCCTCGATGCGCCCGCGCACGCGGCTTGCCGTCTCTGGCTTCGTACTCCAGATCGGCTCCAGCACCTTGGTCACAAAGCTCAAGTCGATCGCCTGTACCGGCAGCGTGCCGAAGATTGGACTCACGTAGGTTTCGAGCGTGCTGGTCCATTGCATTGCATGCTTGGCGTTTCGCCAGCCAGCCCGATGCGCCGCGATGTAGGCCTTTGCGCATTGGTTGAATGTCACGATCCGGGCATTAGCCAGCAGGGCCTTGGCCCGTTCCGCCTTGCGTGCCTCGACCGGATCAATTCCGTCTTTGCAGAGTTTGCGGGCGTCGCTCGCCTTGTCGCGTGCTTGCTGGAGGCCCACATCAGGAAACGCACCGAGGCCCATTTTGCGCTCTCGTCGTCCGCGCATGCGAAATCTAAACACCCAGGACTTACGCGGCGTGCCATCAGCGCCAAGCGTCACTTGCAGATAGACCCCGTTTCCGTCTGGGTAGAGTCCAGGCTTGCGCTGTTTCGCGACTAGCAGCGCGGTCAGCCGATCGATTCGTCGCCGCACTTGTCCGTCGAACCCCCTTTTCGGAGACTCCTATTCACGCCATCAATCACGCCGAAACGTGAGTATTGTAGCAAAGCCTGGCGAAGGTGGACAGAGAAATCAAGATTTAAAGACCGCTAGGAATGGACGTTTCCGGAAGCGCTGCGAAGAGGAGCGAAGAGCTAGTTGGCGGAGAGGGAGGGATTCGAACCCCCGATACGGTTGCCCGTATGCCGCATTTCGAGTGCGGTGCATTCAACCACTCTGCCACCTCTCCAACACTATGATATGTATTCGTTTTCCGATCTGCGCCAATTCCTCCGACGGCCATTGCTACCGAATTTGCTACCGAACGTTCCTATTTTCGGCTTTTGAGCTGGGTTTTAGCGACCTGAAATGCCGCATTCAGCCTTTCTGCCGCGTCGGCCTGCATATTGTCGGTAACGTGCGAATACAAGTCCATCGTCGTCGTGATGGTCGAGTGACCAAGACGTTCCTGAGCGACTTTGGGATGGACACCGTCGGCGAGCAGTTGGGTGGCGTGTGAGTGCCGCAGGTCGTGGAACCGCACTCGCGGGAGGTTCTTCACCCGACCTCGCAAAAGAATGAACAAATGCGTGACGCTTCGCGGCTGCAAGGGCTCACCGTCGGCGCGGCAGCAGGTCAGGGTCTCGCCGGTTTGCCGAACGCCGAGCGCGAGCAATTCCTCGGTCTGTTCGCGTTTGAGCCGGCGAAGCTCTTCGACTGCGAATGTTGGAAGGGTGATGGCACGGCTCCGACTGGTCTTAGTATCCTTGAAGCGAAGTTCGGTTTTGGTCTGTTCTAAGCTCTGAACCACGCGCAGAACGCTACGATCCAGGTCAACGTTCTTCCAACGCAATGCGAGAATTTCACCACGTCGCATCCCTGTCGCAAGGGCGAGCAGGACCGGCCAATAGGTACGAGTATCTTTGATGCTCTCCAACAACTGCTCGCATTCCTCGGCAGTCAACGTCACTATCTCTTTGCGCTCGACCTTTGGCAGCCTTCTCTTAAAGGCATCGGCTGGATTGCGTACCAATACTTGCTGTTCGACTGCCCGCGTGAGAGCGGACTTTAATACCGTATGAATATATCGGCGCGTCGGCGCAGACAGCCCGCCATTCTTGCCGTCACGTCGGCCGCCTTTAACCCAAACATTATAAGCTTGTTGAATATGGCTCGGTGCGAGCTTCACAAGCGGAAGATTACCTAGCGCCGGCATAAGGAAATTTTCGGCAATCTCAGAATAGCGCTCATGGGATTTTGGAGAGATTTCGCCGCGAACTGCATTAAGCCAGGCGACAAGCCATTCCCGCACGGTGATGCGGGTGGGATCAACATGCTCCCCGGTATCGAGCGTTCGTAAGAGTCGTCGCAGTTCTTTCTCGGCATCGCGACGCTTACCCTGTACGGTAGTTGTTGCGACACGTCGCTTGCCGGTGGCCGGATCGCAACCAAGGCTGTAGCGCAACTCCCATGATCCTGGGGTGCGCTGGCGGATGTGTCCGGTGCTACGCATGGCGGCTCCTCTTTGCTTCTGCCTTTAATTGATTGTGGTATTTATCCTTGCATCGCGTTGAGCAAAATTTTGATTGCGACCGTCGTGCTCCGACGCCGATCTCAATCGGCTTACTGCATTCGATGCATTGAATCGATGTGCGGCCTTGAAAAAGAATCGACTGAATAGCTTGGAGCTCAAGCCCAGCCAGAAGATACTCGCATCGAATCTTGAGAGTTGGTGGGGCCTTCGGGCTTTCAATTGACACGTAGGCCTCGAGCCCGCCGTACAGCCGCCTGTCTCGCTTCCCGAACTGCCGAAAGGCCTCTGCAGGACGAGCCCGACCAAGTTCGCAAAGCCGGATAAGGCCCTGGAGGTTTCGGATGTGTCCCTTCCACTGGCTGAGCGCGTCGAACACGCCAGGTTGTTGTCCTGGATATCTCAGGTCCGACATCGCGCCGTATTCGTGAGCAAATTTCAGACAGGCACTTTCAGAACCGTCTAGATTGGCAAACTCCAAATACAATTTTGGATTTTCCACTAAGGGCTTGCGCAGCGTGTATGTGGCGTTTTTCGCGACATAGATTGCGCGATCACCACGTGGTCCCGTGGCGGCTCGCACGACGTATCCGGTT
>Ga0310917_10000935_pt1 | contig 13506 bp, 11 predicted proteins | sample GREbulkMGLF178_FD_203531 | JGI IMG/M metagenome (GOLD analysis project Ga0310917, IMG submission 203531) | Lab enrichment of tropical soil microbial communities from Luquillo Experimental Forest, Puerto Rico - GRE.bulkMG.LF178 | ecosystem: Environmental > Terrestrial > Soil > Tropical forest >... | reverse complement strand
ATTACTCTGGCTTCGAGAGCGACTTCCCGAAGCCTGCGCGGCAACTCTTTGCCGCAGGCGTCAAGGGCCCGACCCTCTGGTTTTGGGGCCACGAGCACCGTTTCGCCGGTTACGATCTCTTTGGCAAAGACCAACTAAAAGCCCACGGGCGCTGCGTCGGCCACGGTGGCATGCCGCTCGGCATCAAACCTCCCTCGCGCGATCCACAACCCAAATTCTGGGACGGTCGGAAAGGCTCCGAAGGCCTTGGCGTCAATGGCCACGTCAACCTCGAGTTCAACGGGCCCGAACTTCACGCCACCTACGTCGATTTACACGGCACAAAACTCGTTGAGGAAAGCTGGCGAGCTCCCGGCGATGGCACGGTCCAATTACTTTCGTGCGAAAAAGTGATCGACGATCCTGATTTTCACGGTCCGTCTTAGTGCGATGAGGTGAACCCCATGTCCATAGCCACGGAGGTCCCGAAAGATTGTTCGAAAATCGCTACAACTTCGTCGCACCCGATTCGGATATGCGCTGGGTGAAGCAGCTTAGACAGGCAACAGATCCTCACTCCTTATGAAAGAAGCCGGATATCTCGTTGAAAACAAAGCGTCGGTCCCGCTCCTTTCATCCTTCATTGTGGTCCTGAAAGGACCATGATTTACTCATATCGGAGAGCTTTGACGGGATCAAGGCGACTGCCGCGCCAAGCGGGTACATATCCAGCGGCCGACGCGACGAGGGCCAACGCCGTGGTAGCGAGCGTCAGAGTTGCGGGGTCGTGCGGCGTGAGCCCGAAGAGCTGGCTCTGGACGAGTTTGGTGAGCGCCAGAGACGCGGGAAGAGCAAGGCCAACGCCGACGGCGATGAGCAAGAGAACCTCGCGCATCACCATCCAAATGACATTGCCTTGTGTAGCGCCGAGAGCCATGCGTATGCCGACTTCGCGAGTGCGCTGCGCGACGGTGTAGGCCATCACGCCGTAGAGGCCGATGACTGCGAGAAGCGTTGCTAGAAAGCCAAAGACCGCGGAGAGACTCGCTACCATGCGCTCTGCGGAGAGCGAATTGGAGATTTGCGTCTCTTCTGTATGCATGTAGAAGACAGGCAGGTTGGAATCGAGGTCGCGCACTTTGGAACGAATCGCGGACATCAGCTGGTCAGGATCCCCGACGGTGCGGACGTAGATCACCATGCCGCCGACGTAGCGGCTTCCGAGGTAAGGAAGGTAGGCCTGCGGAGGGATTTCGTCGCGCAGGTTGGTGTATTTGACGTCCTTAACCACGCCGATGACTTCCATATCGGTGGGTGTGCCGGGGTCGGAGCCGAAGCCAATGTGAAGGCCGACTGGATTCCGGCCGGCAAAGTATCTTTTCGCGAACGTTTCATTGATCATGACGGTCGCGGGCTGCCAGCCCCGATCCGCGGGAGCGTCGGGACGGTGCTTGATTTCGTGGTTGTCCGTGGGACGAAAATCGCGGCCCGCGACGATGGGAACGCCAAGCGTGGCGAAGTAGTTGGGACTGATTTCATTCATATAGGGTTCGGGATGAGCGTCGGGAGTGGGCGGAGTGAAGCCCTCCACCGTCATGCTGCTGTCCCATTCGTCGTCTTCCAGAATGCGCTGAGAGGCGAGTCCTGTAGAGCGAATCCCAGGGATGGAAGCAAGAGTGTCTAGCAACTGAGGGTAGAAAATCTTCAGCCGATCGACACTGTAGCCGCTATACGACGGGTCAATCTCGAAGCCCACTAGGTTCTCGACAGGGAACCCTGGACCAAGATTGCGCAAATTACCGAGGCTGCGAGTGAAGAGGCCAGCGCCGATAAGCAGGAGCAAAGAGAGCGTGACTTGGACGACGACGAGAGACTTGCGGAGACCGCCATGGCTCCCGCCGATAACCGACGCCGCTTGATCCTTAAGCGTATTGGCAACGTCTGGCTTGGTAGTTTGCAGAGCGGGCATAAGGCCGAAGAAAATGCCGGTCAAGATTGTGACGAAGAGGGTGAAGAGCAGGATGCGCACATCGGGAGTAGTGGAGATGAGCAGGCCGTTGGAGTCGGAGGGCATATAAGCAGCCATGAGAGCTTTGTCGGCCGAATAGGCGAGGACAAGGCCAGCGGCGGCGCCGAGCGCGGAGAGAGAAAGGCTTTCCACGAGCAGCTGAAAAATGATGCGGCCGCGAGTGGCGCCCATGGCCAGGCGAATGGCGATTTCTCTATTCCTGCCGCTTCCGCGGACGAGAAGAAGATTGGCAAGATTCGCGCAGGCGATGAGAAGAACCAAGCCGGTCGTTGCCATCAAGACCCACAAAGGCGTGGACAGCGTCTGGCGTGCGTAGGATCTGCCTTGCGAACCCGGCAGGACGTCGATGTAGCATCTCAGGAATTGCTCGCGATCATAAGGCGAGGCGTGGGCAAAGGCCTTTTCCTTGACTTCCATGTCGAGCATGGAGTGCATGAAGGGCTGGAGAGCGGCCTTAGCCTTTTCGCGCTTGATGCCGGGCTTCAGACGGCCAAAGGCATTGACCCAGCGATTGCGGCGCTCCGTGAGCATGTCGTCCGTCACGCCTACAAGCATCGCTTTTGCCATCATGATCGGGACAAAAAGTTTTGGAGAGCGGCCAAGCTCTACGCCGTCGAAGCCTGGCTGGAGAACGCCAACAATGGTCATTGGATAGTTATTCAGAATGAGGGTCTTGCCGAGGATGGCGGGGTCACGGGAGAAGCGAGAAACCCAATAGGCGTAATTCAGGACAGCGTAGGGGTGGCCGTTGGGAACGCGGTCATCTTCTGGTGTCAAGACGCGGCCCAGATGAGGATTGATGCCGAGAGTGGAGAAATAAGTGCCGGAAACAAGCTCGAAGTCCACACGCTCGGCTCGCCCATTAAAGGAGAGGCTGCCGGAGTAAGGGAAGCGGCAAAACATGTCGGTGAAGACATCGTTGTGAGCGGCAAAATCCCGGAACATCGGATGGGAGATGACGTTGCCGCCCCAGTTGCTGCCGTAATGGCGGCCGCGCATGGTGAGGAGGACGAGTTCGCTTGGATTTTTCACAGGTAGAAGGCGGAGGAGGATTTGGTCGAGGAGGGTGAAGATGGCGGTGTTGGCGCCGATGCCGAGGGCGAGAGTAAGGATAGCGATGGCCGTGAAGCCAGGAGTACGGCAGAGGGTGCGGAGAGAGTATCTCAGGTCACGCCAAGTGGAATCGAGTGATTCAATTAGTGAGCTCTTTTGCCTCGTTTCGCTCATCTTTCGCCTGTGTGATCGTTTTTGGGGCGAGAGGACAATCCATGCCACTCGCTTACAGTGAATACGTCAGAAAGTGAAAAAGGTTTGGTGAGGCCGAAAAAACGTCGGGGTGGAATGGGGCGGGATGAGGACGAGCCTCCCGAGCCCAGAAGTCTCACGATTTGAATAATTTAGCCTCGCCGAGAAGAGACACACGTGTGCGCAGTCCGGACTTTCCTGTCCAACCTATTTATGCGCTGGCTTTGCATCTCACGGTCCTGACGCTCTCTAGAATGAAAACAGCGCGCCGCACTGCCGGCACATGAAAGAGCGATCCCAGTCAGCGTATTCTCGCGGGAACGTGCTGTGATTGCGCAATCCGGATGACCAATCTGTTGCTCTGTTGCTGTTGCTGCCCACTTCTGCTGGTTCTGCTGCCCCACTTCTTGACAGGGGCGAAGCTGCGTGTTATCAACTTTTGCACCATGTTACGCGCAGCGCGAATCGCGTTGGCCCTCCTTTCTATCTTCGCAATTGCATATGTTCTTGCTACCCCGGATCCCACTGACGACGTCACAGGCGTCTTGCGACCGAATCATCTCGGCAAGGCTCAAAGACTCGATCCTCACTTCGTTCAGCCACCTACCCCAAACAGTGTGATACTCCCATTGCTCGTGCCCGGGAGTCCCACTCAACGGCTGACCACTTTCGAGTTGGTTGATCTTTTGTGCGCTTATCGCTGCTAGCCTTCCGCTTCACGAATCGACACGCCAAATCCCTTCTGCATTTCAGGGACGCGACAAAGCCGCCGGGGTTTTCAAACTCCCGCGCAACACCGACCGCAACTTGAACGGAATCAGTGGGTGTGACTCGGTTAAATCGGGGTTCCGAGAGCAAATGTAAGGTGTTGGTATCAGCAAGGAAGTCGGCGACATGCTGGCAATCGGCTAAGAGCTAACGGAGGGTAGAAAAATGAGAATCCTGGTTCAGATAGTTTGTGGAGCGCTCCTCTGCGCGAGCGTTGCAGCGCAAGATTACGCAGCTCATCCACAAGGCCATTCCGTCACGCTGGTAACTGGTCTGGGTGACATTCATCATCCGGTTTCCACCGACGTTATCCAGGCACAGGAGTTTTTTGATCAGGGCCTGCGGTTCATCTACGTGTTTAATCACGACGAAGCAGCGCGGTCGTTCCAGCACGCTGCGGAACTCGATCCCAAACTGGCGATGGCTTTCTGGGGAGTTGCCGAGGCAGTGGGGCCGAATTACAACGATCCAGCCGATCCCGACCGCTACAAGAAAGCCCATGATGCGGCACAGAAGGCGCTAGACCTCTCTAGCCGAGCTTCCCCGACCGAGCAGGCTTACATTCGGGCCATCGCGAAAAGGTTTCCAGCGGATCCGAATTCTGATTTGAGAAAGGCGGCGGAGGCTTACCGCGACGCGATGCAGCAGCTCGTAAGCGAGTTTCCGGACGATCTGGACGCGGCGACGCTATTTGCCGAGGCCGGCATGAATTTGCATCCTTGGGGCCTCTGGCATCCCGACGGCACTCCCGAGAGGGGTACCGAAGAAATCGTGGCCACGTTGGAATCGGTGCTGAAGCGCGATCCGAACCACCTTGGCGCGATCCATTATTACATCCATGCGGTCGAGGCGTCGCCCACTCCGGAGCGAGCATTGGCCGGAGCAAACAAGCTGGCTGCCTTGGCGCCCAATGCCGGACACATCGTGCACATGCCCGCCCACGTCTACATTCGAACTGGCGACTACGAGGCCGCCGTGAGAACAAATGAGCAGGCGGCAGCCGTGGATCGGGCTTACATCAAAGCCACCGGAGTGCAGGGAATTTACCCCATGATGTACTACAGCCATAATCTACACTTCATCGCGATGTGCTCGGCCACCAATGGCAACTATGCCGAAGCAAAAGAGAATGCGAAACTGCTTGAGGCGAATGTCGGACCCCATGTGAAAGCTATGCCTCCACTGGAAGGATTCATGACGATTCCGGTTGCGGTAGAGATTCGCTTCCGTCACTGGGACGACATCTTGAAGATGCCCGCGCCTGATTCGGCAATGAAGACCGCGACCGTGTTTTGGCACTTTGGCCGTGGGCTGGCCTTCGCTGGGACGGGAAAAGTTACTGAGGCAGAGGCTGAGTACAACATAGTAGTCGAAAGTGAAGCCGCCACGCCTCCAGATGTGATCTTCGCTATGCCGTTCAACAACAAGGCGAAGGACATCATGAAGATAGCTAAGAACGTTCTCGGCGCAAAAATAGCTGCAATCAAGAAGGACAACACCGAAGCCGTGGCCATGCTGCGCGAGGCCGTCGCCATTCAGGACAGCCTCAAGTACGGCGAGCCACCTGACTGGTTCTTTCCCGTGCGTGAGTCGCTGGGGGCAGCTTTGCTGATGACCGGCGACGCGGCTAGCGCGGAGAAGGTGTTTCGCGCCGATCTAGATCGCAATCCGCGGAATCCGCGGTCGCTCTTCGGTCTGCACGAGACTCTGATTCGTCAGAAACGCGAGTACGACGCGTGGTTCATCAAGAAGCAGTTTGACGCGTCGTGGAAAGGCGGGGCACAAAACCTGAAGCTGGAGGATCTGTTGTGATCACCACACGAGCTGCAACTGTCTGGGGAGCCCCCAATGACGCCAGCTTGTGCGGCAAGAAAAAGTGATTTTGCAAAACGAACCCAACGAGCCCGATCAGCTTGGCGGCCTCAGTCATTCCGTCTGTGTATGCCACTCGAATGTCTTGCTTCGCCAATTGGATCTAGAAGCTGGGCACGTGGCCCTAGTTTTTCTTTCGGGAGAAGTGGAAGACCATGGGAGTGTCTTTGTCGCCTTCGCGCCATGTCCAAGTTTCCGTGATGTGATTGTCATCCTCAAAGCGAAGGACGAGGTGATGCTGGTGCCCCGTTGACGGTGATGCCAGATTTCCCGCGCCCTGATAGTCGAAGCTGAGTTCCTTGACGTCTCCGGACGAGGGCACGACGAGCATGCGCGGCTGGTTGTTAGTGGGGCAGTAATGCACCAGCGCGATGCCATCGCGATCGACGCTGTAGAGTGTGACCATCTCTTCCATCCCCGAAGCTTCGAGCTTTTCCATGACGGCGGTGCCGGAGGCGAGCACCTCGAAGGTGGTCTTCGCGGCTCTACCTAGACCATCCTTCCCCTCCCATTTCCCGGCCAGGGATTGCAACTTCTTGAAGGCGGATTCCGACGGCGTCCCCGCAACTAAAGGCGCAATGAGGAAAGTCAACAGCAGGAAAGACATGCATACCGGTACTAATCTGCGGTAGGTCATGGCAAAGCCTCCCCGCGGCAGTGCGTCCCGCCTGGTTTGGCAAATGGAACTGGGACACACACCTACGCTCTTGGTTTTTCGACGGAGGAGAGGCAGGAAAGGGTAGCAACCCCAAACCAGGGCATGAGAGGGGCAACCCGCACAACTCTGTTCGTTTCCAGCGCAGACTTGTGCTGTCCGAACTGCAACGGCACAGATCTCAAGAAGGTTTCTCTCGCCTACCACGAAGGCCTCTTTTGTATAGTTGCCCACACTCGATTCCGCGCTGTGGTGGGTGGCGGCCATGGTCCACCTCCGGTGAAGTGGCGTACCGAAAGCTGATTCTCTGGTGCGCGCCGGCGTTGCTGGATAAACGCCGTTACTAAAAATTCCGATGCTGTTTTGTCGCCTCCGTTGACCCTTTTCGCGTTGTTGTCTGCCGCCACGTTCCTACTGTTGCTGGTTCTGTTCTGGAGACACAATCAGTTCACCCACAAGCGTCGGTGTTCCCAGTGGGAACGCTCGTTCCTCTACGCTGTGGCACTGTAATGGATCAGGATTAAACTCATACGAAGTACAAGGAGGAAGAGATGCCTCGCAGATTCATGATCGCGGGAACGCTCACAGGAGGTGTGCTCCTAAGCGTGCTGAACTGGCTGACTGCCGCACTCCTACCCCCGCGCTTCAAGCAGTTCCGAGATCCTGGCGCTGTTGTGGAAGCCATACGATCAAACGTCTCAGGCAACGATATCTATACCGCGCCCCAAGGACTCTTCATGGCGGTCTCGCTACGCCCTAGTTCTGCTGCTGGCCCTCAGAACTTTGGCGCTCGAGTCGTTCGCCAGTTTACGACCGAGTTTGTGGTGGCGTTCGGCGTATCACTACTGCTGCTCCTGACCTCCATCCGGTCACCCCTTTCCGCTGCCGGCTTTCTCGGACTCGCAGGGTTGATCGCCGGTATCGAGACCCATTTCCCCAATTGGAACTGGTCCGGTTTCCCAACGAGCTATCTGCTGGCTGGAGTTGGCTACCTCACGGTGAATTGGTTTCTTGTTGGGCTAGCATTGGGAACTGTTCGGCGAAAATTGATCCCCAGAGAGGACGCCAGGTAGGCTTCATCCCACTCCCTCGTCCGCGACGCCTTGCCAAAACCGCACGATGCGATTTTGAGCAAGCCTGGAACGGCTTTGCTGTTGCTGGTTCTGTTCTGGAGACACAATCAGTCCACCTACAAGCGTCGGTACTCCCAGTGGGAACGCTCGTTCCTCTGCCAGCGCTGTGGCACTTTAACGAAGCAGGAATGTCGCTAAGGTGCTACCGTCAGGCGGAGCTCTGAAAGCAGGGTGGGAACAACCCTGGTGCCGACAAAACCCGCCCCACTACGGAGTAAGGTCTTGACGGCAGGCTCCTCGGAAGAGCGTCGAGAGGCCCGGGCGGCTTGACATCCACTTCTGCGTCGCCCGCCCGACAATACGCTGGAGTGCCGCCGCCAAATGTCTGTCTTCGCCTTCCGTCCTGCAACAGCACAGACCTCAAGAAGGTTTCTCTCGCCTAAGTGATACAGCTCGCCATCTGACAGAATTGACAGTGTTCTTTGACAATTCACGGGACTTTAACTTGTTTGACCCGATACAAGCGTCTTACGCGTGACTGAAAGTTGCCTTAAAGGAGAGGCCGCAACGATCCATCGCGAAGCAGAGCTTGAGCGCCGGACGGTAAGCCGCTAGCTGAGTATCGTTATGAGAGCAGTGGAACTTTGACGGCTTCTGAGGGAGGAATATGGCGCTATTGGAATTTCGCGCTGGCAATGCTCCGCCTAATACCGAACTGATAAAAGGCTTGCAACGGCGGGAAATTGATGTGGTCTTAAGTGCCGCGAAGCCCCGCCAGTATTCTCCCAAATCTGTAATGACCCACCAGCGTGAGCGTGCCGACCATTTCTTTTTGTTGTGGAAGGGCCGGGCGCGCTTTTTCTTCGAAACGCACAATGGGCGAAAGATAAACCTCGTATGGATTACTCCGGGCAATATTTTCGGTGAAATGGCGCTGCTGCGCAGTCCGTCCGATTACCTCGTCAGTACAGAAGCAGTCGAGGATAGTACTGTGCTGGTTTGGGATGGCCCGACCATTCGCGACCTTGCACGTCGGTTCGCTCCACTCTTGGGAAATGTATTCCTCATCTGTGTAGAGTATCTCTCATGGTATGTTGGTACCCACTGTGCCTTAGTCTCCCAGACCGCGCGCGACAGGCTTGCCTATATACTTCTGGGATACGCACCCAGTATCGGGCAAAAGGTCCCTGGCGGCATTGAACTTGATCTGACCAACGAAGAGCTGGCGAACGCTGCGAATATCACTCCCTATACTACAAGCCGCATCATTACTGAATGGGAAAAGGCCGGCGCGATTTGCAAGCGCCGCAGGAAGGTTTTGCTGCGCTCCCCCGAAAAGCTCTTCCGTAGGGTCAGCCCAAGTCGTCTTCCTCAACGCGAGGCCGAAATGGTTTCGCGTCAACAATAGGCCCAGATTCCACCGGCTAGCTATGATGGGTCTCTCATCACAAATCGTGTCCACTAAAGCGTCCGCAAGCGGCAGCGAGCCAGCTTGGCGCGAAGGAGGGTGAATTCGTCCTCGCTGCGCTGCACAATTCGCGGCATCAGCTCGAGGACCAACACCGAGAGGATGAAGGTCATGACGGCACCGAATGCCAAGCGCGTCTTGGCCAGACGGGTGAATTGCAGGGAGATTGGCGTTCCAGGGATGGCTGCTAGAAGCAGGACGCCGACACGGGCGTCGGAGGTCAGCGGGAGTATGTTCACCAATAGCAAGCCTATGCCGGGTATTAGAAGTAATTTGCCAACAGCGTCCTGGCGTACAAAGCGCGGTTGCCTAGGACGTCGCACATTTCTCGGCCGGTAACACGCAGTCCGATGGAGAGCATCACCAGGACAACGAAGAAGTCGAGCAACAGCAACGGCCGAAGCAACACACTATCCTCCGGGAGCCTCAGGTTGCGGAGCCTGCGCGAATCTGGCAGGAGTCGGCTACGGTCAAAACCTGCAGACGTCAGCTTGCCTTTGGCGAAGGCCCGGACATTGCATGACCTTTCTGTGACTTCGGATCTGGCGGCAAGTTACTGACCGAGATGGGCAAGCGCAGCCCGGAGCGGCGCATCTGAAATATGAATCAATCCTCGAGAGGGAGCATACATTTCCAAGATCAGAAAGATTGCGCCGGAAATCGATAGGGCGGAGACCAGGATCGTAATGACCAGGGTCGCGTTTGGAGGTGCGAGAAGACCCCAGCTAAAAAATACAACGGTCAGCCAGAAGACCATGACCACCACAAGTGGTTTCGAAACCGTACTCATCCCCTGTTCATACATCAACCAGCGGGTCTCTCCGAGGTTCATCACTGTGCTCAGCGCCTGCGCCTTTAGTGAGCGCTGTGACTCATCTTTTGGCGAGAGTGCCTCAATTTTGTCGTAGAGAATCTCCGCGCTAGCGGACCGCGGGTCCAAAGGACCGGGGGTATTTCTTGACCCCATCTGATTGAGGATGCTGATAACACCTTGTTTCAGTGCCTCGCGCGCATCCTTTGTTTCCGGGCCGTAGTGAGCGAGAACGCGGTCGAAAAGGACGATTTTTGCCGAGATCTGGGTCAGTCCGGCGCTCTGGGCGTCATAGTTGCCTTTTGCGGAGGCTACCAACAAACCTAGGACGAGCGCGGCCATCGTCCCCACCAAATCGATCCCCATCTTTATTACATCTCTTGAATCGTCACGAAGATGGTGGTGGTGGGGCAAAACGGTGCGAAGCAGCATCCCGGCGATGGCGCTCCCGAAGACCACAGTAAGTACGATCGAACTGACAGCGGCAGAGTTCACGATGCCCCAACTTCTCCTCTCACCAGATAGGTGCGGCCACCACCGTATATTTCGCCTGGCGCATGCCAACTGTCACTTCTGCCAGCCTTGCTTCAGCTGACTAGAGTCTCGGCGCGCTTTTTACGGCTGGATTGTCGGATCGCCGAGACTATCGAACGCAACAATCCATTCACGGTCTTCGATGACTTGAAGATGGCTGCGACGTCGGGCTCAAGCACGACGGCAATCGCATCTTCAGACATTTTGGAGGCGAACCGATTCGGCTTCGACTTGCGGTGGTACAACTGTTGTGCGTCCAAGAATACGACCGTATCAGTGAACGTGTGGCGGCGAACCACCTGCTTTAAGATTCTCTCATGCAGAGAGAGCGTATTTCTCCGGCTCTTTGTCGAAAGCTTGCTTGCATCCCGCGCAGCAGAAGTAGATCGTCGTTCTTGAATGCTCGGATTTGTATTTCGCTGTGCTGACGTTGACGCTCATCCCACAAACAGGGTCTCTGGCGTCTTTGGTCATGAGGGGAAGCACTTGTTGAGTGGCCGCCGATAATCGTTTTGCACGGTTGGCGCGCTCCTCAATAATTTCTGCGAGGATGCTGACCGCGATCTCCTCTGGGGATCCCGCTCGAATATTCAGTCCTGCTGGTGCGCGCACGCGGCTCACTCGCTCGGACGGCACGCCGGATTCCCGCAGGTATTCGAGAACTTTTTGCGCTTTAACCTTGCTGGCCACGAAAGCGACATAGCTGGCATCGGTCCTCGCGGCCTTTTCAAGGGCTTCTTCGTCTCCTTCACCCTGAGTGGAGACGACAATGAATGTCTCAGAAGTGATTTTCACATCGCTCAAATCGAGGTCCATGCGCAACGTGTCTGCGTTCGGAAACTGCTCGGTGGTAGCCCCGGGAGCAGCCACGGAAACTCCGTAATGTATGGTCTTGGCAAGCGTCGCCAAAGTCTGCCCGACGGGTGAACGGCCGAAAATGAGCAAGAGCGGTTTAGGTCGTACGGGTTCGATATAGATATCCAAGGTTCCCCCGCTATGACACGTCATGGTGTAGTCAACGATGCCCTGTTCCGGGGACGAGTTGGGACTGATGCGGATCAACCGCGGCTGTCCGTCCGCGAGCGCCTTCAGCGCTTCCTTGATGACCACCGGTTGTGAGCAGCCTCCTCCGATCCAGCCCCACATCCTGCCATCCTGAAAAATAATTGCCTTATCGCCGGGCTTCCCGGAGATCGGAGCTTCGAAGCGCACCACTGAGGCGGTAACAAATGGCTCGCCCTTTGCCAGCAGTTCAGCTGCCTTCGCGACAAACTGGTCAAACATCATCGCGCACCTCCGGCTTCACAGATGTTTCTCGAGCGCCAATAAACTCTCCAGATTGTGCGCTGGGGCAAAAACATCCACATACGGCAGCGCCGCGCTCATGCCCTGCGCGATCGGCTGGTAATCCGGATGGGCGAGCAGCGGGTTCAGCCATACGAGTTTGCGAACGCGGCGTTTGACGGCGCGAAGTTCCGAAGCCAGCTCCTCGGGCTCCCCCGTGTCCAGTCCGTCGCTTAGAATCAGGAAGAAAGTGTCGCCGTGGCGCAGCTTTCGCGCATGAAGATGGTTGAGGTCACGAAGAGAGGCGCCAATCTTCGTTCCCCCGGACCAACCCGTGGCCACTTGCGACAACGCGCGCAAGGCATCCGGCAGGCGGAGCCCCCGGAGCGTGTCGGTGATCTCGGCCAATTCCGTGCTGAAAAGGAACGCGTCCACGCGCTTGAAATGCTTCTTAAGGGCGTACACGAAGCGGATCAGAAAAAGGCTATAAGGGCTCATAGACCCGCTGATATCGAGAAGAATGACGAGCCGGCTCGGACGAGGCCGCTTTTCGCGGTAGCGGAGGTCGATCCATTCGCCACCGCGGCTGATGTTGTAACGAATGGTCCTTCGCAAGTCCACTTTACCCCGGCGCTTTGCGATCCGCCACCTTCGAGAAAGTCTGAGACTCATGCGCCCAAGCAGGCGTAGGGCAATTTGCTCCAAGGCGGCCAGGTCATCCTGATTCAGCGTCGAAAAGTCAGCTTTCCGGAGCCGCTCCTGCGCGCTTGCGCCGGTCACCGCCTGGCTCCCCTCTTCTTCCGAAGCGCCGCGCGCAACGGCGCCGGACATGAGCGCTCCGGCGTTTTCCCTGTTCCCGAAAGACTCGGCAGCTTCGCGGTGCTTGGTCGATTGATTCGCGCCGGGAGAATCGGAGCCGCTCCAGAAGGCCTCGAAGAGACCGTCGAACACTTCCCATTCTTTCTTGGATGAGCAGAGCACCGAGCGCAAACCACACTTCAAGTCTCCTTGCCGCGCGATACCCAAAGACGCAGCGGCAGCGAGAGCCGCGAGCGTCGTCTGCACGCCGCCGGAGAGGCCCCGCGTGCGGGCGAACCGACAAAAACCGACAATGGCCGCGGCGCCGTCGTTTGGGTTCTCGGTTGTCATTTCTAATTCCCGTATGTACGGCCTGTCGTCGAAGCGATAAGGAGGTCCCCGCTTGCGGTCCTGATCCTCTCGCTGTCTTCGACGGATTTGCTGATGCAACCAAGAGTCTCTTCGACCCCTTCCGCGTCCAACCTGCGCTTGCCGAGCGCCATCAACGCCTGAGCACAATCTAGAGTTTCCGCCACACCAGGCTGTTTGCTCAAGCGAAGCTGACGCACGGCCTGAACGTAGCGAACCACATGACCCGCAAGCTCCTCCTCCATGCCCGGCAGCCTGGCGCGGACGATCCTCATTTCCTTTTCGAAGCTCGGATAATCAATCCATTGGTAGAGGCATCTTCGCTTCAGCGCGTCCCCTAACTCCCTGCTGCGATTCGAAGTGAGCACCACGTAAGGCACATGCTTGGCGCTGATCGTCCCCAGCTCGGGTATGCTGACCTGAAAATCGGAGAGCAACTCGAGAAGAAACGCTTCAAAGGCTTCGTCCGTACGATCGATCTCGTCAATCAGCAGTACCGGCGAAGCGTCTTCGGCGAGAATTGATTGCAGCAAAGGCCGCTCGAGCAAAAACTCTCGGCTGAAGACGTGCCGTTCCTTCTCTTCTACGGTTTGATTGGATTGTTCTTGGATCTTGATGGCC
>Ga0310917_10000932_pt1 | contig 13513 bp, 9 predicted proteins | sample GREbulkMGLF178_FD_203531 | JGI IMG/M metagenome (GOLD analysis project Ga0310917, IMG submission 203531) | Lab enrichment of tropical soil microbial communities from Luquillo Experimental Forest, Puerto Rico - GRE.bulkMG.LF178 | ecosystem: Environmental > Terrestrial > Soil > Tropical forest >... | reverse complement strand
GCAGCCTGTTAAATCATCAGGAAGGAAAGCCAATTGTATCGATTGGGCTCTGACGGGCGACAAGCCTGCCGGTCCATTCCAGACACACAGGCCCGGCTCAGATCATGCAAGCGCCGGCCGGTTACGCCGGAGAGCCCATCGAGCAGGCGGTTGGCCTGATTGAGTCTGCAGCAACTTTATTGGGTCAGCACCGCGTTGAGGATCGAAGTCCTGCCCTCTTTGGTGGCGGCAAGGGCGCTTTGCAGCGCGCCTTTGAGCTCGGCCGCCTTCTCCACCCGCTTGCCGTGGAAGCCGAAATGGCCGCCGAGCTGGTCATAGTCGGGACCATCGATCGCGACGCCATAATGCAGATTCCTGCTGGCCGAGGCGCCGTCGGGATAGTGATGGACATGGCCCTTTCGCATCGCCTCGTATTTCCTGTTGTTGAGGACAACGATGACGATGGGCAGCTCGTGCCGCTTCGATGCGCCGAGCGCCTGAATGATCGGATTGTAGAGGAACGAGCCGTCGCCGATCAGCAGCGCCACCGGCCGCTTGCGTGCCGCGAGCTTGATCCCAAGCGCGGTGCCTATCCCCTGGCCCAGTCCCCCGGATCCGCGGAAAAAGCTCTGCGCCGTCGTTTGCGGCAGATGCTGGCGCAGCAGCGTCGAATGCGTGATGGTTTCGTCCACATAGATGGTGTCGGCCGGCATGACCTCGCCGAGCGCGCGCATGAGCGAGAGCGGATCGATGGCGCCGCCGTTGCCTGCCTTCTCTCGCTCGGCGCGCAGCGCGGCGACATGGCTCTCATGGTCGCGCGCAACGCGCTTGCGCCGCGCATCGATCGCGCCGGCGTCGCCGCCGCCACCCTGCAGGGCATTCGTGAGCAGCCGCAACGACCGTGCCGTGTCGCCTTCGAGATAAAAATCGATGTGGAGATTCTGGTAGACCATATGGCCCTTGAGCGGGTTGTCGGCGATGGCGACGATCTTGCCGCTGGTCGGGCGGCGCTGCGGCGGATACCAGGGCGCGCGCCCGCCGACCAGCAGGACGAGATCGGCTTGCTCCACTGTCTTGTAGTTGCCCATCCCCAGGTAGAGCGGATGATCGGTCGGGAAATTTGCGTAGGAATTGGCGCGCCCATTGACGACCGGGATGGCGAGCAGATCGGCGAGCGCGACGAGCGCGGAGAATGCCTCCGGGTCGCGCCCTGACGTCTCGGCCACAATCACCGGACTGCGGGAATCTCGCAGGAGGCCGGCAACTTTCTCGATGTCCTGCACGCCCGGTTGCACGACCGGGGCGGCCGGCACCTCGCGTGCGGCAATAGGCGGAGTCCAGTCGTGCAGCATGTGCTCGAGCGCCACGTTCAAATAGATCGGCCCCTTCGGCACGCGCTGCGCCATCTCGCCGGCGCGGATCACGCTTTCGTACAGCGTATGGGGGCTGGTCACCGCGCGCGCCCACTTTGCCACCGGTTCGACAAAGCGCTCGATGCCTCCGACGGTGAGGCCGCCATACCATTGCTGCTCGATGTCGAGATCGGGATCCTCGCCCAGCGTCTGCGATTCACCCGACAAGACCACCATCGGCACTTCGTTCTGCAGCGCGCCGTGAACGCCCATGCTTCCCTGCAGCATGCCGACCCCCGCGTGCAGCAGCACGGCCTGCGGCCGGCCGGTGATCAGCGTGTAGCCGGTCGCCATGTTGACGGCGAGCGTCTCGTGCCAGGATTCGATGAATGCCGGGCCAGCCTTGCCGTCGAGCTTCTGGCGCGCCAGCGCCTCCCAGACCGGCGACCATTCCGAGCCCGGCGAGGACATGATGTAATCGATCTTGAGCCTGCGGAACGCTTCGAGGATCGCCTCCCCCCCATCGAGATAGTTTTTCATTGCGTCCTCGCTCCTTTGTCTGTGGTCCGGCAATGGCGGCGCATACCAACACTGATTTTCGCGCGGCTGCAAGAACCGGCCGGGCGCACGGTGATTGACCGGCGCCAGGCCTTCGGCGAAACCCTTTATCGGCCGCTTCGGGTTACGGCCGGCAGGCAGGGTGGTCCCATGAGTTCCGCGCGCAAGACATTGTCACGTCCCGGCGACCTGGTCGCTGCGGGGCTTGTTCCGCTTGAGCGCCTCGGCGCCATCAGCGAGATCGCAGATCGTTATGCGCTTTCCCTCACCGCCGAGCTTGTCGACCTCATCGATCCCGCCGATCCGCGCGATCCCATCGCGCGCCAATTCATCCCCGACCCGGCTGAGCTCGACATTGCGGCGGGGGAGAACGGCGACCCGATCGGGGACGATGCGCACAGCCCGCTGCCGGGCATCGTGCATCGTTATCCCGACCGCGTCCTGCTCAAGCCCGTCCATGTCTGCGCGGCCTATTGCCGCTTCTGCTTCCGGCGCGAAGTGGTCGGTCACGCGCGGGCGCTCTCGCGCGCCCAGCTCGATGCTGCCATCGCCTATATCCGCGCTCACGAGGAAGTCTGGGAAGTGATCCTGACCGGCGGCGATCCGCTGATGCTCTCGGTCCGGCGTCTGGCGGCGATCATCGATGCGCTTGCCATGATCGCACATGTGAAGATCATCCGTGTGCATACCCGCGTCCCGACGGTCGCGCCGGGGCGTGTGACGGGCACGCTCGCGCGCGCACTCCGGCGAGCCGGCAAGGCAACCTACGTGGTGCTGCACGTCAACCATGCGCGTGAGCTGGGGCCAAAGACGCGTGCCGCCTGCGCGCGATTGATCGACGCGGGCATTCCCATGTTGAGCCAAACCGTGTTGTTGCGCGGCATCAATGACGAGGCGAAAAGTCTGGGCGAGCTCATGCGCGGCCTGGTCGAGTGCCGCGTGAAGCCTTATTACCTTCACCATGGCGACCTCGCGCCGGGCACCGCCCACTGGCGCACTTCCATCGAGCAAGGCCAGGCCCTGATGCGCTCCCTGCGCGGCCGGCTTTCCGGGCTTTGCCAGCCGACCTACGTCCTCGACATCCCCGGCGGCCATGGCAAGTCGCCGATAGGACCGAGCTATCTGGCTCGCGCCGGCGCATGCCGATACGAGGTCGAGGACTTCAATGGCGCCCGCCACCTCTATCCGCCTCTGCCGGAGACTTAAATCCGACCATGTTCGAGCGATAAAGGTGACGAGGATCAGCGGAGCCCTCGAATGCAGTACGTATTGCAAGTTTGCGTTCTACTCGCTGTGATTGGCAGCTCAACCGCGCGTGCCCAGCAGGGACAGCAGCAGGTCCAGCCGGTCCCGCTGGTGCCGACGCCGTTGATCCAATCGCAGACGTCGACCGCCTGTCTGGTGGGCTGCAATACCCAGGTCATGACTTGCCAGAACGCCTGCGTCCTGGTCGGCCCCCCCTTCGCAACGCCTACGCCATCGATCACTTCGTCGGCCGCCCCGAATACCGCGGGCTCCTCGCCCTGCGCTCTCGCTTGCACCAGCCAGCAGCTGCTTTGCCAGCAGGCGTGCAACAGGACACCCCAGCAGTAAATCCATTCACAAAATGGAAACCGCTCTGCGTTAACCCTTGGCTGATCCTCGGGGGAGCGGCTTTCATGAAGGGCTGGGGCAGGGTGGCGGCGGGCACGCTTGCGGCTGCAATCGTTTTGCTGGGCGGCACCGGAATCGGGCGAGCCGCCGGGGCGCTCGCGATTGGAACGTGCGGCGCCTACGGATTTGCGTACGACTTTGCCCGCGAAGCAGCGGCCGCCCGCTCGGCGCTCGGCAAATGCTCCGGGGGATGCAAAGTGGTGGCGCTGAGCCGCGCGTGCGGGGCTTTTGCGATTGACGGGAAGAACTCCTGCGGGCCGCATGGCTACGCAGTGGCGGCGCGGCTCGGCCAAGCCCAGAACAGGGCCCTGCGGCAGTGCTACGAGTTCGGCGGGAAGGACTGCGTGATCCGCGCCTGGGCCTGTGACGCCAAAGGGTGAGATCACTAGTCGGGGACGAACCCCAAAATCGTAGCCCGGGTTGAGGAAGGCGTCAGCCAAGCTGACGCGGTCAGTCGGTGCAAGTCCGACCCAGGTAAGGCCGAGCGGGCCGCCTGGAAGCGAGTGTTGCGTGAGGCGGCAGCGATGCCGAACACGAAGCGTACACAGCTGTTGCGTGGGGTGTGTGATCGAGCCACGAAATGGGCTTATCGCAGGAGCGGAGACCGTCTCAATGGTCGAACGCAACACGAGCAATGCCGTCATGCCAGGCATCATCGTCCTGCCGGGGTCGAAGAGCACATCACGCGCAAAAGGATCGCGTCGGAAGCTGAGAGGTCCCGCGCCCGGCCGGCGCGTAACGCGGCCGGTCCGCATCGGGAAGGCGAGGAGCCGTAGCCGATGATGCACGGGCACGGGAAGTCGGACTCCGCCATAGTAGCGTCGAAGCCGGCGAACAAAGCGGAGCAACCCGCTGCGGAGCATTCCGCGGCGGGAGCAGCCGCTGCGGAGCCAGTGGAGCGAAGGGCGGAGACCGAGGAGAATGCGGACCAGCAAAGCACGTGCCGGGCGCAGAGCCGGGAGAACGTGTCACCTGCGCTGGATCGCATACGGCAAGTCGCAAGGTCAAGAAAGGAAGAGAGGTTCACTTCGCTCCTCCACCACGTCAACCCTGATCGGCTGAAGGCGGCGTTCTACGAACTCAAAGAGAATGCCTCACCCGGAGTCGACGGAGTGACATGGGACCAGTACGAGGCAGACCTTGATCGCGAGATTGAGGACCTGCACGGTCGCGTGCATAGGGGAGCGTATCGGGCACTACCGTCCCGGCGGGTGTACATACCCAAGCCGGACGGGCGTCAGCGCCCGCTCGCAGTTGCCGCCCTGGAAGACAAGATCGTCCAGAGGGCGACCGCGCAGGTGCTCAATGCGATCTACGAGGAAGATTTTCTCGGGTTCTCGTATGGTTTCCGGCCCGGGCGCAGCGCGCATGATGCGATGGATGCGCTCGTGGTCGGGATTGAGCACCGGACGGTGAACTTCATACTGGACGCCGATATCCAGTCGTTCTTCGATCGGGTCAACCACGATTGGCTGATCCGATTCGTGGAGCACCGGATCGGCGACCAGCGCGTGATCCGCCTGATCCAGAAATGGCTCAAGGTGGGTGTGCTGGAAGACGGGATCGTGACCGCAAGCAAGCAGGGAACCGGGCAGGGAGCGGTGATCTCACCGCTGCTTGCCAACATCTACCTGCACTACAGTCTCGATCTGTGGGCCGAGCGCTGGCGACGGCGCGAGACCACGGGCGACATGATCTTCGTGCGCTATGCCGACGACTTCATCGCCGGTTTCGAGCACGAGCATGATGCCCGCCGCTTCCTGGACGCGTTGCGCGAGCGGCTAGCGCAGTTCGCGCTGACACTTCACCCGGAGAAGACCCGGCTGATCGAGTTCGGACGTTATGCGGCGCTTAACCGCAAGCGGCGTGGGCTCGGCAAGCCGGAGACCTTCAACTTCCTCGGCTTCACCTTCATCTGCGGTAAATCACGCAAGGGACGCTTCCTGATCAAACGGAAGACCCGGCGCGACCGCATGCGGGCGAAGCTGGTGGCGGTATCCGAGGGGCTGCGGCAGCGCCGGCACTGGCCAATCCACGAAACCGGCAAGTGGCTGGGCTATGTCGTCAAGGGCTACTTCAACTACCACGCCGTGCCGACGAACAGCCACGCACTGCAGGAGTTCTATGATGAGATCGTTCAGCGGTGGCGCCGGGCACTCCGTCGCCGCAGCCAGAGGGATCGCACCTCCTGGGACTCGGTAGTGAAGCTTGCCCACGAATGGCTCCCGCGACCGCGCGTTCTTCATCCGTGGCCAAATCAGCGTTTTGCCGTTAGCCATCCGAGGTGGGAGCCGTATGCGGGAAAGCCGCACGTACGGATCTGTGCGGGGGGCGCGAGGTAACTCGCGTCCCTACCGCGACCGCCAGCGAAATCCGGGTTTACCAGCGACGCTCGCCAAAACTTCCGCTTTCCTGGCTGAAATCTCCGCCCCAGTCCGCAGATAGCATCCGCGCCGGACATATTCGTGGAACGAGGAATGCGGCCAATCGCGTACACGGTTGACCAGGCCATGCCTGACTGGATTGAAATGGATGTAGTCGACGTGTCGCTCAAAATCCCGATCGTCACGAATTGTGTGTTCCCAGAACCGACGCTGCCAGAGCGAAGGTTCTCCGTTCCGGTGACGCGCGACCACTGTTCCCGATTTCATGACGCCGGCGGTGAAACGCCGTTTGATGAGACTCCAGCGGTTCGAGTAATCGGGGTCGCCATCCGGGAGGGTCATCACAATGTGCACGTGGTCCGGCAGGATCACGACCGCATCGATGGTGAAAGGATGCGAGTCGCGCGTTGTTCTCATGGCGGCATGCAAGGCATCGATGTGATCGGTCAGCGCGCGTGAGGTTCGATCGACGAGCGTCGCAGTAAAGAAAAACGTTCCGCCGGCGATGAAATTGCGACGGTATCGGACCATGCTGCACGTAGTAGCCCGGATTGAGCGTCGGCGAAATCCGGGGCTGCGACGTTCGGCGAGCCCATTCCCGGATTTCGCACCGGGCCGCGCTATGCGCGTCCCACTGCTCAACCCGGGCTACAATTTAACCACCGCGTCACCGCGCGCTGCATGAGGCGCCGCCCAGCACGCAGAACTTCGCGCAGTTGGGATGATTGAGCGCGACCGTGCGGGTTGCGGCGCGGAGCGAGACACCGAGCTCGAAGCGCGGATCGTAGGGAAGCAGCGTGCAGGCGACGACGACCGGGCGGTCACTGCCCTTGCGCTTGACGATCATGCGCGAGCTTGCGCACATGACATCGGCGGGCGACTTGCCGAGGAGGCCCCAGCACGCATCCGTGATCTCCGGGACGTCGGCGCCGGGGTCGATCTCGGGAAACAGCACCAGCTCGCGCGGGCTCGCGGCGTCGACCGCAATCGCGTGCTCGGCAAACAGGCGCGCATAGCCGGCGCGCTCGGCGCTCTCATCGTCGCCCCACATGGTGCGGCCGGCGACCGCCAGGCGAAAGGAGTTGCGCGCGAGCCAGATCAGCCCGTCGAGCGTCGGCCGGAAAGTGCCCGGACCGCGCTCGTCCTCGTGGCGCTCCGGCGTGAAATGATCGAGCGAGACCCGCATGGTGAGCCGGTTGCCGAATTTGTTCCTGATGTCGAGCAGGCGCGCCTTGGCGCGCTGCATGGGACGCATTGCATTGGTGAGCACCAGAACGCGAAACCCGCGCGCGAGGCTGTCGTGCAGCATGGCGATGAAATCCGGGTTCATGAACGGCTCGCCGCCGGTGAAGCCGATCTCCTCCGTCCCGGTGCCCGCGCTCTCGATCTCGTCGAGAAAGGCCGCGACCTCGCCGCGCGTGAGGTAAACGAGGCGGTCGTTGCGCGGGCTCGATTCGATGTAGCAATTGCGGCAGGCAATGTTGCAGAGCGTGCCGGTGTTGAACCAGAGCGTCGTGAGCCGCTCCATGGTCACATGCGCGCGCGGCACGCCGGTTGCCGTGAGCTGCGGATCCCGGAACTTGTGCGGCGCGAGCCTTAGCTGCGCAGCGCGCTCGCCGCGCGGCCACAGCTCATCGCGCGTGCACGCGCGGCGGCGCTTGCGCACCGCATCGCGCGCGGGAGGCCGCCAGAACACGCGCTCCGGCACAAGCGGTACGCCGCGTTCGCGGATCTCCTTGAGCGGCAGCACGTCGCAGCTCGGCCACAGCCCGGTTGCGAGCGCGGCGGCGTACTCCTGCGGCAGGCCCGCGCGCCGCATGCCGGCGGCGGCCGCGGCCCAGTCGTACTCGAGCGCGCGGTGCTCGATGGCAATCCCGCCGGCCTCCGCGGTGAGGATGCTGCACCAGACCCGCGTGGTCCCGTCGTTTGCGGGCAGCCCCACCGCGCCGGCGTTGTGCCACAGCCTGCCGTCGATCGCTTGCGTGAACGGCAGGCCGCAATGGCCACCGATGACGCCGTCACAGCCGCTGCGCTCGATCTCCGCACGCTTGGTCGCGGCAGCCGTCGACGCGAAGACGAACCGGTTAATCACGTCGACGCCGCCATGGATGACCGCGAGCCGCACGCCTGCAATCTCGAGATCGATGCGCGGCGGCAGCGCGGCCATCCAGCAGCGCGCATCTTCGTCGAGCTCGCGCGCCGCATACGCAAACCAGGCCGCGGAAAGCCGTTCGCAGCTGCTGCCCGCGGGAAAGCCGCAACCGCAATCAGGGGCGGCGGCTGCGATGCTCGCTTCGCAGTTGCCCATCACCACGTGACCGACCGCGCCGCGCACGAGCGCGACGGTGGCCGCAGCATCCGCCCCGTAGGCCACCACGTCGCCAGTGCACACGATGCGGTCGGAGGAAATTTTGAGCCGCGCCGCCTCGGCGAGCGCCGCGCGTGTGGCTTCAAGATTGCCGTAGGGTCCCCCCAGCACCATCACCGGGCCATCGACGCGCAGCAAGGGAATTGGTCGGGGCATGACGCATCCTTAATGCCCGGCCGGGTCGGCTCCAAGGGTGCGGCGATCAAACTGATGAGAGCGCGGTATGCTATATCAGGTTGCTTGCGAACGGCGAGGGCGCATGAAGCGGGTGAGGGAATCGACGCGGCTCATGATTGCGGACGATCATCCGCTGTTTCGCGGCGCCCTGCGCGAGGCGGTTTCCGGCCTGTTCGAGAAGCCCGATATCGCCGAGGCCGGCTCCTTCGAGGACGTCACCAGGCAGCTCGAGCGCGGCGCGGAGATCGACCTGATCCTGCTCGATCTCTCGATGCCGGGCGTGCGCGGGTTTTCCGGCCTCATGTATCTGCGCGCGCAATACCCCAGCGTCCCGATCATCGTGGTTTCCGCCAACGACGATCCGGCGGTGATCCGCCGCTGCATGGATTTCGGCGCCTCCGGCTTCATTCCCAAGACGCTCGGGGTCGAGGCCATGCGCGCGGCGATCGCGCGCGTGCTCGAAGGCGGGGTGTGGACGCCACCCGATATCGAGCTTGGCCCCTCCGACGAGCCGACGGCGGGCATGATCGCGCGGCTCGCCCTGCTCACCCCGCAGCAGGTGCGTGTGCTGATGATGCTGTCGGAGGGCCTGCTCAACAAGCAGATCGCCTACGAGCTCGGCGTGTCGGAAGCCACCATCAAGGCGCACGTCTCGGCCATCCTGCAGAAGCTCGGCGTGGAGAGCCGCACGCAGGCGGTGATTGCCGCAGCCCGGATCGAATCCGGGCAGTGGCCGCAATCGGCACCGTAGCGCTTGCGTATCCCTCCCCAGCGCAAGTCGGATCTATCCGACTTGGGCCGCCGTTAAAGTGCCCGAACTCGGGCAGGCCCGAGTTCGGGTGGGGAGGGATCACTCCGCGGCCACGCGCTGGACGCGCCATTGCGTGAGCAGCGCGCGCAGCGCGGCGGGCTTGAGCGGCTTGTTGAGCACCTGGATATCGTTGGCGCGGGCGTCCGCGCGCACGCGCGGGCTGCGGTCGGCGGTGATCAGGATGGCGGCGAGATCGGCGCCGAAACGATCGCGCAGCCGCCCGATGGCCGCAATCCCGTCGCCCTCGTCGAGGTGGTAGTCGACGAGCAGGCCGTCGGGCGGCGCCCCGGAACGCGCGATGACGCCCATCGCCGCCGCGAGGTCCGGCGCCTTGAGCACGGCGCAGCCCCACCCTGCCAGCAGCTGCTCCATGCCGTCGAGAATGGAGAGATCGTTGTCGAGGCACAGCACGGTGACGCCGGAAAGCCGTCCGCGGTCGTGCATGCGCGCGGCTTGGGGCGGCGCCTTCGCCGGGACGGCCGGCGCAGGCGGCAGCTCCAGCGCAAACCGCGTCCCGCGCCCCACCGTCGAGGCGAGCGAGAGCCGGTGATCGAGCACGCGCGCGATCCGCTCCACGATCGAAAGTCCAAGCCCGAGGCCGCGGGCGACCTTGGCGCCGCGGTCGAGGCGATGGAACTCCTGGAAAACGGCCTGCTTCTTCGAAGCCGGAATCCCAAGCCCGGTATCATGAACCTCGATGCGAAGGCATCCTTTGCGGCGGCGGCAGCCGACCAGCACGCGGCCCGCGATGGTGTATTTGATGGCGTTCGATACGAGATTCTGAAGCAGCCGCAGCAGCAGGCGCCGATCGGAGCGCACCGCCAGCGAGCACGGCACGAAGCGCAGCCTGAGCCCTCTTTCCAGCGCCAGCGGCGCGAACTCCACTTCGAGCTGGCGCAACAGGTCGTCGATGCGGAAAGCCGTGATCTCCGGCTTCATGCTGCCGCTGTCGAGACGCGAGATGTCGAGCAGCGCGCCGAATATCTCTTCCACCGCTTCGAGCGATGCATCGATGTTGCCGATCAGGGCGGCATCACCGCCGGAGGCCTGGCGCTCAAACAGGCTGGTAACATAGAGACGCGCGGCATTGAGCGGCTGCAGGATGTCGTGGCTGGCGGCGGCGAGAAACCGCGTCTTGGAGATGTTGGCTTCATCCGCGGCCGCCTTGGCGCGCGCGAGCTCCTGGTTGAGGCAGGTGAGCTCCTCGGTGCGTTCCTGCACCCGCCGCTCGAGCGATTCATTGGCGCGCTCGAGCGCCTCCGCCGCCTTCACGCTAGGAGTGATGTCGGTGAACGTCGTCACGATGCCCTCGTTCGGCATCGGGTTTGCGCGCACCTCCATCACCAGATCGCGGTCGGCGAAGCGCTCAAGGAACGGCTCGCCGGCGGCGAGGTAGCGATTGAGCTGCTCGCCCACCAATGCGTCGATGGTTTTCGGGTCGCCGCCGCTGCGTTGCGCGTTCAAGCGCAGGATCGCATCGAGGCTGGTGCCCACGCGCGTGAGCCCCGCCGGCAATGCCAGTATCTCCCCGAACTGCCGATTCCAGCAGACCAGATGCAGCTCCTTGTCGAACACGGCGATGCCCTGGCGCACGTGATCGAGCGCGGTCTGCAGGATCTCGCGGTTGTAGTGGATGGCGGCGCTGGCATCGTCGAGCAGCTTGAGCGCGGCCTGCGTCGATACCGTGCGCTTGCGCAGCAGGAGCGAGAGGGCAAGGCGCGAGGACGCCGCGCCGATTGCGGAGGCGAGCAGGTGCTCGGCATAGCGCAGCAGCTGGAAGTCCGCCTCCGCCTTCGGCGCGAGGTTCATGCCGCGCGTTGCCGCATAGCTGCCGAACGACGTGCGAGTGCGTTCCTCGCCGAGGTAGCGTGCGACCGCGGTGGTGAGCTCCTCGACGGTGACCGAAGAGCGCCACAGCCGGAAGCTGGGCGGCAGCGGCGTGAGCTGCGAGGCGACGAACAGATCGGCCTGCAGCCGCTCGATGGAGGCCGGCGCGCGCGTTAGCGAGAAGACCACATAGGCGACGAGATTGAGCGACAGCGTCCACAGCACGCCGTGGGCGAGGGGAGGCAGGTCGAGCCCGAGCAGCGCCTGCGGACGCAGCGCGGCGATCCCCCACGGTCCCTGCACGAGCAGATCGCGGCCGACGATCCCGGCATCCGCCAGGCTCGGCAGCAGCAGCGTATAGGCCCAGGCCGCAATTCCGATCGTCATTCCAGCAAGCGCTCCGCGCGCGGTGGCGCGGCGCCAGATCAGCCCGCCGAAGAAGGCGGGGGCGAGCTGCGCGATGGCCGCAAACGACAGCAATCCGATGGAGGCGAGCTGCGCCTCGCCGTCCAGGCGGTAGTAGACGTAGGCGAGAAACAGGATCAGGAAGATCGCCGCCCGGCGCACCGCGAGCAGGAGGCCGCCGACATTGTCGCGGGAGCTGATCGCGGCTTCGCGTCGCTTGAGCACCAGCGGCATGACGATGTCGTTCGACACCATGATCGCGAGCGCGACCGATTCCACGATCACCATGGCGGTCGCGGCGGACAGCCCGCCGATGAAGGCGGCGATCGTGAACCATTCGGAATGCGCGGCGAGCGGCAGCGCCAGAACGAACATGTCGCTGTCGACCTGCCGGCCGGAAAACGTCAGCAGGCCGGCCAGTGCGATCGGCAGCACGAACAGATTGATCAGCACGAGATAAAGCGGAAACAGCCAGGACGCGCGCCTGATCTCGTCCTCGTTGTTGTTCTCGACCACCGTGACGTGGAACTGGCGGGGCAGCAGCACGATCGCGAACAGCGAAAGCAGCGTCATGGCGGCGAAGGTGCCGGGGGCGCCCTCGCGCATGAGCGCGGCGGCGCTTTGCGGGTGCGCCAACGCGGCGGCAAACAGCGCAAACGGCCCGCCGAACATCCAGAACGTGACGAAGGCGCCGACCGCGACAAAGGCCACGAGCTTGACCAGCGATTCGGTCGCGATCGCCAGCATCAGGCCGTCCTGGTGCTCGGTCGCATCGATGTGCCGGGTCCCGAACAGGACGGCAAACATCGCCATTGCAGCGGCGATATAGAGCGCAATGTCGCCGAGCACCGGCCGCATGGCCGCGCCGGCGGGGTCGGTATGCGCCAGCACCGTGGTCAGCGACGACGACACCGCCTTGAGCTGCAGCGCGATATACGGAACGGTGCCGATGATGGCGATGAGCGCCACCGCCGCCGCGACGCTTTGCGCCTTGCCGTAGCGGGCGGCGATGAAATCGGCGATGGACGTGATGTTTTGCGCCTTGGCGAGCCGCACGATGCGCATGATGAGCGGCGAGCAGAAGCCGATCACCAGGATCGGCCCGACATAGATGGTCAGAAACTCAAACCCGTTGCGCGAGGCGAGCCCGACGGAGCCGAAGAACGTCCAGGATGTGCAGTAGATCGCCAGCGACAGCGGATAGATGAAGCCCCGCCAGATCTCGGGTCTACCCGAGATCTGCTCTTTAAGTGCCCAAGTCTTAGGGGCCCAAGTCGGCAACAGCCGACTTGGGTGGCCCTCGCGCCCGCGCCCGGCCTCGTCTCCGTAGCTCGCGATCACGAACAGGAGGCCGATATAGCCGAGCGCAAAGGCGATCACGACCCAGGCTTGCAGCATGGCCGCACTCTATCGCACGCGCAGTCGGCTGACGAGATGACCGAAGTGAAATCCGGGGTCCGCCGCGGCCTTGAAACAAATTTCCGGATTTCGCTGCGCTCAATCCGGGCTACAGCTACATCGAGCAATATGCACGAATCCCGAGGCAAGTTCGAGCGCCTGCCGGTCGCCGAGACGCTGCTCGTCGCGGCGGCGGGGGCTGGCCTGCTGGAGCTCATCGGATTTCCCGGCGCGCTGGTCGCAGGATCGATGCTTGCGGTGGCCGTGGCCGCGCTGGCAGGAAGGCCGATGCGGGTGCCGCTCCCGCTGGCGCGCGTGTGCTTCGTCATGGTGGGCATGCTGCTCGGGACCGTGGTGACCCCGCAGACGCTTCGCGGCATTGCGACCTGGCCGCTGAGCGTGGCGCTGCTCATGGTCGCGGTCATGACCATGCTCGCCGGGACTGCCGGCTATCTGCGCTGGGTGCACGGCTGGCAGCCGCTGTCCGCCCTGCTCGGCGCGAGCCCCGGCTCGATGGCGCAGGTGATGGCGCTCGCCGCCGAGCTTGGCGCTGACCTGCGCGGGATTGCCATTGTGCAGGTGATGCGCGTCCTTCTGATCG
>Ga0310917_10000931_pt1 | contig 13541 bp, 12 predicted proteins | sample GREbulkMGLF178_FD_203531 | JGI IMG/M metagenome (GOLD analysis project Ga0310917, IMG submission 203531) | Lab enrichment of tropical soil microbial communities from Luquillo Experimental Forest, Puerto Rico - GRE.bulkMG.LF178 | ecosystem: Environmental > Terrestrial > Soil > Tropical forest >... | reverse complement strand
GATCGCGACGTACCGCCGCATTCTTGTCGTCAGCTCGTGCGCACGGTGATCGTCGCGACCTGGGGCGACGTCGCCGTCGCACGCACGCGTGGACTGGGCGCCACGCCGGGCGGTTCGAGCGGGACGACGCGGATGTCGAGGGGAACGCTCGCCCCGGCGGCCGCCGCGGGCACGACCAGATCTTCCGGCAGCGGCACGGTGAACGTGGTGGGACCATGAACGTGGTGGCTGAATATGGTGATCCCACCAGCTTCGACCGGATTGCCGCCGCCCTGCGGCGAGACCAGGACACGGAAGCGGCGGCCCTGGTCGGCTGGCCCGAGGTTCAAGGTGACCTCGGCGACGCGCGGCGGCGCCTGCGGCGCGGCAGGCGCGAGCGCGGCCGCGGGCACCTGCGCGATACCGCCCGCCGCGACGCCGGCGCCGATGGTCGCGGAGGTGATCTGCGCGCTGAAAGCCCGCGTCGCCGGCACTGCCGCCACCGGGGTCCCGGGCGCCGGCACCTGATCCTCGCCTGAACCCGGTGAATAGTCGTAGTCGAAGACGCTCATGGCGGCGTAGTCGCCCGCGTTGGTCTTCACTACCGGCTGGCCGCTTGCATCGCTGAAGAACAGGAACTGCTCGCTCGACCACGCGGTGAGATCCGCGCCTTGCGGCAGCGTCGGGCGTCCGAGCACGGCTTGCCTGCGCGTCCACACGTCCCACAGCCGGTCGAGGTTGGCATGGTGCAGGAAGAAGATGGGATCGACCGGCGACAGGAACGACACCATGAAGGCGTTGCCCGCCGCGCCGCCCATGGCGCCGTGCACGTTGTCGTGGGGCTGGCTTTCCAGGATGCCTTCCCGGCTCTGGTCGTTGTGGCTTGCCGCCTTCGCGCTGGCAAACCCGGCGGGGTCGGTTCCATCCGCGCTTCCGGCGAAGTTCGCCGTTCGCAATGCGCTCCTGATGGTGGCCGCCGCAACCGTGGCCTTGGTGGTTCGATCGAGATCGGGGCTGGCCGGGGTGAGGCCGCGCGCACCCGGCTGCTCGAAGAACATTCCCGCCGGCGCGGCGGCGACGGCACTCCAAAAATCCGCCGTGCTGCTCAAGCCCCGCTGCGCCAGCACGTCCTGTTGCGCCTGGGAGAACGCCGCAAAAAGCGTCGTGACGGGCGCGTCGAACTGCGCCTTGAACGCATCGAAGGCCGGGATGAAGGCGGCATTGTTGGGATCGAGCACGTCGTCGAACATGGCGGCCGGGACGCGCGGCGTCTTGGTCCAATCCCAGTAGGGCAGCGCGAACTCCGCGTCGCCGCTGAACGCGCGGATGGTCGCCTCCAACCATCCGATATAGGCGCGATGCCAGGCCAGAAACCACCAGTTCTGGTGCGGGCAGTCGAAGACATGGATGAAGGCGTTGCGGTACCAGTTGCGGGGATCCGTGGGCGGCCGGTTCAGCATTTCACGGATGCCCTTCTTGTAGCTGTCGAGGACGCGCGGCGGCATTCCCGGATCGGAGATCTCAAACCTGCGGAACCGCGCGCCCTGCGCCGGCGCGGCCGACGGCAGCGCGCTGGCCGCCAGCGCGGCAGCGCTGGTGCCGAGGAAGTGACGTCGCGTGAGGGTTCCGTGAAACAACGCAGTCATGGCAGGCCTCCATCCCATCGGGTCGCAGATCGACACGCGTCACGGCGCCGAGCCCTGGCTCGGCCGTCGTCGATTATCTTGGTGTCGGGTCGCCGATATTGGGTTCTCCATTGCCCGAGCATCGTGATAGTTATGAGCTATGATTCCCCTCGTTCCGATTGCATTTGCCGTATTGGCGCTTCTCGCTTGGCGCTACGACGCTCGCGCGCGGCGGGCGTATGAGGCGACGCTGAGCGAAGCGGAGAAGCGACAGTTCCGCGCGCTGCGCAGGGTCCACCCCGCGAAATGGCGCGCGGCAATCGCCCTCAAGCAAGCTGAGGCCACCGCCACGGCCGCGCAGGACGCCGGACCGCGGCGGCCGAAAAGATCAAGCCCAAAACCCAATCCGCCGAACAAACCGAAATCCCGGCGCAAGACGCTCGCGTGACCGCGCGTCGACTGGGATCGATCGAGACTAGCACTCTAATATGGCGGCAAAGTTGCAGGGCGTGGCGGCGCAATTTCATTTCACGCGCTCTAGCGAAACAACGTGAGGCTGCGTCCGAAACCGGTTGGAGATCTCACATGCAGCTCAACGCCTTCTTCCCGTCACTCGATATCGGCAACGATCCCGCAAAGATCCGCGATTGGGCGCAGGCGGCGGAAGATCTCGGCTACGCCTATATCGAGGTACCCGATCACGTCTTCGGAGCGACGGCGCGGGATGGCTGGGTTCCGCTCTACAACGAGAAGGCTTCCTTCCACGAGACCTTCGTGACGCTCGGCTTCCTGGCGGCGGTCACCAAGACCATCCGGCTCTCGAGCGGCATTCTGATCGCGCCGCAGCGCCAGACCGGGGTCATCGCCAAGCAGGCGGCGGAGGTCGATCTCCTGAGCGGCGGGCGCTTGCGGCTCGGCATCGGTCTGGGATGGAACCACATCGAGTATGAAGCGCTCGGCGCGGAGTGGAAGACGCGCGGCGCGCGCCAAGCCGAACAAGCCAAGGTGCTGCGCCGCCTGTGGACGGAGAGCCTGGTGAGCTTCAAGGGGCGCTTCCACAATCTCAACGAAGTCAGCATCGTGCCGCCGCCGGTGCAACGGCCGATCCCGATCTGGTTCGGGGGGTCGTCGGACGCCGCGATGCGGCGCGCCGCGCGGCTCGGCGATGGCTGGATGCCGATCATGGCGGCCGACGCGCAGGCGGAGCAGAAGCTCGCCGCGTTGCGGGAACAGCTCAAGTCGTTCGGGCGCGATCCTGCCAAGTTCGGCATCGAGGGCTGGCTGCGCATGCCTAGCCCTGACCCCCAAGGCTGGGCGGCCGCGGCCGACGGTTGGCGTCGACTCGGCGCCGACATGGTGATGTTGTACCCCATGTACCGCATCTTGAACTTCGACGATCACATCGAGACCTTGCGGCGGTTCAAGGAGGTCGCGAGCGGATAACGCGAGACCCCGCGCACGCCATCGCATCGTGCCCGGCCGCTCGCAGCGCGCGCGCACACGCCGCAGCCGGCGACACCCGCGGCTCGGTTGCCGACAACCGTCAGCCGGATCATTTCGAGTCTATCGACGACAGCGCTCTGACTCCGCTATCCTCCAATGGGACGCCCACGACAGACCCGTCGGATGACTGATCGGCTCAACGGCATTCATGCGCTCATCACGGGCGCTGCGAGCGGCATCGGCGCCGCCTGCGCTCGGCGCATGGCGCGCGACGGCGCGCAACTGTTGTTGGCGGATCTCAATGGCAACGGCGCAAAGAGCCTTGCCGACGAGCTTGGGCAGGTTTCCGTCCAGGCCGACGTGACCCGCGCGGCGGACATCGAGCGCATGCTCGATCTCGCCTACCAGCGCTGGGGGCGCCTCGATGTGCTGTTCAACAACGCTGGCGTTGCCGAAATCCGGCCCCTGCTCGAGCTCACCGAGGACGCGTGGGACCGCATGCTGGCGGTCAACCTGCGCGCCGTCTTTTTCGTGTTGCAAGCCGCCGCCAAACGCATGCGTCAGCAGACGCCGATTGCCGGTTCCGAGCTGCGCGGAAAGTTGATCCAGACCGCATCGATTGCCTCCTACCGAGGCGGCCTGGCGTTGATGGCGCACTACGCGGCCAGCAAAGCCGGCGTCGTCAGCATCACGCGCACCGCGGCGCAGGTGCTGGCGCCCCATAGGATCACGTCGAATTGCATCTGCCCCGGCGCGGTCGACACGCCGATGTGGCGGAAGATCGACGCCGAATGGAGTGAACTCGAGGGCTGGCAAGTGGGTGAAGCCTGGAAGCGGCGAACCTCGCTTATCCCCCTCGGCCGGCCTGAGACTGCCGAGGACGTGGCTGGCGTCGTGAGCTTTCTCGCCAGCCGCGACGCCGATTACATGACGGGCCAGGCGGTCAACGTCGACGGCGGCCTCGTCATGGGCAACTGAGATCGCCCAGCCGACGGACGTCGGGGTCACGGCGCACGTTGCCGAGCAACCCTCATCACGTTGAGGAGAAGCGCGCCGAGACAACCGAACAACATGACGAGGGGCTTCCAACGGCCCGCGCAGCCAAAGGGTGGAAACGATGGAGGTCGGATTTCTCGGCACAGGCCGGATGGGCAAGGCCATGGCAGCGAACCTGCTGAAGGCAGGACACCGCGTGCGTGCATGGGACAAGTCATCCGAGCCGTTGCACGAGCTCAAACGGGCCGGCGCCGACATAGCCACGAACGCGGCCGATGCTTTTCGGGGCGACGCGGTCGTTTCGATGCTGCCGAACGACCAAGCTCTGCGCGAGGTCTTCATCGAAGGCGATCTGCTCAAACATGGTCGCCCTTCGATCGTGTCCGTCAACATGGGAACCGTTTCGCTTGATTGCGTCGACGCGTTGGTCGCCGCGCATGACGCCCGCAACATTCCCTATGTCGCGGCGACGGTGTTCGGACGGCCCGACGTCGCGGCGGCCGCCAAGCTCAACATCATGGCGGCCGGAGATTCAGCAGCGATCGACCGCGTGCAGCTGCTGTTCGATGCCATGGGCCAAAAGACTTATCGCGTCGGGTCCGAGCCACGGCACGCCAACATCGCCAAGATTGCCGGAAATCTGATGGTTGCCTGTGCGATCGAGGCGACCGCGGAGGCGGCGGCGCTGCTGCGAAAATATCGAATGTCTGCGCCCGACGTGCTCGATGTCATCATCACCTCGCTGTTTAACGTGCCGGTCTATCAAGGCTATGGCCGCGCGATCGGCCATCGGCAATATATGCCGCCCGGCTTCGATCTCGTGCTGGGCATGAAGGACGTGGGCCTTGCGCTAAAGGCGGGTGAGCAGGCGAACGTGCCGCTGCCCTTCGCCAGCGTGCTGCGCGACGCGTTCATTGATGCCATCGCCAACGGCGATGCCGGCAAGGACTGGTCAGCGATTGCGCGCGTCGCAGCGCGCAAAGCCGGTCTGGAAGACTGAAATGACCGCAAAGAGCTCAAGACGTACACCGACTCGGAGGGGAGCGAAACCGATGGGTTCCAGGACGATGCTTCGACGCTCGTTCATGGCGGCCGGTCTGGCGCTACTGACGGGCATCACGTTCGGCGCAAGCGCGGCAATCGCAGCCGAGCCGATCAAGATCGGCTTTTCCATGCCCTTGACCGGCGGGCTCGCCTCGAACGGCAAGGCAATTCTCGCCGCGTATCAGATGTGGGAAGAGGACATCAACGCCCACGGAGGTCTTCTCGGCCGGCCCGTGAAGCTCATCTACTACGACGATCAGAGCAACCCTTCGCTCGTGCCGGCCATCTACGCAAAACTGTTCGACATCGACAAGGTCGATCTGGTCTTCACCAGCTACGGCACCAACTTGTCGGTGCCGTCGATGCCGGTCGTGATCCCGCGCAACTATGTTCTGCTGGGACTGTTCGCGCTCGCCGTGAACAGCGAGTTCAACTATCCGTATTATTTTTCCATGTTCCCGGCAGGGCCGGATGCCGTGCGCGAGTTCTCGCGTGGCTATTTTGAAATCGCCAAGGAACAGAAGCTGCAGACGGTTGCCATCGCCGGCGCGGATTCGGATTTCGCCAAGAAGGCAGCCGACGGCGCACGCGAGAACGCAACCAAGATGGGGTTCAAGATTGTTTATGATCGGAGCTATCCGCCGAATACTGTCGATTTCGCTCCGATCGTGCGCGGCATCCAGGCGAGCAATCCGGATTTCGTCTATATCGCGTCCTACCCGACCGAAACGGTCGGCATCGCGCGGGCGGCGAATGAGATCGGCCTGAAAACCAAACTGTTTGGCGGCGGCATGGTCGGGCTGCAATACGCATCCATCAAGACCCAGCTCGGCGAATTGCTCAATCGGATCGTCGACTATGACTTCTACGTTCCTGAGCCCACGGTGCCGTTCAAGGGGATCGAAGACTTCCTTGCTCGATACCAGGCCAAGGCCCCGTCAATCGGCGCAGACCTGCTTGGCTATTTCATTCCACCCTTCGCCTACGCGAATGGCCAGGTGCTGGAACAGGCGGTAGCGGCGGTTGGCAGCCTCGACCAGCGAAAGCTCGGGGATTACCTCAAGACGCACAGCTTCGATACCATCGTCGGCAAGATCGAGTATGCGTCAAACGGTGAATGGAAGAACCCGCGCGTGCTGTGGGTGCAGTATCAGAATGTCAAGGGCAGCGGCCTTGATCAGTTCAAGAAAGCCGGTACGCAGGTGATCATCTATCCGAAGGAGCTGGCCTCTGGAGAGTTGCAGGTCCCCTATTCGGTAGGGCGCTGACGGACTCTGGCGCTCGCTACCCGCCAACGCCCAGGCGGCAACCGCCGGCGCTGCCCCCCGGTAGCGCTGGCCGAACAAGTCAAGGGAGATCCCCTCGGCCGATCCATCGGTTACTGCGGCTTGATGCCCGCGACTTTGATCACCTTGGCCCACTTTGCGGTTTCGTCGGCGATGAGCTTGCCGAAATCCGCGGCCGAGCCCGCGAGCATCATCCCGCCCATGTCGGCGAGTCGCCCCATGATGTTGGGATCGGCGAGGCCTGTATTGGTTTCCCTGTTGAGATGATCCACGATCGCGGCGGGCGTATCCTTCGGCGCGGCGATGCCGAACCACGAGCTGGCCTCATAGCCCGGTATAAAATCGCTCACGGTCGGGATGTCCGGCAGCGCCTGCGAGCGCGCCGCCGTGGTCACTGCCAGCGCCCGCAGCCTGTCGGCGCGGATGTGTCCGATCGACGCGGTCATGGTCGCAAACCCGACCTGGACCTGCCCGCCGATGAGATCGGTCATCGCCGGCCCGTCGCCGCGGTAGGCCACGTGAACCATGTTGACGCCGGTCATCACCTTGAACAGCTCGCCGGCCATATGGCTTGCCGTCCCGATGCCGGCCGAGGCGAAGCTGAGCGCGCCCGGATTGGCCTTGGCATGGGCGACCAATTCGGGAACGGTCTTCACCGGAACCGATGGATTGACTTCCACGACGTTGGGTACGCGAACCACGCCGGCGACCGGAGCCAGGTCGCTGAGGAAATTGAAGCTGAGCTTGTCATAGAGCGTGGCGTTGATCGCGGCCGCGGGCGGGACCATGAGCAGCGTATAGCCGTCGGCGGGCGCCTTCACGACGGCCTCGGCGGCGATATTGCCGGCGGCGCCCGGCCGGTTCTCGATGATGAATTGCTGGCCGAGCCGCTCGGAGAGCCATTGCCCCATCAGCCGCGCGAGGATGTCGGTCGTGCTGCCGGCGGCAAATCCTACGACCAGCCGCACCGGCCGCGACGGATAGCTTTGTGCCGTCGCGACGCGTGAGACAGCCGGCAGCGCGGCGGCGCCAACTGCCAGATGCAGAAATGTCCGACGGGGAAGTTTCACGGCATCGCTCCCTAAAAATACCGGCGCCGAAGCGGCTTATTCCGCCTTGATGTTTTCCGCCTTGATGTTCGCCGCCTTGAGGATCGGCCACCATTTCTCGATCTCGGCCTGCTGTTGGGCGGCGAGCGCTGCGGGCGTCTGCTGCTCGCGCGGCGAAACGTCCTGGCCTTGATCGGCGAATCGCTGCCGCACGGTTGCGTCGGCCAAAGCAGCCTGCACCGCCGAATTGAGTCGCGTGATGGGCTCCTTGGGCGTTCCCTTCGGCACCCAGAGCCCGTGCCAAAACGAGGCGTAAAGCCCCGCGACCCCGGCTTCATCGATCGTGGGCACGTCCGGCGCCGCGGCCCATCTCTTCTTGGCCATCACCGCGTAGGCTTTGAGATTGCCGTTGCGCACATGCACGAAGGTGCTCGCCGCCTGACCAAAACCGAAGTCGATGTGCCCGGCCAACATGTCCTGGTTGAGCGGCGCGCCGCCGCGATACGGCACGAACTGGAAGCTGGTTCCGGTCTTCTTCTGGAAGTAGATGCCGGTGATCTCCGGGCCACCGACGCCAACCGTGCCGGCCGTCGCCTTACCGGGATTTTCCTTCAGCCAGGCGATCAATTCGCTCAGGTCCTTCGCAGGCAAGGTCTTGCGTGCAACGATCCATTGCAGAGTGTCGGCCAGCAGCGACACCGGTTCGAAATCCTTCACCACGTCATACGGGAGTTGATAACTCGCACCGTTCAACACATGCGTTTGCCAGTGGCCGATGCTGACGGTGTAGCCGTCGGGCGCTGCGCGTGCGACCCGACCCACGCCGATGCTGCCGCCCGCACCCGATACATTCTCGATGACCACGGGCTGGCCGAGCGATATCCGCACATGCTCGGCGAGGATGCGCGCGAGCGTATCGGTGGGCCCGCCCGCCGGGTAAGGCACGACGATCGTGATTGGCCGCGCCGGATAGGCTTGCGCCGTCGCGGTGCGCGACATCATCGGGAGCGCGGCAGCGCCCGCGGCCAGATGCAGAAAAGTTCTGCGGGGAAGTTTCATCATGTTCCCCCAAACCTACCCGCGGATAGGCGCAAACGCGAACCGTCGGCAGTCCCGCGGGCGGCGCCGCGCTCAAACTATATGGCCGCCGAATGACCCGAAAGGGGATTCGTTGTCGTTTGTGAACGATCGAGGCGACGACCGCTTGCCGACCGTGATCCGATCCGAGATAATCGGACGCCGCCATAGACATGGAGAGCGACTTGATCCCGACGTGAGGGCGCCGCCGTGACTCCGCGTTCGTTTGGGATAGAGGCCATCACCGATGAAGACCGCGCCTACGCCGGTTCGCGCTTCGCCGACGTGCGCGACGCGCTGTTCGCCAATCCCTACCAAGGAACATGGGGGGCGGCCGGGGAGCCGCCGCTGCCGGTCCACCCCGTCACGCTAGGGAGCTTGCTCTACGGCGTCCTGCCGGGCGGTCCGCCCTACGCCTTTCGCCAGGCCACTGCGCGCGCGGTTGATTCCGCCGCCGACCTACGTTGGGGCCCGGATCGAAAAGGCTTCCGCCGCCTGGTGCATCCGAACGGCATTTGCCTGACCGGCCTGTGGCAGATTACCGAAGACAGCGGCCACTCCGGCTATTTCCGCAACGGCAGCCGCGCCTTGATCGTGGGGCGCTATTCGACCTGCTGCCGCGAGACGCGCCGCGGCCATCTCCGGTCGCTGTCCATGGTGGGCAAGCTCTATCCGACCGTCGACCCCGATCACGTGGCGCCGCTGCGCACCGCCAGTTTCATGACTCAGCAGGATATCGGCGGCGACCATAACGACTACATCAACGACGTCGAATTGCTCAACGCTCCGAACACGACGGCGGTGCGGCGGGGCTTGGGCATGCCGCTCTTGATGGTCGTCGGGGTTGTGTTCGTCCTGGTCGACAACAAGCCGAGCATTCGCCAGCTCTACCAGATTGCGGAGCTCGCAAAGGCGCCGGGCGAGCCCACGCGCGCGCCGACCTTCATGCGTCTCACGGTGGCGCCAGGCCAGCCCAGAATCGAGGGCGCGGGACTGGACTTCCGCGACGAGATCATGGCGCAGATCTACGACCGCGGCGACGCCCGACCGAAGCGCACGCTCACCTTCAACATCGAGGTCACCGATGACGGGGAGACGCACGGCCCGTTCTTCCACGAGCGCCGCACCTTTCGGAATTGGCGCCGCATCGGAACCATCACCTTCGACCGGGCGGTCGTTTCGTACAATGGCGATTTCGTCATCCATTTCCATCATCCGACGTGGCGTGACGACCAAAACGACCCGGCAACCGCGACGCGCGTCAACGAACGAAAGGTGCGCTGACAGCGCGGGACTTAAACGGCCGGCAGGAGGTCTGCTTACGACCCGTCTCGGACGCGATAGGCCCGACAACCGCGTCCGTCCCACCCAAAAAGCGCTGTGACTTCCGTCATGTGCGAGCTGGCGGCGCTTGCGCGCCGGTGGGGCTGGCAAATAAGTCACGCTTTCCAAGAAAATGACACGGACCTGTACTTTGCGGCCATGCGCACCTTTGCGGGGAGTCGGCCGCTTTGTAAATTTGGCCAAGGGGGTTTCAAGGGGTTTCATCGGGGGAGGTGAGCGTGCGCCGCTTCGCGATGGTGCTCGTGGCGTTGCTGATGGCTGGGGGGCCGGCCGTCGCCGACAAAGTCGATCCCGCGGTCATGGCCATGCTCAGAGAGTGGTCGCTCACCTCTCCGAGCCCATCCCGCGTCGTCATTTGCCACGGCTTCGGATGCGCCTTCCGCACCGAGATCGCGCTCACGGCTGGCGATCACGCCCAGATGGCCGCGATCATGGCGTCGGGGTCGGCCTCGGCTCAGGCGGAACGGGCTGCCATCGGCCGCACCGAGGCGTGGTTCGAACGGCGCATCGCCCCCATCACCGGCACCGCGATGCGTGTCGCGCGGGCCGGCCCGCTCATCGGCTTAGCCGGAAACCGCGGTCAATTCGATTGCATCGATACGACCAACAACACGAATTCGCTGCTGCTCGTTCTCGACCAGCTCAAATTGCTGCGGCACCATACGATTGCCGCGCCGGTGTCGCGGTTTCTATTCACCGAGGGCCCGCACAACACCGCCGTGATCAAGGATCGCAAGACCAACGAGCTGTGGACGGTCGATCCCTGGACGCACAAAGGCAGCGAAGTTCCCGATATCTGGCCGCTCGCAAAGTGGAAGGCGGGCGACTGAAACCGAAAACATCCGCGCCCGCCGCCGATGTCGGCATTCCTGCTGACTGATCCCTGCCAGTTCGGTATCCTGCCATGCGGCCCGCGTCCGGGCTAACGTTGTTCGCCTCTGCGTGGGGGTATCAAGCGATCGTCGTTGCATTGGTCGCACCTGCGTGGCGCCAACAAGGCGCGCCTTGATCGAAGGGGCCACCAACATGGAATACATCAGCGCGATTCTCGGGCATGTGGTGCCCATCATCAGCGAGGCGTCAAAAAGCCAGTTCGGCCTGATGTCGCTGATCGCCCTCATCGCCCTCGCCATCGTGCTCCTCTTTCTCTACCTCACTGCGCGAACCCGCCCGGTGCTGAGTTTCGTTCTGGCCCTGGTCGCAATACTGCTGATGTTCGGTGGGGTCGTCGGCCTGGTCCTCTCCGTCGACGTTCGCAAGCCGGCGATCGTGTACGACGTCGACATGCTGCAGCGGCTGCAGACCGTCGGTTTCAAGATTCCCCATTTGGAGGACGCGACGTCGACGGACTATGAGCTGCTTGACGGCATGCTCCAGCGCCAGCCCGACGGAACGTGGCACGAGCGGCAGGAACAGCCGAGAGGCAGGGAGGTGCTCTACGAATACAAGCAGACCAACGTCACAGCGGGAAAAATCGACTACCGACGGCTGGACGACAGCGTCGAGCTTTTTGTCGACTTTCCACAGCGCAAGATTTGCTGGCGCGAGAAGGCTCCGGCCGCGAGCGCCGGCGAATACCGCTGTCCCTACGCCGTGGTGAGCTTCGACTGAGAGTTTCAGTCCACCTTGATGCGCGCGGTCTTGACGACCTTGCCCCACTTCTCGATTTCGCTGGCAATGTGCATCCCGAACTCGGCGGGCGTCATCAGCATCGGCTCCGCGCCCAAACTGGCAAACTGCGCCTTGATCGCCGGATCCGCGAGCACGGCGTTGATCTCTTTGTTGAGTTGTTCGACGATTTCCGCCGACGTCTTCGCGGGCGCGCCGACCGCGTCCCAAACGTAGGCCTCGTAGCCCGGCACGAATTCCGCCGCGGCGGGGACGTCCGGCAGCGACTGCGAGCGCGCCGCGCCGGTCACCGCCAACGCCCGCAACTTGCCCGCTTTGATGTATCCCAGCGATTGCAATATGGGAGTGAACGATGCCTGCACCTGTCCGCTGAGCAGGTCGGGCAAGTAATTGCCGCGGTAGGGAACGTTCACCAGGTCGACGCCGGCCATCGCTTTGAACAGCTCGCCGGCCACGTTGGTGGCGGCGCCGCTGCCCACCGACGCGTAATTGATCTTGCCGGGATTGGCCTTGGCGTAGGCGATGAACTCGGGAAGCGTTTGGGCCGGGATCGACGGATGGACCACGATGACCAGGCCCAAGCGGACGAGCCCCGCGACCGGGGCAATGTCGCGGATGAGATCGAAATCGAGGTTGTCGTAGAGAGAGGTGTTGATGGCGTTGGTCGTGGTCACGACCAGGAGCGTATAGCCGTCGGGCGCAGCGTGGGCGACCATCGCCGTGCCGACATTGCTGGCGCCGCCGGGCCGGTTGTCGACGATGAATTGCTGCTTGAGCCGCTGCGACAGTGCTTGAGCAACCACGCGCGCGACGATGTCGGGCGCAATTCCGGCGGGATAGGGAACGACGATGCGCACCGGCCGCGTCGGATAGTCGAGCGCCCATGCGAGTGGCGGCAGCGCCGGCAATGCGGTAGCGCCGACGGCCAAGCGCAGAAATCGACGACGCCGAAGTTTCATGGCGCTTCTCCACGAGAACGAGCGCACTCTCCAAGGTGGACGGAAAGCGGCTTGCGACTGCGCGACGAGGCTACATGAACTTCGCCTGCACGTGGAGGGACGAGATGTCGCCTGGTAGTGCTGAACGGACGTGTCGAGGTGACCTCGCGCATGCCCGCTTTCAATGGTAAAGCGGAGTTGGCCATCAGTGATGGCGCGAGGTCCGCTCACGACCCAAACTGGACATTGCGGTCCGCAAGGCCCGTCAGGCGTGCGTGCAATGAGTCTCCCGTGCGCAACGATGGATTGCGAAAGCTGAAGCATGGAAGGAAGACCAGAATGACGGTTGAGGACGAGACCCGCAGGGTTGTCGAGAGCTATTTTGCAGCATGGACGACCAAGGACGTCCCCGCGGCACACGCGCTGTTGGCGGGGGATCTGGAATTTTCCGGGCCGACTGCCAGTTACCAAAGCGCCGACGCATTCTTGCCAGCGCTGATGAAATTCGCCGAAATGACCAAGGGGGCTTGGATCGTGGAGCTCGTGGTCGAGGGCAATCGCGCGGCGCTACTGTACGAGTGCGAGCTTCCACAGCCGGTTGGTAAGCTGAGGATTGCCTCGTTCTTTCGCGTCGCGAAGGGGAAAATTTGCGTGTACGAAACGCTGTTCGACGCCACGGAGCTTCGCCAGCTCCAAGCCCGCCAGCGCGCCGGACAATGAGCGGTATTGTTGCCACGGGGGTCGGCGTCGCAGCGCGCGTCGTCAATGCGGTGACCTCCGGCGCGCTTGCAGCCACGCGTGCGGCAGCGCTCGCCTGCGGGCTCTTCCTCGCGCCGCCGGTTTCCAGCGCCATCGACACGATCACCAGCATGGTCACGCCGCTCGTGCCGGCCAAGATCGGTAATCTCAGCCTCATGTCCCCCGCACGGAGCCAGCCGGCCGCACTCACGAAATCACCGTCGGATACGCTCAGCGCGTACGACAAGGCCGTAAGCGACTTTAAGTCGATCTTGCGAGAGCGGCGCGCGCAGATCAATTCGAAACAACCGCTGCCGAACTTGCCGGGACAAGCGCTTTATCTGGCGCGCAACAATATGATGAGCACGTATAAGGATCTCACCGACGCGCAGG
>Ga0310917_10000928_pt1 | contig 13576 bp, 20 predicted proteins | sample GREbulkMGLF178_FD_203531 | JGI IMG/M metagenome (GOLD analysis project Ga0310917, IMG submission 203531) | Lab enrichment of tropical soil microbial communities from Luquillo Experimental Forest, Puerto Rico - GRE.bulkMG.LF178 | ecosystem: Environmental > Terrestrial > Soil > Tropical forest >... | reverse complement strand
TGGACTCGAAGAGCAAGCCATCGCCGTGTTCCGCGATGGCCCAATTGCGCAGGCCAGTTTGCGTTTCGGTGCTAAATTCGTCGAAGGTCATCAGCCGGTCGGGCTTCGGCACGGTGTTCATTTCTCCTCCTGTTCGCGCTTCTCTCGCGCCCGCTCCCGTTCGGCCAGCCACTGCTGAACGACTTCCAATTTGTCCAGCCGCGACTCGTGCTTCTCCGCGGTGGCCCGCAGAGCCTCCGTAGCGGCCACCAAGTTCTGCGTTGCCAAATACAACCGGTTGAGTCCTTGCCAGAATTCTTGCTGTTCAAACTGATCCATCCGATTATTCCTCCACCTTCTTGGCCCGCGCCAGCTCGCGCCGTAACGCCCGCTCGATCCACGCCTTGAGATACATCCCATCGCGCTTGGCCTGGTCGCGCACGGCATCCCAGAGCTCGCGATCGACACCACGGAGCATCACGGTTTTCTCGGGTGCAGCGGTCATCGGTGCACCAGCCTAGTGCTAATGCGTTCGTTGAGGCGGCCTTCGGTTTTCGCGATTTCGCCCTTCAACTCCACGCGCGCAAGCTCTATTTCGCCTTTCAGTTCAACTCGCAAGGTCTCTATATCACCTCTTAGTTCCACCCGCAAAGCCCCCATCTCCGCTCGAATGGCTTTGGCTTCGGCGCGCATAGCGATGACAATAGGGCCGGTCACCGCCGTAATCAACAGAACGCCTCCTGAGAGGAGCAGCTTCCACAATTCGATGTTCATTGCTGCTCCCCGTCGCCATTGAGCCCTTCCAGGAACGTGCGGATGCCCTGAAGCATGGCGCGGCGCAAACGGGCTTCTTTTTCCTCTTGTGCCTTTTGCCGCTCAATCCAAAGGTGTTGTTGAGTTGAAAGTTCCTCCAAACTGCTGTGCAGGCTCTCCGTGGACTGCAATAAAAACTCTAAGCGTTCGTCAATATTCATTTCGTTTCCCATTCGCTACGCTTGCCCTGCCGATACCAAACGACCATCGGGTCTGCTTCCATCCCTGCCTCAAAAGCGTCGATATCGGCTCCAGCAAACTCGAATTCGATCACTTGCGGATCGATTGCGAAGATACCCGTAACTTCGGGGTTTGAATCGATAGAGGAGACAACAGGCTGAATGTTGCTGTCGGTGTCCACGATTACTTCTGCTGTGTAGGTCATTGGTTCGGTTTCCTTCAGTTTCCAGTCCCAGTCGTAGCCGCCATCGAACAGATCGATGACAGCTTCAAAGCCCGGCTGCAATTCGGCCGGCGTAGCATCCATGGCATCCTGGAGCCTCATCTTGGCGGCAGCCATCGTGGCATTGCGCCCCTTGGCTTCGTATGCGTTGGGATCGATCTTGTAACGACCATTGGCTTCGCTCCAAACCAGGCGGAGTTCGACCCAGTGGCCGTCCTCGTACCGCCCTGACACCAGTCTTTTAGGCTGGCTAAATGGCGTTACCGCTTTACGCCAACTATTTAGTATGGCGTCAAACTCGCCTGCAAGCGCATTGCTATGATAGCCGCTATTCATAAGTACGGCTGCCGGTATACCTTTGTTCAATCTTTTCATATTACTCCTCATCAAGCAATAGTGTAGCACGATGCTAACATGTTTGCAAGTTTTATTGCACACATGCCAACTTGTGTGCTTGTCGGCACCCCTGCCTCGGGTACCGGCAACCCCCTTCCGGCGCGTCCTGGCGCGTCTGCGGGCCACCAAATGGCATTCTGGCGGGCGTTGCCTGTTGAACTGCGGCAGCCGCGAATTTCGGACCACAGTCCGGCCGCCGCAGCTATGTTGGATTTACTTGTAAGGCCTCACCCCCCTCATTACGGAATTGCTGGCGGCTCCACGAACGCCGGCGACGTGGGGTCGAGATCGTTCGTCGGATCTGATCCGTACTTGTTCACCAGCCCCGTTCGCGGATCGAAGTAGGAACCCACCAGCACGGTAAGCGGTGGCTGCCAGTTCTGCGGCGTCACATTCTCGGGGTCCTGCTGATAGCACCACGGCGCGGAATCGGGTCCATCCGGTGTGGCACCATAGCGCGTGGTGTACGCACTGATCTCGTCCAACTCTAGGGGGTGCTTTTGGGGGAACATCTTCGCGATGCCATACCACTGGGCAATGGCTACCACGTTCTGCGCGCGTGTTGTTGCTTCCATGTTCGTCTCCTGTCTGTCAATACCTCGAAATCACCACCGGCTGTGACCACTGCATCGCCACCGTCCGCTGCTCCGGCTCTACTACCAAATCCGTTACCGCCCATACCAGCGCATCCATCCGGTCGGGCGACCGCATCCCCGCATCCGGCGCCCACTCGCACATCTGCTGCTCGAGCTCGGGCAGCCGGCCAACGTGATGCACCCGGCCCTGCTCGTAGAGCGCCGCCACTGGCTCGGCTCGCAGCGCCTTGCCGCGGGAAGCGCGTACTGAGCGGAACGCCACCTCCGGCGCAACGGCCCGGATATTCGCTTCCACCAGGTCGCCGCCGTTGTTGATTTCGCCGATGATCCGGTCTGCACGTTTGGTCTGATACGCCGTCACCGCAATGCGCGCCCAGCCTAACGGCGTTTCCCGGCAGCTCAAGTCATCGAGTACCACGATGTGATTCGCGCGAGTCAGTGCCGCAACGACGATGCCGGTTTCGGACGATTCTTCGTCGTGCGACACGGCCGGATCGATCGCCACCACCATGCGGATAATGGCTGAGTAATCCACATCGTGGGAGCTGATGCGCGCCGCATCGATCAAGGCTTGCGTCCACAAGGCGCCGGGATGATCCTCGAGAATTTCGGCTAACAGTTCCTGGCGGCCCAGGCGCGTGCCTTCGTAGCGCTTGATGATCGAATCGAAGAAGGCGCCGGAGAGGTTGGCGCGGTTGTCGTAAGTGGTCGCACGCGTGACGACGGTGTGCGGCTCGCTCAAGATTTCTTTCAAGATTGGCAGTGGTTTGGGGGTGGTGGTGATGATGCCGCGCGGATCGTCGCCTAAACGCCAGCCGAATTGCAGATTGTCCCAAGCTTCACGCAGGTAGCGCCAGGCCGCGAGTTCGTCACAGGCGAAATGCGAGCACTGCGGGCCGCGCAACCGCTCAGGTTCATCGGCTGAGAACAGTTCCGCAATAGCGCCAGTGTGGAATTTGATCAAGCGCTTCGATGGTTCGTACTCTGGCCGCTGCTCCCGCGGGAAGCAATTCAGCAAGCCGGATTCGCCCAACACCATCACGTTGCGCACGTCAGCCGCGGTCGGTCCCACCAGGTGAATGCGCTTAGCGCCTTGCTCCACCCACTGGCGCACGGTCTCTCCACCCATGCGCGTTTTGCCGAAGCCGCGGCCAGCGAGCACAGCCCAAATGCGCCAGTCTTTGCGCGAATCCGCGGCGCCATCGCTACCAGGCGGAAGCTGTGCGGGCCGGGCCCAGAAGCGCCAGTCGTAGAGCAGCTCTTCAGCTTGCTTCGGCTTTATCGTTGTCAGAATCCTGTCGCGCTCCAAGACGGGCAGACGCGCTAAGGATTCGGCCACGGAAAATGTCATAGGCTCGGTGCTCCACCTGGATCGGATCGCCATTGGGACCGCTGATGGCATGCTCGTAACGTTCGCGGTACTTTTCGGGTGCTGCGCCTTTGAGCAGGAAGATCAGCAGCGTATCGGAGTACTCGCGGATGGTTTTCAGTTTGCCGTTGACGCTAACCGGCTTCTCGACGCCTTCAACAGCGCGGCGCGTGGCTTCGTCTTCGAGCAGTTGCACGATGCGTTTCCGGCTGCGCTCAAACTGCGTTCGATAGTCCGGATCGGTTTCCAGCCAAACGTAGTGGGTTCTGCGGCTAATGCCCGCCCTCTCGCAAGCGACATCGACACGTCCGGCCTCTTCGTAGCGCGCTAACACTACGGCTTTCATGCCTTTCGGGTGCGGCGATCTTTTTGGACGTGTAACCGAGCGAATCACTATCAGCCAGCCCTCCGCAGCCGGTTCGTCAAACCCCGTAATTCCGTCGCTAACGCCGGCGGCATCCGCTCGCCTTGTTTCACCCGCACATTGAGCAACTCGATGTGCCGGTCGAGCTGCGGATGCGCGCCTTTCTTCCACACGCCCGTGCCGGCCTGCATGCGCTCGAGCGGAGCGACGTCGGCGGCGGCTTCCGCTTTCCAGCGTTCGTGTTCCTCGAGCACCGGATCAGGCGTGTTGCGCTCGTTTTCTTCGTACATGCGGCGGCGGATGTGGGCCGAAAGCGGCAGCTCCGTTGATTCAGCCTTGATTTCGTCGATGACGAGGCGTGCGATGGCGGCCGTATCCGCCACCTCGATGGCGTAGAGCATATCCTGCACAGCTTCACGCTTGAGCGCATGGAAGCCGTCATATTCCGACAGGCGGTTGAACTGTTCGCGAGCGGTCGATTCGTCAATCACGAGTTGGCTCCTTTCGCAAGTTTGGTTTTTTCTTCTTTGGCCAGACGTTTGGTGCGCATGTCTTCGACAATTTCATCGAGCATGACGTCGCTTTTGGTGCGTTTGGGCGGCGGTTGTTCCTGGCCGTATTCGATCCAGGAGGAAATACAGCGCGGGACGGTGGTGAGGAAGAGGCGAACACTACGTTGGGTGGGGGAATCGTTGCGGCAGCGGCGGACGGCGTCAGCGAGCAGTTTGTCGGAGAACTCGAGAGCGGAGGGTTGCGGGATGTCGGCGGCCGCGACGGCGGCGGTTCGAACCAGTTCGGTTAGGAAGCGAGCATCGGTGGCTGGGTAGGATTCGCGGATGGCGCGGGCGGTGAGTGGGTAGCTTTGCGAAGCTGCGTTTCCGTTCGGCGACGGCGACGACGGCGGCTGTTCGCGCGCGCGGTCGTCGTCGGAGGTAAAAACTTGCTCTGTAGAAATACTTTCAGACGAAGAAAAACGGCGCTCTTTACTATTCTGTTCTGTATATGACTGCATATGCATATGCGCGTGCATTGCATCTGCATCTGCATCTGCATCTGCATCTGCATCTGCGGACGCATTGCGTTTCCATCGTGAATTGGCGGCTTTCACTTTTGCTTCATAAGCCTTAACTGCTTTATTGCGTTCTACTTCCTGGCGCGGGTTGCGGCGGCGACCGTCCTCGGCAACAGGAAAACAAGGTTCAACAAGCGACCATTGCTTGACAAATTCTTGTTCGATCTGATGCCACTTATATGCTCGTTCGTTGCCGCGAACTGGTCCAAAGATTGTTCGGATCTTGCTCCATTCCTGCGGCAAGCCGTCGTTCATCCAGGCATGATTGAGGCACATGATGTACAGTCCGATGGAACTTAAATCCATCAGCTTGACCTTTTCGTCCATGTCGAAATCCCGGGGATACATAGGGTAATAACGCAACCTCATCCGCTCCCTTCACGCCGTCTTCCGCCGGCCGCCTAGCTGCAGGTCACGCACCTGGAGTCCGCTCTTTTCGTACCATTCAACGAAGCCATCGATGGATGGCTCAAAATCGATGCCCATGAGCAGGACCGTGGCGCCGCGGCGCCGTTCGCGTTCCTTCCATTCCCGCTGCCAGCGCGAGACGGGGCCGCCAGGGCGCTTGCATTCGATCCAGAGAATATTGGCCCAGGCGATGCTTGTGCTTGCACCGCGGGTATAGCGGAGGCAGAGCATGTCGGGCATGCCTTTTTCGCCGACGGAGCGCTGCTTGCGCTCGCTGTAGTTGAGTTCGAAGTGGCGGGTGTACCAGCCATCAAGAGCGAGGTAGTCGGCGATCTGGCGCTCCAGGTCGGATTCTTTTAGAGTGATTTGTCTAGACAAATCACGGTCAGAGAGCAGAGGCGGTTTCATCCTTCACGCTCCAGGCCGCGGATTTCGACTTTGGCGCGGACGCCGTCGGAAAAGAAAAGGTCGAGTTCGATGCGGTCGGTGTCGTCGGGGAGATTGGCTTTGATGAGGTCGAGGTTGGAGATGAGCTGGGCGAAGCGCTCTTTGGGGGTAACGCGGGCTTGGGGGAGGGTCATTTATAAAGTCCTGCTCATGGGTTGCTCTGAAGCGCGGCGATCAAGCCGCTGCTTTTTTCCTGTCTTCGATAACCACATTCCGCAATAAGGCCGACAAGTCCTTGATGTAGGCTTCCGAATAATCTATGAACTCTAAAGGCATCTGGTCGTCATTCGACCGGCCTTTGTGAACCCAGTAATTCGTATAGAGCGATGCTGCGGTCATCACCAATGTAAGCTCGTCTCTGAAATCGAATGGAAACTGCGGGTTCAGATGCACGATGGTGAAGGATGTTCCCTCCTGCACCCATCCGATTTTGTCCGGATCGTTCGAATCGAGTTTCACTTGAATGCGGCCGCCATTGGGATCGGCAGTCACCGAGCCATCATCTTTTGGATCGGTTTTGGAAGCCCGGCGGCGTTTCCGCTTAGGATCGGTGGCATGGTCGTCCGGATCCTCCGCTGGACTTTGCCGCTCCGAGCTTTTTCGCTTTTCCTTTATGGTCTTGGTGACTGCCGTCGAAAGCCGGATAGAGGCGCGATCCTCCATATGCTTGAATTCGATGTCTCGCCCTAACTGATCAGCCTTCTTTAGCAGTTCTTCAATTTCCGGGAACAGGTGAATATAGAGATCCTCGCGTTCCTCAAAGGATTGTTTGTTCCGGCCCAGGGTCCAATCCAATTGCCCGTCGCGGAGCAGCTCAAGATAAGCGTAAAACCGCTGAGAACTGTAATCGCCGAAGGCTTGATCCGTATCCCGTCTCAGCACCAGACGGTTCTTATATGCCACGTCATAACCCAAGCGATCAGGCTGGGCGTTATCGGCTTTAATGCCTGCGAGCAACCGGAAGTGCCGTCCCCCGAAAGTATCATCTAGGCGAAGTTCCTCCATAAGAACAGGTGGGTCGCACGGCGCAAGGTCAACACCGTTTATCGTAATTTTCAGACCGTCCCGCAACCCTGGTGAAAAATCGTACGCCAGATTTCTCAGCAAGGTTTCTGGAAACCTGACCCGCCTCGGCTCGAGCGCAGAGAAGACCAGTCGCGTAAAGGTTGCAGCACCCGGTCTGGCCGGGAGATTGGAATAATCCGTTTTCCAACGGTCATCTACCAGCCGCCAATCTACGCTGATCTTGTAACGCCGTATACCATTACAGGAATCAACGCTTACCACATTCGCGATCCATAGCGCCATATCCTTAAATCCCACCCCATACCGCCCGATGGTGTCGTCATTCGCGCTGGAGCTCTCATGTGCGCCGATGGCAAACAATGCCTCAGGGTTTTGAAGCCCGCGCCCGTTGTCCCAAATAATCAGGTCACCATCTTTCAATTCCACGCTGATACTGGTGGCTCCGGCATCCGAGGAATTATCAAACAATTCCTCCAGGCCGATTTTGAAAGACATAAACGGATTGCGCTTCATCCCTTGCAGCATGTGCGCCCGCGGGCATATATTCAATTGCGGCATTCTGTGAGAGCCTCCTGGATGCTCTGAATCAGTTTCGAACGTTGGCGTGGAAACTGAGCGCAGACTTTGCGAATCCGCGCAAGAAGTTGTTGCTGAATCTTCGCGAAACTGGAGCCAGCTTTTCGCTTGGGTTTGGCGGGCACACGGGTCCGCGCCTGTTGGGCGGCTTCCCGCAATTTCATGCGCCCCCGCTGCACTTGCTCCGCGAGATCCGGCGCACGAGTAATGAGAAAAACGGCTTGCTCAGCCACATGCCGCGAAACATCCGCTTTGGCCGCAATTTGCCCCACGGTCGAGCGGGCGTGTTCTGCGGTGTAATCGCGCGGGGCGATAGCTTCGCCTGAATCCTGGCGAAGCTTTTCCTTCGGTCGTCCGCGCCCGTATTGTTCCCCTGCCGCTTTCTGCGCAAGAGCTTTGCGCTCGCGCTGGATCATCACGAAAATCTTGCCCGTAATAATGGCGCGTTCCTCCGGCTCCAGATCCCGGCGGCTCAGGTTAAGCTCAGAGATCAGTTCGGAACCAGTCAGCGGCCCGTTGTATTCTTCAACGCGAGGTTTTACGCCCACCGCCAGGCAGGCCCGCAAACGGTTGCGCCCGTCCAGCAGCACGTCCCCTTGCACCAGGATCGGGAGCAACTGGCCACGTTCTAGAATGGAGCTTTTCAGCGCATCGAAATCGGTGTCGTCGTCCGCCAACAACGGGAACAACGCCGCCGCGGGATGCACCCGGTAGTCGCCGATGCGCTCTTCCACCACAGCCGGAACCATCACGCCCGCCCCTCCCCGAACTGCTCCGGCCGAGCTTTTCTCGCGCGCAAAAAAGAGTTCTCGCGTCGGCCCAACTGGCCCAAAACTGGCCCAAAATCCGCTCTGTAATTTAAAGCTGGTGCAACGACAAGGCTTAGCGCATCGGGGGAAAGGTCTGCAAAACCTTTACTCGGGGGTTCGATTCCCCCCCGCGCCTCCAACAACTTACCTAATAAATCAAGCATTTAGAGCTAATCTCCCGGTATGCCCCCGTAGGCCCAAAAACGCCCTTTCGGCTGCCCCAACTGCCCCAAAACTGCCCCGGAAACTGCCCCGGCCGAGTAAAGGTCTGGCAAACCTCTGCCTTACCACTTCCTGACAGAGATAGGATTGGCCGTTCACGCAGTCGCCTCAAAGCTGAATACTTCCTGACTAAGCCGCTTCGCAGCAATTTCGCAGTAGCGCTCCTCGATCTCAATACCTATGGCTTTTCGCCCTGATTCCTTTGCGGCTAGCGTGGTGGTTCCAGAGCCGAGAAATGGATCCACGATCAGTCCCCCAACAGGCGTGGATAACTGGACAAGGTGACACATCGTATCGAACGGCCTTGGGGAAGGATGCTCAATTCTTTCTCCAAATGATCCAGCCACGTTTCCTACATGAAAATCGCGATTAATATGACCGCCGTTAACACTACTGCTAGTACTGTTGTTCCAGAAGATTACAGGATCCCAGGAATGCCAAATGGGAGTAGGGCGTATTTGCGCAAAGTTCTTACAGGCAGCAAAAATACGCCAACCGTCTGGGAACCATTCGTGCCATCGGTGGCAATTAAGCATCGCCTGAAAGACGAAACACCAACCAGCAAGGCGCTGGCCTTGGGTTACAAGCCACCGCATGAGTTCAGCGTATTCTTCAGGATCATCCTTCCAGGTGGCTCGGGACCAATTGATTCCATACGGAGGATCTGTCACTAGAGAGGCGCACGCTTCGATCTGTGGCAAGATTTCGCGACAGTCGCCGCAGTAAATCGTAATACCCGCGTGCTCGTAGTACGGCTTCATCTATTTCGTCATTGGACCTTCTGGCTCCGCCGCTCTTCCACCAATCTGCGCTCGTCATTGGACCTTCTGGCTCCGCCGCTCTTCCACCAATCTGCGCTCGTCCCTGGCCCGCTGCGCTTGCTCCTTCTCCCGATGCTCCCCCACCGCCCGCGCCATCGCCTCCCGCGTCAAATGCACATACCTCTGCACCGTACGCAAGCTGCCGTGCCCCAATATCCCAGCGAGAATATGCACCGGCATCCCCGCATCCGCCTTGCGTGTCGCAAACGTGTGCCTGAGATCGTACAGGACAAAATTCAGTCCCGTCATTTTCAGAATCCGGCCATGCGGCGCATTAAGCTTCGTTAGCGGCCGCCCCGCCAGCGCGCCCGGAAACAGGTATCCACCCGAATTGGTTCGCAAACGCCGCGCCATGATCTCCTGCGCCTCCGGCTCGAGGTCCAGAATCCGCTTGCCCGCCTCCGACTTCGACCAGGCGATGCGAAACTGCCGGCGCTCCAGTTCCACATCCCGCGCGTGCAGGCTCATCACCTCTTCCGGCCGGCAGCCCTGGAGCAGGATCAGACGCGCGACGTCGTACAGTGCGCCCAGGCCGCCGCGCCAGCCCTGCCGCTCGCCCACCGCCTTGGCCGCTCCGAAATAGATCTTCTCTTCCTCGAGCGACAGCACATGCTCACGTTTAGCATCCTTGTCGCTCGGGATCTTCACCTTTTCCACCGGATTCGTGCGGGCCCACTCATGGCTCAGGAAATAGCGGTAGCCCGTCGAGAGCGCATGCAGATCGTGGCGGATGGTGACATCCTTCACGCCATGCTCCTTCCGCCGCCAGGCCTTGAAATCCTCGAGGTGCGCCGGCGTAATCGACCGCACCGGATCGGCCCCGAAGAAAGCAATAAGGCTCGCGAAACTCGTGCGCAGCCGCAGCGCTGTATTCGGATGCGCCCGGTATTCGCCGTCGGCATAATCGAGAAACGCTTCTGCCGCTTCATTGAACGGTTTCGCCTGAACCTTTACCGCCTCGCCGGCCTCGATCCGCTCCCGCGCCTTCATTTCCATTCGCAGCGCGCCGCTCTCGTTGCGTGACGTGGCCTCCAAACCGGTGCTTCCGCGATAAATTACTCCGTCCACCTGGAAGCGGTAGTGCCACTTCCCGTTCTTCTCTCTTAACGCCATCTCTCTCTTTCGTTTCCTTTCGCCGGGACAGGAGCCAGCGCTCGATGTCCTCCATGGAATAGCGGGGGAGGCGCCCGACCAGTATATAGGCCGGACCGCACTTCCGGCATCTCCAATCCGATAAAGTGTATTCAGATACGCCCAACGTCTCGGCCACCGCTTCAGGAGTCAATAGCTTCATCGTGTACGCTCCATCACCACGCTCGCCCCCGCCCGGAAGCGCAGAAACCGAAAAGCCAGGCCACCTCCCCCGAGGATCGACCCTGGCTTCCGGCCCCTACGCTTCCGGCCTCGAACTCGTCACCCACCGCAACTTGCGAAATTTGCCGAGAATCCGGTTCCACAGCGTCGGATGCCGGCGCCTGAAGTCGGCCTCGAGCAACACCCGCCGCGCATCGATCGAGACGATCGCCGCCGCATACCCCGGCAACTTCTCTGTCCTGGTCCAATGCCGAGACTCGGATATTTCCCGCATCATCGGATCATCAGAGAATACCGGCCGATGTTCAGGTCCGCTCCCGCCACATCCTCGCCGCGGCCAATCGCTTCCTTCAACATCCGTTTGTCGATGTCTATCGATTTGAGCGTGCCCGCGGTTTCATCCGGATGCTGATCGACCAGCCGGTACCAGACCTCGAGCGGCATCTCCACCTTCACCGTCTTATAGGCCGCCGGCACCTCCTCCGCATTCACAATCTCGACCGAAGCCGGATTCGACCTGGCACTCATGCTCGTGGTCTTGCCCGCAAGCTTGGGGAACTTGCCCTTATTGTCCACGCCCTGCGCCAGGATATAGCCGAGTACGTACTCCCTCACGCGATCAGCCGCGCGTTCGAATACCTTGCCGCGGGCCCGGATGCGGTCGGCTTCCGATTTCGAGAACTCGGCCTGTGCTTCACATTGGAGAATGAAGCGCGCGACGGCCTCCCTTTTGTCCTGAGCGGCAGCCAGAGACCGGGAGAGCTCCAGATCGAAAGCCTGCTGCTCGGCCTCCGGCACCGCTCCCTCCGTCTCGAGCAGTGCCGCTAAATAATCCTCCGCGGCATAGAGCGTGAGCGATTTGGATTGTGGTTCCTCCAGTATGCTAGTCGGCATAGACCACCTCCGCTTCCTCCTGCACATCTACTAGCGCCTTCCACAGCTCGTACACCGTGCGCCGCGCCAGCCCCACCTTGGCTACCGGATCACCCGCCCCATAGCGGCGGACGATGTCGTCGAAGATTCCGCGCCCGGTTTCCGTGCCGGTCGCTTCCTTCAGGTCGGCATAGAGTTCCGAGAGTACTTCCTTGATGCGCTCTTTGCTGCTCCCCATCCGGTTCCATAACTGCTGAACCGGCTCCGGCACCGGCTCTTCAGCCTTGGCTGTCTGGCGTAACTCGGCTAGTTTGCGATCGCGCACAGCGGCAACTTTCTCCTCCGAACCTACACCCTGCTGCGGGGCATGGTCTTCCAGGTCTTGCGTGTAAAACTCCGAGGCGCCCGTGCCGATCATGACAGCCTGTACGAATGCTCTTTTCTGGGCCATTTTTTGAACGGTATTGACCTGGTCGAACACATCCGGATTCGGAATGCGCCCCACCGTCTGGCTCTTGATGGCCGGGTCGTCGTCCTTGAACTGCGCACCGCAGCCGTTCTTCTTCTTCCAACAGAGCCACCCGCCTCCAAATTCTTCCTTGCCCGCAATAATTGCTTCCTGGCCGCACTTGGGACACTTACGCCCGCCCTGCCGCCAGCGGTACTTTGCCTCCCAGGAATTGCAGGAACCTTCCCCCGCGCCCACTACCCGTTCGCCACGCCGCAACTGGCACAGATAACGGATGTTAAAGAACGGCTCGCCACCGTGCTTCTCTCCCGTCCAGTCCGAATCCTCCACCACGGACGTAAAAGAAGGCTCGAAACCGAAGTAGTAACACAACTTCTCGGCGCCGGATTTAAACAGCACCTTTTTCGAGCTCGTACCCGGTATCACGCCGTAATCCTCACCCTCTATCAGAACCTTGTTTCCAAAGTCCAGGATCTGTTGCCGTCTCTTCAACGCCATCTCCATGCTCATTACCGGCATGAAGTCGCCCGACCCGACCGCTATTTCCTGCGGTTTGGCTGGCACTATTTCCATCGTTTGCGTTTCCATTATTGTGAATACCTTTCTAATCTCCGATCAAATTGTTCCATTCAGGCCACACCCTCCGAGCGCAGTCGTCCAATTTCGCGCATCACCGATTTGGGATGCGCCGCCTGGCACACGTCCGAGCAGGAGTACATCGTGTCCCCCAGGTTCCAGTCGTCCACCCGCTCCGCATGGGCCGTCATGTGCTCCCGGCACCTCAGATCGCCGCACTCCTCGCACATCGCCCAGGCCTCGCCGCCGCAGCTCGCGCAGCGGAAGCAGGCCTCGCAGAAGTGCAGATAGGGCATATCCTGCGGGCTATGGGAATGCTCCCGGCAGATCAGCGCGTTGCAGCTATCGCACTTCAGAAAGTCTTCCGAATCGTGGGCATGCTCAGTGCAGTCCGCAGCCGAGCAGTGAAACTCGTATTGGTCCGCGCAGATTGAGGGCGCGTAAGGTCCGTAAGGCATTAGTTCTTCTCCGTTTGTAGTTCTGTCCAGGCCAATTCCACACCCCGGTCCAGAAATCGCTGAATGGTCTGTCCCTTGGCGGTCAACCTGGCGTGTATTTTTCGTTTGCGTTCAAGTGGCAGACGATACACCAAGGACGAAGCTTTTTCGCTTGCCGCCGGCCGCCCCCCTGGTGTATGTTTGCTAGTAGTAGAATCGTGCATTTGTTAACCTGTTAACATGTTAACAATAGAACAAGCTGGCTGTCAAGTCCTATAATGCCGGAAAAATTGGGGGGGATGAAAGGATCTAGGTGAATTCTAAAGAGCCGCAGTTGTCTTTACGGGTCAGCCCGGAGCGCAAGCGCGAGGTTAAAACGTGGGTAGCCGATCATGGAACCACCGCCCAAGCCGTGCTTGAAAGGGGCTTAGCGGTGGCCATGAAAGAGGAAAAGATTTCCGCGAAAAAAGTTTTGAAGAACTCCGAAAAAGTTATATCCGTCGAAACGAATTCGGCATACAATATTCATGCTGAGAACGAATGGCTAACCTTTGCCGATTTTATTTTCAGCACCAAGAATCTTACGGTCATTTATGGATTGCAATC
>Ga0310917_10000923_pt1 | contig 13616 bp, 9 predicted proteins | sample GREbulkMGLF178_FD_203531 | JGI IMG/M metagenome (GOLD analysis project Ga0310917, IMG submission 203531) | Lab enrichment of tropical soil microbial communities from Luquillo Experimental Forest, Puerto Rico - GRE.bulkMG.LF178 | ecosystem: Environmental > Terrestrial > Soil > Tropical forest >... | reverse complement strand
CGCTGCAATCAGCTTCAAGTCGACGTCGCTGGCGATCTTCACGCTCCGGGCGTGAATCCGAAGGATTTCCTCGCGGCCCCTGACGTCAGGCTTGTCGACGAGCACCTGCCGATCGAAGCGGCCGGGCCGGAGCAGCGCGGGGTCGAGGACCTCGGGCCGATTCGTGGCGCCCATAATGATGACGCCCTTGCGCGAATCGAAGCCGTCCATCTCGGCGAGCAGCTGATTGAGCGTCTGCTCGCGCTCCTCGTGGCTGCCGAGCGGGCTTTGAACGCGGACCTTGCCGAGCGCGTCCAGCTCGTCGATGAAGACGATGCACGGTGCTTTCGCCTCCGCCTGATGAAAAAGGTCGCGAATGCGCGCGGCGCCAACGCCCACGAACATCTCGACGAACTCCGATCCGCTCAAGCTGAAGAAGGGCACATGAGCTTCGCCGGCGACTGCCCGGGCGAGCAGCGTCTTGCCGGTCCCGGGCGGGCCGACCAGGAGAACACCTTTGGGAATGCGGCCGCCCAGGTTCGTGTACTTCCTGGGGTTCTTGAGGAACTCGACAATCTCCTTCAGCTCTTCCCGCGCCTCGTCCACGCCGGCAACATCCGTGAACCGCACCTTCACCTCGTCGTCCGCGTAGATCTTGGCGCGGCTGCGCGCGAACGACATGACCCCACCTTCGGCGCCGCCCATGCGCCGGAAGAAAAACCCCCAGATGCCCAGGAAGAACAGGAGTGGAACGATCCAACCAAGGAGCTCGGGCAGCCACCGGTTCGTCAGCTCTCCTTTGTAGCTGACGCCCTTTGCTTCGAGCTCTTCCGTCAGCTTGGAGTCCTCGACGCGTGTCGTCGTGAACTCCCGCGGCTCCTGCTTGACCTTCCCGTGAATCTGCTGCTCGCCGATCGTGACCTCGGCAACCTGGCCTTCTTTCAAGAGATTCTTGAACTCGGAGTAGGGGATGGAGCGGCCTGCCGGGGCCATGAAGTACACCTGGGCCAGTCCGAGGAGGACCAGAAACGCGAGCCCGTACCACAAGGACGAGGCGCTCCGCGCTGGCGAGGGCCGTTGGCCGCGGCGGTCGCCGCCACGCGGGTTGAATCGAGGAGTGGGCCTCTGAGCCATCACATCTCAATCGGCGGGACGGGCCTGAGCGCTCATCCGGCCGCGACTGTCTCTCCTTTCGCGAACACGAGGCCGTCACGGCCTGCGTCGACAGTTACCGTGTCGCCCTCGTGGAAGTCGCCTTCGAGAACGCGGAGCGCCAGCGGGTCCAGCACTCTCCGTTGAATCGTCCGCTTCAGCGGCCGCGCCCCGTAGATCGGATCATACCCTTCCTGGACCAGTTGATCCTTGGCGCCCTCCGTGAGCTGGACATGGATTTTCCGCTCCTCCAGCCGCTTCATCAACCCCGCGATCTGAATGTCGATGATCTGCTTCATGTGCTTTCGATCGAGCCCATGGAAGAAGATGATTTCGTCTATTCGATTCAGGAACTCGGGCCTGAAGTGCTCGCGAAGCGCCTCAGTGACCTGACGGCGCACGCCCTCGGTGACGTCGCCGGTCAGATACTGGCTGCCCAGGTTGGACGTCATGATGACGACCGTGTTCTTGAAGTCCACCGTTCGGCCCTTGCCGTCGGTCAATCGCCCCTCGTCGAGCAGCTGCAGCAGGACGTTGAGGACCTCCGGGTGCGCCTTCTCGATCTCATCGAAGAGGACGACGGCGTAGGGGCGCCGGCGCACCGCTTCGGTCAACTGTCCCGCTTCCTCGTACCCGACGTATCCCGGCGGCGCCCCGATCATGCGCGAGACCGTGTGCTTCTCTTGGTACTCCGACATGTCGACGCGGATCATGGCCTGCTCATCGTCGAACAGGAATTCAGCGAGCGCTCGCGCGAGCTCGGTCTTGCCGACACCGGTAGGCCCCAGGAACATGAAGCTGCCGAGCGGGCGGTTGGGATCCTGCAGCCCGGCGCGCGCGCGCCGAATGGCGTTCGAGACGGCGTTGATGGCCTCGTCCTGACCAATCACGCGCTTGTGCAGGCGCTCCTCCATGTGAATGAGCTTCTGGATTTCGCCTTCGATGAGCCGGCTCACCGGAATGTGCGTCCAGCGGCTGACGACTTCGGCGATGTCTTCCTCGTCAACCTCCTGTTTGAGCATGCGGCCGCTCTGCTGCAAGGCGGCAAGCCGCGCGTCTTTTTCCTTGATCTCCTTCTCGAGCGCCGGCACGCGGCCGTACTGCAGCTCCGAGGCCTTCTGATAGTCGCCCGCGCGCTGGGCGCGCTCGACGTCGAGCCTGACCGCCTCGAGGTCTTCCTGCAGCTTCGCGGATTGCTGGATGAGCTCCTTTTCCTGCTGCCATCTCGCGGACAGCCGCGTCTGGTCTTCCTTCAGATCCGCGAGCTCCTTCTCAAGGCGCGCCAGGCGCTCCCTGGAGGCCGGGTCCCTTTCTTTGCGCAGCGCTTCACGCTCGATCTCGAGCTGCATGATGCGACGGCGGATTTCGTCGAGCTCCACGGGCATCGAGTCGATCTCCATGCGCAGCTTCGATGCCGCCTCGTCGACGAGGTCGATCGCCTTGTCGGGCAGGAACCGGTCGGAAATATACCTGTTCGACAACACGGCAGCCGCGACGAGCGCCGCGTCCTTCAGGTTCACTTTGTGATGAATCTGATAGCGCTCGCGCAGGCCGCGAAGGATGCTGATCGTGTCTTCAACGGTCGGCTCGCCGACCATGACGGGTTGGAACCGGCGTTCGAGGGCTGCGTCCTTCTCGATGTACTTGCGGTACTCGTCGAGCGTCGTCGCGCCGATCGTGTGGAGCTCGCCGCGGGCGAGCATCGGCTTCAGCATGTTCGACGCGTCCATCGAGCCCTCGGCGGCCCCGGCGCCGACCACCGTATGGAGCTCGTCGATGAACAGGATCACCTGGCCCTCGGAATCGGCGATCTCCTTCAAGACCGCCTTCAAGCGCTCCTCGAACTCGCCGCGATACTTGGCACCGGCGACAAGCGCGCCGAGGTCGAGGCCCACGATACGCTTGTTCTTCAAGCCCTCGGGGACGTCGCCGCGTACGATGCGGCCGGCCAGTCCCTCGACGATGGCCGTTTTGCCGACACCGGGCTCTCCGATGAGGACCGGGTTGTTCTTCGTCCGGCGGGACAGGACCTGAATGACCCGGCGAATCTCTTCGTCGCGGCCGATGACCGGATCGAGCTTGCCCTTGCGCGCCAGATCGGTGAGGTCGCGACCGTAGCGCTCGAGCGCTTGATAGGTGCCTTCCGGGTTCTGGCTCGTGACGCGCTGCGAGCCACGGATGGAGGTGAGCGCCGCAAACACCTTGTCGCGCGTGATGCCCCGCTCGGAGAGCAGCTTGGCGCTTGGAGAGCGGCCCGTTTCGCTCGCAATCGCCACCAAGAGATGCTCCGTGCTGACGTACTCGTCTTTCAGGCGGTCGGCCTCGGCCTGCGCCATGTCGGTGACGAGCTTCAGTCGTGGCGACAACCCGGGCTGGGAGCCGCCGTACGCCTGCGGCATCCGAGCCAGCAGCTCTCGCGCGGCCGTCGCGATCGCGGTGGGGTCGAGGTTCAGTTTGCGGACGAGCTCGGGGACAATGCCTTCCCGTTGCTCGACGAGCGATACGAGCAGGTGCTCGGGCTCGATTTGGGCGTGATTCATCTCCTCGGTGAGATGCTGCGCGCCGAGAACCGCTTCCTGCGCTTTTTCGGTGTACTTGTTGATATTCATGAGATCCTCGGGAGACGACGCCCGGCTATGCTGCCGGATTCTTGGCGCCTCCAGTTTCGAGCTTCCGCAACGCCTCGAAATGCGTCCGCTGCTCGGGTGTGAGCGTTTTCGGCAACTGCACGTCGACGGTGGCGTACAGGTCGCCCTTCTCGGCCGGCTTGCCGGTGGCGGGCATGCCATGGCCTTTCAGCCGAAACACCTGCGCGTTCTGGGTCATCGGGGGAATCTTCAGACGAAGCGGTTTTCCGCTGAGCGTCGGGACTTCCGCCTCACCGCCAAGGACGGCCGTTGTCAGCGGCACCGGAACACGCGAGTAGAGGTCGCGCCCCTTGCGCTCGAATTGAGGGTGCGGCACGAGACGGATCCGCAAGTAGAGATCGCCCGATTTTCCGCCGCCGATGCCCGGTTCGCCTTCGCCAGCCACGCGGACGCGGGACCCGTCGCCGACGCCCGGCGGAATACGCACGTCGAAGGTCCGATTCTGCCCGGCGTTGTCGGCTCCGGCAGCCCCCGTCCCGCCGATCGACGTCGAGAAGCGGCGCATCGTGCCCTTGTACGCGTCCTCGAGCGGCAGCTCGATCTCCTGTTCGACGTCCCGTCCCGGCTGCGTGCGGGTCCGCGATCGCGCGCCGCGGCGACCTGCGCGCTCCTCGTTCAGGTCTGCCGAGCCACCGACGCCGCCAAAGAAGGTCTGGAAGAAGTCGGAGAACGGGCTCGCGTCGCCGAAGATCTCGCGCATCTCCTCCTCGGTCATCGTGCGGACGCCGCCCCGCTGTCCGGCCCCCGGGTTCACGTTCCACGCCCCGCCAAATGGGCTGCCGGCCCCGAACGGCGGACCGCCTGCGGCACCGGCTTGCTCGTACATGCGCCAATTCGCACCCAACTCGTCGTACTTCTTCCGCTTGTCGGAATCGCCGAGCACTTCGTACGCTTCGTTGATCTCCTTGAATTTCGATTCGGCCGACTTGTCTCCCGGATTGACGTCCGGGTGGAACTTGCGGGCGAGCCTCCGGTAGGCCTGTTTGATCTCTTTCTCCGTCGCTGTCTTGGCGACGCCGAGTGTGGAGTAGTAGTCCTTGAAGTCCATGACGCTAGTCGAATCCAAGCATGCGGGAGAGTTCCTCGAGCTCGTGGGCGACGCGGCGGCGCGTATCACGGGCGGCCAGGGCCTCGTCGCGCATCAGCGGCCGCAGCCGCTGTACGATTTCCCCAATGGACAGGAGGCGCTGGACGCCGGCCAGGTTGATGCCGGCATCGTCCACCAGCCGCTTGATCAGTCGCAAGCGTTCGAGCTCGTCGCGCGAGTAGAGGCGCATGCTGCCGATCGTTCTGGCCGGTTGGATGAGGCCGAGGCGTTCGTACTTTCTCAAGGTCTGCGGATGCATCCCGAGCATCCGCGCGGCCACACTGATGAAGAGGAGGTCGTTCACAAGGAACCGCCGAAACTTGCGCCGATCCAACTATAGCCCTTGATACAGTTCGTGTCAACTTTGCCGATAGTATCCTGAAGAACCGTGGTGCAACTGTCCGACTTCGCCACCGTCGCGCTGCTCGTGGCGCTCGAAGGCCTGCTCAGCGCCGACAACGCGATGGTCCTCGCCGTCCTCGCTCTTGGGCTGCCCAAGGCACGGCAGAAGAAGGCGCTCCGGTACGGCATCGGCGGCGCGTTCGCGTTCCGAACCCTCGCCACGCTGCTTGCCGTCTATCTGATCCGGCTCGGATGGGTGAAGCTTGTCGGCGCTGCGTATCTCCTGTATCTCGTGTACCGGCATTTCGGCACCGGCGATGCGGCGGAGCGGCGCGCGTCGCCGCCCGCGAAGCCGGCGTTCGGGCTCTCTGCATTCTGGGCGACGGTGGTGAAGGTGGAGCTGACGGATCTCGTGTTTGCCCTCGATTCGATACTGGTGGCCGTGGCGATGTCTCCGAAGATTTGGGTCGTGGTGACGGGCGGTCTTCTCGGAATCGTGATGATGCGCCTGCTCATCGGCCAATTGCTGGCGCTCATCGAGCGGTACCCGCCCCTCGTCGACGGCGCATTTGTCATCATCGCGTGGGTCGCCATCAAGCTCGTGATTGAGTTCCTGCATGGCGCGGGCTACATCGCGCTCGAAATCCCGAAACCGATCTCGCTGGGACTCATCGTCGTCATCTTTGCCATTTCGTATCTCTACGCGCGGCGGCAGGAAGAGGCCGGGCGATGACCCTTTTCCGTTCGCGTCGCTGGCTGGGCGGGATTGCGCTGGGGCTTGTCCTGACGCTCGCCGTGGCCGGCGGGCTCTCGGTCGTCTGGCTTTCGCGTTATCGGGTGGCCGTCCATCAGCTCACCCGCGGCATGGGAGACACGATCTTCTATGACGCGGACGGACAGGCGTGGTTCCGCCTCGACGAGCAGCGGCACGATGTCGCGCTGTCGGAGATCTCGGCGGACCTCCAGCACGCGGTGGTCGCAATCGAAGATCGCCGGTTCTACAGGCATCCCGGAATCGACCCGATCGGCATCGTCCGCGCCATGTTCCGTGATGTGCGCGGCGGGGGGCCTGTCGAGGGCGGCAGCACGCTCACGCAGCAGCTCGCACGAACGTTGTTTCTGTCGAACGTGCGCACGTACGGTCGCAAAGCCAAAGAAGCGGGTATCGCGTTGTTGATCGAAGCGCAATTAACCAAGAGCCAGATTCTCGAGCTGTACCTGAATCGCGTGTATCTGTCGGCGGGCGTGTACGGCGTGGAAACGATGTCCGAGCATCTCTTCCGCAAGCCTGCGCGGACGGTGACTCTGCCGGAGGCCGCCATGATCGCCGGCCTGATCCGCGCGCCGTCCGTTCTGTCGCCCTGGTCGAACTACGAGGGGGCGCTCGAGCGCAGCCACCTTGTGCTGAAGCAGATGCGCGAACAGGGATTCATCGACGCCGATCAGGCGGAGGCGGCCCTGCGCGCGCGACCGGCAATCCAGCCGTACCGCCAGCCGGAAGACACCCGGTTCGCGTGGGCCAAGGATTACCTGCGACAGCAGTTCCGGAACGAGTTTGGCGGCGACCATCCTCCAGACTGGCAGGTCCGAACGTCGTTCCGCCAGCCCGTGCAGGACGCGGCCGAGCGCGCGATTGCTGCCGGCCTGCAGAAGCTGCATCGGCCCGGGCTCGAAGCGGCGCTCGTCGCCCTCGATCCGTCGACGGGGGACATCCTCGCGCTCGTCGGCGGCTCGAACTATGCGGAGAGCACGTTCAACCGCGCTGTGCGGAGCAAGCGTCAGCCGGGATCGGCGTTCAAGCCGATGGTGTACGCCGCCGCGCTGGCGCACGGCTATTCGCCCGTCTCGGTGCTGTCGAACCTTCAAGGCGTGCCGGCGCCTGAGAACCCCGAGTGGGCTCCGCGCAGCGCACATGGCGAGCAGCTCGACGCCATGACGCTCCGCGCCGCCCTCCTTGAATCGAACAACGCCGCCGCCGTACACCTGCAGCAGGAAATCGGCTCGCGTCCGGTCCTCGAGCTTGCGAGCGAGACCGGACTGAACGACATGCCGGACGTCCCTTCCCTCGCGCTCGGCACGGGAGTCGTTTCGCCGCTCGATCTCACCGCCGCGTACTCGATCTTTCCGGGCTTGGGCGAGCTCGTCAAGCCTCGCGGCATCCTCCAGGTCCTGAACGCTGCCGGAACGGAAGTCTCCTATCGCGCCAGCCAGCGCCAGCGGATTCTCAGCCCACAAGTTGCCTTCCAAATGACCACCATGCTGCGGGATGTGGTCGAACGCGGAACGGGAAACTCGGCCCGCGCGCTCGGCGTGCGAGGACCTATCGCCGGCAAGACAGGGACAACTGACGATTACCACGACGCGTGGTTCGTCGGCTTCTCAACGTCCGTGGTAGCAGGCGTGTGGGTGGGCTTCGACCAGCCTGCTCCGATTGGACATGACGCGTATGCAGCTCGTGTGGCGGTGCCGATCTGGGCCGATTTCATGAAGCGCACTGCCGGGTTGCTGCCCGCCCGCGAATTCACGACGCCGTCTGGTTTGCGGACAGAAGACATGTGCAGCGACTCGTACCTGAAGCCGGTTGACGGATGTCCCACCTATACCGAGTATTTCAAGGACGGCGACTCGGTGCCGTCCGAGCTCTGCCCGATCCACCAGGGTTCATTGAAGCAACGCGCAACACAAGGTATTGAAGGTGTGTTCCGATCGCTCGGTCGAAGCATTGCCGGAATCTTCGGGCGGAAGTAGCCACTAAGCTCAACCGCCGGTGGGCACTGATTGTGCAGCAACGGGGAGCAGTGCCCGGGGTGAAGCCGACAGGGGACCATGGCGGACAACGGTGACAGGACTCTGCTGAGATCGACCACTCACGAGCTGCGCAATTCGCACACAGTCGGTCCCTCGCGGCCGTCTGTCCGCCGCTTGCCGGTGGGCGCCGAATACCAGCAGGAAGGGAAGACGCACGTCCGTGTGTGGGCGCCTGCGGTTCCTTCAGTGGACGTTGTCATGGAAGGCGACAGCGCCCAAGGAAGTGGCGACCCGCGGTTCGCCCTCGCCAACGAGGGCCACGGCTATTTCAGCGGAACGATCGAGGCGCGCCCGGGCGATCGCTATCGCTTTCGACTTGGCCATGCCGATCAGCTCTTTCCAGATCCGGCGTCGCGGTTTCAACCCGAGGGCCCTCACGGTCCGTCGCAGATCATCGACCCGGCAGCCTTTCCCTGGACTGACCACCGGTGGAAGGGAGCCTCGCTCCGCGGACAGGTGATGTACGAGCTCCACATCGGCACGTTCACGCGAGAAGGGACGTTCGTGGCCGCGACGGCGCGGCTTCCGGCGCTCAAGGCGCTCGGCGTCACCGCGATCGAAGTGATGCCGATCGCGGAGTTCGACGGACGCTTCGGGTGGGGATACGACGGCGTTGACCTGTTCGCGCCTTCGCACCTGTACGGCGGGCCCGATGATGTCCGTCGCTTCGTCGATAGCGCCCACGCACACGGCCTCGCCGTCATCCTCGACGTTGTTTACAACCATTTCGGGCCCTCGGGGAACTATCTTCGAGTGTTCTCGCCCGCCTACTTCAACGATCGCTATGAAAACGAGTGGGGCGAGGCGGTGAACTTCGACGGGGCAGACGCAGCCCCCGTCCGCGAACTTGTCGTTGCGAACGCCGGTTACTGGATCGACGAGTTCCATCTCGACGGACTGCGCCTCGACGCGACGCATCAGATCTTCGACGCGAGCGAGACGCACGTCCTTACGGAAATCGGCCAGCAGGCCCGTCGTTCTGCCGGGCAGCGCCGGATTGTCTTGATCGCGGAGAGTGAACACCAGGACGCGCGACTCGTACGGCCGATCGACGAGGGCGGTTGCGGTCTCGATGCGTTGTGGAACGACGACTTCCATCACAGCGCGATGGTGGCGCTGACCGGCCGGTCCGAAGCCTACTACTCCGACACGCGCGGCGAACCGCAAGAGCTCATTTCGGCGGCGAAGTACGGCTTCCTGTTTCAAGGCCAGCAATACGACTGGCAGCGCAAGCCGCGCGGCGCGCCCACGTGGGGCCTCCCGCCGTTCCGGTTCGTCACGTTTCTCCAGAATCACGATCAAGTCGCCAATTCAGCTCGAGGCCTGCGGGGTCCTCGGCTCACCAGCCCCGCTCGATGGCGCGCGATGACCGCCTGGCTCCTGCTCGGCCCAAGTACGCCGATGCTGTTCCAAGGGCAAGAGATGGACAGCGCAGCCCCGTTCCTCTATTTCGCAGATTTCGACGGCGAGCTCGGCAGGGCCATCCGAAAGGGGCGCGGCGAGTTTCTGAAGCAGTTTGCGAGCCTCGTTGATTTCGAGGCGCGCGGCCTGGTCGACGACCCGGGAAATCCGGCGACCTTCGAGCGCTGCAAGCTCGATTGGCGGGAGCTGGAGGCACATGAGTCGGCGTACGCGCTGCACTGCGACCTCCTGCGCCTGCGCCGGGCGGACCCGGCGTTCTCGGCACAGGAGCCTGGCATGGTCGACGGCTGCGTGCTCTCTCCCGCGGCATGCGCGCTTCGATACTTCACGCCGAATCACGCCGAGGACCGCGTGGTCATCCTCAACCTCGGGCGCGATCTCAGGCGGGCGTCGTTCGCGGAGCCGCTCCTGGCGCCGCCTGCGGGTACCGACTGGGCTCTCAACTGGTCCAGCGAGAACCCGCGCTACGGCGGAACGGGCACGCCGGACCCCTGGCCGGATGGGCAGTGGCACATTGCCGGAGAGAGCGCCCTGGTGATTGCGCCCGGTCCGAGATGGCGGCCACGGCTCGGGACGAAGCGCCGCACCGCATGAACATCGCGCCGGACGCCGAGCCCGTTCGCCGGATTCCCTGGCCCCCTCCGGGCGCCTCCACGCAGGAAACACTCGTCACACACGAGTGGCTCGTGACCAACGGTTTAGGAGGCTACGCGTCGGGGACCGTTTCCGGCGCGATGACGCGACGTTATCACGGTGTGCTCATTGCAGCGCTGCCCGCGCCATTGGGACGCACGGTGATGCTGAGCCGCGTCGCGGAGCACGTCCAGCTTCCCGGCGGCCGGCAATTCGAGCTTGGGGCGCGTGCGCGATCAGGCGATGCGGCCGACGCGCCAAAAGCCGGTGACCTCACTGAGTTCCGGCTCGAGTCGGGACTGCCGGTCTGGCGATATGACCTCGACGGATTCGTGCTGGAAAAGCGGTTGTTTATGCCGCATACGCAGAACACCGTGCTCGTCATGTACGAGGTCAAACACGTCGACAGACCTGACAACGTCCCTCCAAGCGCGCCGCTCTTGGAGTTGAGGCTCGGTCCGGCAGTGAACTTCCGGCCGCAAGTGCTGCCGGTCAGCGAGCCGCTCGGCTGGCCCTACGAACTGAAAGCACTCGAAGACACGTTCGAGATCACGCTCACCAGGAGCGCATTCCCTCCGCTCTGGGTGACCCTCTCGGTGTGCGGCGGTGTGGCGTCGAGCGTGCCCAGACCGACGTTCACCGTCGATGGGCAACGAATCGAAACCGTTCTATACCCGGTTTAAGAGAGCCGCGGATTTCAGGGGCACGGCGACTTATGGAGCCCCGGTTACTTCAAATGTCCCCTGGCCGTGGGTGGGCGGATTGCGCTCGTCGCGTCGACTGAATCACCCGAGACGTTCCACGTTCTCGCACCCGACGCCCTGCTCGACGCCGAGCGTATCCGCCGCCGGCGTCTGGTCGCCCAGGCCAATCCCGACGCTCGAGACGGTGTCGCCGCGGAGCTCGTCCTCAGCGCCGACCAGTTCGTCGTCACGCCGGCAGGCCGGGGCCAGGACGTTTTTCAGGCCCGTGCGTTCGGCGACGACTTGCGTACGATCTACGCCGGTTATCACTGGTTCACCGATTGGGGCCGTGACACGATGATCAGCCTCGAAGGGCTGACGCTGGCGACCGGCCGCTACGACGAAGCAGGATGGGTTCTCCGAACGTTCGCGCGCCACGTGCGGAACGGGCTCATCCCAAACCTGTTTCCCGAAGGGCACACCGAGGGTCTGTATCACACCGCGGACGCGACGCTCTGGTTCTTTCATGCCATCGACCGATACGTCGAGGTCACCAGCGATCGATTGACGCTCGCGTTGCTCTTTCCAACGCTCGAGCAGATCGTCGACGCGCATCTCAGCGGCACGCTGTTCGGCATTCGAGTCGACGACCATGACGGCCTGTTGATGCAGGGAGCGCCGGGTTATCAGCTCACATGGATGGACGCCAAGGTCGACGACTGGGTCGTCACGCCTCGGCGGGGCAAGGCGGTCGAAATCAACGCGCTCTGGTTCAACGCGTTGAAGCTGATGGAGCGGTGGGCGGGCCAGTTCGGTCCCGGCCGCGTGTTGGAGTTTGCGCGTCGCAGCGATCAGGTGCGGCGTGCGTTCAATGAGCGCTTCTGGTTTTCCGACGGAGAGTACCTCTTCGACGTCGTTGATGACGAGGGCCGCGACGACGCCAAGTTTCGCCCCAATCAGATTTTTTCGATCGCGTTGCCGCACGCCGTTCTCGCGCGCGAGCGATGGGAGCCCGTCGTCCGGAATGTGCGCAACCGGCTCGTGACCCCGTTCGGGCTTCGCTCGCTGGCTCCCGGCGATCCCGACTACAAACAGCGATACTTCGGCGACTTACGCTCCCGTGATGCCGCCTACCATCAAGGGACCGTCTGGGCGTGGCTCGCGGGTCCGTTCGTGGATGCCTGGCTCAAGGTCTATCCCGACGACCTTCAGGGCGCGCGCTCGGCGCTCGAGGGCTTCCCCGCGCACCTGAACGACGCGTGCATCGGATCCATCAGCGAGGTGTTCGACGCCGAAGCGCCGTTCACGCCTCGGGGGTGTGTCGCGCAGGCCTGGAGCGTGGCCGAAGTCCTGCGTGTATGGCTGACGCTTGCCCGGATAGCAGGACGGCACGCCGGCGAGCCGGCTGCCGCGACTCCCGCCTTCCCTTAGTCGCAGAGGCCGCAAGCGGCCGACGATCGGGGCGGGGCCAACTCACTCGCGGCCCTGGGCGCTACAGTTTCCCTTTGAGGCGCCTCAGCGCGCGCCGCTCGCGCTTGTCGGGCGACTTGGGCGGTGTTGCGGCGGCACGGTAAATCCGCTCGAGACGTCTGGCTTCGATCTCCTCCGGCGTTGGCGGCGGCGTCAAATCGTCGTACAGCTTTCGAGCCTCGGCTTTCGCCACGTGCCGCGCCGCGAGCCCGCGCACGACAATCTGCTGTTTGCGACCGAATGGCCGGCTGATTCTCAGCTCGTCGCCGATGCGAAGATGGCGGTCGGGCTTCCCGGGTTGATCGTTCACGTCGATCCGTCCCGCCTTGCACGCCTTCTGAGCCTCCGAGCGCGTGCGGAAGAGACACGCGACGTCGAGCCACACGTCGAGACGGACAGCGTCGGTCACCCGTTGCTCGTTACTCGTGGCTCGGCCCTCACGACTCGGTACTGGGCCTCAGTACTCGGCTGACCGACTCGACCTACTTGGGCGCGGCACTCGGCACGAAGCCTGGCAGCACGTACGCGAACAGCAAGGCGAAAATGCCAATGAGCGCCATCAGTACGACGCTGTGCTTGATCGTGAAACGGAACAACCGGCTCTCGTCGGCTGAAGTCATGCCTGTTGCGGCTACAGCCACGGCGATGCTCTGGATCGAGATCATCTTACCCATGACGCCGGCCGATGAATTCACCGACGCCGTCAGCACCGGATTCAAAGCCAGGGCGTTCGCGGTCACGACCTGCAGATTCCCGAAGAGCGCGTTGGCCGACGTGTCGCTGCCGGTCAGGAACACGCCCAGCCAGCCGACGACGGCGCTGAAGAATGGAAAGGCGCTGCCGCTGGCAGCGAGCGCGAGGCCCAGTGTTGACGTCATCCCCGAGTAGTTCATCAGGTACGCGAGCCCGAGCATCGATGCAATCGTCAGCATTGCCAGCGACAACTGCTTGAAGGTGGCAACGTACAAGTCGACGAACTTTCGCGGACCAACCCCGAGGAAAAGCGCCGCGACGAGCGTGGCCAGGAAACAGGCTGTTCCGGACGCGCTGCCCCAGTTGAAGGTGAAGACCGCCGCGTACGGCGCGGGGCTCGGTGTCACCGGAGGGACGCGGGTGATCATGTTGTGCAAGCCGGGCACGTTCAAGCCGTTGAGCACCGTTGCGCTCTTCGGGAGCGACGGCGACAGCACGGTATGCGTCCAGCGGTCGATCCCGGACTTGATGGCCGGTTCGCCCCAAGCGAGCACGAAGGCGACCAGCAGGAGGTAGGGGAGCCATGCCGTGAAGATCTCGCTTGCGGAATGTCTCCGCATCGCCGGCGAGACGGGCCGGTCGCCCTCCAGCCGGACGATCGTTTTCGGGTGCCACAATTTCAACACCGCGACCATGACC
>Ga0310917_10000917_pt1 | contig 13628 bp, 10 predicted proteins | sample GREbulkMGLF178_FD_203531 | JGI IMG/M metagenome (GOLD analysis project Ga0310917, IMG submission 203531) | Lab enrichment of tropical soil microbial communities from Luquillo Experimental Forest, Puerto Rico - GRE.bulkMG.LF178 | ecosystem: Environmental > Terrestrial > Soil > Tropical forest >... | reverse complement strand
AAGGGATCGAATCGAAGAAGAAGGGCGAGTTCACCCGCGAAGAGTTGGCGCCGCTCGCCGAGGTCAACGTCACCTCGCTCAAGGAATACGACTTCTTCACCTATGCCAAGGCGAACGGAAAGAAGATCGAGTTCGATGAGCCGCCCGCGGGCTACTATCTCGACTTCGATCCCAAGGATACGGTGCTTACGCTCTACTTCACGTTACCACTCAAGACGCCGGTGAAGGCGAAGGACCTGACGCTCGAAGTCTACGACCGGGAATTCTTCGTCGATTTCAGTTTTGCTGAAAAAGATCCCGTCAAGCTCGTAGGCGCGCCCGCGCACTGCAAGCTCTCGATCGGGCGCCCGCAGGAAATGAACGCCGCGCTGACGCAACAACTGAGCCAACTTGCTGCCGATCAGAGAGACCCCTCGCTCACGATCGGCGCCGAATACGCCAACAAGATTGCGGTGAAATGTCCGTGAACATCGCCGTCGAGCGGCGACGGGTCGTTCATATCGCGCTGCTGGTCGCTGTCATCGCCGGCCTTCTGTTCGCGGCCGGCCTGATCGACGGCGCATTCGCCCAGGGCGGCCCCTTCGGCGCGCCGCGGACGCAGGCGCCCGCTCCTCCCGTGGGCGGCGTGCTCGGTTGGATCTTCGCCAAGCAGGCGGAATTCTATCGCCAGTTTTCGAGCCTGCTCCGCGCCGCCAAGGCCGACGGCAGCGCCGCCTGGAGCCTGTTCGGATTGTCGTTCCTCTACGGCATTTTTCACGCCGCCGGCCCCGGTCACGGCAAGGCGGTGATCTCGTCTTACATCGTCGCGAATAACGAGACCTTGACGCGCGGCGTGGTCCTTTCGTTCGCCTCGGCGCTGTTGCAGGCGCTGGTCGCGGTGGCGGTCGTGGGGCTGGCGGCCGCGCTCCTGAACGCGACCGCGACAACCATGGGCCGTGCGGTCAACGTGATCGAAATCGTGAGCTATTCGCTCATCATCGTCATCGGCGTGAGATTGCTGTGGGTGAAGGGGCGCGCCTTCCTGGTGCTCCTGCACACGCTCCACCGTCCCGCCGCCGTCGGCGCCGCGGTGACGCCACGCCCTCACGATCACGCGCACCATGGCCACGCGCACCATAGCCATGCGCACAACGGCCACGACCACAGTCACGGTCACGACCATGGCCACCACCATCATGGCGAGGGCCACGCCCATCATCATCATCATCACGCGGACGACGAGGACGCCTCGGCATGGGGGCACGCGCACGCACCCGAGCCGGAGGAGCTTGCCGGACCGGGCGGATGGAAGCGGGGGCTTTCCGCGATCGTTGCCGTCGGCCTGCGGCCATGCTCGGGGGCAATCCTGGTGCTGGTCTTCGCGCTGGCGCAGGGATTGTTCTGGGCGGGCGTCGCCTCGACCTTCGTCATGGGGATCGGGACCGCCATCACGGTTGCCGTGATCGCCTCCATCGCCGTCGGCGCCAGGGCATGGGCCCAGCACCTCGCCGATGCGCGCTCCGGCTATGGGATGCTGGCGATGCGCGGCGTCGAGGTCGGTGCGGCGGTCGTGATCATCGCTTTCGGCGCCCTGCTGCTCACCGGCTATATGGTCACCGAACGGATGGTCGGAATTTGAGCCGCAGGCGTCGGCGCGTGTCCGGAACGCTCGGGCCACCCCCTTCGTTGAATTCGCGGAGAGCGCTGCTATGGCGGCCGAACGACTTTCAACGCGTTGCTGCATCGTCGGCGGCGGGCCGTGCGGGCTCATGCTCGGCTTCCTGCTCGCGCGCGCCGGCATCGACGTCGTCGTGCTCGAGAAGCATGGCGACTTCCTGCGCGATTTCCGCGGCGACACCATCCATCCCTCGACCCTCGACGTGATGGGCGAGCTCGGTCTGCTCGACGAGTTCCTCAAGCTGCCGCACCAGAAAGCCCCCAATATCAGCGCATATTTCGGCGGTCGCTCATATGCGTTCGCGGATTTCACCTACCTGCCGACCCGCTGCAAGTTCGTCGCGCTGATGCCGCAGTGGGACTTCCTCAACTTCCTCGCCGACCACGGCAAGAGCTATCCCTCGTTCCACCTGCGCATGCGGGCGGAGGCGGTCGATCTGATCGAGGACGACGGCCGCGTCGCGGGCGTGCGTGCCAACACGCCCAACGGCGCGCTTGAAGTGCGTGCCGACCTCACGGCTGGATGCGATGGGCGGCACTCGACTGTGTGCGCGCGTGCCGGGCTCAAGGCCGACGATCTCGGCGCGCCGATGGACGTGCTGTGGTTCCGCCTGCCGAAGAAAGCCAACGACCCCGATGAGACGATGGGCCGATTCGAAGTGGGGCGCATCGTCGTCATGCTCGATCGCGGCGACTACTGGCAATGCGCCTTCGTGATTCGCAAGGGCACGACCGAAGAAATCAAACGCGCCGGACTGCCGGCGTTCCGGCGCAGCGTCGCGCAGATCGCGCCCGTCTTCGCCGACCGGGTCGACGAGCTCAAGGACTGGGATCAGATCAAGCTGTTGACCGTCGCGGTCAACCGTCTCCGGCGCTGGCACAAGCCCGGGCTGCTCTGCATCGGCGATGCGGCGCACGCCATGTCCCCCATCGGCGGCGTCGGCGTCAATCTGGCGGTGCAAGACGCGGTGGCGGCGGCCAACATCCTGTGGCAGCCGCTCAAGGCCGGCACGCTGCGCGAGGACGACCTCGATCGGGTGGAGCGGCGGCGTGAGTTTCCGACCCGCGTCACGCAACGCATTCAGGTGGTCGTGCAGAACAACGTGATCGACCGGCTGCTCGGCGCCGGAGAGGCGCTCACCGCACCCTGGCCGCTGCGGCTGACGTCGTGGTTTGCGCCATTGCGCCTTATCCCCGCTTGGCTCGTGGGCAAGGGCGTGCGGCCGGAGCACGTGCATACGCCCGATATCCGCGCCGCGGCGCGCTAAAGCCGCTTCGATGGAACGCTCGATGCGCGCTAGTCCGCGAAGTCTTCCGGCTTGAGCGCGATCGGCGTGCCGTGCGGGGTCCGCTCCGCCGCGCGATCCCAGGCGTCGCGGTAGCGCGCGAGCATTTGCGCATCGGCGAGCCCTTTGGTAGCGACCATGCGTTCGAGCGCGTTGAGCCAATGCCGGTAATAGGTCTCACCGGTATCGGGATCGCCGGCGGCCTGCGCGCGCTTGATCTCGTCGGCGAGGGTCGCCGCCCATTCCGGCCAGGTGAACAAGCCGCGCTCGTGCAAAGCGAGCGCCATGGCGAAGGCTTGCGCCTCCCACGGTTCGCGGAAGACGGGCCCCTCGGCGTCGCGAGGAATGCTGGGCACGGCATCGGTCGCGCGGCGGGCGACGGTGGGGTCGATACCGCTCATTCACGCCGGGTCGAGATAGGGCTCGAACGCATCGATCGAGGTCTTGACGGTCGGGTCGGCGTCCGGCCCCCACAGCTCCTTGCCCTCGAACACGACGGTGTAGAGCCATTGCGGGTTGTCGCCCTTGTCGATTGCCATCGTGTCCGGAAAGGCGTGGCAGCCGTGCACCAGTTCGACCATGCCGAGGCGCCCGCGCGCGTAGCGCGGCAGGCGGGTGTGCGTGGGCGGATGGATGTTCTTCGTCCGCACACGATCGCCCGGCTTGAAACGGGCCGGCGCTTGCGCCTGCCGGTAGAACGAGCCGCGCGTCATCCCTTGCTTGACCACGTCCGGCGTGAGCTTGCGCGCGAGCGGCTTGCCGCGCCGCGCCGCGTGTCCGGCGGAAAGCTCGTCGGCATCGGCGTAACCGCGCTCGATGAGGTTGGTCTCCATGGCCAGCGCCCAGCGCTGGTAGTAGGACACGGTCAGATAGACCCGCGGCGGCAGCCGCTCCTGCGCGAAGCGGGATGCGTCGATGGGCCAGGCGCCGGCATAACCCATGGCGCGTTGCATCGCGAGCACGCGCCCTTCCCACGGAGCATGAAACGCCGGCTCATTCGGCTCGGGCTCGACCTTTCCGAAGCCGTCCATGCCGCCCATGTCGTGAACGCCGTCCATTAGGCGACATCCTCGGGCCGCTTGGCGAGCCCGGTGCCGATCATGGCGTCGCGGGTGACCAGTTGCGCGAGGCGTTCCTCGCTCCAACCCTCGGTGCCGGCCGGCCGCACGGGCAACACGAGAAAGCGGGTTTCCGCCGTCGAATCCCACACCCGAATCTCGGTGTTCGCCGGCAGCTTGACGCCGAAATCGGCGAGCACGCCGCGCGGGTCCTTGACCGCGCGCGAGCGGTAAGGCGCGGATTTGTACCAGACCGGCGGCAGGCCCAGCACCTCCCACGGATAGCAAGAGCACAGCGTGCATACGACCATGTTGTGGCGCGTGGGTGTGTTCTCGACGGCGACCAGATGGTCGCCGACCCGGCTCTCGTGACCGAGCGCGCTCACCGCCTTGGAGCCGTCGTCGAGCAACGCCCGCTTGAACGCGGGATCGCGCCAGGCCTTGGCGACGATGCGCGCGCCGGTGTGGGGGCCGACCTTGGTCTCGTAGGCCTCGATGATGAGATCGAGCGCGGCCGGATCGATATAACCCTTCTCGGTCAGGACCGTCTCCAGCGCGCGGACGCGCAGCTGCGTCTCGGAGAGCTCGGAGCCGTGTTCATGGTGGTCGTGCTGGGCCATGGAAACCTGCATTGTTCCATTGGGCGGATGATGCAGTATCCTCCGCGCCGGCAGCGAAGTCGAGGGCGGGCGGCGCTGCGCCCGCAACGCACCCCTGCGAGGCAAGCTCGAATGACCGCGGCAGAGCTCTTCAATCTTAAAGGCCGGGTCGCGCTCGTAACCGGCGCGTCGAGCGGGCTCGGCGTGCGCTTCGCCGACGTGCTGGCGCGCGAAGGCGCGCCGGTGGCGCTGGTGGCGCGTCGCGCCGATCGGCTCGCGGCGGTGAAGACGCGCATCGAACAGGCGGGCGGGCGCGCCATAGCGATCGGGGCCGACGTTCTCGATCGCAACGCGATGACGCGCGCATTCGACGAAGCCGAGAAGGCGTTCGGCACCGTCACCATCCTGGTCAACAATGCCGGCGTCGCGCATTCCGGCCGCGCGGTAGAGCTTCCGGAAGCGGAGTGGCGGCGCGTCGTCGGCACCAATCTCGACGCGGTGTTCTTCTGGGCGCAAGAGGCGGCGCGCCGGATGCTGGCCGCTGGCACGGGTGGCGCCATCGTCAACGTCGCCTCGGTGCTCGGCTTCGGCGTCTCCAAAGGCACGGTCGCTTATGCGGTGGCGAAAGCGGGCGTTATCCAGCTCACCAAGGCGCTCGGGCTCGAGCTCGCCTTCAAGGGCGTGCGCGTGAACGCCATCGCGCCCGGCTGGATCGTGACCGACCTCAACCGCGATTACCTCACGAGCGAGCAGGGCGCCGCGATCACGCGCGAGATCCCGGTGGGCCGCTTCGGCGAGGAGCGCGATCTCGACGGCGCGCTGCTGCTGCTCGCCTCCGACGCCGGCCGCTTCATCGCGGGCGCGACCATCGTGGTCGACGGCGGCCAGATGGTGGCATTACGCGGGTGACAGGTCGTACCCTTTCCGCACGGCGGGGGGCCGAACGGCACCATCCGCCAAACTGAAGGACGCTGGCATGGACTTTACCCTTTCCCCCGAGATCGAGGACATCCGCCTGCGCACGCGCCGCTTCGTGGAGGCGCACGTGCTGCCGCTCGAAGCCGAGCCCGGCAACTACGACGATCACGAGAACATTCGCCTCGATGTGCTGCGCGGCGTGCAGGCCAAGGCCAAGGCCGAAGGCCTGTGGGCGCCGCAGGCGCCGAAGGAGTACGGCGGCATGGAGCTGCCGATCGTGGGCTGGGCCGCGATGTACGAGGAGGCGAACCGCTCGATCTTCGGCCCGCTCGCGTTCAATTGCGCGGCGCCCGACGACGGCAACATGAACCTGCTCGCGCGCGTGGGCACGCCGGCGCAGAAGAACAAATGGCTCAGGCCTATCGTGGAAGGCAGGGTGCGCTCCTCTTTCGCCATGACCGAGCCCGCGCCCGGCGGCGGCTCCGATCCCGGCATGATCCGCACCCGCGCCGAGAAGAAAGGCGACAACTGGGTGATCCGCGGCCACAAATGGTTCATCACCGGCGCCGGCGTCGCCGATCATTTCATCCTGGTGGCGCGCACGTCGGACGATCAACGGCGCGGGCTCAGCGCCTTCCTCTATCACCGCGACCAGCCGGGCTGGCGCATCCTGCGCCGCATTCCGATCATGGGGCCGGAGGAGCACGGCGGCCACTGCGAGCTCGTCTTCGAAGGGCTCGAGGTGTCCGACGAGAACGTGCTGATGAAGGTCGGCGACGGATTGCGCGTCACCCAGATCAGGCTTGGGCCCGCGCGGCTCACCCATTGCATGCGCTGGCTCGGACTCGCCAAGCGCTCGATGGAGATCGCGCAGGCCTATGTGGCCGACCGCGAAGGCTTCGGGATGCGGCTCGGCGATCGCGAGAGCGTGCAGATCAAGCTCGGCGAGGTGGCGCATCAGATCCAGGTCGGGCGGCTGTTGGTGATGCACGCGGCCTGGAAGCTCGACCAGGGCGATCACGCGCGCAAGGAAGTCTCCATGGCCAAGGTGCACGTCGCCGATACGCTGCATCGGGCGGCAGACGTCGCGATTCAGCTCAACGGCGCGCGCGGCTATTCCAAGGACACGATCCTGGAATGGATCTATCGCTACGCGCGGCAGGCGCGCCTCGTCGACGGCGCGTCCGAGGTGCACAACATGGTGCTGGCGCGCTTCATGCGCGAGGAAGGCAGCGACTTCTGGCGCTGGAGCGCGGGGAATAAAGTGTAAGAGCGGAGCCTATGCTGCTTGTTTAGGCAAGCCGAATAAATGCGCATGTGCGGGACGAAGATTTGGATCGATAATAGCGAAAACAACATTGCTAAAAAGAAATGATGCCAAATAACAGGGCGTTGAGTTCATTCGTGAGCTGCCCAAAGTAGTGGCAAAGTCATAGTTGCAATGCATAACTAAAAATAGCTGGCTATTGCCCCTATATTCCTGTATCGGAGCCGGCCGCGAACGAGAAATCCTTCTTCGACATCGCGATTTGTGCCAACTCCCCATTGTTAGAGATCGAGATGTTACCCATGCAGATTCGCGTCGGCTTCGAGATGGTCTACGAGTTCGCCGCGCGCACGCCGGTCGTGCTGATGCTCAACGTGCACCCGTCGCGGGCGAGCGACATGATCGAGCCCGATCAGCTTCGCATCGCACCCGCGCTGCCGCTCACGCGATATCTTGATGCGTTCGGCAACGTCTGCACCCGTCTGGTGGCGCCGGCGGGCGAGCTCAAAATTTCTACGGATGCGCTGATCGCGGATTCGGGCCTGCCCGACACAGTCGAGCCGACGGCGCGCGAACACGAGATCGCGGAACTGCCGCACGACACGCTGGTGTTCCTGCTGGGCAGCCGATACTGCGAGACCGAGCGGCTGATGAACGCGGCCTGGTCCCGTTTCGGCACGACGCCGCCCGGCTGGCCGCGCGTGCAGGCGATCTGCGATTTCGTTCATTCTCACGTCCGCTTCGGCTACCAGCACGCCCGCGCCACCAGGACCGCCGCCGACGTCGTGGTCGAGCGCCGGGGCGTGTGCCGCGACTTTGCCCACCTGGCGATCACGCTGTGCCGCTGCATGAACATCCCGGCGCGCTATTGCACCGGCTATCTCGGCGACATCGGCGTTGCGCCCGAGCCCGAGCCGATGGATTTCAGCGCCTGGTTCGAGGTCTATCTCGGCGGCCGCTGGTACGGGTTCGATGCCCGCCACAACGTTCCCCGCATCGGCCGCATCGTGATGGCGCGCGGGCGCGACGCCGCCGACGTGGCGATCAGCACCACTTTCGGCCCGAACGTGCTCAAGCGCTTCACCGTGCACACCGACGAGGCAGCGCCGTCCCGCCTCGAACTCGTCGAGCGCATGGTGGCCTGAGCCAATCGCTAGCTCGCCTCGATCTCGGCCCCGGTCTGCAGCGGCTTTTCTTCCATCACCACGATCGCGACCAGCGCAATCGACATGCTCGCCGCCGCCACCAGGAACAGTCGGCCGAACGCTTCGACGGGATTTCCGGCCTGAAAGGCGCTGCCCAGCGATTGACCCGCTGGCGTGCTGGCCAAGACGATGGCCCCGAACACCGCGATCAGCATGGTCGCGAACAGGTTCCGGCTGAAGTTCATGGTCCCGACTGAAATGCCGAGCTGATGGCGCGCCACCACGTTCTGCAGGGCGACCGCGGTCAGCGAGGGCACCGGCCCGAACCCTGCTCCGATCAAGATCAGCGTGACCTCGAACGACAGCGGGGTCATGTCGTTAGCGTGCCATGCCAAGGTCGCAATCGCGGCGATCGAGAGCAAGAGCGCGGCCATGGGTAGGCGCTTGTAGCGCCGGACGCGGCCGAGCACCTGCCCGGCAAGGCCGGCGCTGGTGTTGAGCGCCACCATCAAGACCACCAGGCTCAATCCAGCCTGGCTCGCCGAAAGACCCATCACGCCCTGCAGATACATCGGCAGAAAAACGTTGAGCCCGATGATCGAGCCCCAGCCGAAGGCGTTGGCCATGATCGCGCAGCGCACGATCGGATTTTTGAGGATGGCAACCGGGATCAGCGGCTCGGGCGCCGTCAGCAAGCGCAGCACGAACAGCGCGCCCATGATCAGCGCCACCGCAAACAGCGCGAGGATCGGCGGCGACGTCCACGGATAGCGCACGCCCGCCAGGTTCAAGGCCAGCATGAACGAGACGCTGGCAATGACGATCAGCGCGGCGCCGATGATGTCCAAGAGATGCGGCCGCTCGTAGCGCGGCAGGCGACGCAGCAGCGACGTTGTGATCGCCAAGGCCGCAAGCCCCATGGGAATGTTGATCCAGAAGATGACCGACCAATGCAAATGGTCCGCGATCAAGCCGCCCAGCAATGGTCCGCAGCCGCCAGCGGTGGTGTAGATCACTGCAAAGTAGCCGTAATAGCGGCCGCGCTCCTTGGGCGAGACCAGGTCGCCGAGCACGATCATGCCCATGGACGACAGGCCGCCGCCGCCCAGCCCGTGCAAGACGCGGCCGAAAATCAGGACCAGCATGCTCGGCGCCAGCGCGCAAACGAGCGAGCCGGCCATGTAGGTCAAGATCGCGATGCGAAGGGTGAAACGGCGGCCGTGGATGTCGGCGATCTTGCCGTAGAGCGGGATGATCGCCGTCGATGCGAGCAGATAGGCGGTGATCAGCCACGGCAGGCTGTGCATGTCGTCGAAGTCGCGTCCGATCGTGGGCAGCGCGGTCGCCAGAATGGTCTGGTCGAGCGATCCCATGAACGTCGGCAGCAGCACGCCGAACACGATCAGCAGCGTCTGTCGATGCGTGAGGGCCTCGGCCTCACGGCGGTCGGCGTAGGCATCCATCGGCGAGAGCGTTCCGGTCCCAGATTCGCGCGCGATCGGCGCTCGCGCCGTCACGCTTGTCGCCGGTTGTAAAGCACGCCTCTCCGCTCGGCCAGCCGCGCCGGGGCATTGGAACGATGTGGAAGTCGCATGCGCTGGCGTCGCGTCCGTAGTCGTTTCTCTTCTGTTGCAGTGCGCCAAAATGCGTATCCGGCGCTAGCGCCGACATTTCCTTGCCGGCGGCGGGGCCGGCGCGAAATTGCCAGTCTGCTCAACTTCTTGGCATTGCTGCCGCGACGGCGGGGACTATATGTTTTTGAACGACTCGAAAGTCCCTGGCGCTCGTTTCGTCGCGAGGGCACACTGCCCGTGGAGGCTCGCGCGATGGTGCTCAACCAGGTCACGCTCGACGACAAATACGACCTCACCAAGAGCCGGATCTTCGTCACCGGCTTCCAGGCCATCGTGCGTCTTTGCTTGATGCAGAAGGAGCGCGACCGCCGCGCCGGCCTCAACACCGCGGGCTATGTCACCGGCTATCGCGGCTCCCCGCTCGGCACCCTCGACCAGCAGTTCATCCGCGCGCAGCGCTCGCTCGACAAATACGACATCCGCTTTCAGGCCGGCCTCAACGAGGACATCGCCGCGACCGCGATCTGGGGCTCGCAGCAGGCCGAGCTGCGCGGCGAGGGCAAGTTCGACGGCGTGTTCGGCCTCTGGTACGGCAAAGGACCGGGCGTCGACCGCACCGGCGACGTCTTCCGCCACGCCAATTTCGCCGGCACGTCCAAGCATGGCGGCGTGCTGGCGCTGATGGGCGACGACCACACCGCCGAATCCTCGACTACGGCGCATCAATCCGAATATCACTTCATCGACGTCATGATTCCGATCCTGAACCCCGCTGGCGTTCAGGAAATTCTCGATTACGGCCTCTATGGCTGGGCGATGTCGCGCTTCTGCGGCACCTGGGTCGCGCTCAAATCCATGCACGAGACCGTCGAATCGACCGCGGTGATCGACGGCAGCCTGGAGCGGGTCAACATCGTCATTCCCGACGACTTCGCCATGCCCGAGGGCGGGCTCAATATCCGCCTGCGCGACACCATCCTCGGCCAGGAGGCGCGGCTGCACGACTACAAACGCGACGCCATGCTCGCCTTCGTGCGCGCGAACAAGCTCAACAAGTACATCACCTCGGGCGGGCGGCAGCCGAAAATCGGCGTCATCACCGTCGGCAAGAGCTATCTCGACGTGCGTCAAGCGCTCGACGAGCTCGGGATCGACGAAGTCAAGTGCAACGATCTCGGCATTCGGCTCTACAAGATCGGCTGCCCGTGGCCCATCAGCCAGCGAGACCTCAAGCAATTCGCCGACGGGCTCGAGCTCATCATCGTGGTCGAGGAGAAGCGATCGCTGATCGAGGTGCAGGTGCGCGAAGAGCTCTACGGCACCGCGAACCAGCCGGTCTGCATCGGCAAGAAGGACGAGCAGGGCAATTGGCTGTTCCCGGTGAAGGGCGCGCTCGATCCCAACGAGGTCGCGATCTGCATCGGCGAGCGCATCCTGCAAAGGATCGGTGGCAACGAGGAAATCGCCGCGCGGGTTGCCGCCCTCAAGGAGGCGCAACGGATTCTGTCCGAGACGCAGGACGTCGCGGTGCGCATTCCGTATTTCTGCTCGGGCTGTCCGCACAACACATCGACCGTCGTGCCGGAGGGCATGCGCGCCTATGCGGGCATCGGCTGCCACTACATGGCGCAGTGGATGGACCGCTCGACCTTGGGCTACACCCAGATGGGCGGGGAGGGCGCGAACTGGATCGGCGAAGCGCCGTTCTCCAAGCGGCCCCATGTCTTCCAGAATCTCGGCGACGGCACCTACAACCATTCCGGTTACATGGCGATCCGCGCCGCCATCGCCGCGGGCGTGAACATCACCTACAAGATCCTGTTCAACGATGCCGTCGCCATGACCGGCGGCCAGCCCAATGACGGCGGGCTCACGGTGCCGCAAATCGCCCGTCAAGTGGCGGCCGAGGGGGCGAAACGCGTGGTCGTGGTCACCGACGAGCCGTGGAAATATTCCAAGCGCGAGGAATGGCCGCGCGGGCTCACCATCCATCACCGCGATCACCTGATCCCGATCCAGCAGGAGCTCGCGGCGATCCCCGGCGTCACCGTGCTGATCTACGACCAGACTTGCGCCGCCGAGAAGCGCCGCCGCAGGAAGCGCGGGCGTTTCCCCGATCCGGACAAGCGCGTGATCATCAACGAACTGGTCTGCGAAGGCTGCGGCGATTGCGGCGTCAAATCGAATTGCGTCTCGGTGCAGCCGCTGGAGACCGAATGGGGTCGCAAGCGCACCATCGACCAGTCGAGCTGCAACAAGGATTTTTCCTGCGTGAAGGGCTTCTGCCCGTCGTTCGTGACGGTGCACGGCGCCAAGCTCAGGCAGGGCACCGGTGTCGCCGCGGCGCATGCGCTTACGCCGCTGCCGGAGCCGAAGCTGCCGGCGATCGCAAAAACCTACGACATCATCGTCACCGGTGTCGGCGGCACCGGCGTCGTCACCATCGGCGGTATCCTCGGCATGGCGGCCCATCTCGAAGGCAAGGGCGTTGGCGTGATCGACATGGCCGGCCTCGCGCAAAAGGGAGGTGCGGTCTTCAGTCATATGCGCATTGCCGAGCGCTCGGAGGATATCCACGCCATCCGCATCGCGGCGGGCGGCGCCGACCTCGTGCTCGGCGGCGACATCGTGGTTGCCGGCAACAAGAAGGTGCTGGCCGCGGTGAAGCACGGAACCACCGAAATGGTCATCAACCTCGCTGAGGTGCTGCCCGGCGATTTCACCCGCAACGCCGATTTCTCGCTGCCGACCGAGCGCCTCAAGCGCGCCATCCTCGCTGACGCCGGCCGCGAGAAGACGCACTTCGTCGACGCGACGCGGGCCGCAACGACGCTCTTCGGCAACAGCATCGGCGCCAACATCTTTCTCGTCGGCTATGCCTATCAGCTCGGCGCGATCCCGCTCACGGCCGCCTCGATTACGCAGGCGATCGAGCTCAACGGCGAGGCCGCGGAGATGAACCAGGCCGCGTTCCATTGGGGTCGCCGCGCCGCCTGCGAGCCGGCGGCGGTCGAGGCGCTCATCAAGCCGGCAGCGGAAGCGGCGAGCGATGCGAGGAGCCTCTCGCAGTCCTTCGATGAGATGGTGGCGCGCCGCGTCGCCTTTCTCACGGCCTATCAGGACGCCGCCTATGCGGCGCGCTATCGCCGGTGGGTCGAGAAGGCAACGGCGGTCGAGGCGGCGCGCACGCCCGGCAAGACGGGTTTGGCCGACGCGGTCGCCCGCTACCTGTTCAAATTGATGGCTTACAAGGACGAATACGAGGTGGCGCGTCTCTATGCCGACGAGTCGTTCGCCAAGCAGGTGAGGCGCGAACTCGGCGGCGAGCATCTGCGCTTTTTCGTGCATCTTGCACCGCCGCTTCTCGCCCGCCGCGACAAGGTCACCGGCGAGCCGCAAAAGATGACGTTCGGGCCATGGATTTTCCCGCTATTCCGGCTGATCGCGAAATTCAAATTCCTGCGCGGTACCCCCTTCGATCCGTTTAGCTATTCGACCGAGCGCAAACTCGAACGCTCGCTCGTGCGCGACTACGAGGCGATGCTCGAGGAGGTGCTGGCGCGGCTTGATGGCGACAACTATCACATCGCGGTGGGGCTCGCCGCGATCCCGGAAAAAATCCGCGGCTTCGGCCACGTCAAGCTGCGCCACCTCAAGGCCGCCAAGGCCGACGAAGCGGCGCTGCTCGATCAACTGCGTACCGGGGTGACGCCGCTGCTCAAGGCGGCGGAGTAGGCCCCCGGCGCAACCGCGCCACTGCCCCCGCCGCGCGTGCCGGCTCCCCGAACGGGCCCGAGGGCCGGCCGGACTACACCAAGTGCTGACTTGACCTCGGCGCAAGCCCATTTTCTTATGCGCCGACAACAGTCTGCCGGCGGACGGCGGCAAGGGGCCTTGTGGCCCGCGGGATTTGGCGCGGTGAAGGGAGGATTGCCGTGGCGACCGAGGCCGCTCGCGCGAATACGTTCCCCAAGCTCTTGATGCGCAATGCCCGCCTTTATGCGGGCCGTCCGGCCTATCGCCACAAGGACCTCGGCATCTGGCAGGTGTGGACCTGGGCGCAGGTGCTCGACGAGGTGCGCGCGTTTTCGGTCGGTCTCACGGAGCTCGGCCTCAAGCGCGACG
>Ga0310917_10000910_pt1 | contig 13664 bp, 19 predicted proteins | sample GREbulkMGLF178_FD_203531 | JGI IMG/M metagenome (GOLD analysis project Ga0310917, IMG submission 203531) | Lab enrichment of tropical soil microbial communities from Luquillo Experimental Forest, Puerto Rico - GRE.bulkMG.LF178 | ecosystem: Environmental > Terrestrial > Soil > Tropical forest >... | reverse complement strand
CTGGGAAACATTCCGGATTGCGGTCTGCGTCAGCATGGCTCATGACCTCCAGTTAATGAGGCCATTAGTAACCGCTGCGCGAGAGGGCGAAAATTCCGGTAAAATGCCTCCGGGCTAGCCCGGAGGCAGGACAGGCCACAGGCTCTCGATGAAGACATTTGTCACGGATTTGGCCGCCAAATCGAGCCCGCAGGGCCATCTAAGCGCCTTCAAGCAGCGACTTTTTGTCCACCGGGATGCACTTCGCTATGCACTTGCGCCCTTCGCCGTGGCGATCGCGTTCCTGGCCAGACTCGCGCTTACGCCGATCCTGGGAGATGCCTCGCCCTACCTGTTATTCGTTCCCGCGGTTTTGGTTGCTGGTGGCCTAGGCGGGCTCGGACCGGGACTGCTGGCAACCGGCGTCAGCGTTGTACTCGGCTTCTTCGTCATCACGATGTCTCCCGGCGTTTCGGCGTCGGAAATCGTCGATGCTGCTTTGTTCGCGATGATCGGAGCGGGCATCGCCTGGAGCGGAGAGCAGCTGCAACGCAACCGTATTCGCGCTGCCACCAGCACGCGGGACGCGCTTGCGCGCGAGGCGCATCTCGCGTCGATCCTCAATACCGTGCCGGAGGCAATGATCGTGATCGACGAGGGCGGAATCGTGCAATCGTTCAGCCCGGCGGCGGAACGGCTGTTCGGCTATAGCGCGGCGGAAATGATGGGAAAAAACGTCAAGATGTTGATGCCGTCGCCCTACCGGGAGAATCACGACGGCTATATCGAGCAATATCTGCGGACCGGACAAAGGCGAATCATCGGAATCGGCCGCGTCGTGGTCGGCGAGCGCAAGGACGGCTCGACCTTCCCGATGGAGCTGGCGGTGGGGGAAATGCGATCGAGCGGCCGTCACTTTTTCACAGGCTTTATCCGCGACATAACGCAGCGTCAGAAGTCGGAGGCGAGGCTGCAGGAGCTGCAATCCGAGCTCGTTCATATTTCCCGATTGACGGCGATGGGCCAGATGGCGTCCGCGCTGGCCCACGAACTCAACCAGCCGCTATTGGCCATTGTGGGCTACATGAAGGGCTCGCGACGCTTGCTCGAAAGCGGTGGCGAGGACCGCTCGGGCTTGCTGCGCGATGCCATGGACAAGGCGGGCGATCAAGCTTTGCGCGCGGGGCAGATCATCCGTCGCTTGCGCGAATTCGTGGCGCGGGGTGACAGCGAGCGTCGGGTGGAAAGCGTCAAACGGCTCATTGAGGAAGCGAGCGCCTTGGCGCTGGTCGGAACCAAGGATCAAGGCGTTCGTGTGCGGTTTCAATTCGACCCGGCCGTCGATCTCGTCCTTGTCGACAAGGTGCAGATTCAGCAGGTGTTGCTCAATCTGTTGCGAAATGCGGTCGAGGCCATGGAGGCGTCGCAAAGACGCGAACTCGTCATTTCCACCGCAGCCGGCGATGACGATATGGTCGCCGTCAGCGTGGCCGACACGGGATCCGGGATCGCGCCGGAACTGATGTCGCAGCTCTTCCAACCCTTTGTCACCAACAAGCGCCACGGCATGGGCGTCGGCTTGTCGATCTGCCGCACCATTGTCGAGGCCCACGGTGGGCAGATCATGGTGGAGCCCAATCCCGGCGGTGGAACGATCTTTCGTTTCACGCTGCGGGCCGCGACCGGGGGGGATTTCAGCGATGCCGCCTGACAAGTCCATCGTCCACGTGATCGACGACGACGAGGCGGTGCGCCAGGCGCTTGCTTTCCAGCTGGGGTCGGTCGGCATCGACGCGCGGACGTACGAATCCGCCGCCGTCTTCCTGGAGATTGCGCCCACGGTCCAGACAGGCTGCATCATCACCGATGTGAGAATGCCCGAGATCAGCGGTGTCGACTTGTTGCGGCGATTGCGAGAGCTCAAGCTTGCCGTGCCGGTCATCGTCATCACGGCTCACGGGGATATCCCGCTCGCCGTGGAAGCGATGCGACTTGGCGCCGTGGATTTTCTCGAAAAGCCTTTTGAGGACGAGGTTCTACTCGCGTCGGTGCGGTCGGCGCTTGATCGGGGGGATCGCGATCAGAAGCGTCAGGCCGAGCGCAGCAATATCGAGGGCCGACTCGCAGCATTGTCGAACCGCGAACGCGATGTCCTCAAGGGACTGGTGGCTGGACATGCCAACAAGCAGATTGCGTACGACCTTGGCATCAGTCCTCGAACGATCGAGAATTACCGGGCCAATCTCATGATCAAGATGCAGGCTGGAAGCCTCTCCGATCTCGTGCGCATGGCCTTGATCGCCGGACTCCTTGATTCGAACGGATCTTGAGCGATGCGGTAGCTCGCCGCTCACCCACGCGTTCAACCCTCGAACCTCCGGAACTTCCCGGAGAGATATTATCGGAATTTTCGGGTCTGGGCCCTCCCGCTAAAATTGCCCAATCATACCGGGGGACAAGTCATGTTGCCGCTGACATCGCTTCGAAGTGATTTATTCTCATCAACAGGTCGGGCTCTGCAATATTTAATTAGCGGCTGCAGCGTGCTCCTCGCGATCGTTTCTATTGTCGTCGGTATCGAAGTATCGGTCGCCACCGCCTCCTCAGGAGCTGCACCTTCCACGAAAATTATCAATCGTGCACAAAAGGGCGACCGTTTGCCGGTAGTTCCTGCACTCCATCAGAATCCCGTCAGCCGACCACCGGAAGTCAACCTCGCTCGCATACCGGCTCCCGATCAAAATTTGGCTGACTGCTGTGAATCGTTGGCCAGTCCTCTCGCTCATTCTCCATTGGCGCAGGTCGCGGGCCGCTGCCTGTCTTATATTAGTGAAGGGATTTCATAAGTTTGGGCGCCATAATTGGCTGGCTTGCAAGGCGCTCTGGCCCCATCCAGCCGGCGGTTCGCGGATTTGAGCCATATCAAAGCGGGGCTTTCCATTTTGCCGCTTGTTGCCGCACTCATGCGGCCATCTCGAGCCGCGGGCGCAAGCAAAAGCCTATGAAAAATCACGGCAAAGCTTCGAACCCGGGAGTTGTCGTCATCGTCGTTAGCGATGATCTCGCCGTTCGAAATTCGCTTAAATTCTGGCTCGAAATCGAAGGCCTGACCGTTCGTGGCTACGTATCCGGAGCGGACCTATTTGGCGCGGGCGACCTGGCTCGCTGCGATTGTTACGTGGTCGACCAAAAAATGTCCGCGATAAGCGGGCTCGACCTGATCGCGCAGTTACGCGACCGGCACTTTACCGCACCCGCGATCTTGATTGCGAGTCACCCCAGCCTGTTGCTGCGTGAGCAAGCCCAAAAAGCCGATGTCCTGATCGTGGAGAAGCCTCTGCTGGGGAATGGGCTGCTCGACAAGATTCACGATATCGTAGGTGGACGCGGTTAGCCATGTGCCGGCAAGTCCTCTATTGTCTCGTCACGATGATCACAATGAGCGTGGCGGCACCCGTTTTGACACAAGAGGCCACCAAGTCCGCAGGACGGGGCGAGTTGTTGCTGACGACGAATTGCGCGCGCTGCCATGCCGTCGGCCGCACCGGCGCTAGCCTGCACCCGGCCGCGCCGCCGTTCCGAACGCTCTCTCGCAAATACAAGATCGAAGGCCTTTCCGAGGCCTTGGCGGAGGGCCTTTCTACCGGTCACCCCGACATGCCGGAATTCGTCTTCGCGCCGGAGGACGTGGGCGCGATCATCGATTATCTTCAATCCATTCAGCGGCACTAACAGTTTGTTATCGGACACAGGTTCGATCGATTAACCGATTGCGGCCGGCTTCCTCCACACCGCTTTGCGCCGGCCGGTGCCATTCTTGATCCACGTCAACATTCAGCTTCCTCCGGCATGTCACCTTAATCGAGGAGATGGATTGGCTTGGGGCAGCGCTCGTGGCTGCTACCGTGACCACCGCCCAGTCGGAAAGTTCGGTCGATTCGTTTGATCGCCGCAAGCCGGAAGAAGCGATGTCGTTCACAACGATGATGGTCCACGTCGATGTCGAGCGCGACTGTGAACAGCGAGTGCAACTTGCTCTTGCTCTCCCCGACCGCTTTCAGGCAGCGCTCATTGGTGTTGCCGGCTTGGCGCTGCGGCCTGCTTTCGCCTCAGGGGGTGTCGTCGTCTATCGCCAGCCCACGGAACATGAGTGCTGCGCGGCGAGCGCACGTCTCGATGACAAGGGCAAGAAGTTCCGCGCCCAAGGCCAGCATCTCAATCAGGTTGAATGGCGCACCGCGCTTGAGTTGCCGTATGAGCTTGTGTCGCGCGAGGCCAGAGCGGCGGATCTCGTCATCGTCGGAGCACGGCAGACGGTCCGCAACGTGTAGGATTTTGCCGATCCCGGCGAGATCCTGCTACGGGCGGGCCGACCCGTCCTGGTAGTCCCCGACACCGTCGCTCCGCTGCAGCTCCGCCGCGTGGTGGTGGTGGCGTGGAAAGACACGCGTGAGTGCCGCCGCGCCGTGCATGATGCAATTCCGTTTCTGCAGCAGGCCAAAGAGGTCCTGCTCGTCGTAATCGGCGAAGGCGAAGCGGAATCCAATGCCAAAAGGACTCTTTCCGACGTCGCGGGCTACCTTCTCCGCCATCGAGTAGCCGCGGCGCACGACGTGTGGCGGCAAGCGCGGGGAGCGGTCGCCGCTGAACTCCTGCGTCTCGTTCAGGATGAGAAGGCAGATTTAATCGTGGCCGGCGGCTATGGGCACGCCGATTGGGTGAATGGATTTTCGGCGGCGTCACGCACGAGCTTCTGTCGGCAAGCCCGGTTTGTTGCATGTTGTCTCATTGACCTTCGCGTCATGAACGACTGTGGCCACCCGCCGACCGTTGGATAGTCTCCGCTTCTTCGAGCTCTTCAACGACAAGATCGCCCTTGCGCGTGACGACGTCGCCGCCCAGCCGGGAGCGAGCCACCTCCCGGATATGCTCCGCGATCCGGGGTTCCCGCTCCATAAGCACGTGCAGATCGTGGGCATCGAGCACGAGCAGGCTTGTTCGCGTGAGGGCAGTAACGGTCGCGGATCTGCGCGCCCGGCGCAGCACCGCGACCTCGCCGAAGAAATGACCGGCGCCGAGCCGAACGCGTTCGTGCTTGAGCTCAATCTCCACTTCTCCGGCCGCGACGAAATACATGGAATGAGCGGGTTCGCCGCGCTTGGCGATGACGTCGCCGGCCTCGAGTTGCTGCGCGCGCAAGAGCCGCATGATGTCGGCGATATCCGTTGCTTGAAGTTCGGCGAACAAGGGCACGCGCGCGACCATGCCCCAAGTGACAACAAAGTCGCGACGGTGGACCTCGTCGGCGAAGGCGGTGGCGACGATGCCGATCGGCAGGGCGACCATGATCAATCCAACGAAGATTGTGACCGATGCGACGATGCGTCCCAGCACGGTCACCGGAACGACATCGCCATAACCAATCGTCCCCAGCGTGACGATGGCCCACCACATCGCCTCGGGAATGGTGCCGAATTTATCAGGCTGCGCGTGACCCTCAACCACGTGCATGACGCTTGCAGCGAGCAGCGTCGCACCCAGTAAAATGACGAAGCAGCCGAACAAAGCGCGGCGCTCGCTGTAGAGAGCATCGAGCAGCGAGCGCATGGCGGGTGAGTAGCGCGCCAACTTGAGAAAGCGCACGATTCGAAACACCAGTACGACCCGCAGATCGCCAGGCAAGACCAATGCCAACCAAAACGGTAGCACCGCGAGAAGATCGATCACGCCGAGCGGGCTCGACACAAATTCCCATCGCGCCTTGCGTTCGCTCGAATGCCGGTGCGGCGCGTGCTCGGCCGCCACCCAAACCCGCAATGCGTACTCGATGGTGAAAACGACGAGCGACAGCAGTTCGACCGCGATGAATAGCGGCCCGTATTGCGCTTGCAACGCGGGCACGGAGTCGAGCGTCATCGTGACGAGGTTCGTGACGATCAGAGCGACGATGAGCCGACCGACGATGAGACCCGTCCGATCCCCGATCGTGCCGTGCTCCAGGATCTCGTACAGGCGGCGCCGGAGATCTACGCCACTGCGCCAGATATGTCGCCGCATAGCCGAGCTCTATCCGAGCGATATGCCGTATTCTCGCGCGATTACGCGGCCGGTTCAACGGACACGACCTTGAAGGTATGGGATTCACCCTCATGACCGCGGATTGAAACATACTCGCCGGGTGCGAAGGCGTGCACGCCGAAGCGGTATCCGGCCTCGTCGTCGTCCGTCGTGTCCGGGTCGTAGTCGAACACCCATCGCGCGTGCTCCGCCCCGCCCGGCTTGTGGGTGAGTCGCCCGACTTCTTCGTCTGCGCCGTTCCAAAACCGGCGCACCCCACAATGCTGCCGGTACTTCTGCCAAAGATGCGGGTCGATATGCCTCTTGCTGTCGAGCGGTGCCACGAATTCGTAGCCGTGGCGGGAGGAGCCAATTGGAAACTCCTTGGATCGAGCAAGTTCGAGCCGAATGCGTTTCAACACATGGGGCAACGACATGGGAGAACTCCTTTGCGAAGTGGACGAAGGCAACCTTTGATAAAGCTACTGCCGTATAGATTGTCAGATATAGCGATCGCGACTTTGATATTTATCAAACCGCACGCGAGCGGCGGCTAGGCCTGGGACCGGATTCCACGCTGTTACAACCTGACCAAACTGGCGGGTGTCTTGCTGGATGACCGCAATCGGGGCGATTTTCAGCAATTTTAACCTGAGCGGACCTCAGGGCATTCGGATCGCAAGCTGAATCCGCCAATGGCGGCACTGCCAAACCCCTCGAAAAGGTGGACGGACGGCAGACTTAGAAGTCACGGTACACACGGGACATCCCGCTTCCCAACCGACAGAAACATGTCCGGCATCAACCCCGTCGCAAGCATGACGTCATTGATATTTTGGTGGGCTTGCCAGCTCGCATCGTGATGCTGCGCGTGCGATATCCAGAAACTGACGATCTGCTCGCTAAACGATTCGTACGGCAGAAGGAGATCAACGTTCCGCCGTAACGCTGGCCTGCTCCCTAATCCGCTTCCGTATTTCGTGATGGCATCGGCAATGATCGGCAATGCCCTCAGACCTATTGCCAAGCCGAGCTCTCGGAAGGCCAAGCGGTACGAGGCAGGCCGGCTTAGGTGCCGACCGGCGAGAAAGGCCATCAAACCATTACGGCAGGCGTCCATCAGCTCTTCCAGAAGGCGAACGTCGTTGAACCGCTCCTCGACCGGCAGCTGGCAAAGGCGGCAAGCATCGAACAGCAGCCCACCAAGTCCGAGCGGGTCGTCCGTCATCCAACTCCCATGCTGACATAGGATGGATAGTGATTCCATCGCCGTGCTGAGACCAGTCGCTCTGCTATTGGCCAGCATCTTCCCTGCATGCTGCGCTTGCCGAAAACTGATGAAGCCATCCAATGCGTCATGCAACCCCACAGTAGGAACGAGTGGTCTCGAGAGATCGGTACTCATCTTCCAATACACTCCAATGACCGCGCCGGAGTGGGACCTGCGGGCAAATCCTCCAAATGCTGCCTCTCCTAGCTCGACCGCCCAACGCGCATAGGCAGCATTGCTGGTGACGAAGGCCGCTTGGCAGAGGGCGTGCATCCACTTGGTCAGATAATGGAAGTACTGGCCGTCCCGATCCCACTCCAGGCGTTCGTCAAATGGTTCACTGGCATCGCGCTCCGGCTGAGGTTTGCCGATCCTTAGGCCGCCCGCCGTTGGATGGCCAAGTCCAGTTTCTTCATCAAATCCGCTGATCCACCCGCTACGGATATCGTCATTGCGATATCGCCCTAGCACTTGATGCACCTTGTCGATCAACTGTGTTGCGTATCGGCGGTATTTTTCATCATGTGTTCGCTGGAACAGCTCGAGAAAGTTGCAGACTGCAAATGCATCGGTCCAAAGATATCGCTGCTGATCCCGCGCAAGCGGACATAAGCCGGTTCGCGTTGCGAATTCCGACATCAGTCGAGCCGCTTGGGCAGATGCGCTGGTCGAGATCATTTGGCAATCCCGAGTATGATGTCGGGCCGCGAGTGGCGCTAGCGCTGCCTGCGAAATGAGTCGTTCCGGGCGTCGAGGTTAGCGGTGAATGGCGTCACGAGATGACCGCCCTTTATGACTGCGGCCTCGCTCCTGGAAGAAACGTCTATTGGCTCGACGCCAGCCGCTTGGCAGAAGATGCACCGGTCAGCTGGATAATTTCCGCGGCGCCGTGGTGCAGAAACTTTCCGTGCCTCGCGACCACAACCGGCATCCGGCTCTTTCGTAAGAGTATCACGCAAATAGCTGGCGCGATTGGCCGGAAGGTGCACACGACCAACACGATGGCATCGAGATCGGAAAGCGCTTCGAGAAGGCTCTGCGATGCCTCGACTGCACCGCTCGGATGGCTACGATCTCCGGGATGAGCGTTCATCGGACGAAGACCGCCTAAGAATTGCCGGAAGAAGTCAGGACACTTTCATCTGGGCCGGCGCCTCATTCGATTGGTACAGTACCATGCCGGATATGGCATCGACCCAGGCCAAGTGATCGTTGACAGCCTTCACCCCCGGCGCGTTCTCTGCCGCTACCACAATCGCCTTGCGCTCTCGTTCATCGGTGATCATGCCCCAGAGCTCGACGACGCCGTCCCTCACGATCACATCGACCAGGGCAACAGGCGCCCACGACTGGCTTGCGAGTTCGGCCAGAATGCGATCGCGAATGGCTTGATCACCGGCCGAAGTTGGTCTGATGTCGCGCGCGACGCTGGCAAGCGCATGAACCAGGTTGGCGCGGCTGACGATCCCAACCACCTCCTGGTCGCGCACTACGGGCAGACGCTTGATTTGACGCTTCTCCATCAGCTGGACGATCTCATCGACCGACGTGTCCTCGCTGATCGTCAGAGGATCCGCCGTCATGATCTCGCTGACCTTGCGGCCATGGGAGCGGGTATATTCATCGGCCAGCCGGCCCGGTCCGATGAGGTACTCGAGCCAGCGCGGCCGCCGGCGCTGCGTTCCGGTCTCCGCCCGCCGGAGGAAATCGCCTTCGGTCACGATCCCGACGAGACCGCCTTTCTGGTCGATCACGGGCAAGCCGCTGATGTGCAGTTGCAGCATGATCCGGACCGCCTGCCATATCGAGGCGCCCGGCTCGACCGATACGACGGGAGACGTCATCACGTCCTTGGCTTTCATGGCGGGCCTCCATTTCGGTTTCTTGAAACCTAAGCCGCCTTTCCCGTCGCTCTTTTGATCTACATCAAGCCTGTCGCAGCGGAAGAACTCGGGCAGTTTTGTCTTCGCAGTCAACGCTGCCTCCGGCACACGGTACTGCCGTGACCCCGTCAGCCCGTCAGGAGACGCACGCGCCGCGTCATCACGCCAATCCACCCGCCTGGCGTTACGAGCGGGCCGATCGATTGCGCGAGGCAACCCGCCGCGCCGGAAGCCTCAGCGCGCTCCCTGTGTGGCCTCTCTGAGGGCCCGCATCACATCCTCGCGAGAGATGATGCCCACCAGTTGACGCTCGGCGCCGATGACGGGGAAGCTGCGAGCCTTCAGGCTCACCATCAACTGGAGAACGCGAGTCAATGGTGCGCCCGGTTCGACATGCACGACAGCTTCGGTCATCACTTCCGCCACCGGGCGTTTCATCAGTTCATCGTAGTGCGGCACCATCTGACCGGTGGTGAAGACGAATGCCCTTAGAAAATCGAATTTGGTAACAATGCCCAGCATCTTTCCTTCCTCCACGACGGGGAAGGAATTGAAATCATGTTTTTCGAACAGCGCTTCCAGATCTCGAAGCGTAACGTCGCGCGTCACGGTCGTGACGTCGCGCGTCATGTATTGGCCCGCCGTGCATTGGAGAAATCGGTACATCAATCCACCCGGCTCGTTGTCCGCTTATTCGCGGTTCGGACATTCCCCCAGCCGCGAGTGGCCATAGCCGCCGGCGGCCACCAAGCTGATGTTTTCGTCCGCGATGAACCGCAGCAACGAGTTCGCCGCGGTTGCGTCGACAGGCAGCATTCGCTCGGTGACCGTTGCGATGCCATGTCGGGCCAGGTAGGTGGCGGCGTCTCGCAGCCGAGACGAGGCCTGATCTCCGGCGCGCTCCGATACTTCGACGATCACGACGTTCTCGGCCTCCCGCAAGAACGGCAACGCATCCTGGACGGCACGACGGGCCTCGCGCACGTCTTTCCAGGGGCATTGCCGATGATGACAAGATTGGCTGCCCGTGCCTCGCGTGCGACCACATCGGCCTGAACACCCACGACGGATCGCCATTCTACGCGCCGACTGCTCGACCCGACGGCAGCGCGAAACTGCTGCGCTTTTTCGTCGAGCAAAGCCTTGAGGTCCCGCAATCGCGGCGTCTCGATAGCCCCCTCGTTGGGCGCGTCCTCGCCAAGAACGACCGAGATCGGCGCCCTGCTCGCAATTCCAATCAGGTGGGCGTCAAAGCGCCGGGCGAGATCGGCGGCAACGCTGATCCGGCCGTCCAGCTTGCCCTCCACGTCGACATAGACCATCAGCGTCGCATAGGACATGGTTCGCGATCTTTGCACCAAATCCGCATGGGATTTGAATTTCCGTCGTCAGAGGCCCGGATCAAGCGCTACGGTCGAGCCTGATGCGTTTTGACATGGCCTTGCAGCCGTCGGACCTGATCCTGGAGCCGTCGGCGCGCCCGCTTGAATGCATCATTGAGAGCAAAATGAACGTCCGCATGCCGCTGGTCCAGACGTGGCGTACGCCCGATATCGACCTCCTTTCCGTCCGGGAGCGCCAGGCGGATGTTGATCTCGTAGAGGCCGCCAGTGCGATGGTGTTCGCTCGGTGCCTTCACCACCACCCGACAGGCGGTTATGCGCCCGAAGTGATCCTCGAGGCCGGCAACGTGCTCGGCAACAACTGTGCGCAAGGCCTCGCGCGGCTTCATTCCTTGGAAGTCGATCTGGACGGGGCTTTGCATGCGTACCGTCCTACAGGTGTCCCATTTCGAACTCTTCGCACGAGGAACCGAACTGGGAGAGAGCATCCTCCAGATGGTCGGGCAGCAGCGGCATTCCCAGCAGATACGAGGCCGTGCGCTTGTTGTGCAGGCGAGCGGCTTCCGCGCGCAGTTCCTCCCAGTCGTCGAGCGTGCCGTCACCGCGACCGAGCCAAGTTAGGGCCACGAGATCGACCTGCTCGTCCTCGGTCAACGCCCCGATGAAGCCTCGCAACTCCGCAGCAACGGGATCGTCGGCATGATCCTCGAGCACGGACATCATGGCATCGTCCGTGGCATTGGAGGCCTCATCCGGCATGGTCACCATGTCCTTGGCATCGAACTCGCGCGCCTTGACCACGATGAAACAGACCTTTTCGGGAGAGATCGAGAGTGCCGGAGTGGCTTTGGTCGCGGCCGCATCTTCAGCCGGCGACGCCTTGGTTTCAGGACTGCCTGCGCGCATGGGTCTTTCTCCTGGCTCTTGTTGCCCAAAAATACCCCGCGGGGCGGCAGAGACGTTGAGATAGGTCAAGTTCGGTCGCGGCCGATCCAGCTGCCGCCGACCTTCACGTACGAGCGCTTGACGGCCGCCCAGGCGATGCGGTGCGCGCGCTCCTCCTGGTAGGGATCACCCGCATGCGCCGCGAAGGCATGATTGAAGGCCTCGCGATAGATGTCCTGGGCGTGCGGCGGAAGGTGCGCCTGCACCGAAGCGGGCAGATCGCTGTTGGAACGGTATCGCATTGCCGTCACCTCGCCAAGGCGACCCGAGCGCAGGGGCCTCACTCGTCTACAAAAAAGCGGCCGCCGACTTCTCTCAGGCGGCCTAGGGCTGCGTTGCAAAGTCGGCAGATGCCGACTTTGCAGGTTCGATCTCGACAAGTCAGGCCGCTCTGATCGCGATCTTCTTTTCGCTCTTCTGTGCCTGCGCGGTCTTCGGCAGCGTGACGGTGAGCACGCCGTTCTTGAAATTTGCCTCGATTTTGTCGGCGTCGACGCCGTCCGGGACTCCGAACGATCGCTGGAACGAGCCATAGCGGCGCTCGGACAGGTAATAATCCTTCTTCTTCTCCTCCTTTTCGTCCCGTTTCTCGCCCTTGATCGTCAGCGTGCCGTCGGAGAACTTGACGTCGATATTGCTCTCGTCCATCCCCGGCAGCTCCGCCGTGATCTCGTAGGCCTTTTCCTTTTCGACGATGTCGACGGCTGGCGCCTTGCCCCAGCCGACCTCGCCACGCCAGAACGGCTGAACGTCGAATAGGCTACGCCCGAACGGCGAGCGCCAGGAGCCCAGCTGAAAATCTTCGAACAGGCGATCGACTTCCCGCCGCAAGCTCTCGAACGGCCGCCACTCGGCCGGACGATCAGTCTTCTCTTGCTTTCCCACCGGCAGTTTCGTTGCGGTTTCAGCCATGTCACTTCTCCTCACTTTGATCATGAGCGGTATATGGTGAACTGATACAAAGCCAGCAACCGCGGGTGTTTTGACGGAAACTCAAATCGTCTGCGTCAGTACCCCGCCTGCGCCGGACGAATAATCAGATTGTCATTGACGGCGCGCACCCCGGGGGTGACCTCGGCGGCGATGCGGACGGCTTTCTTCTCTGATGCCGAGTCCACGATCCCCCACAGCTCGACCGTGCCGCCCTGCACGATCACGTTGATCAACGAGGGCCTCGTCCACGGCTCTGCGTTGAGCTGCGTGAGCACTGTATCCCGGATCTGCGAGTCGTCGGTCCGTGTTGCGACTTCAGCCCGCTTGCTCAGACTGGCCAAGGCTTGCAGCAGGTTCGCACGGCTGACGATGCCGACCACCTTGCCGTCTTCCACGATTGGAACGCGCTTGATCGCGTTCTTCTCGAGCAGATTTGCGATCTTCCAGAGCGGAGTGTCGAGGGCCGCGGTTATCACCTCGCGCGTCATCTCGTCGGCGACCTTGCGCGAATGCTCCCTTATGAATTCCATCGCCAGCGCCTCTTTGCCCGTGAAGATGGCGAGCCACCACGGTCGCCGGCGGCCGGTGCCGGCCTCGACGCGACACATGAGATCGCCTTCGCTGACGATACCGACGAGCTCGCCCTTCGGCCCGACGACCGGAACGCCACTGATCCGCGCGGTCAGCAAAACATGCGCGACGTCTTGAACGCAGGCATCGGGACCCATCGTGATCACGTTCCTAACCATTACGTCGGCGGCTTTCATGGCACCTCTCCATTGCGCGACCAGCTTCTATCGCTCGCAGGCGAGTTCTTTGATCTGAATCAAGAAACGGGCACAGTCTTCCGTGGTTCGCTGGCGCCAATTTCGAGGATGCGGGGCAGCGGAGGTTCGAATGCGTGCGAAGCGGCTGATACTGCCGGCGGTCATCGTCCTGCTGGTGCCGACAGGGCATGGCGCGGGACAGGAGATCGGACAATCGAGCCGCGGCCTCGTTCTGGCCCAACGGTTATGCGCGGAATGTCATGCCGTGCAAAGAGAATACTCGCGATCGCCCAACGCGAACGCGCCTCGCTTCCAGGCTATTGCCTCCATCCCCGGCATGACCGCGACCGCGCTATCGGCCGCGCTCAATACATCACATCGCGCGATGCCCAACATCATGCTCGCAGCAGACGAGCAGGCAGACATCATCACCTATATTCTGAGCCTCAAATGAATTTCGGTGCGCCCTGGAAGCGCGGATTCGCCG
>Ga0310917_10000904_pt1 | contig 13692 bp, 13 predicted proteins | sample GREbulkMGLF178_FD_203531 | JGI IMG/M metagenome (GOLD analysis project Ga0310917, IMG submission 203531) | Lab enrichment of tropical soil microbial communities from Luquillo Experimental Forest, Puerto Rico - GRE.bulkMG.LF178 | ecosystem: Environmental > Terrestrial > Soil > Tropical forest >... | reverse complement strand
TGTTGTGGTAGAGAACGTTCTGCCCCCAATACGTGATCAGCAGGTCGAGGTACCCATCGTTGTCGTAATCGCCGACGCACCCGCCTTGTCCCCAACCTGAGCGCTCGAGTCCAGCGCGAGCCGTCACATCAGTGAAAGTTCCGTCGTGGTTGTTGTGGTACAAGTGCCCGATTGGAGCTCTGTCTTTGGGAAATCCTTCAACCGTTGATCCGTTTGGGAGATAGATGTCTGGCCACCCGTCGTTGTCGTAGTCGAAGATGATTGCTCCGTTGCCCGTGGTCTCGATGATGAATTCCTTGTGTGCGTCTCCTCCGTAAACGTTCAGCACGTCGAGGCCGGCCTTGGCGGCGATGTCTTCGAAATGGACCCTCGCAGGGGTGGTCGTCGGAGGCTTGGACTTCGTTGAAGGGGGTGCCTGTGCCCGGGTTGTAGATACATGCAGGAGCACAATGGGGAACAGTAGAAGAGTGAGGACCTTGAGGGACGTACTCGGAATCACAGCGCTATTTTAGAGCAGAATTCTCCGTTCGCTGGACCGTCATCGCGCGCCGGGCAGGGTCGCTTCGGAAAGCGCGGGCCTCCACGCAACCACGTTTTGTCTCGAATCACCGAGTTGGTCAATGCCGAGCTCGACCACGTCATCGGACTTCAGGTACTGCGGGGGCTTCATCCCCAGCGCGACACCCGCGGGGGTTCCCGTGCTGATAATGTCCCCCGGCAGCAGGGTCATGAATTGACTGACATAGCTGACGAGTGTGGGTACGTCAAAGATCATTTCGCTCGTGGAGCTTCGTTGCCGGAAAATACCGTTCACCTTCAGCCACATGCCCAGATGCGTGGTGAGAGGGACCTCGTCACGGGTTGCCAGGAACGGACCCAGTGGTGCGAAGGTATCCGCGCTTTTTCCTTTGACCCACTGTCCTCCACGTTCAAGCTGGAATGAGCGCTCCGAGTAATCATTGTGCAAGACGTAGCCAGCCACGTAGTCGAGTGCCTCGTCGGGTTCTAAGTAGCTTGCTCTGCGCCCGATAATCACCGCGAGCTCTACCTCCCAATCGACTTTCGAACCGTTCTTCGGAATCATCAGGTCGTCGTTCGGGCCGACGAGCGAAGTTGTGGATTTGAAAAAAATAACCGGCTCTTTCGGGATTTCCATCTTGCTTTCTGTCGCATGGTCCAGAAAGTTCAGGCCAATGCACACAATCTTGCTTGGCCTTGCAATGGGGGGGCCGAGCCTTACCGAATCAGGGACTCGCGGAGCTGATGGGGCGTTGCGCTCCAACCACTTCTCAAGACGATGGAGCCCATCCTCGGAGAAGAAGCCTTCGTCGTAATCTCGGGTGAGGGCAGACACATCAATACGCGTGGAATTCTGCAGAAGAATCCCTGGAGCCTCCTTGCCTGGTTCCCCGAACCGGATGAGCTTCATCAATCACTCCTTGCCGATTTCATCCAATGGAAATTATCGCTGCTATTCCATCTTGAAAGAAGCGGATCGTAAATCCAAGGGCACGCCAGGCGCAAGTTTCAGTTGAAACTTGCCCGATCCAGATCCCAGCAGTTTCACAGAGTAAAACTCATCGCGGAGTTTTGGTGAGAGCGTCGACAAAATTATTTTCGCTTCTCGGAGGTTGCTGCTAGAGTTTGCCGTTGCGTTTGTTCGCAGGAACTTTCAAGATGCCTGAAATCTTCCCTCAGCTCGATTACAAACCGAGACTGCCGAAGCGCTTGGATTACGGAATTGGGATTGTTGGCGCCGGCGGCATCGTTAACTATGCACATCTTCCGGCATACCGGAAGGCTGGGTTCAAGGTTGTCGGCATTACTGACCGTGACCAACAGAAAGCGGAACGCACTGGGAAAGAACACGCCATTCCACGGGTATTTCGAACAGTGGATGAACTCTTGGCTGCGCCTGAGGTGGAAATTGTCGACATTGCGGTCTATCCCGTCGAGCAGGCATTGATTGTTCAAAAAGCTGCCGCTGGGCATACGCACATGCTGTGCCAAAAACCATTCGCCGAGGAGTACTCCACAGCCGTGCGCAACGTTGAACTGGCAGAACGTGCCAAGGTTAAAATCGCAGTCAATCAACAGATGCGCTGGGATGCAGGCATCCGTTGTGCGCGCATTCTGATTGACGACGGATGGCTGGGAACTCCGACCTACGCTTGCATTCAGGTGCATTGCAAAACGGACTGGAGTCTCTGGCCCTGGATCTATCAGGGTGACAAAGTGGAGATCATGTTCCACAGCATTCATTACATCGATTCGTTGCGATATCTATTGGGCGATCCTGACTATGTGTTCACCAGCGGCAGCCGCGCTCCGAGTGAAACCACTCGTGCGGAAACAAAAACTCTGACGACTTGGGAATACACTTCGGGTCTGCAGGTCTTGATCGATGTCTGCCATACCACCTGGCAAGACGACCCCTATGCCATTTTTCGCTTGGAAGGAACGGAGGGCGTGATCAAGGGGACCATTGGACTGATGTACAACTACCCCACGGGGCGCCCCGACACACTGGAGTTCATGTCGAAGCGCAATCCGGGATATTGGTTCTCGGCGCGCCTGGACAGCATGTGGATCCCAGATGCTTTTGTGGGACCGATGGCTTCACTCATGCGTGCAATCGAAGAAGGGTCAGAGCCTGAGACCAGTGGGCGTGACAACCTTCGCACACTGCGAGTGGTCTTCGCACAATATCGCTCGATGGCTGAAAAGCGTGCGGTTCAGCCTGGAGAAATCACTTCCTGAGCCAGGCTAGCTGGGGCGGATATTTGTCAGATCAGACGAACAGCCTGGAGCCTGGGCAGTGACATAAACTCCGTTCTCCACCCGTGCCGGGTGCACAAAATGCTCCCGCAGATGCGGAATGCACTCAAGAAAGAGCGCCTGGTGCTCCAAGGCGATGTGATTGAACAGAACCAGATGTTGATGAATCTGTCCCATGTCTCCGACGTGAGGCACGACCCGCAGGCCGAACTTCCGCGCCAGTAGACTAACCGTGAGAAACTCTGAAATCCCAGCCACCCGCGTGCAATCCACCTGAACGATCTGCACTGCCGACGCTTCCATGAAATTCTTAAACAAAATACGGTTCGGGACATGCTCTCCCAGAGCAACGGTCACTGGCGCTAATTCTCGCGCCAATACTGCGTGCGCATGAATATCATCCGGATGAGTAGGCTCCTCGATGAAAAAAGGATTCATTTCGCGAAGCTCCCGACACATTTCCAGGGCGCGCGGCGGCGTCCATTGCTGGTTCGCATCAAACATGATGAGTGCCTTGGGGCCTGCGAGTTCACGAAGCATATGTGCTCGGCGAATGTCGCGCTGGCCATCGGAGGAACCGACTTTCAGCTTGAACGCATGAAATCCATGGTCCATCGCCCGTCGTGTCAGTTCCTTAATTCGCTGATCGTCGTACTGAAACCATCCGACCGATGTGTCGTAGCCGGGATAGCCGGTTCGCAGTATGCTCTCTCGCTTCTCGCGCGAACCCACATTTTCCCGAAGCAGGGCCTCTGCCTCGGTTCGCGACAAGACATCTTCGAGGTAACTCAGGTCCAGTAGCCCGACCAACTGCCCTGGATCGAGGTCGAGAAGTAGCCGCCATAGGGGAACACCTCGGCTCTTGGCCCAGAGGTCAAAGCACGCATTCGTGAGCGAAGCCTGGGCTAAATGCACTACGCCCTTGTGCGGACCCAGCCAGCGAAGTTGCGGATGCTGTGAGAGCGTTTGGCTGACAGTTCCGAAGTCGGCCATGATCTCTTCGATCTCACGGCCGACCATCGCTTTGCCTAGCAATTCGACAACTTCGCAGACGATCTCATTCCCGGTTCCGAGTGTGAGTACGATCCCCGTGCCAAAGACGTCGCCATCCGATCCAAGCAGGGTGGTAGCGAAAGCGTATTCTGCGCCGGAGTGTATGGCGTCGCTACCTGCTCCGTGTGAGAGCGGGAAACGTACGTCACGCGTCTCCAGTGAATTGATTCTGTAATTTGTCATGAACTAATCAAACGCGGAACTTGCAGGGGCACCGGGCTAGCCAAGTTTCACGGGCATCGAATATAGTAGGGCGCCTTCGGGCGCGGCAAGGATTCATTTTTGCTTCCTGATCCCGTTTCATTAGGCAAAACGCGATCGGGGAGAGGACATTTCGATGAAACGGTATGGTTCGGTGATCCGAGTCCGGCACGAGTCTCTCGATGCGTATAAGCGATACCACGCTGCCGTGTGGCCAGAAGTCTTGGACATGATCCACAGGTGCAATATTCGCAATTATTCCATCTACCTCAAAGACGATCTGCTTTTCGGATACTTCGAATACCATGGCTCTGATTACGCGGCGGACATGGCGAAGATGGCAGCGGATCCGAAGACACAAGAATGGTGGTCGGTGATGATGCCGATGCAAAATCCACTACCGACTCGCGAAGAGGGCGAGTGGTGGGCGAACATGGAAGAGGTCTTCCACTGCGATTGATGGACAGTTCGAGTTGCGAAAAGTACAGTTTGCGTCCTTGCGCACTATGCCGATCATCGACACACATCAGCATCTCTGGGATCTCGATCTGTTCCGATACTCCTGGCTAGATTCACTTCCCCAATTGAATCGTTCGTTCCGCATGGCGGACTACCTCGATGCTGCATCCGGATTGGGAGTAGTGAAGTCCGTACACCTCGAGGCCGACGTCGACGAACCCTACATGCTTGAGGAGACGCGGCATCTGCTCGCGCTCGCCATGCAAGCGGACAATCCACTCGAAGGTGTGGTGGCCTGTGGCCGGCCCGAGAACGACAATTTCCGGACCTACTTGGACAAAATTGCGGGCCATCCCAAGCTGAAAGGGATTCGCCGTGTGCTCCACACACAGCCGGACGGGGTGGGGCGGGAAAATACCTTCATCAGGAATGTGGCGTCCCTTTCTGAGTACGGTCTGTCGTTTGATATTTGTGTTCTTGCGCGCCAGCTCCCGGTTGCCATCGATCTCGTCAAAAAATGCTCCAATACAAGTTTCATTCTTGATCATTGCGGAGTTCCGCGTGTGAAGGAACATGACCTCGATCCTTGGCGTGCGCACATTTCGGAGATGGCAAAAGCCCCCAACGTCGTGTGCAAGGTTTCCGGTCTGGTTGCGTATGCGGATCCGAAAAGCTGGGCGGCCGCGGACCTCCGGCCCTTTGTCGAGCACGTGATCACAAGCTTCGGATGGGACCGCGTTTTGTTTGGGAGTGACTGGCCGGTGTGTACGCTCTCGGCGCGCTTCGCGCAGTGGGTGGATGCGTTGCGCTCAATCACCCAATCTGCGGGCGAGCTAGATCAGCAGAAGTTGTTTCATGACAATGCACAACGGGTGTACCACCTGAGCTAGAACCCGAATTCTTCCTCGATGATTGCGTTGTGTTGCCCCACTCGGGGCGCCAGTTTCTCGCTCTTAAGCACTTGCCCGTCGAGCCGCACCATATCCAATTGACGGAATGCCTCACTCGCGCAGAGCTTCGGCCAGTCCAAAACCTCAGCGCACCAGATGTCAGCGGCGTTCAGGATCTCAAGCCAATGTTCGGTCGTGTGTTCCTTCAATCGGCGGGCAATGGTTTGTTTGATGCTGTCCCGGTGGCGAAACCCATCCGCCGGATCGGAGATCTGTTCGAGTTCGGGGAGGCCGAGTAACTTCCCGAGGGTTGGAAGATTCGTCATGGCGATGGCGAGATAGCCGTCTGCCGTGTCGTAGACGCCGTAGGGCGCAGCCAGATACGCATGCGCATTTCGATAGGCGCTTCGGTGTGGAGGCCGACGGCCATCGTTCAAATGGGTTGTCAGCACCTCGAATTGAAAGTCCAGCAAGGCCTCGATCAAACTCGTTTCGACCAGTCCACCTCGGCCGTTAAGACTCCGCCTGACCAGACAGGCCAGGATGCCTTCACACAGGCTATGGCCAGCCAGCATGTCGGCAATAGCTAAGGCCATCGGAGTAGGGGGATCGCCTTGATCTCCACTCAGCCACATGATCCCCGACCGCGCTTGAGCCAGCAGGTCCTGACCCGGCCGATCGCGCCACGCATGGGCGCTGCCGTAACCCGAGACGATTCCATACACAATGCGATCATTGATCTGCGAAACGTCGGTATAGCCAAAGCCAAGGCGCTCGATCACTCCGGGCCGGAAGTTTTGCACCATCACGTCAGCGCTTGCGATCAGTTGGCGTAACTTCTTTTGATGCTCGGGTTTCTTCAGATCAGCTGCATAGCTTTCCTTGTTGCGATTGATGGCGTGGAACAAAGTGTTTTCACCATGAACATCGGTATCGCTGAGATAGATCGTGCGGCCCAGATCCCCGGATCCGGGGCGCTCGATCTTAATCACGCGGGCGCCTAGGTCCGCCAGACGCAGGGTTGCTAGCGAGCCGGAAAGAAACTGGCTGAAGTCCAGCACGAGAAGACCCTGGAGAGGTCGATCCCGCATCGTTTGCGTAGCCGTTGCAGAAGAATTCAACGCACCACCCCTCATCGAAAGCTTAGCCAAGCAGCCCCAGATCGCTCGTTTGGAGGCTATGGATCTGTTATTCTACCCATAAAATTATATTTTCATTAGAAAAATAACGTAGTACTCTTACTGGGTCGCCATGCCCATGAGACAGAAATCACGAGCCGGGCGTACGGAAAGCTCCCGTCGTGCACGCTATGCCGCACCTGCTCTGGAAAAGGGTTTGGATATTCTAGAACTGCTGGCGGCTGCATCCGACGCGTTGACGCACAGCGAAATTGCGACGCGGCTACGACGCAGTGTGCCTGAGATTTTTCGCATGCTGGTCTGTCTGGAGGAGCGGGGCTACATCTCGCGGATGGGACCCGACGAGAGGTATCAACTCACGCTAAAGCTGTTTGAGATCGTTCATCAACACCGGCCTCTGCAACGTTTGATCACTCAGGCCCGGCCCCTGGTTCAGCGTGTTGCCAGCCAGACCGGTCAGTCCTGTCACCTTGCAATGCTCAATAGCGCCGAGGTGGTGATCGTCGCGCAGGCCGATGCTCCCGGAAACATGGGTTTTTCGGTTCGACCCGGAGCCAACATTGATCTTCTGAACACCGCCTCTGGGCACGTCATCCTTGCGTTTCAAAGCGACGAAGTTCGCTCGCGCTCTTTGGGGGCGTGGCGGCTGCGCTCCGGCAAACAGATCCCATCGGGACTCTACGGGCATCTCGAGCAAATTCGCCGGCGCGGTTACGAGGAACTGGCCAGCTATCAGGTCCACGGGGTTGTGAACATCAGCTATCCCGTGTTGAATCAGCACGGCGAGGCGATTGCAGCCATGACGATTCCCTTCATCGCGCGCATCGGAGACAACCTTGGACCGCCGCAAGTAAAGCAATCCCTTCGCCGGGCCTCGCGAATACTGTCGCATGCGGTCAGTGGCCGGAAATTGGAGCTTCCGGCAGGAAAACCACAAGCATGACCCAAACAGAGTATTACGAAGACTATGTGGTCGGTGCTCAGCGCGTCACCTCCGGCCGGACGATCACCGAAACCGATGTCGTGATTCACGCGGGCCATACCGGAGACTATTTCCCCCATCACGTCGACATCGAGTTCGCGCGGCAAACCCCATTTGGCCAGCGAATCGCACACGGCACGATGACCTTCGCCATTGGGATTGGACTGACCGCCAGCCAGATTAACCCCGTGGCATTCACCTATGGCTACGACAAATTGCGGTTCCCAAAGCCGGTTTTCATCGGCGACACGCTGAGAACCCGCGTTACCGTGAAGGAAAAGCAGGAGGACTCTAAGCGAACAAACCTGGGCCGTGTAGTGGAGGCATGTGAAGTTCTGAACCAGCGCGATGAGGTCGTCCTGTACTGCGAGCATATCCTTCTGGCTGAGAAGAAAACGGCGGCTTGAATACGCCTCGAGGTGCGCGAGGGGGGCCTAAGTGGAAGTTAGGTTGAAAGGATTGACCTGGGATCATCCCCGCGGCTACGCTCCGTTGCTCGCCGGCGTGGCCGAGTACCACCACCAGAACCCGGGAGTCAACATTCAATGGGACCGCAGAACCTTGCGCGAGTTCGGGGAAGCTCCTATCGAGCAATACCTGGATCGATACGATTTGATCATCGTGGATCATCCCTTTGTGGGCTTCGCCGCGGCTCACGGCGTGCTGGTGGATTTGGCCCTTTCCCTCAGCGACGGAGAGAAGGACCGCTTTGTGCAAGACTCGGTGGGTCCATCCTGGGATTCTTATTGGTATGACGGAGGACTCTGGGCTTATCCCATCGATGCTGCTGCGCAAGTGGCAGCGTATCGCGCGGACTTGATGGCCGCCTTCCCAGATCCCATTCCGCAAAGCTTCAGTGCGGTATTGCAACTCGGGTACAGAGCACGCGCAATCGGCAAGCACATCATTGTTCCCGCTTGTCCCACGGATGCCATCAGCCTGTTTTTTACCCTCAGCGCGAATCTCGGCCACCCGATTCCGGAAGAGCGAGAACTCTTCGTCGAGGAGTTTGTGGCACGAGAAGTTCTCGAACGACTACACTCCCTGATCTCGGTGGCACACCCAAGGTCCGTCGACTCCAATCCGATTCAGGTTTACGACTACATGGTGAGCCATTCTGATGCCGTCTATTGTCCCTACGGGTTCGGCTATTCGAACTACTCGCGCGTTGGGACTGCTGTGCCGTTGAAGTTTACGAATGCTCCTGGTCCGGGAACCCGGAGATGCTCAGGCACCATGCTGGGAGGGACCGGAGTCGCTGTAAGTAACATGAGCAAACACAAAAATGCGGCGGTTGCATATGCGAAGTGGCTGGTGACTCCCGAGCATCAGAGTGGTGCTTACGTTCGGGAAGGCGGCCAACCTGCGAGCCTGGCGGCTTGGACCGATGCCTCGGTCAATACCGCAGCCGACGGTTTCTTTTCTAGCACTCTGTTAACACTCCAAACCGCCTATGTCCGTCCGCGCTTCGACGGATTTGTTCCCTTCTTTGAAGCAGCCGGAATTCAGATCAACCGCTGCTTGCGGGGAAAGCTGGAAGACCGCGCCCTGGTGCAGTGGCTGAATGAGCGTTACGCCGCTCAGCGTGCGTCCAGACCTCAAATCGCGTGACGATCGAAGGACAAATGTGAAGAATCCGAACCCTGATCCGGCAAAACACAAAGAGATTGCAATCTGGAACGCCGAGGACTGGCTTTACGAAGATTTCGAGGTTGGCATGCGTGCACGCTCGATTCGACGAACGATATCCGAGGGCGAGAGCATGCTCTTCAATGCGATCGTGCTCGACATGCACCCTTATGTGGCCGACGATGTGTTCGCGAAGGAGGAAGGCGTGTTCGGGAAGCGCCTGGTAGCAGGGGCTATGGTGTTCAGCCTGGGCCTCGGCCTGATGGCCCACAACAACATTCACACGTTCAGCTACGGATACGACAAGCTGCGGTTCATTAAACCGGTCTTTGTAGGTGACACCATCTATACGATACGCACGCAGCTGGAGAAATGGCCCCGATATCCAGAGATGGGTATGATCAGAGTTTCCTACGAGGTCTTCAAAATGCCCGGCGAGCTCGTCCTTTATTGTGAGCACCTTCAGACTGTGAAATATCGCGAGCCCGAGAAGTTCAAGGATCAACTTCGACGAGAATTAAGTTGAGCACAGTGACCAATCAGACGCCGTCTTTCGCTGACCGACTAGGCGTGTGCTACACCGGAGCGGTGTATGACGTTCTTAGGTCAAAAGGATTCGCAACGCAGACTCTTCCCAAAGACATTCGCCCATTGAACGCTAGTCAGAAGCTGGCCGGCCCCGTATTCACTATAGAAGGCAGGCGGGATGACAGCCTAGATGCGCACCAGAGTCTCCTGAGATGGTGTGAGCTTCTGTCGAAGGCCCCGTCAGAGACTGTCTTGGTCTGTCAGCCCAACGACAACTCGCTCGCTTTTATGGGCGAGCTTTCTTCCGAAACATTGCGCTACAAGAGAGTGTTCGGCTACATCTTCGATGGCGGATGTCGGGACTCGGCGTTCATCGAAGCTTCGGGCTTCCCGGTGTTTTGCAAGTACTTCACTCCCGTTGATGTTGTCGGGAGGTGGGCAACAACAGCACTAGGGCAGCCGATCGAGATTGGAGGAGTGACGATTTCAACTGGTGATTACGTGCTTGCCGATCGTGACGGCGTTGTGGTTATCCCCGGCGCAATTGCAGAGCAAGTTATACAAGAAACGGAAGAAGTACTACGCAAGGAAAACCTGGTGCGTAAAGCAATTCTCGAAGGCGTCGACCCTGTTGACGCATATTTAAAACACAGGAAGTTTTAATGAAAACGGAAGGAAAATCTGCCAAGCTACTACGAATCCATCGGGACGATAACGTCCTTGTCGTTGTCAGGCCTATTCGGCCCGGGGACCGCGATCTGCTGGATGGACGCGAAGTACTTTTCTCGCAGGACATCGGAATTGGTCATAAAGTGGCGTCCCGGGAAATCAAAGCAGGCGAAAAACTCTACAAGTGCGGCGTCCCGATCGGTTCCGCAAAAGAGGTGATTCCCGCGGGAGGGCACATTCACTTGCACAATTTGAAAAGCGATTACATTGCGACTTACACACTGGATAAAGACCATGTCTTCGTCAAATAGCATGCGGCTTCAGGGCTTTCTCCGATCTGACGGCCGAAAGGGCATACGCAATTGCATCGTTGTTGCGTACCTCGTGGAATGTGCCCACCACGTGGCTCGCGAGATCGTGAGTTATTTCCGCGGTCAGCCCGTTCACCTCATCGGATTTGGTGGATGCTATCCCAACGCGTACGCTGACCGCATGATGCACCAGTTGTGCACACACCCGAACGTTGGAGGAGCTCTTCTGTTGTCTTTAGGATGTGAGAGCTTCAACCGGCACCGTCTGGCTGAGCGGGTAGCAGGCAGTGGCCGACCGGTATCCACGATTGTCATTCAGCAAACGGGCGGGACCCGGAAATCGATCGCAGCTGGGAAGGCATGGGTGGAGCAGGCGCTCACGCAGGTCGCGGAAGTGCCGAGAGTTCCAATATCGATCAACGAGCTGGTGGTAGGAACAGTATGCGGCGGCTCCGACGCAACGAGCGGAATCTCTGCCAACCCTGCTGTGGGTCGCGCTTTCGACATGCTGGTTGAAAAAGGTGCTGCCACGATCTTCGAAGAGACGGGAGAAATGATCGGGCTGGAAGAAGTGATGTCGGCCCGGGCGGTTACTCCTGACCTCGGCAAAGAACTCAAGGCATCCGTAGAGAAAGCTGCTCACTATTACCAGGAAATGGGCCACGCCAGCTTTGCCCCCGGGAACGCAGAAGGTGGGTTGACCACGATCGAGGAAAAATCCATCGGCGCTTATTGCAAGAGCGGCGATTCGCCGATTTCTGGACTCCTAAAGCCGGGCGATGTTCCTCCACGGGGCGGCCTTTACCTTCTCGATGTCGTGCCGGATGGCGAGGTTCGGTTCGGCTTTCCCAATATCAACGACAATGCCGAAATCGCCGAATTAATCGCCTGCGGTTCTCACGTAATCCTGTTTACTACCGGACGGGGATCTGTTGTGGGCTCGGCGATTTCGCCGGTGATCAAGATTTGTGCCAATCCCGAAACCTACGATCGCATGAGCGAGGACATGGATGTTAACGCCGGCAAGATTCTGCGCTTGGAAAGCAGCGTGGACGATGTGGGGAAAGAAATCTACAGCAAAGTCCTGGAAGTGGCTTCTGGCAGCCAGAGTTGCTCGGAAAGCCTCGGTCATCAGGAGTTCGTGCTCACCTACAAGTCGTTTGAACCCATAGGGCCGGCATGCTTGCCTGGGTAAGGCTCTGGCGTCCGCCTCAGAGCAAGAAAAGCGGTCTAATTAGACCGCCTGCTATCGGGAATTCAATGGGAATGGTCGCGGTCGGGTCCGATTTGTGCAGAGCAGCGCCTCCCAAAGAGGCCCTCCGTGCAACGCCAATGGGAACACCGCTAATCTCACTGTCATAAGGACTGGGCGGATGCGAAGAATGCCGGCATCGATTAGAGCCTCGCAAAGTGCTCGCTATGTTGGTGCCGATCCTCGATAAAGTCGAACACCACGATCACGTGACTCACGATGATCCCGATGAGACTTGTGATGCCGAAGAATCACCATGAATCCTATCGGCATGTTCATCAGCCAATCGCCCCCCAGCACGCCTACCGCGCCGAAAGGGATGGCTGCGAACACGATCAGTGGCTCGATTGCATTATTGAACTGGAAGACAAGTGCCAAGTAGATCGCCAGTACCGACGTAATAACCACGGTTAGCGATTGCAGTTGTCCTTTGATCTGCTCTTTCAATTCGCCGACAATTTCCATTCGTTAGCCGGGCGGCAGGCTTTGTTCGAATTCCTTTATTTTTGGCCTAGTGGGGTCGTCACTCGGAAGCTAAGTGGCCTGGCTTGGGGAGACCCGAAATGGTGAGCTGGCGAGGGTTAGCTCGCGGCAGGAACGCTAAGGAGAACGGCGATGAGGCGATGGGATCGGTTGCCGGACGCATACATAGAGGAGTACCGGGCTCGGGGACTGAGCGAGCAGACGGGATTGTACACGGAGGCGCGGCTGGAACGATGAGGACGGTGGCTGAAGAAGCGCCGTCCCCGTTATGGCAAAAGAATGCAGTTCCGCGTGTCGGATGCTGGGGCCTTGCAACAACGGAATGCCCACACCACCATCTACTTCAGCGTGTAGCGTGCGCCGCGGCCCTTGCCGACTTGCGCTAGATAGTTATCGGTCGCCAGCTTTCGCAAATGCAGTTTGATCGTGTTGCGGTTCGCACCAGTCGATTCCTTAATTTCTTTGATCGTGATTTCTCCTCGCGTCTTGGCGAGTTCCAGTATCTGGCGTGACAGCGCCGGCCAGGACGATCGCAGCGCTTGTTCTTCTTTCACCTTCGCGGCAAGGTTGTTCTTCTGCTTGACCATCGTTCTCAGGAAAAACACCAGCCAGTATTCCCAGATCTGCTTTCTTTTTCGGACAGTCTGCTGGGTACGGCGCAACGCCAGATAATAGTTATCCTTGTTGGCCTCGATCACGCTTTCCATAGAGCTGTAGGGAACGTACCCGTACTCGGCACGCAGCAATAGCAGAGTCGTGAGGACGCGCGACAGCCTGCCGTTGCCGTCTTTGAATGGATGAATCGCCAGGAACACCACAATGAAAATCCCAATGAGTATCAACGGATGGTGGGTTCCTTCACTGACCGACTCATTGAACCAATTGACGAGCTCCTTCATCCATCCGGGCGTCTCGAATGGCGTCGCCGTTTCGAACACAATGCCCAGACTCTTGCCGTCAGGACGAAAGGCCTCGACATGGTTCGGCACTTTCTTGTAGTGACCGCGATGCTCATGATCTTTGCTGCTGTATCTGAGAACAACGCCGTGGAGTTGCTTGATGTGGTTTTCGGTGAGGGTTATGGACTCGAAACTCTCGAAAACCATGTCCATCGTTTCGGCGTAGCCGGCGACTTCCTGCTCGTCGCGGCTTGCGAATGACTTTGCCTTTACACCGGAGAGCAGCTTTTCTACTTCCCGATCGGTTAGCTTTGCGCCTTCTATACGGGTTGAGGAACCAACGCTCTCGATTGTGGCGATCCGCCTCAGAGTGGCGAGCTTTTCAGGTGCAAGGGACTCCATCACCTTCCACCGCCCCT
>Ga0310917_10000897_pt1 | contig 13738 bp, 10 predicted proteins | sample GREbulkMGLF178_FD_203531 | JGI IMG/M metagenome (GOLD analysis project Ga0310917, IMG submission 203531) | Lab enrichment of tropical soil microbial communities from Luquillo Experimental Forest, Puerto Rico - GRE.bulkMG.LF178 | ecosystem: Environmental > Terrestrial > Soil > Tropical forest >... | reverse complement strand
TTTTGTCCATCCCAAAGAAAGGAGATCAAATCATGCAGTTTCAGAAAGGCCAAAGCGGCAATCCGGCCGGCCGCCCGCGCGGATCGCGCAACAAGACGACCGTGCTCATGCAAGACCTGCTCGAGGGCGAGGCCGAGGCGATCGCGCGCAAGGCGATCGAGATGGCGAAAGACGGCGACATGGCCGCGATCCGCGTGTGCATGGACCGCCTCGCGTCGATCCGCAGAAAGGATCCGGTCGCCTTCGAGCTGCCGCCGGTGGACAAGGCTCGCGATACGGTGGCGGCGGTGGCCGCCGTGGTGTCGGCCGTTGCGGCGGGCGATCTGACGACCAGCGAGGCCGCCGAGGTCGCCAAGATCATCGATGTCTACGTGCGGGCGCTGGCGACGACGGCGTTCGAGGAACGCCTGGAGAAACTCGAACGCGCGGCGAACATGTCGGCACCGCGGACAGCGGCGGCGTTCGATGATCACGCGGTCGCAGCAGCCGATGCGTGAGGCGATTCCTGTTCTTTCCCTGTTATGGTCCTGTTCTTTGGCGCAAGCATCGCAAAGAAAGGCCCATAAATCCGGCACAAACTGCGAGGCGGCCTGTTTTTCTCCTGTTGTTTACAGGGTTACAGGCCAAGTTCAGGTAACGGCTCTGCTCGGTCTCGACCGGCCTCATGCTGAGGAGCGGCCCGCAGGGCCGCGTCTCGACGCAAGAGGCCGCCCCCACCCTTCGAGACGCCCGCCATAGCGCGTCGTTAAGGGCGTTCGCGCCCGTCTTCGACGGGCTATGGACGCGCGTTTGCGTGCTTTAGGCGGGCTCCTCAGGATGAGGGCGGAGCTCGCGTTCACCACCAGGCGTGGAAATGGTGCGTGGGGCCGTGTCCGGAGCCGATCTTGATGCGGTTGGCGGCGGCGAGCGCGGCCGTCACATAGCTCTTGGCGGCGGCCACCGCCTCGGTCAGAGCAAGCCCCTTGGCGAGGCCGGCAGCGATCGCCGACGAAAGCGTGCAGCCGGTGCCGTGGGTATTTTGGGTCGCGATGCGGTCGGCCGCGAGACGCACGAATGCGCTCGGCTCGATCAGGAGATCGACGCTCTCGGCGCCGCTGCCGTGACCGCCTTTGACCAGCACCGCGCGCGGCCCCAGCGCAAGCAGGCGCTCGCCTTGGTCGCGCATCTCGGTCTCGTTGCGGGCGATCGGTGCATCGAGCAGCGCGGCCGCCTCGGGAAGGTTCGGCGTGAGGACGAGCGCGTGCGGGATGAGCGCGCGCTTGAGCACATCGATCGCGTCGGCGGCAAGAAGCTTGTCGCCCGAGGCCGCCACCATGACCGGATCGACCACGACCTTGCTCTGCTGCCAGCGCTCCAGCCCGGCCGCGATCGCTTCGATGACGGCGCGCTGGGACACCATCCCGACCTTGACCGCGCCGACGTGGAGATCGGAAAAAACCGCGTCCATTTGCGCGGCGACGAATTGCGCCGGCACGTCGTGGATCGCGCTCACACCCTTGGTGTTCTGCGCCGTCAGCGCGGTGACGACCGAGGCGCCGTAGACGCCAAGCGCCGAGAACGTCTTGAGATCGGCCTGGATGCCGGCGCCGCCGCCCGAATCCGAGCCCGCGATGGTGAGCGCGATCGGCGTCATCACCGCCCTCGCTGCGCGAGCGCACGCTCGACGACGCCGCGCAGATCGCGCGCCGCCGCCCGCGGGTCGTCCTTGCGCGAGAGCGCCGAGATCACCGCGACGCCGTCGGCGCCGGCGGCAATCGCCTCGCCGGCATTGCTGGCGTCGATGCCGGCAATGGCGCACAGCGGAAATTTAGCGGCGCGCCGGTGCAACACGTCGACGATGCGCGCCAATCCGGCCGGCCCGATCGGCGGACTCGGATTGTCCTTCGACGTCGTGGCAAACACGCCCCCGATGCCGGCGTAGTCGAGCAGCTCGAGGGGCGCCGCCTCGGCCTGCTCGACTGTTTTCACCGAAAGCCCGATGATCGCGTCGGCGCCGAGCAATCGCCGGGCGTCCTCCACCGCCATGTCGTCTTGCCCCACATGCGCGCCGTCGGCGCCTGCGGCCAGCGCGACGTCGATGCGGTCGTTGATCACCAGCGGGACGTTGAACGGCGCGAGCTCCGCCTTGATCGCCCGCGCGCGCGCGACCATGCGGCGCGTGTCGCTGTGCTTGTCCCGCAGCTGCACCAACGTCGCGCCGCCTTGCGCGACCAGCCGCGCGAGGACCGCGAGATCGCGCCCGCCCGCGCGCTCGGGATCGACCAGGGCATAGAGGCGAAGGTCAACACGCATCAGAGCCTCGACGATATCATGAGCCGCCGCGATATGCTCGGCGCGCCGCCGGCCCTTGCCTCGCGCGGCCGTATTTGCTGGATTGCCGCTTGCGGCCGAGCGCCGCACGGAGGCGCGAATGGTCCCCTTCTTCGTCCAGATCAAGTGCCAACTCGGCCAATCCTACGACGTGGCGAACAAGCTCGCGGACGCCGAGCTCGCTTCCGAAATCTATTCGACCGCCGGCGATTTCGACCTGCTGGTGAAATTCTACGTGGAGGACAAGACCGACATCGGCCATTTCGTCAACGAGAAGGTGCAGACCATTCCGGGCATCCAAGACACACGCACCATCATCACCTTCAAGGCGTTCTGAGATGCAGTTGGTTGTCCGGCATCACGTTGGGCGTCGTCCCCGCGCAAGCGTCGGGGGCTGCCCCTCGCGGGGACGACCGTCGGTCCTCCTCAAGGGGGTTTCGGCCCTTGGACCGGCGGCAGCGATTTGATGTAGAGCGCGATCGCGGCACGATCTTCCGCCGAAAGTTTCGACGTATTGCCCACCACGGCCGTCATCGGCCCGCCGACGGAATCGCCGCTGGGCATATCTCCGGTCTCGAGGATGCGCTCGATATCCCGCTGCGAGTAGTCGCCGATACCTGCCGGCGTGATGTTGGGGACGGAGCCCTCGCCGCCTTCCGGATCGGGACCGCCGGCAAAGCGCTCACTTGCGATGATGCCGCCGAGGGGGTTGCGCGGGCTGTGGCACTCCGCGCAGTGGCCCGGGCCATTCACCAGATAAGCGCCGCGATTCCACGGCGCCGACTTGAACGTGTCGGGCTTGAACTGCTCACCGTTGAGAAAAAGAAATTTCCAGCCGCCGAGCATAGGGCGGAACTTGAGGTAGAGCGGCAGGTCATGGTCACGCACCTTGCCTTGCACCGCCGGCAGCGTCTTGAGATAGGCAAACAGGTCGCGCACGTCCTCCAGCCGCATGCGCTGGTACGAGGTGTACGGGAAGGCCGGATAGTAATGGCGGCCGTCGGGCGAGGTGCCCTTCCACATGGCGGTGACGAAATCCGCCTCGCTCCAGCCGCCGATGCCGTCGTTGCGGTCAGGCGAGATGTTCGGGGGGTAAAATGTGCCGAACGGCGATTTCAGGCTAAGCCCGCCGCCGAGCTTCGTCTTGTCCTCCTGATTGGGAGTTGCATGGCACGCCGCGCAGCCGCCGGCGTAAAACATGGTTTTGCCGTTGTCGAGGTCGAGCGTGTAGGACCCGAGCGCGTCGGCGGACACGCTCGCCGGCATGGTGATGAACCAGAACGCCGCAGCCCCGACCACCGCGAGCAGCACCACCACCATCACGAGCTTGCGCAGCATCGGCGCGCTTCTCCGATCCTATCCGATATCGCACGACATATCGCGGAGCGCCGGTGTGCCATCAAAGCCGAGGGCGGCCCGTCGCGCCGACGGCCGCCCCCAACTGTGATGATTGCAAACGACTATGACGTCTTCTTGCGGTAGGTCTGGTGGCAACCGCCGCAGTTCTTGCGTACCTCGGTGATTTGAATCTTGAAGCTGTCGAGATCCTTGGTTGCGCCCATGGCGGCCTTGGAGTCGCTGGCGAACTTGGCGAGCCTGGCCGTGAAATCGGCCTTGTTTTCCCAAATCGCCGGCAATGCCGCGGTATCGCCGCCGGTCTTGGAATTGTCAGGGAAAAGTGCCGGCGCCTTCTCGCCTGCCTCAGCGAAGGTCGCGAGCACCTTCTTGGCTTCATCGAGATTGAAGGGCCGCTTGGCCTCCAGCATGTCGGTGGCAATCTTGCTTTGGTCGCCATTGGCCTTCATCAGGGCCCTGCGGGCAGCGATCGGATCGCTTTGTGCCACTAACGCGGTGGCGCCGAACGCGAACATTGCAACGACAAGCGCGGTGCGGATCATCTCTCTTGCTCCCTCGTGGATTGATTTCCGCGCCGGAGGGCGCGGCTTGGGCAGGCATCGCGTAAACATCCTGATGGATTTTTTTATTCCCGGTGAGACGAAAACTGGAAGCCCGGCTGGCGAGCTGGGCCCGCGGTCGCCAGGGTTTGCAGCGCGTTCATAGCACCGTCAAATCCAAAAACCACACTAGAGTCAGGAGCTTGCCGGTGCCTCCGACGCCGGAATTCGGCGCGCGCGGGCGCCGCAAAGGGCGGGCGAATTCCCGCAATTGGCCCCCAGCGATCACGATTCCGTGAACGGCGCAACGGGTGGGCAGGTCACAGGGTGTGCACCCGCTTGCCCTCCGCAATCGCCGCCCAGACGCGCTCCGCCGTCGCCGGCATGTCCACATGGCAGATGCGGTAAGCCCGCCAGAGCGCGTCGGCGATGGCGTTCATCACCGCCGGGCAAGACCCGATGGCGCCCGCCTCCCCCGCCCCCTTCACCCCCAGGGGATTGGTCCGGCACGGCACGTTGCACGTCTCGAAGGCGAGCGGCGGGATATCGGCCGCGCGCGGCAGGGCGTAGTCCATCAACGAGGCGCTGACGAGCTGACCGGAGGAAGCGTCGTAGACCGCATTCTCCATCAGCGCCTGCCCAATGCCCTGCACGGTGCCGCCATGCACCTGGCCGGCCAGCAGCAACGGATTGAGCGTCGCGCCGAAATCGTCGACCACGCAGTAGCTCACGATGCGGGTTGCGCCGGTGTCCGGGTCGATCTCGACCTCGGCGAGATGGGTGCCGTTGGGGTAGGTCGCCTCCTGCGGCATGAAAGCGTCCTCGGCCGAGAGCGTCCGCTGGCGCGTCGCGGAACGGCGGGCGAGATCGGCGAACGCGATCAGCCGGTCGGTGCCCGCCACGCGCACGGCGCCGCCTTCGGCGATTTCGAGATCGCTCACGGCCGTTTCGAGCGCGTCGGCCGCCACCTCTTTGAGCGCGTCGGCAAGCTTGCTGGTGGCGCCGGCGAGAGATGCGCCTCCACACGGAATCGAACTCGAGCCGCCGGTGCCGGTTCCGGTGGCGATGAGGTCGGTGTCGCCCTGGATCATCCGCACGCGAGTGGGTGGCAGGCGCAGGTGATCGGCGACGATCTGGGCATAGGCGGTGGCGTGGCCCTGCCCCGTCGATTGCGTCCCGACCAGGATGGTGACGCCGCCATCGTCATCGAGGCGAACGCGCGCGGCGTCGGGGCCGTTGTTGCCGCACGCCTCGACGTAGGTCGCGATGCCGATGCCGCGCAGCCGTCCGGCCTTGCGCGATTGCGCGAGCCGCCGCTCGAATCCCTTCCAGTCGGCGCTGTCCTGCGCGCGCCGCAGGTGGTTGGCGAAGTCGCCCGAATCGTAGGTCTTGCCGGTCGCGGTCGTGTAAGGCATGGCCTTGATGAAGTTCTTGCGCCGCAGCTCGTCGGGCGCGACGCCGATCTCGTGCGCGGCAACGTCCACCAGGCGCTCGATCACATAGGCCGCCTCCGGACGCCCGGCGCCGCGATAGGCATCGACCGGCACCGTATTGGTGAAGGCCCCGCGCACGCGCACATGGCAGGCCGCAATGTCGTAGAGGCCGGGGGACATGCCGGCTCCGATGAATGGAATGAACGGCGCGTAGCAGGAAAGATACGCGCCCATGTCGGCGATGAGATCGATGTCGAGCGCGAGAAAACGCCCATCGCCATCGAGTGCGAGCTTCGCCGTCGTGACGTTGTCGCGACCCTGCGCGTCGCCGAGGAAATGCTCGCTGCGGTCGGCGACCCATTTCACCGGCCGCGCGAGGCGCCGCGCCGCTAAACCGGCAAGCGCATATTCGCGGTAGGGAAAGAGTTTGGTGCCGAAACCCCCGCCGACATCGGGGGTCACGACCCGCATCTTGTCTTTGGCGATCTTGAACACGTCCGTGCACAGCACGTCGCGCACCGCATGGCTGCCCTGGCTGCTCAGGGTGAGCGTGATGCGCGCGCCGTCGTACTCGGCGACGACGCCGCGCGTGTCGAGATAGTTGGCGACGAGCCGCTGGTTGACGAGCGTGAGCGCCACCGTGCGCGTCGCCTCGGCGAAGGCGCGCGCGGTCGCCTCGGCGTCACCGAGCTCGGTTTCGAACGCGAGATTGCCGCGCGTGGTGATCGTCGGCGGCCACACCAGCGGCGCGTCCGGCGCCAATGCCGCCGCGGCCCCGACCACGTGGGACAGCACCTCCCACTCGATCGCGATCGCTTCCGCCGCGTCCCGCGCCTGGTCCAACGTCTCCGCCACCACAAAGGCCACCGCATCGCCCACATGGCGCACCTCCTCGCGCGCCAGAATGGGATAAGGTGGAACGGTGACCTCGGTATCCGGTATTGCCCCTTGGCACGGCAGGTTGCCGAGCTCGGCGGTATCGCTTGCGGTGAGGACCAGCGCGACCCCCGGCATCGCCGTGGCTTTGGCGACGTCGGTGATGCGAAAGCGCGCATGCGCATGGGGCGAGCGCAGCACCACCGCGTGCAGCGCGCCGTCAGGGGCATGGTCGGCGACGTAGCGGCCGGCGCCGCGGAGGAGCGCGTCATCTTCTTTGCGCGTGACCGCTCCGCCAAAACCGAATTTGATCGGCGGCATGGACGCGTCTACTCAGCGGGCACGGGCGGCGCTTCCGGTGCGTGCCGGCGTCGGCGAGTCTTTTCCACGATCCAGCGGCAGACCACGTAGAAGATCGGCGTAAAGATAAGCCCGAACGCCGTCACGCCGATCATGCCGGCGAACACGGCAGTCCCCAGCATTTGCCGCAGCTCCGCTCCGGCGCCGATCGCCCAAACCAGCGGCATGACGCCGAAGATGAAGGCGAACGAGGTCATCAGGATGGGACGCAAGCGCAGGCGTGCCGCCTCGACCGCTGCCGCAAAGCGATCGCGGCCCTGATCCTCGAGCTGCTTGGCAAATTCCACGATCAGGATCGCGTTCTTGGCGGCGAGCCCGATCAGCACGACGAATCCCACTTGGGTGAGGATGTTGTTGTCCTGCCCGCGCAGGATCACGCCGCTGATCGCGGCAACGAGGCACATCGGCACGATCATGATCACGGCAAGCGGAAGCGTCACGCTTTCGAATTGCGCGGCGAGCACGAGGAAGACGAACACCACGGCGAGTACGAACGCGAACAGCGCCGTATTGCCGGCCCTGACTTGCTGGAAGGCGAGCGTCGTCCATTCGTAGCCGAATCCCTCAGGCAGCGTCTCAGCGGCGAGCTTTTGCATGATGTCGATGGCCTGGCCCTGCGAATAGCCTGGCGCGGGCCCACCGTCGAGCTCGGCCGCGGGGTAAAGGTCATGGCGCGGTATCCGGTAAGGTCCTGCAATGTTGCTCACGGTGGTGAACGAGCCGAGCGGCACCGTGTTGCCGGCGGAATTACGTACGCGGATTTTCAAAATATCCTTCACGTCCATGCGATACGGCGCGTCGGCCTGGGCGGTGACGCGGAAAGTCTTCCCGAACAGATTAAAGTCGTTCACGTAAACCGAGCCAATGTAGACCTGCAGCGCAGCGAACACGTCCGGGATGCTGACTCCCAGGAGCTGCGCCTTGGTGCGATCGATGTCGAGATAGAGCTGCGGCGTCGAGTTCTCGAACAAGGTGAAGACTTGCGTCAGACCAGGGATTTGGTTGGCCTTTGCCATGATTGTGGTGGCCGCTTCCACCAGTGCCTGCGACCCCCGGCTCTGGCGATCTTCGACCATCATGCGGAATCCGCCGGTGTTGCCGATCCCCGCGATCGGCGGCGGCTGCACCACGAGGACCAACCCCTCCTGGATGCCGGAAAGCCGGCTCAACAGCTCGCGGGTGATCCGTGCGGCGGATAGCTTCGGATCACGCCCGCGTTTGGCCCAATCCTCGAGGATCAGAAACACCGCGCCGGAGTTCGGCGCATTGGTGAAGCTCGCGCCGCTGAATCCGACGATGCTCACGGCATGCGCGATGCCGGGCGTCTGTAGGCAGATCTCGACCACGCGGCGCTGAACCTCGTCGGTGCGAGCCAAAGACGAGCCTGGCGGCAATTGCAGCACCGTAATCAGATAGCCGCGATCGACCTGCGGAATGAACCCGATCGGCGTATTGCGGAATTCGTTGAGACCGTAGGCCAGGATCGCAACGTAGAGAACGAGCATGACCGCGACGATGCGCACGGCGCGAGCGATCAGCCAGTGATAGCCACCGGCGAAGCGATCGAAGCCCCTGTTGAAGCCTCGGAAAAATCCATGGATCGGCCGCGCCCACCAGACCACCCGCGCGCCCCGCTGGCGCGGCTTGAGCAGCAACGCGCACATGGCGGGCGAGAGCGTCAGCGACACGATCAGGGAGATGACCGTCGCGCTCGCGATCGTGAGCGCGAACTGGCGATAAAATTGCCCGGAAATGCCGGTGATGAAGATCGAGGGGACGAACACCGCGCACAGCACCAGCGCAATGGCGATCAACGCCTGCCCGACCTCGTCCATGCTCTTGTAGGCGGCGGAGCGCGGATCGAGTCCAGCCGCGATGTTGCGCTCGACGTTCTCCACCACGACGATCGCGTCGTCGACGACGATGCCGATGGCGAGCACGAGCCCGAACAAGGAAAGATTGTTCAGCGTGAAGCCGAACATCGACATGAAGAAGAACGTGCCGATCAGCGACACCGGAATGGCAACGATCGGAATCACGGCTGCGCGCCAAGTCTGCAGGAACAGGATCACGACCAGCACGACGAGAACGATCGCCTCCAGGATCGTTTCCGTCACGGCATCGACCGACTGCTTGATGAATTGGGTCGGATTGTAGACGATCGCGTATTTGAGGCCGGCGGGAAAGCCCGTCGACAGCTGCTCCATCGTGTCGATGATGCTCTTGGCTGTCGCCAGAGCATTCGAGCCCGGCCGCTGGAAGATCCCGATCCCCAAGGCGGCATCGCGGTCGAGATACGAATTGGTCGAATAGTCCTGCGCGGCGAGCTCGATGCGGGCCACGTCTCGCAGCCGAACCACCGCGCTTGCGGTCTGCTTCACCACGATGTTGTAGAACTCGTCGGGATTGGCGAGGCGGCCGAGCGTCTGCACCGCGATCTGAAACGCGCCCTGTTTGGGAATCGGCGGCTGATCGAGCACGCCGGACGCGACGTGAACGTTCTGGCCTTGCAGCGCCAAGACGACATCGGTGGCGGTCAAACCGAGCGCCTGCAGGCGATCGGGATCGACCCAGATGCGCATCGCATAGTCGCGGCTGCCGAATACGGTGATCGAGCCAACCCCGTCGATGCGCGTGAGAATGTCCGTGACCGAAAGCGTCGCATAGTTCGAGATGAACAAAGTGTCGCGCGAGTTGTCGGGCGAATAGAGGTGGACGACCATCATCAGATCGGGCGACTTCTTGGTGACGGTCACGCCGATGTTGCGAACGTCGCCCGGTAGCCGCGGCTGCGCGATAGCAACGCGGTTCTGCACCTGGACCTGAGCGATGTCGAGGCTGGTGCCGAGCTCGAAGCTCACGTCGATGGAAAAGCGCCCATCCGCCGTCGAATTCGAGGACATATAGATCATATTCTCGACGCCGTTGATCTGCTGCTCGATCGGCGTGACCACGGTCGCTGCGACAATGTCGGCATTGGCCCCGGGATATTGCCCCGAGACGTTGATGGTGGGCGGCGCGATCTCAGGATACTGCGTGACCGGCAAGCGCGAATACGACACGCCACCGACAATCACGAACACAATGGAAACGACCGCCGCGAAGATCGGCCGATCGATGAAATAATGCGAGATGCGCATCGCGCCTTCGCCGGTTCAATCGGTCTTGTTGGTCGTTGGGGCAGCAGGGACGCTCGCCTGCGGCGACGCAGGCTGCTCCTCGGGCGTCACCTTCTGCCCCTGGCGCACCCGCATCAAGCCATTGGTGATGACGCGATCTCCATCCGACAGGCCATCCTTGATGACTCGCAGGTCATCGACCACCTGTCCGAGCGTGACGTAGCGCTGCCGCGCAACATTGTCCTGATCGACCACGTAAACGAATTTGCGTGCCTGCTCGGTGGCGATGGCCGCATCGGGGACCATCAGGGCCTGATACGGCGCCGAGGCCGGCACCTGCACGCGCGCGAACATGCCGGGCGTGAACAGGCCATCGGCATTGCTGAGCTGCGCACGCCCGCGAATCGTACCGCTCGCGCGATCGATGACGTTGTCGACGAAATCCATCCGGCCGTCGTGGGAGAAGTGAGACTCGTCAATGAGCTTCAATCGAACCGGGGTGCCGCCGAGGCCGGCTGTTTCACCGCTGCCGCTTGCCAGCCTTTGGTAGCGCAGCAACGATGCCTCGTCGAACGTGAATTCGAACCGGATCGGGTCGACGGAGACAATCATGGCCAGTAAGGTCGTGCTGCCGCCGGCGCCGCCCGTCACCAGGTTGCCTATGGTCACACGCCGGTCGCCGATGCGACCCGTGATCGGCGCCCTGAGCTCGGTGTATTGGAGATCGAGCTCGGCCTGGCGCACCATCGCCTCGCTTGCCGCCACCGCAGCCTGGGCGTTACGGAATGCCTGGGCGCGTTGCTCGTAAATCTGCTCGCTGATGGTGCGCTCGCGCACGAGCTGCTGGCCGCGCGCCAGGTCCGACTGGGTAAAAACGACGTTCGATTTCGCCGTCTCGAGGTTGGCGCGGGCCTGATCGAGCGTATTCTGGTACGGCCGCTTGTCGATGGTGAACAAGAGGTCACCCTGCTTCACGATCTGGCCGTCGGTGAAGTGGATCTGATCGAGATAGCCCGATACGCGCGCGCGCACCTCCACCACGTCGACCGGAACGAAACGGCCGACGTATTCGTCTTGATCGACGATGGTGCGCTTGAGCGGCTTGGCGACCGTCACCTTGGGCGGCGGCGGTGCGGCCTGCTTCTGGGCCTCGCCGCAACCGGTAAGCAAGGACGCAAAAGCGACCAGAGCGGCAGCGAGGATTCGGGCGGATGTGGGCATGAGGTGGGGCCCAACGTCATGACGAATACGGGTTATATGAGGCGGGAGGACCGGCCCGGACAGTGGTCGCGCCCTTGTGAACGGCGAGCGCACTCTTCCCTCTCCGCACAGCGCACCCCATATCTGTGGGCGAACCCCAAGTCCACCAGTCACTTGCGCACGGTGCCCGGCCATGCCGGCATCGCCAAACGCGCCCCAGGTAACGCTCCATGCTCGACCGACCCACGTCCGATCTTGCCAGTTCGCCCCCCGTTCCGCCGGATGACCAGGCCCTCCTCGATGCTTATTCCCGCGCCGTCATCGACGTGGTGGAGCGCGTCGGCCCCGCGGTGGTACGGCTCGACGTCACGGCCGGTGACGAGCGCCGTCACGGCGGCACCGGCTCGGGTGTCATCGTGGCGCCCGACGGGCTCGTGCTCACCAACAGCCACGTGGTCGGCGCCGCCACCGCGCGCGTCAAGGTCACCACGGTCGACGGCCGCAGCCTGACGGCGCGCGTCGTCGGCGACGATCCGGACACGGATCTCGCGCTCGTGCGCGTCGAGGCCCCGGTAACGTTGCCGGCCGCGGCTCTCGGCAATTCCAAGCTGCTCAAGCGCGGCCAGCTCGTGATCGCCATCGGCAATCCGCTCGGATTCGAATCCACGGTGACCACGGGCGTGGTCTCGGCGCTCGGCCGATCGCTGCGGGCGCGCTCGGGGCGGCTCATCGACGACGTGATCCAGACCGATGCCGCGCTCAATCCCGGCAATTCGGGGGGACCGCTCGTGTCCTCCCACGGAGAGGTCGTCGGCATCAACACCGCGGTGATCATGGGCGCGCAAGGCATCTGCTTTGCGGTCGCGGCCAATACGGCCAGTTTCGTGCTCGGCGAGCTGGTGCGACACGGCCGGGTGCGGCGCGCCTATATTGGTATCGCTGCCCAGCAATTCACGCTCTCGCGCCGCCGCCGACATGCAGCCGGCCTGACCCAGGAGAGCGCGGTGATGATCGCCACGGTCGAGCCCGCAAGCCCGGCCGACCGGGCGGGGCTCGTCGCCGGCGACATCATTCTGGCGCTCGACGGCACCACGGTCACCGGCGCGGACGATCTCATCCGCATCCTCGCTGGCGAGAAGATCGGGCGCACGGTCGAGGTCGAGACGCTGCACAACGGCAGCCGGCGCGTGCTCTCGCTCGTCCCGCGGGAGCGCGCGCATCGCGGCTGATCAATCGGGCAGCGCTGGCGGCGCCAGCGCAGTCGGGCGTTTTCGCGTCCGCAACGCCGCGAGCCATTGCTTGCCGAAGAGGGTGAGCACGATTGCGCCATAGACAGCGCCGCCAATCGCGGCGAGCGCGGCGAGCGTGCTCGGGTCGCGCCAGGCAGTCCAATCTGCAAACAGCCGCGCGACCGGGCCTTGCACCAGCCAGAGTACCACCGCGAGTGCGACACCGGCGGCGGTGAGCCCCGCAGTCGCGCCGCGCAGGGGAGGATCGAATGTGAGGTGGCCTCGGCGCGCGGCGAACCAAATGACAAGCCCGAGATTGAGCCAAGCGCCGATCGAGGTCGCGAGTGCGAGACCGACCTGCGCCAGTGACGTGAAGTAATAGAAAGCGGCCTTGAAGCCCACATTGATCGCGACCGCAGTCAGCGACGCCTTCATGGGGGTCGCCGTATCACCGCGGGCGAGAAACGTGGCGGTAACGCTGCGGATCAGCACGAACGGCAGCAGGCCCAGCGCATAGGCGGCCAGCGTTTGTCCCGCCGCGGTCGCGTCCGCCGCGGTGAACTTTCCGCGCATGAACAGCGCGCGCATGATGAGGTCGGGGAGGATCAAAAACGCGACGAGGCAGGGAATCGACAGCAGCAAGGTCAGCTCGATGGCGCGATTTTGCGCGTGTCTAGCGCCCACTTCGTCACCAGCCGCGATCCGACTCGCCATTTCCGGCAACAGCACGGTTCCAACCGCAATGCCGATCACGCCGATCGGCAGTTGATTGAGCCGGTCGGCATAGTAGAGCGCCGAAAGCGCGCCGGCGGCGAGGAAACTCGCGATGATGGTGTCGGCGAACAGCGCGATCTGTATGCCGGCCGAGCCGATGGTCGCGGGCCCGAGCGCCTGGAAGAAGCGTTTGACGTCCTCGTCCCATTTCGGCCAGCGGAATGCCGTCATCACGCCGTGGCGCCACGTGTCGCCGCCCACCAGCAGCACCTCGAGAATGCCGGCAATGAACACGCCCCAGGCGGCGGCGTGGCCCGGCGTCGGAAAGAACACCGCGACGGCGAGCGTCGCTATCATCGACAAATTGAGCAGAATGGGCGCCGCGGCGGCCGCGGCGAAGCGGGCGAGCGCGTTGAGAATGCCGCCGTACAGCGTCACCAGCGACATGAGCAGCAGGTACGGAAACGTGATCCGCGTCAGCTCGACCGCCAGCGCGAATCGGCCAGGATCCTCGGAAAAGCCCGGGGCGAGCAGCGAGATCACTTCCGGAGTGAAGAGCAGCGCGATGACAACCACAAAGCCAACGCAACCGAAGAGGATGG
>Ga0310917_10000892_pt1 | contig 13761 bp, 6 predicted proteins | sample GREbulkMGLF178_FD_203531 | JGI IMG/M metagenome (GOLD analysis project Ga0310917, IMG submission 203531) | Lab enrichment of tropical soil microbial communities from Luquillo Experimental Forest, Puerto Rico - GRE.bulkMG.LF178 | ecosystem: Environmental > Terrestrial > Soil > Tropical forest >... | reverse complement strand
TCGCCAAATAGCCGAATCGGGGTGTCGTTGGCGCAACCAGGGGACGGGACATCTCACGACGCATGGGTTCCGAGCAAGCTTCCCAGGTCCCGAGTTGAATTCGTAAGCATTTGGTAAAAAGGGTTTTATTTAACCTTGGCCGAGCGATTTTGCGGGCGAATTCGGTTTTTCCTCGAGCTCAGGGAGCAGACGGGTCAAACGCTGCGTCGAAATCGCGCCGATCGACAGGAGGATGGGCCGCCACTGCCTAGTCTTTGGCGCCTTTTAGTGCTAAACAAACTGCGCTGTATGCACGCCCGCAGGAGAGGTCGCGCGAAGGCGCGGCGCCGAAGGAGCAACCGCCCCGGAAACTCTCAGGCAAAAGGACCGTGGGCGGAAGGGCGCTCTGGAAAGCAGCGGGTGATCACCCGCTCACCGAAGGAGTAAGCCTGGGCCGCGGCTCGGGTGAATCTCTCAGGGTCCACGACAGAGGGGGCAGCGGTCGGACGCTTCGGCGTTCGCTCTGTCGGAGGCCTTGTGACCCTTGCTGCCACCGCCGCGCCACTCAAGCGGACCCCGCTCCACTCTCTCCATCTGGCCCTTGGCGCCAAGATGGTGCCCTTCGCCGGGTACGAGATGCCGGTGCAATATCCCTCCGGCATCCTCAACGAGCACCTCCACACGCGCTCGAAAGCCGGGCTCTTCGACGTCTCGCATATGGGGCAGCTGCGGCTCTCCGGAGCGGACCCGGTCAAAGCGCTCGAGGCGCTCGTCCCGGGCGATCTGCTGGCGTTAGATTCGCTGCGCATGCGTTACACGCTGCTGCTCAACGAGCAGGGCGGCATCCACGACGATCTGATGGCAACGCGGCTCGAAGACGGGCTCTTTCTCGTCGTCAACGCGGCGCGCAAAGAAGCTGATCTCGACGATCTGCGCGCTCGTCTCGGCCGCTCTACGACGGTCGAGCTGCTGGAGGATCGAGCGCTCCTGGCGCTCCAGGGACCCGCTGCCGCTGCCGTCCTTTCCGGTTTTTGCGAAGGTGTCGGGCGGCTCGGTTTCATGACCGCAATGGAGACGACTTTGGCCGGCGGCAAATGCCTGGTCACCCGGTCCGGCTATACCGGCGAGGACGGGTTCGAGATTTCGTTGCCGGCGGCTGGTGCGGCGGCGGTCGCCGAGATGTTGCTCGCCCGGCCGGAAGTGCGGCCCATTGGCCTCGGCGCCCGCGATTCGCTGCGCCTCGAGGCCGGCCTCTGCCTCTATGGGCATGACATCGACGATACGACGACCCCGATCGAGGCCGCCCTCGCCTGGACGATCGGCAAGCGCCGGCGCGCCGAGGGCGGGTTTCCCGGGGCAGCGGTCGTGCTCCGCCAGCTCGGCGAAGGGGCGTCGCGCGTCCGCGTCGGCGTCCGACCGGACGGACGCGCGCCGGCGCGCGAGGATACACCGATCGTCAACGATGTCGGGGTGAAGGTTGGGCGAGTGACGAGCGGCGGCTTCGGCCCTTCGACCGGTGGGCCCGTCGCGATGGGCTATGTCGATCGCCCCCATGCGGCGGCAGGCACGCCGCTCGCCTTGCTCGTGCGCGGCACCGCCCGTTCGGCCCATGTCGTGCGCCTGCCGTTTGTGCAGCACCGCTATTACCGCGGTTGATGCCGCAGGAGGAAATTGCCGATGAGCACTTTTCGCTTCACTAGAGATCATGAATGGGTTCGGCTCGACGGCGATCTCGCGATCGTCGGCATCACCGACTATGCCCAGTCGCAGCTCGGCGATGTCGTTTATGTCGAGCTGCCGGAAATCGGACACCGGGTCGAGAAGGGCAAGGAGGCTGCGGTCGTCGAATCGGTCAAGGCGGCAAGCGAAGTCTATGCGCCTGTTTCAGGCGAAGTCGCCGAGATCAACGAGATGCTCACGACTGACCCCGCCACAGTCAACGCCGACCCGATGGGCGACGGTTGGTTCATCAAGCTACGCCTCGACGACCCAAAGGAACTGGACAGCCTGATGGACGAGGAGGGCTACAGGCGCTTTATCGAGGAGCAGCACTGATGCGCTATCTGCCGCTGACAGATCGGGATCGTGGCGAGATGCTGGCGGCGATCGGTGTCGATTCGATCGACGCCCTGTTTGCCGACGTACCCAGCCCTGCGCGGCTCGACGGTCTCGTCGACCTCCCCAAGGCGATGGGCGAGATCGAAGTCGAGCGCGCCATATCGCGCATCGCCTCACGCAACGTCGCGGCTGGTTCGATCCCGTTCTTCATCGGCGGCGGTGCTTATCGGCACCACATCCCGGCCGCGGTTGATCATCTGATCCAACGCGGCGAGTTTCTGACCTCCTACACCCCGTACCAGCCAGAGCTGGCGCAGGGAACCCTGCAATATCTGTTCGAATTCCAGACCCAAGTTGCGATGCTGACAGGCATGGAGGTTGCCAACGCGTCGCTCTATGACGGTGCGACGGCCTGCGCCGAGGCGGTGATGATGGCCAATCGTTTGACCCGGCGGCGAAAGGCGGTGTTGTCGGGCAGGCTCCATCCGCATTACCGCGAGGTGTGCGAGACCTATGCTCGCTTCGTCGGCTTCGAGCTCTGCGCGCTGGATCCGGCTCCCGGCGGCGGCGAGGATCTTACCAAGCTCGTTGGTCGTGACACTTCCTGCGTCGTCGTGCAGAACCCGGATTTTTTTGGTGAAATTCGGGACTATTCCGATCTCGCCCGAAACTGCCACGACGCCGGCGCGCTGCTCGTCGTCGTGGTAACGGAAATCCTGTCGCTCGGCGCCATTATCCCGCCGGGCGAGATGGGAGCGGACATCGTCGCGGCCGAAGGGCAATCGCTCGGCAACGCGCTCAATTTCGGCGGACCCCATCTCGGCCTGTTCGCCAGCCGGGACAAGTTTGTCCGCCAGATGCCAGGACGTCTCGCCGGCCAGAGCGTCGACGCCGACGGCCGGCGCAGCTGGGTGCTGACCTTGTCGACCCGCGAGCAGCACATCCGACGCGAGAGGGCCACCAGCAACATCTGCACCAATTCGGGACTCTGTGCGCTCGCTTTTACAATTCATCTGGCGCTACTCGGCGAGACCGGGCTGACCCGGCTTGCGCATTTGAATCACGCCGCCGCCGTGGCGCTCGCCGAACGGCTCGAATGCATAACGGATGTGCGGCTCGTCAACCGGGCCTTTTTCAACGAGTTCACTCTGCGACTGCCACGTCCCGCCGCGACGGTCGTCGAGACACTCGCCGAGAAAGGCGTGCTCGCTGGTATCCCGGTCAGCCGCTTCTACCCAAATCGGCCCGAGTTGGAGGACGTCCTCGTCATGGCAGCGACCGAGATGGCGACGGCCGAAGACATGGACCGGCTCGAAATGGAGCTGCGGGAGGCATTGTCGTGAGCGATTGGAGCCGAGCGGCGAGCGCTCGCCTGGCCGAGCATCGGGCAGCCGATGAGTTGGCGGCGCCGTCCGCGACGATCACCGGGAACCGTGGGCTGCAAATCGAAGAAAAGCTGATATTCGAGCAAGGTTCACCGGGTCGTTGCGGCGTCGATCTTGTCGGCTCCTTCCCGTTTCGGGCCCGTCTCGGCGGGCTCGAAAGGCAAGGACCGGTCGGACTGCCCGGCCTCAGCGAACCGCAAGTGGTCCGCCATTTCACCCGTTTGTCGCAAAAGAATTACGCAATCGACAGCGGGCTTTATCCGCTCGGGTCGTGCACAATGAAACACAACCCGCGGCTCAACGAGAAGCTGGCGCGGCTTCCGGGCTTTGCCGATATTCATCCGCTTCAACCGGTATCGACCATCCCGGGCGCGCTCGCTCTGATCGACACCTTGGTCCACTGGCTCAAGACCCTGACCGGAATGCCGGCCATCGCGATGAGCCCGGGTGCGGGAGCGCATGGCGAGCTCTGCGGCATCATGTCGATCCGGGCCGCCCTGGAGGAGCGCGGCGATCGTCGCAGACGGGTTCTTGTGCCGGAGTCAGCGCACGGTACGAACCCCGCGACGGCCGCCGCCTGCGGCTACGACGTCGATCCGGTCTCGGGCAATCTGCAAGGGCGAGTCGACGTTGGGGCTCTCAAGGCCAAGCTCGATACCGATGTCGCAGCGCTGATGCTGACCAACCCGAACACCTGCGGACTGTTTGAGAACGAGATCCTCGAGATCGCTGCCGCAGTGCACGCCGCCGGCGCGTTCTTTTATTGCGATGGTGCGAACTTCAACGCGATCGTAGGGCGGGTGCGGCCGGCCGATCTGGGCATCGATTGCATGCATCTGAACCTGCACAAGACTTTTTCGACCCCACATGGTGGCGGCGGGCCGGGAAGCGGCCCCGTGGCGCTGAACGCGGAGCTCGCTCCATACGCACCCTTACCGTGGCTGGTGCATGGCCCCGATGGACTCGAGCTAGTCGAGCATAAGAAGGGCGAGGCACAGCAAGCGATCGGTAGATTGAAAGGATTCCACGGGCAAATAGGCATGTTCGTCCGCGCACTCGCCTATATGATGAGTCACGGGGCTGACGGACTGCGGCAGGTAGCCGAGGACGCGGTGCTCAATGCCAATTACCTGCGGGTTCGACTCGAGAGCGATCTCAGCCTTTCGTTTCCGGGTCCCTGCATGCACGAAGTGCTGTTCGACGACCGCTTTTTGAAGGAAACCGGCATCACCACGCTCGACTTCGCCAAAGCGCTGATCGACGAGGGATATCATCCGATGACGATGTATTTCCCGCTGGTCGTTCACGGAGCACTGCTGATCGAGCCCACCGAAACCGAGAGCAAGACCTCGCTCGACCAGTTCGCCGACGTGCTGAAAACCCTCACCGCCAAAGCCCGCTCTGGCGATGCAGCGAGCTTTCACTCAGCCCCACGCTGGACGCCACGCCGCCGCTTGGATGAGACCGCCGCAGCACGTAAGCCGGTCCTGCGCTGGAACCCAGAGCCGATGGATCAGCAGGCGGAGAAATAGCCGCAACACGCCTCATCGCAGACCGGGGGAGTCGCGAGAGAATGCCGTCCGACCGAATTCGTTTGAGCGTCGCCGAGGCGCGTGACCATGCTGAGCGCGCAATGCGCGGCATCGGCTATGACTCCGTGGAAGCCCACATTGTGGCTGATCATGCGATCGATGCGGCGCTGTGCGGCTACGAGTATTCCGGGCTGGCGAAGCTTCTCAACATCCCCGAACACCGGCGCTTCAAAGAGCCGCGCCTTCCGATACGAGTACTGCGCGAGACCGAAGTGTCGGCACTCTACGATGGCGGGAACAACGTCGGCATGCTGGCGCTGTATCACGCCGCCCGCGCTACGATCGCGAAGGCAGCAACAAATGGTTTCGCAATCGTCGGGGTCACCAATAGCTGGATGAGCGGTCGTAGCGCATATTACGTCGAGATGATCGCCAACGCCGATTTGATCGGGATCCACACGGCGGGCTCCTCGCGAACCGTCGCCCCGCCCGGAGGCAGGCGCCCGGCGCTCGGTACCAACCCGATCGCCTTCGGTCTGCCGTCGTCTCGCGGACCGATTGTCTTCGACATGGGAACCTCGGCGTTTATGGGCACCGATTTGGTGTATCGCGAGCGAATGGGGCAGCTGCTGCCGGAAGGGGTGGCAATCGACCCCGAAGGCCAACCGACACGCGATCCCACCCTGGCAAGAGCTGGTGCTCTGCTACCGTTCGGCGGCTATAAGGGCTTTGGGCTGGCCTTTATCGTGCAAGCGTTCGGGCTGCTCACCGGCTCAGAGCTAGACCCTGATAAGGACGACGGATACGTGTTCGTGGTGTTCAAACCCGATCTGGTCGCTGACCTCGACGACTTCAAACAACAGCTTGGCGAGCTTATCGAGCGGATCAAGGCCACCCCGCGCCAACCTGAGATGGGTGAGATTCGCATTCCTGGGGAGCGGGCGTTCCGTAGCCGGGAGAGGGCGCTGCGCGAGGGGATCGAGATCGATCGACTGGTCTACGAGGCGCTCGGCACGCTTCACGCATGACTCTTGGGAGTGGAATAACCCCCGACCCATCCGAGTCAGAATAATCTACGTGCGCCACACTGTTGTCACGACCCGCTTGGGCCGCGCCGCGCGATGATGCGGCCCGCCCTGGCCGTGTTTCGTCCGGTGGGCCCGCTGGCCCCCCTTTGCTTCCGCTCAAAGACGCTCGCCTCCGCGACAACGCGGATCACCGCAAACCTAGCAATTGGCTCTTCTTGTGTGTAATGAAACTTATGTGGCGCTGCTACTCGTCGCCGATCTTGCCCCCACGGACCTCAAATAAGCTCTAGCGGTATGAGTGACGGATCGATCGCGATCGTCGGAGCATCCTGCCGGTTTCCGGGGGCAGAGGATCTGGAGGGATTCTGGCGGTTGCTCGATTCCGGGGAGGACGCCGTCTCCGAGGTCGATCCGCAGCGCTGGTCTACGAAGTTTTTTTATCATCCAGATCGTAGCGAGCCGGGCAAGAGCTACACCTGGGCAGCCGGGCTGATCAACGGCGTCGATCTCTTCGAGCCGTCTTTCTTCGGCATCTCTCCCCGCGAGGCGGCTCAAATGGATCCCCAGCAGCGCGTGCTGCTGGAGCTTGTCTGGCACGCGATCGAAGATGCTGGAATTCCAACCAGCAAAATTGCGGGAAGCACCACCGGAGTGTATATTGGTGCATCTACAACAGATTATTCTGATTTGAGACTCGGTGATCCCGCGAGTGCCGATTCTTATTCCATGACGGGAAACACGTTGAGTGTTTTCGCCAACCGCATTTCTTATGTATTCGATCTCCGTGGGCCGAGTTTGACGATCGACACGGCCTGCTCGTCCTCGCTCGTCGCCCTGCATCACGCCTGCGAGGCAATCCGCGCCAAGCGAGTCGCGACAGCAATTGTTGGTGGTATCAACCTGCTGCTGGCCCCCTATCCGTATCTCGGGTTTTGCTCTGCCTCGATGCTTTCCCGGCGCGGACGGTGTTTTGCGTTCGATGAACGTGCCGATGGCTACGTTCGCGGCGAGGGTGGCGGGGTGGTAATTCTTAGAGCCCTTAAGGATGCGCTCGCCGATAAAGATGCAGTCCGTGCTGTGATCCTCGGTACCGGGGTCAACTCCGACGGCCGTACGATCGGATTGTCATTGCCGAGCGAGACGGCGCAGGCATCCCTGCTGCGCTCGGTCTATGCGCGCGCGGGCATTGCTCCGGAACAACTCACGTTCTTCGAAATGCACGGCACCGGCACACCGGCCGGAGATCCAATTGAGGCCGCCGCCGTTGGGCACTCTCTCGGTCAGAGCCGATCCGATCCGCTCCCGATCGGATCGGTAAAGACCAATATCGGTCATCTCGAACCGGCATCGGGAATGGCCGGGCTGCTCAAAGCAGCGCTCGCTCTCGACCGGGGTATTGTGCCGCCAACATTGCACTGCGAGACGCCGAACCCCAACATACCGTTCGCCGAATTAAACCTCAGACTGGTACGCGATGCCGAGCCGATCGGCGCGGCGCGTGAGCGGCGGTACGCGGGGGTCAATTCCTTTGGTTTCGGCGGAACAAACGCCCATGTCGTGCTTGCGGCGCCGCCGTCCCGAGACAAACCGACGCTGCCGCCAGAGACCATGCCCCCTTTGGTCATTTCGGCGCGCACCGAGGCATCGCTACGCGAACTCGTACGGAGTTGGTGCTGTACGCTCGCCAGGACGCCTGGCGAGCGGGCAACCGTATTGGTGCGTGCCGCCGCCCGCAAACGCGACCACCATGCCCACCGGCTTGTCGCGTTGGGCAAGGATCAGGCGAGAACCGCTGAAATGCTTGCCGACTTTCTCAATGGCGCCCCGGCGCCCGGCGTGATCACGGACACGGGGGTTCGGGAGGACAAGCTTGCGTTCGTGTTCTCCGGCAATGGCGCGCAATTCCCGGGAATGGGACGCGATGCGTTCCGTACGAACGCAGTCTTTCGCGCTGCTGTCGAGGAAGTCGACGGGCTGCTCCGACCGGAACTCGGGTGGTCCGTGACCGAACTTCTCGAAAGCGGGGTTGGCAGCGACATGTTGGCGCGCGCTGACGTCGCGCAACCACTTCTGTTTGCCATCCAAGTCGGCATCGTTCAGGCGTTGGCAGCCATCGGTATCCGCGCCGCCGCCCATTTCGGGCACAGTGTCGGGGAGATCGCCGCGGCTTGGGGCTCGGGTGCCCTATCGCTTGCCGATGCTGGGCGCGTCGTCGTTGTGCGCAGCCGTCATCAGCAGCAAACACAGGGTGCGGGCCGGATGATGGCGGTCGCACTCACGCATGATACTGCCCGCGACATTCTCGCCGAATTGAACAGTTCGGCCGAGATCGCTGCGGTCAACGCTGCCCGCTCGGTGACGATTTCGGGTTCAATCGAGGAAATCCAACGCCTGGAAGCCGAGTTGCAGCACCGTGACATCGGGTGCCGCTCTCTTGATTTGGATTTCGCCTTCCACTCGCGAGCAATGGACCGCTTCCGCGAGGACCTCTTGGCGGATCTTGGCGGTCTTGCTTCGCGCCCTCCTGAGGTGCGGCTGGTGTCGACGGTAACGGGCCACATAGTTGAAGCCGAAGTGCTCAACGCCGAATATTGGTGGCGCAATGTGCGCTCCCCCGTGCGCTTCACGGACGCAGTCGCCCAACTTATCGGTGAGGGGCATCGTATCTTTCTCGAGGTCGGTCCAAGGGCCATTCTTCGATCTTACCTCACAGACGGCCTGCGCTCCGCCGAGGTGCAAGGGCGCGTGCTTGCGAGTCTCTCCAGGGGACAAGATGACGACGATCCGTTCCCTGCAATTGCGGCGCACTGCCATGCGGCCGGATACGATTGGACGTCATCGCCATCGTTTGACGGCCCCTCTGACCCTCGCGGGCTTCCGCTCTACCCCTGGAACCGGGAGAGGTATTGGTTCGGCGTAACGGCTGAAGCTCCCGATCTCGTCAATCCACCCTTTGACCACCCGCTTCTTGGGTTCCGCCAGCGCGGTGCGACGGCAAGCTGGCTCAATCATCTCGACGATCAGGTGCTGCCCTGGATCGCTGATCATGCGATCGAGGGAGTGGCGGTCTTGCCGGCCGCGGCAATTCTGGAAATGGCGCTTGCCGCTGCACGATGGCGATGGTCGGATGCGTCGGCGCTCGAGGTTTTCGATATCGAACTGCGCCGCCCGATGCCGTTCGACAAGGGTCGGATGCGTGAGCTGCGCACGGTGCTTCAATCCGATGAAGGCGATTGGGAGCTTGCAAGCCGTTCGCGCCTGTCAAGTGAGCCCCTGGCCGTCTACGCGGTCGCGCGCGTCTCCGCTGCGATGGATTTCCACCGAAGCGTTTCCTGGGCCGGCAGCGTGTCGGCCCAGCGCCGGATCGAAAGCGAGAGCCTCTATCGCCACGCGCATCTCGCCGGACTCGATTACGGCCCCCGCTTCAAGACCGTGACGCATGTTGAAATCGCCGACCCGGACAACGCCATCGCCTACCTCGATCCCTCACCCGTCTGTGAAGATCTCGACTCTTACCTGCTACACCCAGCCTTGCTCGATGGCGCGCTGCAAGGACTTTTCGGGCTGTTGGCCGATCGCCAGCATCAAATGCAGGGCGTCGGCTTTCTGCCGTGGCGTTTTGGGCGCGTTCGGCTTTCGGCACCGTTTGGGCGGGTTCCTCGTCAGGCCCAGCTACGGCTCACCCGGATCGGGGTTCGATCGATATCCGCCGATATTGTCCTCTCCGACGATTCAGGAGACATCATCGCGGAGCTCGCCGATTGCTGGTTTCGCCGCGTCGAGCTGACCCGGCGACGCTCGGTCGACGAACGTACGCTTCGAATCGATCTTATACCGGTCCCGCTCCTCGACCCCGGCCCTCCGCGCAAGCTGGCCGATCTCCCCGCCACTTTGTCTCGGCTAGCTGCCGCCCGGAAGCCGAGCCCGTTAAGACAGGAACAGGCGCTGCTGCTCGACGCGTTGATCGGCTCGGTGACTTTCCAATCGTTAGGAAAGCTCGTCGAACCTGGGCGCTTCTTTGCCGTAAGCGAACTCGCTGAGTCAGGTCAGATCGCTCCCGATTCGGTTGGGATCGTTGAGTGTTTGCTACAGTTGCTCAAGCGGTTCGGCGCCGCGAGCGAGACCGAATTGCAATGGCGGCTCGAGCCCTCGCACGATCTGCCTGAGGTCTCGGAAGTCTGGCGCTTGCTCCTCTCGGAGGCGGCCGACTTGGTGGCGGAACTCGCCCTTATCGCCGCTGCGGTAGAAGATCTACCCAAAATTTTTGCAGATGGCATCAGGCAGCCGGACACTCAGCTGTCGCCGATGGCCGAGCAACTGCTTCAGGGGTCGCCGGCGATCGCACCCGGAATCGAATTACTGTGCGATGCGCTGGTCGAGTTGGCGACCACTTGGCCGAAGGCGCAGCCGATGCGGATTCTCGAGCTCGGCGCGAGTGGTGGAGGAGCGACCCGTCGTATCCTCAACTGTTTGACGCGATCCGGCGTTGCTCTCGCCTACATGGCAGCGAGCACCGATTCCGAACAGGCGGCTCGGCTCTCCTCCCTGGCTAAATCTTTTGTTGGGGTCTCCGCCTGCCGCTGGTCACCGGACGACCGGAATGACAATCTAAATGGGGCAGTCTTCGACGTCATCTTGGCAATAAACGCCTGCGCACGCTTGCGGCTCGACACGGTTTCCCTTGCCGGCCTGCGGGACCTGCTTGTCCCTGGCGGATTCTTCGTTGCCGTAGAGGCTGAGCCCAACGCGCTCTGGGACGTCGTCTTCGGCCAGAGTGCAGGTTGGTGGCAGCCAGCATCATGGGCACATCATTCATCGCCGTTGCGCTCGGCCGAGGAATGGCGGAGCGAGCTCGCCATAGCGGGTTTCGAATCCACCGGTACGACGACGGCCACCGCGGCACCCTGGCCGAGTGCTGTACTTTGGGGTTGTGCGCCGCCGCGCTCGGAGCCCATTCTCAGCGATCGAACTGAGCCGACACCGGTCACCCTCGTCTCCGGAGATGCCGCGTTCCGCGTGGCCCTGCAAGATCGCCTGGCCGAGGCGGGCTACCGCGTCAGGCTCGCGCAATCGCATGATCTCAACGCCGCAACCGCAGCCGATAGCGCGCGGCGGTCTGACGACGAAATGCGGCAGATTGTCCTTTTCCTTGCCGAAGAGCCTGGCGACGGTGACCCGATCGAGCAGGTGTCGCAACAAATCACCGCACTGGCCCGGATCGCGACGATCGCGGTTGAGCGCCATGCCGTGCTTTGGGTGGTCACTTGCGAAGCGCAACAAGCCACGCTCGCGCACCAGGCCTTCGGTCCGGTCGGCGGTGCTTTATGGGGCCTAGGGCGCGTGCTCGTCAACGAGATGCCGCGCCTTTCGGTTCGTCTTCTCGACCTTCCGGGCGCTGCCGCTCCGGGTGAGCGCGCACAGCTGGTCGCCACCGAGTTGGTGGCCGCAACGGCGGAGAGCGAGGTCGTCTGGACACCTCAGGGCCGCCATGTTCCTCGCCTGCGCCGTGGCCTTCCGACGCGTTGGGCAATGGCGTCGGATATGCTGAGCGTCGGGACGGCCCATATCGGCGGGCTCGACGCGCTGGGTTGGGAGGTTCGGACACCTCGGCCGGTCGAAGAGGGTCAGGTCGAAATTGAGGTGCACGCCGCGGGCCTCAACTTTCGGGACGTTATGTGGGCGATGGGGCTGTTGCCTGAGGAGGCTCTGAGCGACGGTTTTGCTGGCCCAACATTAGGGCTTGAGTGTGCGGGTATCGTCCGCTCTCTCGGCGCAGGGGTCGACGGCTTGGCTGTCGGCGACCGGGTCATGGCATTCGCCCCGGGGTCGTTGAGCACAAGCGTAGTGACGATCGCCGAGGCTGTCGCTCCGATCCCGCCGGAGACGAGCTTTGCCGAAGCCGCGACAATCCCCGTGACGTTTGTTACTGCAATCTATGCTATCGGCCATCTGGCAAAACTCGCCCCAGGAGAGCACGTCCTCATCCACACCGCTTCCGGAGGTGTGGGACTTGCCGCGATTCAATACGCCAAACAACGCGGCGCAGTGGTGACCGCAACGGCCGGATCGGAGGTGAAAAGGGCATTTCTGCGATTGGCCGGTGCCGATTGCGTCCTTGATTCGCGAGACCTCGCCTTTTGCGATGCCGTGCGCGAGTTCACCGAGGGGCAAGGGGTAGACATCGTGCTCAACTCGTTGAGCGGCGAGGCTATGGAGCGAAGCCTCGAGGTACTCAAGCCCTTTGGTCGATTTCTCGAACTCGGGAAGCGGGATTTTTACCTTAACCGACGGCTTCACTTACGCCCACTCCGACAAAACATCTCGTACTTCGCGATCGACATCGATCAATTGCCGGTTCGCCGGCCGGATCTCGCCCGCCAGTTGCTGACCGAGGTCTCCGGGGCACTCTTCAATCGTGAAATCCGTCCGTTGGCACACCGAATATTCTCTTTCGGAGAGCTCGAAGACGCCTTTCGGCTGATGCAGTCGTCTGGCCATATCGGCAAGCTCGTTCTCGTGCCCGACGCCAATGCCGGCGTGTCGTTGCGCAAACCGCCGAAGACCGTCTTGCGCCGCGACGGGACCTATCTGGTCACCGGCGGCATAGAGGGGTTCGGGTATGAGTGCGCGCGTTGGCTGGTCGCGCACGGTGCCGGCTCGATCGCGCTCCTCAGCCGTCGGGGATCGGCTACTCCCGGCTGTGAAACAAGAGCCAAAGAGCTCGAAGCTTTAGGTGCAGAGGTTCGCGTCTATCGGGGCGACGTCGCCGATCGCGAGTCCCTGGCGACGATCCTCGACGCGATCCGGGCGAATCAGCCGCCGCTGCGCGGTGTTGTCCACGCTGCCTCGGCGATCGAAGACGGTTTTGCCGCCGATATCGACCTCGCTCGCGTCACTCCGATCATGGACCCCAAGCTCGGCGGGGCAATCGCCCTCGACGCATTGACGCGCAACGATCCGATCGAACTCTTCCTGCTGTTCTCGTCGGCGACGACCCTGGTGGGTGCGCCCGGCCAGGGTGTCTATGTCGCCGCCAATATGGCTCTCGAAGCGCTCGCCCGGCGGCGGCAGGCCGAAGGCAGACCGGCACTTGCTATCGCCTGGGGCCCGATCGAGGATGCCGGCTATCTGGCCGAGCGGCCGGCGGTTCTCGATTCGCTCGCGCGTCGGCTCGGCGCTCGACCCATCCCTGCGGCACAAGCTCTTACCGGACTCCCTGCAATGATCGCGAGCGGGTTGCCGACGGTCGCGTTTGCCGATACGAACTGGGCCGAGGCCCGTCGATTTTTGCCGATTCTCGCGACACCGCTGTTTATGGAGAGTCGTGGCAAAGTGTCTCCTTCTCCGGTTGACGAATCGCTCGCCGAAAGGCTCGCTTCGTTGGATCCGGAGGCGGCGCTAGCGCTGCTGAAGACGGTCGTCGCCGACGAGGCGGCGACTATATTGCGGCTACCTGGGGAGGGCATTGACCCACTGCGTCCATTATCTGAAATCGGGATGGATTCATTGATGGCGGTTGAACTCCGCCTTGCGCTGGAAAACCGGCTGCGGGTTGATCTGCCGCTGGTTTCGCTCACCGAAGGCACGAGCGTCGCGTCGATTGCCGCGCGGCTCATCGCTGCGGTCTCGACAGGTCCCAGGGACGGCGAGGTCATTGCCCTCGCTGCGCATCATGAGGTTACCGAGGGTGCGCGATCCCCGGCGGACCCCGACAGAGTGGCCGCGGAGTAGTATTTGGACAGGGGCCGCCACCTTTTCGGTTTGTCGGCGCAGGCAAAG
>Ga0310917_10000889_pt1 | contig 13795 bp, 9 predicted proteins | sample GREbulkMGLF178_FD_203531 | JGI IMG/M metagenome (GOLD analysis project Ga0310917, IMG submission 203531) | Lab enrichment of tropical soil microbial communities from Luquillo Experimental Forest, Puerto Rico - GRE.bulkMG.LF178 | ecosystem: Environmental > Terrestrial > Soil > Tropical forest >... | reverse complement strand
GTCAGGCCGGCCACGAGGCGATTCGCCGCGGACGGCGTGAAGTTCGGCGTGGTGTCGCGGTAGACCGCATAGGTCCCGCTCGTTCCCGAGCCCCAGGAGGCCGCGGCCGGCCACGAGAGCGCGATCCCCGTGTCGGCGCACGGGTCCACGTCCGTGGCCGAGGACAGCCCCGCGAACGACGGCTTGTTCGCGCACGACCCGCACGCCTCCTGGTCCGGCAGCGTGCCGTCCTTCAAGACCACGTCATCGATATTCCAGCCCGACTCCTGGGTGCTCGCGTTCGAGTCCAGATGGAAGCGAATCTGGAACCGGTTGTAGCCGTCGGCGAAGGCGGAGACGTCGTACCTCTGCACGGACCAGGCGGACTCGTAGTTGCCGCCGAACGGACCGCCGAGGCTCTTCCAGATCGAACCGAACCCGCGGTTGTACCCGAGGATCTGGGCGGTGTCGCCGGGCTCGACGTTCAGCCACCTCCGGATGATCAAGGTGGCATTGTGAAGGTTACGGCAGTCGATGGTGGGGCTCGTCGCGTCGATGGAGACGTTCGGCTCGTAGTCCCCCGGCCAGCTCCCCAGGCCCGTCAGATCCGTGCCGAGCACCTTGCTCCCGCTGTAGGCGGAGGGCGGATCGGGATAACCGCTCGATCCGCCCTTGCCCTGCGGCGGCGCGATCTGCCACTCCCCGGTCAGCGACCAGCCCGAGGACGACTCGAATCCGTCGACGAACACGGCTCCCGGGACGCGTCCGCTCTCGAAGGTGTAGAGCGCTCCACCGCGGTCGTCGACGGTCGTGTTCCCGTAGACATCGGCGCCGGACACCTTGAAGTACTCCAGGGAGCAGGAGTTCAGGTCCGTGATGGTGAGCGCGTGTGAGGTGACCAGAGCCGGGTCCGAGACCGTCTTGCCGAGCGCCGTCGTGGTGCCGTAGTCCAGCCGCGAGGAGGAGGGCTCCGAAGTCGTCCACGAGACCGTGGCCCGGAACGGCGGCTGGTCCGCCACGCGAACGCTGGAGAACGCCGGCCCGGCGCAGTCGCCCACGGCGGTCGCGAACGAGATGGCGGGCTGCCCCGATCCGTCGTCGGCGTCGTGGTAGGTGGCCGTGATGAGATCCCCGTTGGCGAGCTGCAGCTTGCCATCCTGGACGGGGGCGCCGGGCGCGGTCTGGATCGAACCGGTGAAGACGGAGGTGTTCGGCCCCGTCTCCGTGAGGATTGCCGTCTCGGGGGACGTCTCGGTCGTGCTCGTGAGCGTGACGGAGGTCGTGTCCGCGACGGAGGGATCCCGGTTGAGATCGATGTCGATCACGCGCAGACCGACCGTCGACGAGCACGAATAGGTCGTCGCATCGAGAAAGATTCGTCCCTGGTGGCAGGGTTGTAGGCCCGAGCCCGGGAAGTTGCCGAGAGTCTCGAAGTGGTAGTAATTCCCGCCGTTGTCGTCGAGAGCGAAATTCCCCACGGAGTCCGCACTCTGGACCGAGTAGTAGTACACGGTGCACGACTGCAAGCCGGTCAGCAGCACGCTGTGCGCATTGACGAGGCCCGGCATCGAGGACTGCTGGCCGGGTGGCTTCAGCGGCCCCCAGTTCACGACCGAGGTCGAGCTCTCGTTGGTGCTCCACGTGATCGTCGCCTGGACGTCGCTGACTCCGGCCGCCTGGACCTGAGAGATCGCCGGCGGGACGCAGTCGGCCACGGCGGTCGCCTGGCGCAGGATGTTGTGCCCGCCCTGGCCGTCGTCCGCGTCGATGTACTGCGCTGTGATCGTGTCCCCGTCGTGCACCGAGATCAGTCCGTCCCCCGAGACGGGGGAGGCGGAGGTCGACGAGATCGTCCCCACATACGTTCCCGATCCCGGGGGATTCTCCGTGAGGACAATCGTTTCCGGCGTGGGTTCTGTCGTCGAGAAGATATTCGCGGTCGTCGTCGGCGCGCCGATGTTCGCGTCCATGACCGACACCGTCAGGACCGAGCTGCAGCCGTAAGTGGACCGGTCGAGCTTGATCGTGCCGGCGAACGGCTGCGGCGTCACCGAGGCGCACGCGGACAGCGCGCCCTCGCAGGCCGTGTTGGAGCCCTGGGCCTGGACCGCGTAGTACGTCGTGAAGCCGTTCGGCAGATCGGTGTCGGTGTACGTCGTCGCCGGGGCCGGGACCGTCGCGATGATCGTGTGGCCCGAGGCGCATCCCTGGTCGTTGCGGAGGACGAGGTAGTTCGCCGCCCCGGGGACCGGCGCCCAGGAGAGGCTCGCCGAGCCGGAGCCCGCCGAGGCCGTCAGCGTCGGAGCGCCGAGCGAGGGGCAGGACGAATGGCTCTGGTTCGACGCGTCCGAGGCCGCTCCGCAGGCGATGGCGTGCCGGTTGAACGCCGCGAAGATCGCCGCCGCGTGCGGCGTCCCGTTGTTGAGGTTTCCGTCGTCGTCGTCGATGTTCCGCAGCTTCGTGAACCACGAGCCGGAATTGCAGCCGTCGGAGCTCGGCAGTGAGCAGTTGTAGGCGTTGCCGCCCGATCCCTGCCGCGATTCGTACCAGAGCTTGTCGGTGAGCTGCCAGGCGGTGTCGGGGTCGAGGCCCGCGGCCGGGAGGTCGCGCACCGCGAGGTCCCACAGCGCCTCGGCGGCGACGTACGTCTCGCAGTGCTGCTCGCGCCCGCAGGGGCTGTCGCCGCCGCCGCAGTTGCTCTGGACGAACCCCGCCGGGGTCGCAGGCGTGTGGGAGGCGTGCATGTTCCAGTCCTGGTCGCGGATGCCCGTGCAGTTGAGGCAGGCGTCCCCGTACCCGCCGCAGTTCCCCGACTGGTAGAAGCCGCGGCCCACGCACGAGACGTGGGTCGACATCAGCGCGGTGATATCGGCGTAGGACTCCGTCGGGTCGTCATAGCCGCCGCCGTCGTTGTTGTCGAGGCCGTGCCCCCACTCGTGGAGGAAGACGCCGGCGATCTCGCCGGTGTTGTTGCAGCCGCCGCCCGACTTGAAGAAGTTGACCGTCGCCCCGTTCCAGTAGGCGTTGCAGGTCTGGTCGAGGTTGATGTTGTCCGTCAGCTGCGACTGGAGCCAGGTGTTCGCCGGCAGCCACGCGCGCCCCTTCTCGGCGATGCGATTGAGGTGGTAGAAGCCGGTCCGCGCCGAGTGCGTGTTGCCGGCGCTCGCTCCCGGCGGGACGACGCAGTCGGTCCCGGTCCCCTGCTGGAGGTCGAGGTCGGTGTCGCAGGTCACGCTCTGGTTGACCGCGCCGCAGGTGTCGTTGACCGCGACGTAGGGGCCGGCCAGGCGGGTGACGGCCGTGCCGCCTGCGGGGCTGCAGGCGAAGATCCCCATGTCTCCGGCCGTCGACGGGCTGCCGTTGATCGTCACGTCCGCGTACGGCATCGGCCAGGCGGGCTGCTCGCAGCCGTCGGGGCAGACCTGGTCGTCCGAGACCGGATAGACGCCTCCCTTGACCTGGGCGTACTTGGTGTCGTCGAAGAGCGAGACGACTTTCCCGCTCGCCGCGTCGACGCTCCCCGACCAGGTGCCCGGCTCGCCGGCGACCCGGACGACGAAGCGCCAGACGAGCTCGTAGGAGATGCCTGTTCCGGGGGCTCCGGAGAACGCTCCCTCGTCGCGCCCGTGTGCGGTCGCCGGAAGGAGGACCTTCTCGGGGACCGCGAGGTCTGTGACGGCGTCGGTGCCGAGGATTCCCATGTGACCGTACAGGATCTGCCGCGCCGTCGCCTTGTCGACCGTCGCCTTGGGGGCGTGCTCGAGCGGGCCCCAACTGTTAGCACCGAAGGCGGAAAGGCTGCCGCGCGTGACGAACAGCAGGAACTGCTCCCGGTCGACCTTGACGCCGTCGACGGCGCGCTCGAAGAGGAGGATCGTGTGGTCCTTGTCCACCGGCCCCGAGCCGGCCACGGAGAGGACGAGCTGCGCGTCCCGGACCTTGAAGAGCGTCTCATTCGCGCGGACGAAGGCGTGGGCCTTCCCGACGACGTCCTGCAGGACTGGCTTGGCGTCGAGGGGGAACCAGCGGACCCCCGGCCCCTGCACGAGCAGAGGCGACCCCGAGCGGCGATCGACGAACACGTTCCAGCCGCCCCCGTTCTGCGACTGGAACGCCGCCCATCCTGCGCGTTCCTGGTCGAACCCGGGAATGGCGTCGGGGGTCTCCGCGACGATGCCGATCGACCACGACGGATCGGCGACCACGACCCGGTCGAACCGGGACGAACGGCGGTTGACGACAGCGGCGCGCGCGACCGCACCGGCGGCCGCGAGAGCGAGCATGCAGACGGCGAGGCGGATCGAAGCTCGACGGCTCACGTGAACCCCCCTCCGCGCGGGCGGACGGCGTGACACACCTCGGCACGGCGGCGGCCCGCGCTCTCATCGAAGACTATTCTGTGAAGCTCCGGGGGGGTCAACGGGAATCTTTGCTCGGGAGCCGCGAACGCGCGCCCCGTGCCGCCGCGAGCAAGGGCTGGGTCGGCGGAATAGGGCGCGTTTCGGCTGCAAGGGCCGGCGAGCCGCCACTTGTCTTTTCAGCAACAGCGAGGAGGAATCACGGAGGCGTGACGAGCGGGACGACGCTCACGTGTACGGATGCGAGTGCCGACACCTTCTGGCACGCGTACCGTCCGGTCTGCGGGTCGATCTGTCCGGTGCCGCGATCGGTGACCTGCAGGGTCGCGACGTAAGTCCTCGACACAGAGTCGACGATGTACGTGCACACGGCCTTGGAGGGGACCGGCCCTGGTATGGGACCCGACCCGTTGCCGCAGGTAAACACGTACGCGTCGATCGGCGTCTCGGGGTCGAAGGAGAGGGAGCCGTCGAGGACGACGTGCACCACTGTCTGGACTATCCCCACCACGGTGATGTCTCCTCCCGCGATCACGGCGGTGGGAGGACGGTTGTTCGGGCAATCATTCGGTGGCGCTCCGCTTCCGGGTATCTCGATCGACACGAGCTCGGGATTGGTCAGGGGATTGTCGGGCACCCCGACGAGGACGAAATAGGTGCCCGCGCTCCAGTTTCCCTCGCCTGGGTGTACCCAGATCGCGTACGTGTCTCCGGGTCGCGCGTCGAAGCAGCCGTCGCATTGCATCACTTCGAGCGGGACCGCGTTCGGCGGAGCGAACTGGGTCGCGACGCCGAGATCTTGCGGGCCAAGCGGCGGAACGGTCGGAGAACCGGTCCTCTGGACGACGAGGCGAGCGGGAATCGCGTTGCCCTCCTGCGGCACTCCGGGTCCACCTCCGTTGCAGGTCGGGTGAGGCTGCATGCACGCCTCCGGGTCGACGAGGACCGTCAGGGTCGCCGGGACCGGCTTCGGAATTGGCACCGGTACGGGAGGCGTCTGTTGGGATGCGCCCGGGGCCGGGGCGGTCAATCGATCGGTGCTCGTGACCGACGCCGATGTCCACGAAGCGCCGACCACGGCGAGCGAAGCAACTAGGACGGCTCTTCCGTGGCTGAGAACGAGATTCGCCATGAGGTCTCCCCTTGGGTCCGCGAAGGACCCGCCTTGGCAGTGACCCCGACCTGAAGAGAAAGTACGCCACTCCGGGTGGGCGACAACCGAAACTACAGATGGCATGGGGCGGAGAGCCCGCGACGTGTCGCTCCTCCACGCTACTGGGGAGCTTCCCAGACGACCCGACCGTCCTTGTCGATCATCACGATGGACGCGGCTGAGCGGGGGGACTTGGTACCTGTCTTGGTGTCAACGAGGGATGTAACGCCGAAGGTGGAGGCGTACCCCGCTGCGTCGGAGAGTGCCAGGGTGGCGCTGCCGTCGAGGGTTTCAATCCTCGCCTCGGACTTCTGCGCGCCGTTCAGGACCTGGAACCATGCGCCGCGCTTGTCCGCCTTGAGGAACGCTCCTATCTTCGTCGTCTCATCCGTCACGTTTTGACCTGAAGCGTTCGCGTTGGCCCAGAGCCGCAGGCGCTCCTTCGCGTTCTCGTCGTTCAACGCCACCTCCGCGTCTCCGCCGTTCGCAGGGGACCACAACGAGACCCGATGCTTTGCGTTGGAGTCACTCAGAAACAGGCTGGATCCATCCTTGTTGGCTTCCATTGAAACGCGAGCCTTTCCCGCCGCATCCCAGAGGACCAGCCCCACGAAGTCGCCTCCCTGCGCCGACAGGGTCGCGCGCTCCCGCCCCTGGTCGTCCACCAGCTCGAGTCCCCGCGTCCTGACCACGTCGGACGCGGTGGACTTGCTCACCTGTCCCATGAGTGGGGCGGATCCGAGGATCGCCACGAACGCGAGCAGCGCGAACCCTTTGAGCAACCGGTTCTCTCTCTCGAGCCTTTCAACACGCCGAGTAAGCTCATCCATCGCTGGCCTCCAATGAAGCACCCGCCACACGCGAGCGCCATCTAACCTGCGTCAGTGTGTCGCGGATTGTCGCGCACGGGCTCGACGTCGATCACGCGGCCGCCGCGCGAGTCGGGCGCGACCTCGGGCGCGATCTCGTGACGCGTTGCGAGAAACACCGCCAGCGTCCACGAGGGTACGAGGTCGAAGCCTGGAACGAGCTCGGCGAGAAATGCCGGCAGAAACGCCCAGTGCCACCCGACGAGCCGAGTCAGGATCGCGGCCATCAGCAGATCGAGCGCCGCGTCGAAGACGGAAAGCCCTCCTTCGAGGAACAAAGGCGCGAACCCGATCTGGATGAGATCGGCCAACACGGCCAGCCCGCGCGCGGCCCAGACACGGCGACCCGTCACCGGCATCCGTCGAGAGTAGGCCGGCCCATTTCGTTCGTCAAAGAAAATGGCTGGGTGTAGCGCGCCACCGCGGGCGCGACCGGAGAGCTGCCGTCGAGTCATTACTCCCGACCCGCTAGAACGAAGCTGAACCCCCGGGTTCGATCATTCGAGGTAGTTCTGCTTGAAGCGGCGTACGAAATAGAGTCCGAGGCCGGATCCGATGGCGCTGGCGACCATCCCGGCGAACAAGCCTGCCCAGGCACCGGCGAACCATCCGAGCCACCCACCCACCGTCATCCCGGCAAGGTCGAGCAATCGGTGCAAGGAAGCTCCCGTGTCGGATTCGAGTGCGGGGAGCCGATCTCGCCGACATGCACTCTCGTGAATGAGTGCGAGACCGGCTGCGCCAAGTTTACTGGGGCGGAGGGATGATCAGGCAGGCACAAAAGGCGTTGTTGGGACAACAGAAGCTGCCGTAGGGGCACACGAAAACGTGAGAGCCCTTCGGGCAGGTGAGGGCGTGAGCGGGTGTCGGGGCGAGGAGCGCGGCGACCCCGGCGACGGCGGAGAAGACGATCAGCAAAGCGGCGAATTTCTTGCGCATGCACGGTCCTCCCGGAAAAGCGGCGGGCGACAAACCCGACCGTTACGGTAATCCTACTCCTGCTCCGGCTGCGCCGGAGCACGTGCCCGGGAACGCACCGCGATGCGCTCACCGAACCGTCCCCTCAGGAATGAGTCCACCACTTCCAGTACTGCTGTCCGAACGCTCTCGATGAAGTCGGCTCGCCCAGCGGTCGCCATGTCGCTCGTCTCCCAGACGCCTGCGCATGCCGTTCCGTCGCGGGTGTGGGTAACGCCGCACTCGAAGAACGCGACACGAAGTGAGAACGCCCACAAAGCGGTTCCGGTTGGCTCGATGGCCGCCAAATTGATGTACAGGTAGTCGCTCGGTCGCGAGTCGTCGTCGGCCAAGCTGATTCCAGTCTGGCGGAGACGCAATTCCACGGCGGACTTGATGGTCTCTCGAGCGATCATCGCTTCAACCTCAGGCCTGAGGTCTTCCACCACAACGCGCAGTTGACCTACGCCCTGCAATTCGACGCGGCCCGCACGAGCGTACGTCATCAGCCAGACCGCCCCGAGAATGAATGCGGATCGCGTGAGACGATTCATGGCTTCTCCCCGTGCGCAGATCACGCATGACCCCCACAGGTAGGGAGGTGCACCCCATGCTTAGGAGCCGATCGTGGCGGGACGGCGGCAAAATCGAAACATTTCGCCGACGGTAAGCTCAGGGTGCGGGGGTGTGCGGTTTTCTGATCGACGCCGCCCCGGAACCGACGCGGCAGTTAAGGGTCAGGCGTCGAGAAGGTTCTGTTCCGACGTCGGGACAACAATCGGATCGGCGCTGATCCTTATCTCTCGGGCTCCAAGGGCCTTGCCTCGCCGGCTCTCCTCGACGATCCCCAGGAACACCGCCCTCTTGATCTCCTCGATGATCTTCGCCCGAGCGGCGACGTCCACCAATCTGGCGAGGATCACGTGAGCATCAATGATCCACACGCCGCTTTCGTCGAATGCCCCGTCGACGAGCACGAGATAGTGGGGCGTTCGATACCGGATGGCCATCACATGAAGGTTCAGTCAAGCGGTCAGGCGGTCAACGACCAGAGGTGTAATCGTGAGCGCGACGACTCGGGTACACGCCTGACCGCATCCCGAAAACCCGGAGCAGTTTCAGGCGGCCGGCGGCCATCGCCGGGTCGAGTGGCATACTTCCCCGGCCTGGGAAGTAGCAGCGAACGGGAGGCGTGACGCAATGAACAAGTCGGTCGCTGGTGGCCTTGCGTTCGTCGCCGTCGGGCTGGTGTTCGTCTCCCTTGCGCGCAATCAGCGCGCGTACTTGCCGATCGGTGTGGCGTTCGTTTTGATCGGTGTCGTGTTCATCGTACGTCGACGCCGCCCCAGATAGCTCGCCCCCCGCCGAGTCGTAGTCGCCCTCACACGCCGGCGTCACACCTCGACGCGCGGCGCTCCGATGCGCCTGGCGACATCCTCGAGCCGACGAGGCGCAGCGCCGAGCGCCCACGAGCAGATCAAGCGGCTGGGCCACCGCACCTGTCGGCGCCCGTGCGGATCGAACACAGCTTCCTCTCGCTCGTCCGGATGTGCTCGCGGGCCGGGAACGACTACATGTCTTCACAGAGCGGCGACGAGCGGGGTACTCGGTCAACAGGAGGGGTCGCCGGTGATAGGAACAACACGTTGTCGACACGGAGTCAGAGGGGGGATCGCGCCGGTGGTCGCCGCGGCGCTCGCGGTCATCGCGGGGCGCGCGGCGCTCGCGCAGGCGACGGGTGGATTCAACATCAAGATCATCGACAACTCGGACAAGTCCGTGATCGTCGGGGCCGCGGTCACGTTGAGCAACGCGCAGGGATTCCTCGCCCAGACGACGATCGTCACCGACGTCAAGGGCGAGGCGCTGTTCCCGGTGCTCCGGCCCGGACAGGTCTACACCGTCGACGTCATCATCGACGGCTACGCGCGCCTCAGGCAGGACCTCAGGTGCGACGCGGGCCAGGTCAAGGACATCGTGATCGCGATGGCGCCCGAGCAGCTGGTGCACGTCACGATCATCGACACGAAGACGATCGTGAACATCGACGACAACGAGGCCTCGACGAAGTTCTCCTCGGGGTTCATCCAGGGCCTCCCGGTCGGCGGGCACGCCTACACGAACATCCTGGCGCTCGCCCCGGGAGTGCAGGACCCGAACGGCGACGGCAACCCGAACGTCAACGGGGCCCGCACTCGCGACCTCAAGGCCACGGTCTCGGGCGTCAGCAACGTCGATCCGTTGACCGGGAAATTCCTGAACCAGGTCGCCTCCGACTCGATCGAGGAGATCTCCGTCGTCACGGCGGGCGCCGGCGCCGAGTACGGGCGCGCGCAGGGTGCGTACGTCCAGATCATCCAGAAGCAAGGATCGAACGACTTCGAGGGCGTGTTCGGGATGATCTACAGCTCGCGCGCCCTCGACGGTACCGGGGCCACGGGGCTCGCACGGAACGAGCTGCCGGACTTCTTCCGGTATCAGCCGTCGCTGCAGGTCTCGGGCCCGATCGTCAAGGACAAGATCTGGTACCGGCTCACGCAGGAGTACATCAAGCGCGAGGATCCGGTGGTGCTCGGATCGGGCGGCAACGTGGCCACCCAGGGCACCGAGCAGTTCTCGACCTCCGATCAGCTGACGTGGCAGGTGTCGAACCGGAACAAGCTCGCGCTCCAGTACCAGGCCGACCCCCTCACCACGACGAACAACGGCGTCAGCCCGCTGCGCCCGGTCAGCGCCACCCAGACCGTCAAGTTCGGCGGGCCGACCTACTCGCTGACCTGGACCGCGCCGTACTCACCGAGCCTTCTCGTCGAGAGCCTCGCCGCCTACCAGGACACGCGGCAGCAGTTCATCCCGACGACGTCCGGCGTGGCGAACTCGTGCATCGCCGGGGGATCGTTCCTCGACCACGCGCAGTGCACCGACTTCGACACCGGCCGCGTCAGCGGATCGTCGGGGTTTCACTGGAAGGACGAGCGGCAGCGCCTGACGGTCAAGAGCGACGCGACCTACTACAAGAGCCGGATGTGGGGGATGAGCCATCAGTTCAAGTTCGGGTTCATCACAGAGAACGAGCGGTACTTCCGCACCCTGGAGGAGGACCCGACGTTCGGGGCGGTCGGGGCGGGCATCAGCGCGAACAACACGACGCCCGAGCGCCTCCTCCTCGTCAACTTCTCCCTGCAGCCGTTGAGCTCCTCCCGCGCGGTCGGTACGACGTGGGGAGTCTACGGCGAGGACGTCGTCCGTCCGATCTCGAACCTCTCGGTCACGGTCGGCCTGCGCATTTCGCAGGAGGACATCAGCTCCGCGGGGGTCAAGCCATTCGACCCGGCGTCCGAGGCGCAGAAGTTCCTCGCCGCGGCGGGGTCGGGAAGCGGGCAAGATCTGGTCACCCTCCTCCAGAACAGCTTCGTGGCGTACGAGGACATCCCCGGTGCGCTCGACTCGGTGCGCGCGCAGGTCCCCGGCATCACGATCAACGAAGGCAGCCTGATCGGCCAGCTGGCGTTCTGGACGCACTTCCGCCAGCCGGACAACATCGACCTTCACAACACCAACCTCGAGCCGCGCCTCGCGGCGGCGTGGGATCCCTGGAACGACGGGAAGACGAAGTTCTCGGTGTCGGCGGGTCGGTACTACGACAAGATCTTCCTGGCGGTGCCGCTCTCCGAGATCGAGCCGGTCCACGTGAACGACGAGTGGACCTCGTCGCAGGCGAAAGGCAGCCCCCCGGTGGCGTTCGCGCCGACCTTCACCGTCTCGGTGGTCGATCGCAACCTGAAGACGCCGTACCAGGACGAGTACTCGTTTGCGGTCGAGCGCGAGGTGATGCAGGAAAGCTCGGTCTCGCTCCGGTACATCCACCGCAACTTCAAGGACCAGCTGCAGGACATCGACATCAACAACGCCCCCGGCGACTACGGCCGGTGCGCGTACCAGAACGTGTCGACCGACCCCTACATCGTTCCGAGCCCGGGGACCGGGCCGGTGGTCGACCCGTACACGGGACAGACCTACCAGGACACCGATCCGGGAATCGGCGACGGCCGCATCGACGACTGCAGCGGCAAGCTCGTGCGCGGGAACCCGCCGGGGAGCGGCGGCGGTCCCCGGCCCCCTGGAGACTTCGTGACCCGGGCCGACGGGATCCCCGACCTGTACGTGCTGAACCCGGCCTGGGGGAGCATCTACAAGATCGGCAACTACAACGCCGCGAAGTACGACGGAGTGATCATCGAATTCGTCCGGCGGCAGTACAAGAACTGGCAGATGGAAGCCTCGTACACCTGGTCCCGGGCGGTCGGTGACGGGGAAGACTACAACCTCGCCCTCGGCGACGACCGCTCCACCCTGGCCGACGAGTACGGCTATCAGTCGTACGACCGCACCCATGCGGTGAAGATGAACGCGACCGCCATAACCCCGTGGGGATTCCGGCTCGGCGGAGCCGTGCAGTGGCAATCCGGTCTTCCGTACTCGCTGCTGACGAGCACGACCTCGTCCTCGACGGCGCCTCCGCAGTACGCCAGCATCTCGCAGACGTTCTTCAGCACCCGGACCACCTACCCGACCCACCAGCGGAACGACCAGCGGAACCGGTCGTACTGGAACGTCGATGCGAAGCTGGTCAAGGAGATGACCCTCCCGAAGGGGATGAACCTCCAGCTCACCGCGGAGATCTTCAACCTCCTCAACGACAACGCGTACATCATCTACGACCCGTTCCTCAGCTACGGTCAGCAGCTCAACGGCGCGAACGACGCGTACCGGCGGTTCGGCCGGCAATACCAGATCGGGATGCGCCTGGCGTTCTAGGGTCCCGCTACTGAGCGCCGATTGCCGCCAGGTTCTGGCGGGCGAGCGCGTGCGTGGGATCGAGTCGGAGCGCGTGCTCGAACGATTCGCGGGCGTGCCGGACGTCGCCGCTGTTGACCTGCGCGACTCCGAGATTCGCCCAGGCGTCGGGGTTGCGGAAATCGAGCTGCACGCTCTTGCTCAGCTGTTCGATCGCCTCGGGGAGTCGACTGTCGTTCAGCAGGAACGTCCCGAAATCGAAGCGAACCCGGGCGTTTCCCGAGTCCACTCGGACCGCCAGCTCGAACAATTTCTCGGCCCGCACATTGTCTGCGTCCTCCGCGACCCGGACTGCGAGGTTCTCGATGTAGTACGGCAGATACGCCTTCGGGGGCACACGGACGCTCTTCCCGAACTCGGCTCCGAGCCGGGCACGCATCTGCGCCGGCGTCGTCGCCTTCCCCTCATCGAGGAGCTCGAAGAGCTCGCTGTGGCCGGGCAGAGCCAGCGCCACGTGGTGAGGGAAGACGACGGCCTCGACCGGGAGGCCGACGCGATCGGCCAGGCACAGCGCGACGGCCGCAAGGGCGGCGCAGGAGCCGCGCTTCCCGATCAGCGCGCCGGAGAGCGACGCCTCCCGCGCCGTCGAGGGCTCGCCGGCGGCGGTGATCTGGGCGGTGTGGTACATCGCGCCGAAAAGGCACTGAAGCCGCGCGCCCGCGTCCGCGGCGTTCTGTCCACAGGGGCCGGAGCTCGTGACGAGACCGTCGAACTGGACCCTGGCCGTGTTTACGGAGCCTGCGCCGGCGACAGTCGTGTCGACGTCGAATATGGACGCCGCGAGGCCGCCATCGTGGACCTGCGTCTTGCCGTGGGCAGCCCGTGCGGCGGCGAGGACGATGGTGAGCGACGCGACGGCGCGCGCCGCCTGCCTGAACCTCGCCGCTTCGAACGTGCGTCCCATGGGAGCCGTGATTCTATGCGCAGCGACCCTCGCCGCGCGACCCGGCAGCCGGTTTTGATGGTGCTGGCAGGCGCGGTTTGGTTAGCATAGGCGCCGACATGGTCGACTTCTCCCTCGAATGAGCCTTGGGCGGGCTATCAAGGCGTGACCGGCTCGTCGAACGGACAACCGCGGCGCACGATCCCACCCGTGGCTCTCGCGGCGATCTCCGCGACCGTCGCGTTCTTTGTCCTGGTCCCGATCACCGCGCAGTTCCGCATCCTGTGGGATACGGACTCCTATCTTCACGCCGCGATCGGCCTCCACTACCGCGTGCACGGGATCTTCGAGCCGCCCCCGTGGGGCCGGTTCAGCATGACGTCCTGGGGCGGCGACAAGGACTTCCTGTACCACGTCGCGCTGATCCCGTTCACCGCGGGCGACCTGGCGACCGGGGCACGGGTCGCGCTCGCGGCGGTGAGCGCGCTGCTGATCGGCGTGCTGACGCTCGTGTTCGCCCGGCGCGAGACCGTGTGGGCCCTGGTCCTTCCCTGGTGGCTCTACGCGACGTCGGTGCCGTTCTTCTTGCGGATCATCCGGCTCCGGCCGGACGTCGCGTCGCTGATCCTGCTGCTGCTCCTGTGCGAGGCGGTCGCGCGCCGGCGCTTCGCGCTCGGAGCCGCCGCGGCGATGGCGTATGCGCTCGCGTACACGCCCTTTCAGGTCCCGGTCGGTCTCG
>Ga0310917_10000885_pt1 | contig 13814 bp, 9 predicted proteins | sample GREbulkMGLF178_FD_203531 | JGI IMG/M metagenome (GOLD analysis project Ga0310917, IMG submission 203531) | Lab enrichment of tropical soil microbial communities from Luquillo Experimental Forest, Puerto Rico - GRE.bulkMG.LF178 | ecosystem: Environmental > Terrestrial > Soil > Tropical forest >... | reverse complement strand
GTGATCTGCCTATCTTGGAGTTTCAGGGTCTTGAGCCTCTGGTTCTGAAATGGTGATGGTTGTGAGCTGGTCTTTTGTTGAGCACTCACGCACAATCCGGGCGTGAGGACAACCGTCAACCCTAATAACAGCTTCTTCGTCATTTCAGCGATCCTTCAGCCTTATCGTGGCGTTGTGGTGATTGGCGGGAGAACAACTACAAACTATCACGCCGTGCCAAAAAAGGGTTGTGCAGCGCAATGACTCCATCCATCACCATCAACAGCCGCTGGTGGGGTGAACACATCCGGTGCGAGGTCATGGTCACCCGCGTGACTGACCGCGACGTGTCCTACGCCGCAGTCGATGGCCCATTCGCTGGCACGGTGCCGCAATGGAAGTTCTTGGACGATTTCCAGCCCAGGGGGAACCGCGGCCGAAATCTCGGACAATTCCGAGCATCGTGGAGCGCGGCGCAGCGTTTCGGGAGGGCTTTCAAGGAATTGCCAGTTCGTTTCCAACGTTGGAATCTCAAAACAACTGATCTGCAGTTTAAGAGCGACTCCGCAACGCTCCAGTCCTCGAAATGCTGTGAGAATTGTCCGGAAATGGTTGGATGCGCTGCTTCGACGGCCGGGGATTCTTGCCGCTGTGTTTCCAATAATTGTCCGTAATACGCGCTCGCGACTTCACCGACGCCCCAAAATCCTCTCAGCAAACAAAAAGCTCGAGCAAATTCTCGGCGAGGCACGCGCGAATCCGCACGCTAGTGCGGTTCTAGAGTGCATTTCACGCGTCGATAGTCCGAGGGTGACCGAAACCACTAGGTTAGTTCTGTCGCTTGTTCAGGGGACTTCCTGGCGCACTCGCAGCCGATTCGCAGGGGAATAGCGGACGAACGGAGCACGCGCAGACTAGCGGAGAGAGATCGTGAGCTCTGCCGCCCGGGTTGGTATGTCCGAGGAATTTTCCAAGAATTGTCCGTAATACAGCATCGCGAAATCACCGACGCCCAGTAATGAAGGTCGCGCGCGGCGTAATGCCCCAAAACGTGAACAGGGTAAGGGTAGGTGTGCCCTGTCTCACTATGCGGCTTTCTCTGCGGGAAGCATGCGTGAGGCACCTTAAGGGAGATTCTGCGGCTGCTTTAATGCGCTACTTCCCTGATAGCCGCCTTCCCTTCATCGCACAATACACCTGGCTCTTCGCATTTTTGCAAACCTCTCACGACAATCATTTGACATTGATGTTACATGTATTCGGAGTCCAATCCATTCGAGCATTTGTCTAACAGTCTGTCCATCGCATTACAGCGGCCCAAACTTAAAACGCCGTGATCCTAACCAGCGATGGGCAGAGGAGTAGATGTGAACAGGAACTTCCGCAGTTTGGTGGTGCTGGCATTGCTTGCGCTGGCGCTGCACGCCGCAACTTTTGCTCAGGACTTCTCCCCCATGGTTCGCGCGCACATTCCGTTCCCTTTTTACGCAGGCGCGAAGAGCTTGCCGCCGGGCGATTACACCCTGGCTATCAATCGGCAAACCAGGAATGTCGCAATCTTCGAGTATGACAAGGGTATTGGCGTTTTCCTCCTGGGCTCGCCCAGTGACGCCTCTATCAATGGCGTCGCGCTGCTGACTTTTCAGCGCAACAGCGAAGGTGTTTACGCCTTGCAGAAAGTGCAGGGACCTGACATCGGAGTCAACTTCCCGGCCTCCGAGACCTCGTCTCTGCGTGCCGATGGGCGGCCCGTCAACGATGTGCAGGTAATAGTGGCTCAAGTGATGCGATAGTACGTCCCGTATCCCGGATTTCGCCGCCTCATGCTTGTGCCCCAGGTTCGCGCCCGTAGTTGTGCGCCAACCTGGGATCTTTCGGAAAGTAGCTCACATAAGAAGGATCGGCGCGACGAATTTTTCCGGCACTGTGTACCTTTATCAGTTTTTTGTGGAACGGGATGGCGTGTACCTGAAACCCCTGTTCTTCTCAGTGCCTTTGATCAAAATTCCCTTCGCCGACTGAATTTAGTGGTGGTCTCAACAATCTGAAAGACGCAACTGCCTTTTGCGTAGTTTCATGCAGGGGTTCATGGACGTGTCTCCGTGCCTGGGGTGAGAGCAGATTAAGCAGGCTGCCCGAGCATAGAAGTACATGGAAGTGTCGACATCGTCCATTAGTCAAGGTCAGCGGCGAGCAATCAGTCGATGTGAGACGTGGGTAAGGGAGAGGTGCTTGAACTCTTATCGTCACGGCAATGCCGGGTTGTGAAACTCGGAGGAGGGTGCGGATGGCCGACGCAGACGAACCCTGGATAAGGGAGTGGATCAATAGCGTGGCGGACGACATGATGCGCGAGCACTCCTATATGGAAGTGAGTCTACGAGGTAGCGAGCTGGTAAGTGTGAGTCTTACGGAAGTTGGCGCAACCTGTGCGTGCTTGTTGGACGAGAACACAGAACATCACCTGGGAAATGACTAAAGATTTGGTGGCCGACAGTTTCGATTGTCGGCCACCAAGCTTGGCTCCTTCAAGGTGCGATCTTATGCGTCAAGTTTCTGTCCCAGGAACTCCTTGGCTTTGGCAACCTCACTATCCCACTTGCTGAGTTGGTCAGGAGTTAGAAATTCAACAACACGCTGACGTATCTCGTCGCGGTGCGCCCTCACCTTGGCGATGATATCGGCTTTGTTTGTGTTGGGATTGTTCCTAAGGTAATCTCCGACTCTTTCTCGCGCTTCTGTAAGAGCGGCCTGGAGTTTCTCTTTCTGCTCTTCGGTTAGGTTGAGGTCTGCAGCGAAACGCTTTAGTTCAGTCGCAACCTGTTCGCGTTGTTCAGCGGTCAAACTCATGATAAGCCTCCATGGATCGTCGATGATTTGAGTTTGGACAACTCGGAGCCCTTGCGAGATCTGAGTTTCCTTGGGTTGCAGAATTTGGTTACGCTACATGGGACCGGCGGACCTTGAGCCCATGCACTTCAGAGCTGATCGGGACTTTCTCTGACAATAATAGGCCCGGAGTTCTCGGCATGGCACTCGGAAAAACTCCTTATAGTAAGGCCCTTAGGCCTACCGACCTCACCGACGCCGTTAGAGCCCTCCGCGAGCCCGTTAGAGCCCTCCGCGAGAAAATAAATTCGCGCACAATTTCCAGGCAACTCGCAAATAATCGGCGCAGCAATCGCGCCACGCTGACCTAGGAGCCACGCGCGATACGTGCCCCGGTAGTCTGGACTCTGGTTTGTCCGTGCGAATTTTCCTGGCCAATTTTCCAGCGATTAGCAACCGATTCGCGGAGGATTCGCGGACGATTCGGAACCAAGCAAACTCGGTGCAGGCGGGAAGGAAAATCGCGCGAGGGGTACTCGGACCATTTTCCGAGAATTGTCCGTAACCGCACTTCGCGACTTCACCGACGCCCGCTAAAGCGCTCGGAACTTCGCGCTTCCTAAAATTGCCCGATCTTGGCGAGTCTATAGCCCAAGCTATTATTCATCTCTGCTTTGTCGAGACCCAGCACTAGTGCCCTTTAATACTCGATAGCGGCCGTGTCCGTTAGTGTTTTGAAGCAGTAGATATTTCCCAGATTTGCCGGGGTTGCTTGGATCCAGACGAGCGGCCCTCTTGATATTCTTCCAGCTATAGCGGATCCTTCCCAGGTCCCTGGCGGCCAGCACAGGCATGAGGTGGATCGTGGGATCCTAAAAGCCATGAGGAGGTGCGTATGTCACAGGAGCGATGGGGCGCTTTTTCTGTAAAGGACCATATCGATGCTGCAGCCCTCGCCGCCGATGTCCTGCTCTACGACAAGCTGAGGTTGCCCGTGCCCGACAACGCTAAGGAGGTAGAGCGGTGGGAAAGAATGGGCTGGAAACCCGGCCTGCAAAGGGAGCGGCTGGATGTCCTCGGGGACCTGGCGGAGCCGATTCAGTGGGACGAGAATCGCCAGCAGATATGGGCGCAGGAAATGCAGCGGTTGCAACAAAAGGGACTGAAGGTCAACGGATTTCAAGTGACGGGCATGGTACTGGCCGGAGAGCTCAATTTGGTGCCAGCCTATCAGTCCCTGGCGGCGTTTCGAGCCGACTATCCCGAAGAGACCGATCTCGACCAAGAGGCACAGACGGCGTTCTTGATGGGACAGCGCTTCGCGGTGCCCAAAGGGGACCCGGAGAAGGCGCTGCAGAAGGCCGTGCAGTTGGCCAAGACTCCCGAATTCAAGGAACACCGGCTGGCGATCTACGACTGGCAGGAGCAGATTGTGAAACAGAAGATTCCTCCCAAGGACGCCGTGGCGCAAATGGACAAGATGCTGACGAAATATAACGCGATTGTGGAGAAGGCCGTAAAGGACGTTTACTGGAAGTATGGCTTCACAGTGGCTGGCATCGGGCTGTCGCTGGCTGGGGCTGCGGTCAATCCGTTTGCGGCGGGTGGCGCCCTGCTGGGTATGGTTGGTTTCGCGAAGATGAGCACCAAACCGGCGTTCTATGCGGGCCCTCACGCGCCGGCCGCCATGTGGCACGATTTCGAGAACGTCCAGAAACCGTTCTGGGATTGGACCAAGCACTCGTAAGAATGAATGTGCTCTGTCCGTCCTTCGGCGCGAGACGGAAGCCGGGCACCTCGGTCGGGGTTCACCAAGCGCGGGCGCAATTCCTCAATTCGTTTCTGCTCTCGAAATCCCTGCGTGAACTCACCGCGAATCTACTGCGAGACTAACGCGATTGCCCTGAGGCGCGTTGCGTCTGTCCTGACCCCGTTAAAGCCCTCCGAAACTTCGCGCAAGCGAATAGTTGTCCGAGATCTGAGAAGCGCGCGCCGTCGACGCGAACTCGGCTGTGCGCAAAAAATGGAAAATAGCAAAAAATAGGAAAATGGGAAAATCGGGGAAAATAAATTCGGGGAAAATAAGAGCCTGAAACAAAACCGTCCCCAGATTTGTAGCGGCCACTTGTCCGATTAGGGTTTTACGTCAACTTGACTTGACTCGGCACATCGGCGTCACCAAGCCGACTTCACAATATCAGGTGACCTAAAGAAGAGCATTCAACCCCCGTCTCCGGGTACGCCGCTGCCACGATTTTCACCACTAAGTGGCCATTGTGTAATTAACCGTTCCATGCATAATAACGGTGTTTCCTCGTGAGTCTTTTAGAACGTCCCGCCTCAACGCAGCCCGCTCCTTAAAGCCACGAGAGGGAAGATCGGTTCCCAATGGCCTTCTGCCCAGATTGTGGAGCCAAAGCTTAGGCTCCAACTCTAGACGTGGTCACTCCGGAACTAAGACCGAGCACGCCACTATCGCCCGACAATCCAGAGACGTTGAGAAGCCTGTGATCGGACAGAACCAGGTCTCGACTCTTTCCAGCGTCGACTTTGGCTCGACTGCGCACCAAGCGCAGTTGAAGAAGGGGTGTCCCATGTTAGGCGACGGAATCCGCAGAAGTCTCGCAAAAGTTACCAAGGAAGAACGCGACCTGCTCCGCGACGCGATCTTACAGTTGAATCAAGTCTTCTATAGTCCTGCTGGATCGAGAGCAGACTTTCCGGCCGGCCACGTGTCACAGTGGTTCAAACAAGATGAGATTCACCAAAGTTCTCATGTCCACGGCTGCCCTGCTTTCCTTCCATGGCATCGTGACCTTTTGAATCGCTTCGAGGCGCTTCTTCGAACTATCGATCCTCGATTGTCTCTCCACTACTGGGATTGGACTCTGGACCCTTCTAACATGCCTGATGGCGAAGGCGGAACCATAAACCTGTTTGATTCTGATTTCATGGGGAATGCCGATGGTACGGTTAATGGTGGCGCAGTTGGTCAGCCGCTGCTAGGGGCTGGCTTCTACGATCCTGCCGCGGCTAATTTTCGAGACGATAACTCTCCCGTTAGACTGGTGAGACCGAATCCGGCTGATCCGTCAACCTTTAGCTATCCCGACCCAACTACACCCCCTCTCTTTGTCCACTACAATCCAGCGGATCCTCCGCAAAGCCTGACGCGCTCGAAGCAAGCCGGGGCGCCTCCCGTGGGAGGTCCGGGCTGGGCGACGGATGACCAATTCGCTACTGCTACGTCCTGGGAGAAGTTTCGGGACATGATGTACGGAGATGAACAAGGTACTGTCCCATTCCCCGAGGGGGCGCATGGCAATGCGCATAGCTATATTGGTGGCAATCTCAGCGACCCGCATCTCTCTTTCCGTGACCCTTTCGTATTCTTCCTGCATTCGAACATCGATCGGCTTTGGGCGATGTGGCAGCGCCAGCCAGGTCACTTGGAGCGACTTGATCCGGCTCAGGTCTACAACACGGAGGAGACCACCACCACCATTGCTGGAAGGAATGATGTTGAAGTCGGGGAGCCCTTTTGGGGCATTCAGTTACCTTTGGCACCTTGGGCCGGATTTGCTGCTCAAGCTGCCGTGACGCCACTTGCCATGAAGGACGTGTGGCCGGTTCGTCCCTGGGCAGCAGCCCCTGCTGGCCAACCGCCGGAGGACGAGGAAAATCTGCCCGGAAATAATCAGATCTCGACTGACCCCACACTTGTCATTCCGCCGAGCTATGACACGGCCGTGCATACAAGCTACGTCATCGTCAACCGTGACACCTTCTCAACATCCGAAATCAACACTGGCAAGCTGACCTATCCCAACGCATTCTATGTGGTGTATGACGGCTTTATTCCCAAGGAAATGCTGGCGACCCCCCCGGCTGTTCCGACCAACCTTCCCACCTTCGCCTTTATGGGCGCCAGCAAGATTACCGCCGCGCTTTCGAAGGTCAATCCGGTGAGCTACGAGAACTCCGGAGGCGCCGTCGACATGCCGCAGCGCATCATGCTCTCGTTCGACATTACGTTTGCGGACGGGAGCGATTTCCCCCCCACAAGCGGTGGTGAAAAGTTCGTCTCTATGCAGGCCAACCTCACCTACAACGTGGACACTGGCACCGGTGGGACGGTAGTGCCGCAGACCGCGATCGCAACGAGCCAACTCGTTCTCGTCAATCAGCCAAACCCCTACATGATTGATGTGGATCCGGCAGCTCAAAATCCATATTGGCTGAGCATCGATACACGCGTCTTTCAGGTGAAAGGCCCAGGCCCGGGTGGAAGCCCTGCAGCCGGGTCAGTTCTAGGCGTAACTCAAGGGGATATGGACGCGGACTCCAATGCGCCATTCACCTTTATCAACCAGGTATTGTCGGCCTTGCAAGGTAGTCCGGCGCAGTTTGATAACGTCGCGATATTCCCCACCGATGAAACAGCCAGCGAACTGGAGTTGTCCCAGAAGGTGGGTCCTGCAGGTTCGAAACAGAGAGTCTACAACTACGTGGTAGCCAGAGTGCGCTACCTCGCTCCGTCGGGCGTGTTCGCGAGCAGCGACGGAACCGGCACCGGGACCGGCGTCAGCACCTTCTTCCGTGTGTTTACCACGGCGGTTTCGGGACTGGATTACGACGCGACCAGCGGAACCAGGGGCAATTACCGGCGCACCGGCAACACCAACGGGTCCGCAGTCCCGCTGCTCGGAATCGAGAATGACACACAGGGGCATCCGGAAACCGCTTCGATCCCATTCTTTGCAATGCCCAGGATCAGGGCGTCGTCCAGCGACTCCGGTGCAGGCCCGATACAGTCAATGACCGCGCAGCCAGCCGATACTACTAATATCCAGACCATCCCCGGCACCGGATCAGAAAACGTAGCTTTCTTCGGGGCCTGGCTGGACATCAATCTGGCTCCCGGTGATCCGAATTACCACGAGTTCCCACTGAATGCCGACCCGGTGAGTCCTGACGGCGGGCCGTTCACCGTAGCGACGCAATCCGTCCAGCAATTGATGCTCAATACCCACCACTGCCTAGTGGCGGAAATCTTTTTCTGGCCGTCGGGCACCTCGGGCGACCCGATCCCGCATGAGGCCAGTCCCGCTTCCAGCGACCGCCTGGCACAACGCAACCTGGTGCTGGTGAGGTCGGGCAATCCGGGCTTCCCGGCCACACATCAGGTGCAAACGACGTTTATCGTCAAGCCATCTCAAATAGCTTTCGATCAGCCTGGCGCCGTACCAACCCAGGTCTCGTTGGATGCTCCGGCAGTCGCGGGAGTCACCACTCGTTTTCGCGGCCCGGATGAACTCATCATCCGCTGGAACAATGTGCCCCGCAACTCGGAAGCCACTATCTACATGCCGGAAATCGGAGCGGATGAAATTCTGGCTCTTTCGGCGCTTCGCCAGCATCCGACGGTGCTCGAGAAAGTCGATGCGCACACGCTCCGCTGCCGCCTCGCGGACGTGACCTTTGTTCCGCTGCCCATGAACCGCAAGGGGACCATCGCTGGGTTGATGAGCCTTACCCTTCCGCAAGGGATCAAGACAGAGCAGGTGTTTAAGTTCAGTGTCGAGCAGTACTCAGGCTCCACGCTGAAAACGCTGGGCGCTTTCCAGATGACGATCCCAGTGAGGCCTGATGAAGAGCTCCTACCAGAAGAGAGCAGGAAACTCTCCTTGATGAGGTACATTCAGCAAGGCATTCCAGAGGACAGCCGCTGGGCCAGCATTTTCGCTCGCTACACTGACCAGATCGCAGCCAGGGTTCAAGGCTTCGGAGGCGACCCCGACGACATCGAACCATCGTTTGGTGGCGACCCGGAAGAAGCCGACGGAATTTGCATTCAAATAAGGGTGTTGAATCGGCTTCACCAACCACGCGGCGGAACGGTCGATATCGAATTTGTACCTCAGGATGCCGGAGAGACTGTGAAGATCAAGGCTGCCGACGCGACGAAGGAGATAGATGTGCTTGGTCTGCAGCGGTATCCCCAGATACAACTCTATAAAGTCACAGTGACTCCCACAGATGTGTTTAAGCCCACTTCGAAGTTCTTAAAGATCCCTCCGAGCGGCTTCGACACAGTCGAGTTTGTAATTGACTAAAGGAGTAAGTAGGGCGAGGTAGCCGGGATCCCCGGTTGAATCACTTGGACGAGAAGTCGGCATGTCGGACATGTGAATCGTGAGACATTCAAATCTCCGCGTAAGTCGTTATACGTCAACTTGACCGACCATCCCATTAGTTACGAGGAGAATGACATTTCCACTTGCCTTCTCACTAGATGAGTGCGAAGGCCTGTTCTCGCCATTGGGAATTGCTTCCGTATAGCCCAAAAAGTTAAGACATGGACGTTCGATATGGCTCTTGTGATGGACAGATTTACTCGAGCGCTTTTCCCTTGAGTTCCGGGATTAGGAACACCGCTGCAATGATCTCAAGGAAGAAAACAGAGGCAAGCAGACCGATCGCCACCTGAAAGGAGAATCTTGCGACGAGGGCGCCGACCACAAGCGGTCCGGGAGCGCCTATTGCTCGGCCCAAGTTGAACAGAAGATTTTGCGCAGTTGCGCGGGCTGCTGTTGGATACGCTTCTGACAAGAGTGCGCCAACGCCCGCCATGTGGTTCAGAGAGATCCCCATGAGACCTCCGACCCAAAGCAGTTCGATTGCGCCTGTTACTCGCGAATACAGCAAAACCGTACAAGCCGCCGCAATAGAGTAGAGAACGAAAACGGGTTTGCGTCCAATCCGGTCCGCGAGTTGGCCGAATGTGAATATCCCTAGCACCATGCCTAAAACTGTGACGGAAGTCCAAATGCTCGACTTGGCGAGGCTGAACCCGAGGCTCCTTCCCAGGTAGCTTGGCATCCAGATCATGATGCCGTAATAGCTGAAGTTTTGGACGGCACACAAAATGGCAATTCCTGCAGTTGTCTTGAGCGTCTTTCCATCCTTCACCAGGAAACGAAATGAGTTCTCCGCCCTGGCGGCGTGTTTGCGTACAAAAATTTCCGGCTCGTGGAGCGTTCGGCGGACGACGAAAGCCATTACCGCTGGCATCAAGCCGACCAGGAACATACCTCGCCAGCCAATACGAGGAAGCAAAATCGGGGTGACAAGCGCCGCCAACAGAACCCCCGACTGCCATCCGATCGCAACATAGGACGAAGCCCGAGCGCGCTTACGGGCCGGCCAAGCCTCTGCCGCGAGAGCCATGCCGATCCCGAACTCGCCTCCAAGACCGAGGCCGGCAACGAGCCGGTAGACCGCCAAATCCCAATACCCGCGCGCCAATCCGCACAGACCTGTAAATGCTGCAAACACCAGAATGGTCCATGTCAGCACGCGAATTCGGCCAAAATGATCGCTTAGAGTTCCGAAAATCACACCGCCTGCAACTGCGCCTACTAATGTCCAGGTGACCAGCGATCCCGCCTGCGTCTTCGACAAAACCAGATCGGCTGAGATGGCGGCGAGCATGAAGCCGAGAATCAGCATGTCGAATCCGTCGAGACCATATCCAACCACAGATCCAGCCAATGCTTTCCACCCGTACGCGGTTACCCTGTCTTCCTCGACCACGATGCAGGACGGCGGTGCTGACATCTTGCTCATATGAGGTTCGACCATGACTCTCTGGCCAGAAATGACTGCAATGCTCAGTGTGCTGCCTTGCGACACCACGCTCCGACGAGCGCGACGTAGGGAACAACCGAATTTGACTTTGCCACTTCAGCTTCAAGCCTTGCTGATAACGTCTGGAAATCGCCAAGCACTTCGAGGGAAACGTTGTGCTTTTCGATTTGTGGGCGAAGACTGCAGAGAAAATCGTAGATCCAGAGCGCGAAGTCTGGGGCATTACCAAGCAGGGTTTCCATCCGCATGGTGGGCGCCGGCAAGCCAGCGTCCTGGAAAGCTCGATGCCCATCTCTGGATTTGCTCCCGTGCGCTGAATCACCTCGCGGGCAAGGGCGACACTGGCGGACCATAACGGAAGGTGGGCGGAGAGTGCGAGCACCGGGACGTAGGAAACCTCCTGAAAAACAACCACACCTCCTGGGCGAACTGCCTGAGACAAATGGCGCAGAATGGCAACGGGATCAGGAACAAACTGCAGAATGAGGCGCCCGACAGCGGCATCAAAAAGTTCGCCGTCTGAGATCCCAGAAATGTCGCATTCCATGAACCGTACATTGGCCAACCCAGCGTGGGTGATTCGAGTTCGAGCGCGGGCGATTGAGCGTAAGTCGCGTTCTGCTCCTACAACCTCACCCGACGGACCAACCAAGCGAGCAGCCAAGATTGCGACATCACCGACGCCGGAACCAACATCCAGAACACGCTGGCCCGGTCCAATGCCGGCTTCACGGAAAAGCCGTTCGGTCAGAGGATTGAGAAACGCAGCCTGCCGGATTAGACGCTCGCGTTCCGCGTCGCTTTTACCTAGCGCATATTGAGACGTGGAACTCTCCGCCGTCATCGTGCGACGCATAGTAGCACGCTTGATTCCATACTTATTAGTAAACCTTCTGCCAGTTACGTCGAACATCATTCACTTCATGCAATCGCCTGCCTGAGAGTCCCAACCGTCGAGCGCTAAACACTTGGTCGAGAAGTCGGCGTTCCCTATGTGGCCGCGACCTGGTGGAGCTCTTCAAGAGCACGGGATAGTCGTTTCTCGTCAAGTTGACGTGAACGCGGACTTCACGAGTTCAATCTCCCAGAAGCCCATTTCAGGACGGCGAGGCGAAGCACTGAGGAGCTGCTGAGCTCCTTGCGCCCTTGCGTGAGGTTCCTTGCGCTGCCGAGGTCGGCGTTTGCCGCCGCTACGGTCCGCGCACACAGGAGCATGACGTTGACGAAGACAGACGAACTGAACGACGCTCATGTTCAACTCGCTCAGGAGCAGGCCTCACATAGATGCCGTGAGATACTCCTGTCTCGAGGGCGTTACTAGGGAAAATGCGATGAAATCTCGTGGACTTCCACTGGACAGGGGCAAGTCGGATGGTTTCCTCCTACGGTTACTTCCGCCTGATGCGCAATTGCCGCAATTGCCGAAGAACTGCCCGAAATAGCACAAGCGTGGTATGATTCACGCCGAAACCCAGGGTCATCAGTCCTGTTACCTCACGTTCAGTCCCCGACGCCAACTGAAGACACGGCTTCAAATCTATGCTCGGAGATAACCATGAAAAAGGTTCGTGCAGTAGGAATCGCTGTCGTGTTGCTGTCGTGTGCTGTGATAGCGTGGAGTCAAGCGGCGCCGGTGCCCCGCACCGACCTCTACCATGTCCACGTGGCTCAAGCCGCTCCCGGCAAAGCAGCCCAACTGGGTGACTACCTGAAAACTCCCCTCCCCGATGCTCCCATGCCCGGACATTCTCTGGTTCTGCGGCACCAGGACGGCGCGGAGTGGGACTATGTTGTGATCGAGCATCTGGGAACCAAGACAACGGTGAACGCCACGGGAATCGCCACACCTGCCAATGTTCGCGACCTTTACGCCTGGCATGGAGACACTTTCGTCAACGGACCTGCGTGGCCGGAATTCGTCCGCGCCATGGGATTGGGCGACCAGGCTGCAAAATCCGCTAATTCGGTTTACGTGGTTTCGGTCTATCGGGCCCTGCCAGGCCACCGCGAGGAACTGGAGAAGCAGGTGAGTGCTCCCGTGCCCGGCGGATCCGAGGCAGGTGCCGTTCTGCTCCAGCATGTGGAAGGGGCACCGTGGACCTTTATGGCAATCACGCGCTACGACTCATGGCAGAAGTTCGGAGAAAACGAGAGCGCTTCGGTGGCACAGACAAACAAGGGTTCAGGCGGGTGGTTTGACCTTCGTCAAAACATCAGCATGCACAATGACACCCTCACGAATCGGATTGCTCCTTAGTTAATGTTTCTCTTCACGAGAGAGCAGAAAGGCAATCGGATTGTAGCTGGGCTTCCGTACACGGGATCGAATCCTCGTAGTATCAGACCCGGGCTGAAGCCCATTCATTATCAGAACACGCTTCTTCCTCCCGCATGAGTGCGGGTCCCGGCTCCCACCTTTGACTGCTCTATAGATTTTGTGTTCACCCTGACCCGTAAGGAGTGAGGTGTCTGGCAACATTCCTCCAGGCACCCACGTCTTCGACCGCTTGAAAGATTTTCTTTAGAAATCTTTCAGGCGGTCATCGAAGTATCGACTACAGGTCCTGGCAGAGCCTGCGCCTGCGCAACCGCATGGTCAGCCGGATGGCTGGCGATGATGGCAAATCAGCGCGACAGGGTGTCGATTAGGAAACGGTAAACGCGCCAGGTTTCGTCGATCCGCTTTGACGTATAGTCGGCGTTCCGTCCTTGTGGCCGCGATCTGGCGGAGTTCTTCAAGAGCACGGGATGGGCGTTATACGGCCATCAAATGAAAAGAAAGCATTCGTAAACACTAGGCGACTAACCGATAGGCCCGTTTCGGGCCAACTTCCGGCTTACCGACCAACCCCCCAACTTGCTGAAGCAGCACTCTCGGGCAATGGCGCGCACGGCACGAACGGAGGCGGCCAACGCCTTCGCAGCATTCCTGGCAGTCCGTCAGCAGATTGAATTCCCGCCGGGTTAATCGTATGGCGTGAACCAAACCCAAAGGTTGACCGCGAGCGATTCGCAACCGATTCGCAGGGGAATAGCGACCGATCGGCGAGCAGTTCGCGGGAGGAAATATTCGCGCGGAAATTCGCCGTGCGGGGATGTCGCGGGGGTTTTTCCGGATAATTGTCCGCAATACGAGGTCGCGACTTCACTGACGCCCTTTTTGCCTCTCCGCAACGAAAATCCGCCAACGATTCGCAAATAATCCGCGCCCGATTTGCCCGCGATATTCCGGAGCCCCACTGTCCGGCAATTCCGGTAATCCGATATTCCCGAATCGGCGATTAATTACATTAATTACCAGGCGACCAGCCAGCAATTTGCAACTGAAATTCGCTGGGGATTTTCTTTGGGGTTTT
>Ga0310917_10000880_pt1 | contig 13854 bp, 19 predicted proteins | sample GREbulkMGLF178_FD_203531 | JGI IMG/M metagenome (GOLD analysis project Ga0310917, IMG submission 203531) | Lab enrichment of tropical soil microbial communities from Luquillo Experimental Forest, Puerto Rico - GRE.bulkMG.LF178 | ecosystem: Environmental > Terrestrial > Soil > Tropical forest >... | reverse complement strand
TTCGGCATGGCTCGGCCCCCAGGCGAATCAATGCCGCCAGACTCGCCCATTTACAGGTCCTTGGGAATCCTGCGATTCTATTCGGCAAGAACATGCTCTAGCATCGCTACATGGGACGCTGAGCGGTAAATGTTGGGTCCTGATCCACTCGTGTTGAGCAGATGGACGTGCTCGCATTGCGCAGTGATCTGGGGATAGTCGTCGAACACCGAATAGCTATAGAAGAGACCGTCCTCATCCGAGATCGCGTATCCTTTGCCGCGCGTTTTAATGAAGTTGGCCAGTGGCCAGAGCTCGAGAGCATGGATAACTTGTTTGGCGAGCCGTACCATCGGCCGTCCTTGCCCGAAATTGTTCCCATCGGAGATAAACACCGCGCGACGAGCGACCCGCAGCATCTCGCGGACCGCATTGCGCGGATGTGGAACGTGGTGCAGGACCCCGATGGCGCATACAAGATCAAAGGTCCCATCCGCAAACGCAAGCGCCTCACCGTCTCCGTCCATGAGTTGCCGGGCGGTCAGCCCCTTCGCATGGCCCCTAGCGCGCAGTTCTGATGAGGGCTCTATGCCGAGGATCGTGAGCGTGGGGTCGGCCGACCTCAGCGCAAGCAGCGCGCGCCCCTTTCCAGAACCGACGTCGAGGACGGACCGGAACCGGAAGAATTTGATCGCCGAAATCATGAAGGCAAGCGCGAATGCGTGCTCGTCGTTGTCGCTAACATAGCGCCGATCATAATCGTCGACGATCTCCCGGTAATAATCGCGCTGAATGCGGATTGCTTCAGTCTTCATTGTTCTCCCCCTATTTCCAGGTCACGACCGAGACTAAACGGGCTTGCCTAAATTCGATCCAAAGCTCGATAAGGACAGCCAACATCCACAATAGCGTGACGACGATTCCCACCCACTCAATCCAGCATGGACTTGACGGTTTCAGAAAGGGCCTGCCAGTTGCATATCAATGGCTTGCAGGAGTTCCGTCCGCTAAGTGAGCGATGCTGACAATGTCAGCATCAGCGCAAGCCTATGATTTCATTGCGATAAACCGCCTCGCTTTGGCGGGCGAGGGACCGATGATCAAACATTTCCGTGATCTCGAAGCTTCCGGTTTCAATCGCGCTCTGCAATTGCTGAGGCTCAAGATCGAAGGATTTCTCAACCAAGTCCTTTTGTGGGGTTAGAGTACTGAGGTCGATGAGGCTGCCCCGAAACACCAAACCTCCCCGTCACGCGGTTTTACCGCAGAAAGTCAAGATAGGCTGCTAAATCGTGGTCTCGCGCTAATGTCCACAGCAGAACGTGGCACTGCAAGAAGCATTACCAAAAAGCCACGGCGCATTGGCGCGAGAAGCTCTTCACCTACCCCGCCGCCTCTTTTAAGGCGAAACAGACGATAGCCATTCGCAAGCAAAAATTCCTGGGCATCACCAGGCTGTTGACCAGGAATCCGCGCCTCAGCCCAGTCTGCGAACTCGAATACGACGGTCGGCGGCCGCTCGGAGGTCAGTAGCCGTTGCGCCCCACGGAGTACGCCTATTTCTGCTCCTTCGACATCGATCTTAACGACATCGACCTGGTGAATGTTCATACGAGTCAGCATGTTATCGAGAGATTGCTGCGGAAGCATAGTCGGAACGTTGGAGAACTGAGCGCCGAGAGATCCCATACCAAATCTATCGTCCGGTGCCCGATAAAAAGCGACGAGCTGTCCATCTGTTGCGCCTGCCACGCAGGATACAGCCTGGACCCGCTCGCAGCCGTTTCGGTTCAGGTTTTCCTGTAGAAATCGATGAATGTTCGAATCGGCCTCAATACAGATGACGGAGACCTGAGGGCGGGCGTTAGCAATCGGAATGGCCAATGTGCCAATGTTCGCTCCGATGTCAATGAACGTGCCAGTTTCCGGCAAGAATTTTAGAATGACCTCTTGCGTGTCGCGCTCATGTGCGCCGAAGGTGAATAGGTTCTGTGCAGTCGGCTCAGCATAACTCGGCATCACGAAGGTACGGCCGGCCCGGTCCTTCAGGACGGCCGTCGCTTGCGAGCGGAACGGGCGCAGGAGCATGCTACCAAGTCTTATCTTTCCGGGCAGTCGGTCTGGAATTAGCCTGAGTAACCCGGACAATGTCGTAATAGCCGCTTTAACCATTGTCGATGCTTATCACACCCGCGAACATGGAGTCATAGTTTCCGGGCGGGTTGGCCGCCCTGTGTGTCTCTTTCCAGGGGGTATTTGAGCATGCCAAATCCGGACCTCCGCAGGCGGTCGCAGGCAGGCACTCTCGACGCGGCTGGCGGCGATGCAGAGGCGAGCAAGGGTGGCGTCGGTGAGCGCGAGCATACACCATTATAGCACGGACGCGACGCAATTTGTGCTCACGAGATGCTTGTCCACGCCGTGGACATCGAGCCTGGCGCCGCTTCATTCGATCACCTCGTCGGCGCGCAGCAGGATTCCGGTCGGAATTGTAATGCCGAGCGCCTTGGCGGCTTTGAGATTGACCACCGTCTCCAATGTGGTCGACTGCTGCACCGGCAGGTCGGCGGAGCTGCTCGCGGCGGCTGTGGCTCTTGATCCGCTCGTCGTCAATTGTGATGACGTTGTTCAGCGGACTCGGTGTATCGTCTGACATGGCGGCTGCCTCTCGCTGGCCTGGTTGTGTTTAGCCACCTCCAGTTCAGCCAGATTCGGGGCCGCCAGCCCTACCTAATTGTGCGAAACATTCTGTACGTCATCCCTAATTGTGCGAAACATTCTGTACGTCATCTTGCCGTCGGCGCCGATGGCATGCCGATCGACCCGCGTCATCCGATCTATCGCTACCCGCTGAACTCGCACACTCGAAGTTTCGTATTAAAGCTTCAATGAGATATGCGAGAAATGCCCGTGAAATGCTAACAATTCATGGGTCTCAACAACTTCCTGGATCGGCTCTTAACATTCATGGCCGATCGAGGGTGTGTGCCGGTTATTGCTTAACCGAGATAACGTAGACGCTGTCAGCAAGCCGAATCAGCGGGTGCACAAATAACGAAAGCTTCTTCAGCAAACGGGAAATAGAAATCAGCAATCTAGCCTTCGCGGATACATACTTTCGATCTTCGGGCAGAAGACCAAGTCCACCAAAAGCTTCTGCTAACAATTTGGTCGGGCCAATCTGTTTTATAAAAACGTCGTGCATTGATGATAACGACCAATATTTAACCCGAGCGAACCCGCTATTTGCATTATTGCGAGGAACATACGAACGAAGTCCTCCTTTATGCGCCATTTGGATTTTTGCAAATCCACCATGTCGCAGCACTCTGCCCAACTCTGCGATGGCAACCTCTGCGTCTGATTCAGAAAAATGCTGGAGTACAGAATAAGAGAAAGCACACTGAAATACCTCTGATTTAAATGGCAGGAATCGCGCGTCGCCACAGACAAAAGAGAGGTCTAGTCCCATGCCGTGAAAAGCTCGCTTTGCCGCCAAAATCGCGCCAAGCGATGGATCGATTCCGATCACCCGCCAGCCTTTGCGAGCCGCGGAAACCGACCAACGGCCCCAGCCCGACCCAACGTCCAACAGAAGTTCACCATCACCGCTCCCAATGGGAATGTCAGGAATGGGATAGGTAGTCAAATTTCCAGTCAGGTGTACATAGCCCAATCCACAGGTTGCCCCAATAAGATAAGAAACGACCGGATCAACCTTGCTTCCCAATATCCAATCTCGCTCAACTCCACGTTTATGGTTCTCCGAAATCCCGAGAGTGTTTACGTAGAGAGGGCTACCAATTTCACTTTCGGCCGCCTTCAAAGACTCGGTTGCAGATCCGATCGTCTGTTCTTGGTCGGGAAGCAAGAATACCGGAACAGCATTCACAACTGGGAACTTGTGGCCCCACGCACAGGTGAGATGTTTACCTTCAACACGTAGGTTGGAATGGTCTCGCGGACACTCAAGTAGGCTTAGTAGAGCGTTTTCAGGCTGTTTCATGTCACCAAGGAACTCTAATCGCAGGGGGGAGCCGGAGCGTTATTCGTTTAGGGAGCCGAAACGACTTTGTGGCTGCCGGCCGACAAAGCGACCGACGAAGCACCTAGCGGTAGCGGTTATTCATCCGCTCAGACACTCGCACAATCCGTATAACTTCTGCAAGAGAGCGCCTGCAAACGAGCATCGTTTTGGCCGCGAACTCGCCGGGAAGGAAGAACAGATGCACCAGAAAGTGCCCACTAAGCAGGGGGGCCATTCCAAAATTTTCGAAGGTGCCCACCCCAGACCGCTATTCATCACGCAGGATGCCGCTGGAAATGGCGCGGGTTAGTGAGCGCCGGCGGTTGTGCGGCAGAAAAAAGCGACGAACCAGTGGTCGGGCCGATATTAAAACGTCGTTCGAATGACCCATGCTGATCAAGCCAATCGGAAAATCACCAAGTTCAATGAGCCGTTTGACCATTAGCGCACAGCAGTTGGAGCCTGGGCAGGGCGGCATTGGGCGAGTGGCTCGTCTTAGCGTGAAGGCGTTGCAGTACCACGACAAACTTCGCGCGCTTGCAGTGGAGGATCGGCGGCGACATTCGATCGGAAGCGTGCAGATCGTTCCATTCGCTGGAAGCCGGCTGCGCTTCTTCCTGGCCAATTCGTGCGAGATCCTGTCAGGGCGAAAGATGCTCTACGATTTTGCAGGCACCGCGCGCGCGCATCGTCCGGTCTACAAACATCTAAGTAGTTATGCTGTGTGGATTCACGGTTACGAGCTATGGAATAGGCCCGTTAGAAGCGATTACATGGCGGCGGTCAGGGGGGCAGATCTTATCCTCGCGAACAGCGACTACACATTAGCCCGGGCCGAGGAGGTCATCGGCGGACTTCCGCAGGCGCAAGTCTGTTGGCTTGGTACCGAGCAAGAGAAGGAGGCAGTGACTGCGCCGCTGCAGGAAAGAGCGCCGGTCTTGCTATTTCTTGGACGATCAGACGATCTCTTCGCTAAAGGTCAAGATATTCTGATTGACACTTGGCCGGATGTGATTTCGAAGGTCCCAGCCGCGAAATTGATCTTTGCCGGTGGCGGGACACATCTTCCGAAACTTGTCGAGATGGCACGTGCTTCTCCTTCCGCCGCGCATATCGAAATTCTTGGCTTCGTATCGGATGAGGAGATGGAAGCGGTGTGGGCTCGTGCAACCGCTTTCGCGATGCTCAGTCGTGTTGAGGGGTTCGGTCTGGTCTTTGCGGAAGCGATGCGCCAAGGGGTCCCAGTACTGGCTTCGATCGAAGACGCCTCGCCGGAGGTCAACCTGGATGGCGTGACGGGCTTCAATGTATCGAGATCCGACCGGGATGGGATCATCGATCGGATCGTTAATCTCATGAAGGACAGAGAGCTTGCTTCCGCGCTCGGCGCTGCCGGGCTTGAACGGTGGCGTAAGAACTTTCGCTTTTCGCGCTTCCAACAAAGGCTTGATCGGCTGATCCATCCATGGCTGGCAGCAAACCAAACCTAGAGTGAGCGCGGCTTGCGTCCTCCCAGGTATGCTGAATTGAAAGGCCGTTTCCGTGAGATCGCGGCCGCTTCGGGGTTCAGAGGCGCTGAATCGGGAGATTATTCAGGACCGAGGCTGTTTGTACAAATCTTCCATCTGGGCAGCGACGTGATCCGAGGTGAGGTGCGCGCTGGCGTGTCGTCCGGCTTCGCCCATCGATCGGGCGAGGCCAACGTCGGCTGTCAACAGGCGGATGGCGGAACTGAGTGGCTCCGGTTCCCCTGCAACGACGACGCCAGCCCCAGATTTCTGCACTCGGCTGCCCCCCACTTCGGGCGTTACCACCGCCGGAACGCCGCGTCGCATAGCCTCAAGCACGGTGTTGCCAAAGTTTTCCGAGTACGAAGGTAGCACGAAGAGCTGTGCTGCGGCGAACAGGCGCTCCTTTTCGGGTCCAATAACGGTGCGGGGCAGGATGCGAACTCGGTCCGCGATTCGCAGGTCTGAGGCGAGCTTTACAAGTTGGGGAGCGAAATTCTCGTCGTCCGTGCCCACGATCGCCAGTATTCCGGTTGGCGTGCGGGCGAACGCACGTAGAAGCCGCGGCGACATCGGTGATCCCAATCGTCTCTGCGGTGATGGGGGACCCAGTTGGCACAGACCTCGTCGCTAGCCTTGCGCAGCCGGGCGGCAATGCCACCGGATTTATCGTGTTCGAATACGTCATCAGCGCGGCGGCTGGCCCGGCTTGTCGGTGTAGACCGCCCCAAAGACCAGCTTCCGGCGCCACGGCCACGGCGCAAAGCAATGCCCGCGACCCTTATCGCTCATCATCCATCGCGCCGTAATTTCGACGCCTTCCTCCATCGTGAAAGGGAGGGCACCCACGATTTTCTGCAATTCCTCCGAGTCATAGGTCATATCGGCCAGCAAATTACTAAGCCGGAATGACGTTAGTGGCGCCTTGAAATTCGATATATTTTCAATAAAGTCACCGACCTTGGCGCTAATGTAGTGCAATGAAACCGGAAGATCGAGCGGAGTGCGGCGATCAAAGCTATGCGCTATACACCTCGCCCAACTTCGAACCTCGAGCGGGCTATAGTCACAGAGGTACAACGTCTTAAATCTTATCTCGTCCACTTGGCCATAGGCGAGCCGGTCAAGCTGATGAACGGTGTTGCCGATAAATCCAAAAGACTTTCTAATGCGATAACCCTTCGGGTGAGCGTAGAGGTAATGCAAAACGGCTTCAAAGAAATCGCGATAGGGGGCCCCAAACCATGGTCCCCAAATTGATGTAGGACGCACAATTACCCAAGTAAAATGCTCCCGAGCAAGTACACGAATAAGCTGCTCGGTTCTTACCTTGCTTTGTCCGTAGGCAGTATTGGGTGCATAATCCGTCTCTGCCTGAGGTACATAACCGATCCGGCAAACCAGTTGACTGGAAGTGAATGTCGTAATATTGGGTTTGACCCGCAATTCGTGGATAGCGCGGATCAAATTTTCAGTTCCTATCGTGTTGGCTGCATAATCATCTTGAGAGACGCCGTCGAGATCTGTCCGGGCCGCGAGGTGAAAAATGGCGGTCGGACGGAATGCCCGAACAATTCTGTTCACTTCCGAGAAACTGACCATATCGGCTGGAAAGTGGCAATTCGCATGGTCCTGATTCTGAGGCGGAGCGTTGTCAACACTCAGGACTTCAAAAGCGGGTTCGTTGATATAATATTCAACGAGATTCGTTCCGATAAAGCCGGAGCCTCCGGTGATGAGGACACGCTCCCTTCTTTGCGTGCAGCATGAGCGGAGCGGCGCGGTCTTTCCCGTAAAATAGGACCTATTCGGGATCCATCGGCTCACACTGCTCCTCCAAGTCGCCCAGCGCCCCCCTCGTCATCGGAGCGGCTCCGATGGCCCCATCCTATCTAGCGCCTCCCGCCGGGCGTAGACTCTTTTTTCCTTCCGGTTGACCCGGCCGAGTACGCCTTAATTCACCACGCCGGAGCGAAAATTTCTGGGCGCACGACTCGCGCCAACCAGATGAATGCGTCTCCGAGATTGCCGTGCCACAGGACACGTCCGGTGCTGCCGAACCATCGACATGAAATCTTCTGCCAGCAGCTCGCCGCGGGCACGCCGCGCGGAAATCCATGGCCCGCGCGATGAAGCGGCCCAATGTCATCGTACAGGTCGTGCAGGCCCAAGGTCGTGCTCCTAGGCATGGTCTATCGGACCCAGGAGCGCCACTTTTTCGATTTTGTTAACGTCAGACGCGCCCGCTACGGTGCCAACCATCGTCAGCAGGCGATCTCGATAAGTGTGCGCACCGCCGACGACCCGAGCGCGCACAGCCGATGCAAGCCGCGTGCGTTCTGCCACGTCGGCGAGGAGCATTTGCGCGCGCCGCGCCGCCTCCTCGGGCGTCCGGAAATAGAGCACGCACTCGCCATCTGCTCCAAAAATTTCTCGATGCTCCGCAGTATCCTCCGAGAGCATACAGCCGCCAATGGCAGCGATCTCAAAGGTTCGCATCACGTGGCCATCGCGGTTTGCGCGGCGCACCAGACAGAGATTTACCTTGGCGGCGGCGGTCAATGCGCACAGCGTCTCCGGCGGCATCTGCCCGAGTGCGTAGGGCCGCATCGCCGGAAATCGCGTCCAATACCGACCGACAAGCGCAACAGACGGACCCGACCGCATGAACTCGGTCATGAAGGCGGCACGATCGCGATCGGCCCCGCCGACGAAGAGGACGTCGTGGGCCACGCTGACCGGGCGGCGTTCCGGCAGGCCAAAAAGCCATTCGTCATAACCGAACGGTAAAAAATGCACCTCCGCGCACCCCAAACGCCTAAACTCTTCTATATTCACGCGCCTCGTTGAAAACACGAAGCCATATTCTGGTAACGCCTGTAAATACCAGGACGCGCGCATTACTGGGTTCCAGGGATCGTCGGTCGAGTAATTGATGCAAACCACGCCCGTCGAACGAAGCGCGCGCAGCGCCCCTTTCGTCATCGGAGCGGCTCCGGTGGCTATCAGGATATCAGGCCGGGCTTGGGTGCACTCGGTGACAACTTCTGCCGAAAACCGGCCAAGACCTGGAGGCCGGTGGTCGGCGAAGCGCCAACTAAGTGATCGCAGCCAACGGGGCCCGAGTACGGCAGGATTTGAGTCAAAGAAAAGCACATCATGGCCAATTTTGCATGCGGCGCGCCGTAAGCTTTCGCCGACATTTGTCCCTCCCGCGTACCCGACGATTGCCAACACAACAAGCTCCGCGTCCGAATTCACCACGTTGTTCCACGCCGCTTGCAAACGCGTAAAGGCAGGGGCGCAAAATAACCCGATTGGAATAAGGACTGCTAGAGGGTTTCCCGGTCATACTGCAGCATAGCCCGCATACCTTAAGTAGTTGGCACATTCTTGCGCACTGAGGCGCAGGAACGAGCGGATGGCCCGGCGGAGACAGGGAACTGTTCGCTTGGCAGCCTTGCGCAGGAATGCCTTGAATTTGCTGAACGGCAATCTCGATCGGATTGAGGTCGGGCGAGTACTGCGGCAGGTAAAGCAAGGCCACCCGCGCGTTTTCGATCGCCTCGCGGATGGCTGCAGCTTTGTGAACATTGACGTTGTCTACAACGACGATGTCGCCGCGCCTGAGCGCGGGGACCAGCCAATGCTCGACATAGGCCCGGAACATCTCTGCGTTCATGGCACCATCGACCACCATCAGGGCGACCTTTTATTGTGACGCAAGGCGGCCACGAACGTGATTGTCTTCCAATATCCGCACGCTTGGGGAATCCCGCCGATTCAAATCGGCCGAGAAACCCTTCTACCGATCCAGAAGCCACGTAACCCTGAGATCTTTGCTCGCGAGGGAAGGCTAACCCCTTTTCAGTTCGGGCCGGACGGAGCCCCAACTCATTGTGGTCAGTACGTCGGCCAGGTACGCCTGCGGATTGGTGCCCATTAATTCGCAAAACTATTTGGCACACTAGCCACTGCGACCTCCCGAGGAACGACGCCGCATGACTCCATTGCGTCAAACCGGGCAAGGTGGGGGTCGCGCTTAGCTTGCGCTGGACCGAAAGCCGGGTACGCTCGCACCGCAGCGTCCACGGCATTGCCGGTCCCGGGACGGCGAGATAGCCGAACGCGGCGCTGACGATCTAGCCCGGATCATGCATCACACGACACTTTTTTGCACGAGCTAACGCGTGCCGACGTTCCGTCCGGCGGGATCGGTGTGAGGCAACTCGTGATGCACCGCGTTCGGGGTTGATCTGCCATGTCGGCGGCTCGTCGGGGCACACGGCCCCGCGGCCTATGGCCTGACGGTATGAAGCGGAGTGACGCACCGGAACAGCGCCGCGACGGTGCGCACCTCGCTGCCCTTGGGGGTGCGCGACGGGCGCAGGATCGCGGCCACCGGCGTGCCGCTCGCCACGTGATAGATGTGCATCGACGCAAAATCACGCTCGTCGTGATGCGCGTTCCAGAACGCAAGCTGCTGTGTCGTCGATGTCGAGTACCTCCAGCTTGCCCGGCTTCACGGTCGTGCCGAGCTGATCAAGCAGAGCCGCAGACAGCCGCCCCGCCTCGGTCTTGCTCGGCGCATTCTCCAGACGAGAGATGGTCGATTGCGACACCTTTACGGACAGCGGCCAACCGCGACCTTCATCAAAGGATCATGCCGCAGCCGGTCGAGGTCGATGGCGTCCTCGTAGCCGCACGCAATCGCCGACGCGCGCGCCATCACCATCTCGAACATCGCGTGCCGCATCGCCTCCGCAAGCCGCCGGCACACCCCGAGCTTGCGCTCCGCCTCTCGCAACAGCAGCAGACCGCCATCCGAGGACTGATTGCCGCCGTCAAAAGGGTCGGGAGGATTTGCGATTAATCTCCGCGCGGTGAATTCGAACGTCGTGTAATCTCCTCGTAGATGATTTTTAGTCGCTGTGCTACTGCCTCCAGGGAACAAAAACGGTCGGCAAGTTGTCGAGCTTTTTCACCCGCCCGGTATCGGAGTTCTGAGTCGGCCAGCATCGTTGTGAGCGATTCCGCAACTCCTTCGACAGAACACGGCGTCACCAACCCGGCGCACGCTTCCCGCACCGCACGACTGAGAGCCACAGCGTTCGATAGCACGACAGGAGTACCGACGCACATGGCCTCGATGACCGCTATGCCGAAACTCTCGGAATATGATGGCAGCACAAATACGTCCGCAGCCGCTAGGGCAGCCCAGCGCTCCTCTCCCGATAAGAACCCCAAGAACGCGATATGGTGCTCGATTCCATGCCGTGAAGCCAATTGACGAAGAGAGTGCTCATAGGCAGGTGAACCAGAACCCGCGATCAAAAGGAGAGCTCCAGGGAACCGGGAAATAATTGCACCCCATGCTGGTATGAGCACCTCCAGTCCCTTTTTGGGGTCAAGGCGCGACAGGTAGAGCACCAAAAGCGACTGGCGAGACGGACGTCGTTGATGAAAGGCCCGCGCCAGTTGAATGCGGTCGGCCCTCGGCGGCCGAACGGCGTAGGGTAAGATTTGTGAGTTCTCGGATAAATGGGTAAGCGTTGCCTCCGCCTTCTCTTCGTCACTGGCGTAGAGGACGGTAGCAGCGTCACGCAAGATCGGCCGCTCAAAGAGCCTAAGCCAAGCTCGCTTGAGCAGGGGACGCCGATGACGGAGCCCCCACACGTTAAGGACACCATGGGGATGCAGCACGTATGGGACCTTACCCAGCCGACCAATCCTGGCCGCAGCGAAAGATGGAAACGTGAATAAATAGTGCACGTGAAAGAGGTCAAAAGAAGCGGCGTTCTCTAGCAACCACATCCACAGCCGGCTCGAATATCGGTACCAGGGCAGATCGCAAGAGAAAGTAATGACCCGGAAGTCCGTGCTCATCATGCGGCGCTCACCGGGCCGCTGCGTCGTGACAATCGTACTTTGAATACCCATCTCGGTGAGGGTTGCGACCAGATCGAGTACAAAAATGGGGGGCCCTCCCTGAACGGGGTCTAAGAAGGGAATTACATGCAGCACTCTCATAAAGTGAGCAGATGTCGGTAGATTGTCTGGAGGGCCTGGGTCGCGTTTCCACGCCGGTACTGAGCTGCGCGTTCCAGACCTCGGCTCCGGAACTCCGAAGCAAGCGCTGGAGTCATGAGGACGGCATAGAGCTTGTGAGCGATCTCACGGTGATTCCAGACGCGCTTGCCGCGTAACTAACACTGTTTAATCTTATAACCGCCGTCTTCCTTACTGCCCTCTCAGCCGCGCTGTCGGGCGCGCCGCCCTTCGTGCTGGTCAACATGTCCACCTCCTGTTTCCGCCGGTATGAGGGTGCGATGCGCGAATCCGGCCGATTCTTCGACGCAGCACCAACGCTACCAGGTCTTGAGCACCGCGACCTCGCAAATCTCTTTCTTGCTGAGATCGTGCCGGATCGCGCCGGGGGTGAGCTTGGGGTCAGGGCAGCGTGAGGTATTTAGCATTCGTTGAGCTCCTCGACCACTAGGCCGGCAAGGAAGTGGCTTTTCCCGGATCCGCGGTGCGGACCGAAGAGCTTCCCACGCAGCTCCCAACTCGAGGAAGACAGATAAAGTTTACGCCCGAAAGAATCCACCAGGTCAGGAATCTCGTTGAGCGAGGAAAGAGCCGAGAGGAGATCGCCGAGTTGATCGGCGTGACCGTTGGTTCCCTGCAAGTCACCTGTTCAAGGTTAGGGATCAGTCTGCGGCGAGTTGTTTTTAGCAACGGAATGGGTTTGCTGCGGCGAGGCGGACCTCATAATGGGACCAGCGCGTATGCCGCTAGTCGCCGTGGGGGGTGTTCCGTTGCCACCGATAGGCGGACAACCTCAACAAAATTCACAGTCGGGTCCAGTGGAGCAACCCCAAGCGACAACGCCGCACGAAGAGCGGGCGAGAACGGATGAGATGGGCTTGGCAAACCTGGCCCTCAGGATGAAGTACAGAGGCACCGAGCGAACAAGTGAATTGCCACTCACGCAAGACATGATCAGGCAACTAGCGTTCGAGGCACAGTTCCGGAACATGAGCATTGGTGAGCTCGTCGGTGAACTCCTTATAGCGATCATGAAAAGGGATCTTTTTCAACACGTGCTCGAGGCAAATTCCAAGCAACCATAAATTTCGCCCGAACCGCCATAACACCCCCGGCTGACGCGGGTTTACGCCAAAATATTTGTGAATTTCGCGATGCTGTCATTCCCGTTGCTATCGCGCTGTTTGCATCGCCGCCCCGAGCCCTGAATCGACCATTTCGTGATGGCCACATCAGGCCGAACCATAGCGCCATACCGTTCTCATCGGACGGCTGAATGCACTGAACTTGACTGTGGGATGCCTAATAAGTTGCGCGGCGGTGATCTCAATCTTATTAAATGAAAGAGAGAGGCATTTTGCGCGACTCAATTGCTGGGGCGGGGGCGCTCGCCCGCAAGCCATCTCGTATAGCAAGGTAGACACAGGCCGGAGCCCTTCGGCAGTGCCGAGCAGTAGCAACTTTCCGCCTTCTCATTTTGGTTCGGAGCCCGGTCTGATTGCTCAGTCTTATCGAGCATTTTCATCTCCGCCACTGTGGCCGACCTACACGATTGCCCCGGCCGGCGCTGTCGCTACCAGTCAAGGCGGATTACCGGCCCGCCAACATCAGGGTCCGGAAGGTGTGATTAGAAACGTCATAGCTAGCATGATTAGGGCTATCGCCATCATGACCAACGCCGTTGAGACAAACCGCATTTTGGGCTCTCCGCCAAGTTGGTGTGTGACACCTCCTTGTCTTCCGAATTGTTATGGAGAGCTTTTCCTCCCACAATTTGTATTGAGAGTGCGAGATAAGACACCACGATGACACTGGCCCAATCGGAACCAAAAATCGTGTATAGAATTGCGCCGTCAGAAGTTCAGGCGCTCTTCTGCCGCCGTCGCCACCAGCCGAGAAGGCCACCAGCAGCTAAGATAAGACCTGGAAGTCCGGCACCGGCGATGGGACCGGGAACCTCTACGGTACTCGCGACAGCGTAGTCGAAACTGAACCCTCCAGTGCTGCTCATCGTTTCACTAAATGCAATTTGGACACTGTTAGGACCAGCCAACAATGGGATGCCGATCAGGTTGTTTGAGAAAAACGCTTCCGCAGAAGCGAGATCGGTGAATGGATGACTGTCGATGACAAGTCCATTCAAAGAGATTTGAAATAGCGCATTGTCGAAGCCGATTCCGAGCGCGTCGCTGGAAAGCAAGTCAAGCACAAAGGTGCCGCCTTTCTGTGTGAAACTAGCGCTTTCCTGATAGGTGAGCGACCGTTCGTGAAACGGCCATCATTGCCCGCGCC
>Ga0310917_10000878_pt1 | contig 13857 bp, 16 predicted proteins | sample GREbulkMGLF178_FD_203531 | JGI IMG/M metagenome (GOLD analysis project Ga0310917, IMG submission 203531) | Lab enrichment of tropical soil microbial communities from Luquillo Experimental Forest, Puerto Rico - GRE.bulkMG.LF178 | ecosystem: Environmental > Terrestrial > Soil > Tropical forest >... | reverse complement strand
GTCGGCGAGCAACGCATGGGCGTTCTCGATCGCGCGCTCGCCGCCCTTGACCGCGACATACATCGTCAGCCTCGCGTCGCTGCGACCGAGCGCGGCAGCGCCGCGACGGCGTCGGGGGAAATGAGGATCACGTCGACGCCGCGCGGGAAAAGCGCCCGGTTGGCGGCGATCCGGTTTGGGAAATCCGGCGGCAGCGGCTGCGCCGAAAAGCTTTGCACATCCGCGATGCCGGGCCCCGCGAGCAACAAGCGCTGCCCGGTCCCGAAGCCCTCCACCTGGAGCACCAGCGTGGCCGAGCGGTCCGGGTATTCCGGGGTTCCGAGCGAAAAGCCGTCGAACGCCGGCGCATGGACGGGATCGGCGATGAACGCGAACGCGGCCTGCCGGGGATCGGACGTTACGCGTGCGCCGGCGTGCAAGCGGATCCAATCGGCGACCTGCGGCGATCGCGCGAGCGGCGCGTCGAGCCACACCGGCGTTTCATAGTCGAGCATGGTTAGTGCGACCGCGGCGGCCGTCGCGCTCAGCGGCGGCGGAGCGGCAGCAGCGGCGGGAGGCAGCCGCTTGACCGTCCCCGGCCGCGCAACCGCGTCCATGAGCGCGCGGAAGGCGGCTTGGCTCGCGAGCACCGGCGCGGGAAAAGCGGCTGCCGGCATGACGCTTAATCCTCACCGCGCACCAAGGTGAAGAAATCGACGCGCGTGGCCGCGGTTTGGGCGCGCGCCTGCTCGCGCTCGGCGTCGAGGCGCCTTCGTATGGGCGCGAGCACGCGCCGCTCCACGGCGTCGCGATATTTTTTGCTTTGCCAAAGCGCGTCGCAGACCGCGGACAAGCGCGCCTTTTTCTGATCGCGCCCGAGGATGTAGGCGATGCCCACCTCACCCGACGCGGTTTGCACCGCCGCGCGCGTCACGCTCGCTTCGCCGAGATTGAAGGCGGCGCCGTCGCCGCCGATACGCCCGCGCAACATGACCAGTCCGGTTTCAGGCGCCCGCAGCTCCACGTAGTCGACGGGATCCAGCACCGCGCGAAGTCCTTGCTCGATTTCCTCGGCCCGGGCTTGCGCCAACACCGCCATGGCGCCGCGACGCACCGCCGTGGTCGGCGAGGGCGCGGGCGCGCCCGAGACTTCGGAAGCATTCGCGGAGGACACGGTTGCCATGGCCAAGATGTCTATGTTACTAGACAACTTTGGTAGCCTCCGCGCGTGAAGCTTTGATGACGCCGATGTGACGACACCCATGAAAGCTGGCGTGACGAAACGTGCCGCTCGCGCGCTGCCGACGGCGGAGATCGCCGGCGTCGCGCTGTGGCGGCGGGTGGCCGATCACCTCGAGCGTGCGATCGCGGACGGCCGCTATCCCGTCGACACACGGCTGCCCGGCGAGATCGAAATCGCGCAACGGCTCGGCGTGAATCGGCACACCGTCCGCCGCGCGATCGCGGCGCTCGCCGATCGCGGCTTTGTGCGGGCCGAGCGCGGCAGCGGCACCTACGTGGACACCCGGCGGCTGCGCTACCCGATCCACTCGCGCACGCGCTTCTCCGAGATCGTCGGCGCCGCCGGACGCGAGCCGGGAGGCCGGCTCCTCGCCAGCGCGGTCGAAGAAGCCGAGCCCGACGTCGCGCGGCGGCTCGACGTCGCGCCGCGGACGGCGGTCATCCGCCTCGAAATCCTGCGCAGCGTCGACCGCGTGCCGGTCTCCGCCGCAACCACGTGGCTGCCGGCTGGTCGCGCGCCCGATGCCGGCCGCATCTACCGCGACACGCGCTCGCTCACGCGCACGCTGGCGCAACTCGGGATCGACGACTTTCGCCGCCAGAGCACGCGGATTTCGGCGGCCATTGCCGACGCCGCAGATGCCGCGCGGCTGCGCCTTGCGCCGGGCCGGCCGCTGATCGTTGTGGACAGCACGGACGTCACGGCGGATGGACGGCCGATCCTGACGACGCGAGCCCGCCTCGCCGCCGACCGCATCGAGCTCGTGATCGAAACCTGATTCGGTCGCTCACAGCCGCAACCCGCATTGTCATCGGACTGTCACAGACCGGCGGGAAACGTGAGGTCCCTACCGGCCTTTGTCGCTCCATGTCCATCAAGACGCTCTCCACCGTGCCCTTGATCCATCCGACGGCCGAAGTGCGCGACAGCAGGCTCGGCGCCTACACCGAAGTCGGTGCGCGAACGAGGCTGCTCGAAGTCGCCTTGGGCGACTACTCCTACATCGTCAACGACAGCGAGGCCGCCTACACCACGGTCGGCAAGTTCTGCTCGATTGCGGCTATGGCGCGGATCAAGGCAACCATCCCATGGGCCGGGCGACGCAGTCGCACATGACCTATCGCGCAAGCGCCTATTTTCCGGGCGAGCGGGATGAAGAGGAATTTTTCGCATGGCGCCGCGCGTCTCTGGTCGTCGTCGGTCACGACGTCTGGATCGGACACGGTGCGATCATCCTTGCGGGCCGCGCCGTCGGCACGGGCGCGGTAGTCGCGGCCGGCGCCGTAGTGACCAAGGACGTCGATCCCTATGCGATCGTTGCCGGCAACCCGGCGTGCGTCATTCGGCAGCGCTTTTCGGCTGCCGTCGCGCAGCGGCTGCACCAACTCGCGTGGTGGGACTGGGACCACGAGCGACTGCGGGCGGCGTTGCCCGATTTCCGGCAGCTGTCGATCGAGGCCTTCCTTGAAAAATACGAGCTGACGTCGGTCCAGCGCGGCTCGAAGGCGTATCAACCGCAGCGGGCTGCATCGCAGATGTCGCGGTCGAAGACGCCTCAGTCGAGGGATCGAAGCGAGCAGACCGCTCGCTCGTAAGGTCGCATCAGTCATGCGCATGCGCATCGAAGGCGGTCGCGCGCTCGTCGGAGCCTCTCTCGAGGAGGCCAGCGTCGATCTCGATTGCGAGGGCGGGATCATCGCCGGCGTCGGCGCGCAAGCGAACGCCGAGCGGGCGATCGACGCCCGCGGCCTTCTGGTCCTTCCCGGGATCGTCGACGTCCACGGCGATGCCTTCGAGCGACAGATGATGCCGCGGCCGGGCGTGGGATTTCCGATCGATGTGGCGCTGCTCGAAAGCGATCGACAAGCCGTCGCCAACGGCATCACGACCGTCTTTCACGGCGTGACCTGGTCGTGGGAAGGCGGCCTGCGTGGGGCCGAAAATGCGCGCGCGATTCTCGACGGCATCGAGCGCTTGCGGCCTCGACTCGGCGCCGACACCCGCTACCACCTTCGTCACGAGACCTACAATCTCGAGGCCGAGGCCGAGATCATGACGTGGCTCGCCCGGCGCCGGATCGACGCGATCGCCTTCAATGATCACATGTCGCACACGGTGGACGCATCGAGCCGCGCGCAACGGCTCCTCGCGCAAATGGCCGAGCGCTCCGGCGCCACGCGCGAGGGCTTCCTGGCGGTGGTGGAACGCACCAAACGCAGGGCCGATGAAGTCCCCACTTCGATCGAGCGGCTCGCCGCGGCCGCCAACGCAAGCGGCGTTCCGTTGCTGTCGCACGACGACGCCAGTCCCGAGCAGCGGCGATGGTTTCGCGCGCTCGGGTGCCGCCTGGCGGAATTCCCGACCACGGTCGAGACCGCCGAGGACGCCGCATCCCATGGCGACGATATCGTGCTCGGCGCCCCCAACGTCGTTCGCGGTGGAAGCCACACCGGATGGATCGACGCGACCGAGATGATCGGGCGGGGACTCTGCTCGGTGCTGGCCTCGGACTACTACTACCCGGCGCCGCTGCTCGCGGCGTTTGCGCTCGCCAGGCGCGGCACCCTGCCGTTCGGACAAGCCTGGGCGTTGGTGTCGCAAACGCCCGCCAACGCCGTGAAGCTCAACGACCGCGGACAGATCGCACCCGGCCAGCGCGCAGACTTGATCATCGTCGATCCGTCGGCCGTCGGGCAGCAGCCGTGCGTCGTCGCCGCCATCGTCGCCGGCCGCCTCGTGCATCTCGCGCGGGCGGACATCATCGTCACCGCGCGGTGAGCGTGGCCGGTTTCGCGAACGACGCAAAGCGTCCATGGACGAGCCAAGATACGCGATCTATTTCGTGCCGCCGGCCGATTGCGATCTCTATCGCTTCGGCGCGGGCTTCCTCGGCTATGACTGCTACACCGGCGAAAGTCTCCACCCTCCACAAGACATCGCGCTTCGTGGGTCCGAATGGGCGCAGCTCACGCGCGAGCCGCGCAGATACGGATTTCACGCGACGCTGAAGGCGCCGTTTCATCTGTTGGCGCCGTTCACCGAAGCGGATTTGACCGCGGAACTCGAACGATTTGCCGCCATCCCTCGAACGCTGCCGGCGATCGAACCGGCCATTCGATCGCTCGCACGCTTCATTGCCGTTGTCGCCACCGCGCCAAACATGGCGCTCGATCGGCTGGCCGCCGACGGCGTGATGGCATTCGACCGATTTCGCCGTCCGCTGACCTCGCTTGAAAGGGAGCAACGACTGGGCGCCGGTTTGAGCGAACGTCAGATCGAGAATCTCGATCGCTGGGGCTACCCTTACGTCTTCGAAGACTTTCGGTTCCACTTGACCTTGACGGGTCCGATCGACGCCGAGCGCCGTGCCTCAATCCTGGCGTTGTTGCAGGCTCGCTTCAACGACATCGACGGCGGACATTCGCTGCCGATCACGCAACTCGCTCTGGTGCGCCAGGACGCCCGGTCGACGCCGTTCCGGGTCGTCGGTCAGGCCGCGCTGACCGCGGTGCGCTCGGGTCAGTAGATTTTTGCTTCATCGGCGAACCGCCTTGTCATCGCCCGGTGCAAAACCGCGATCACCCCTTTGTTCCCGTTGTCATTTTCGTCCCGCTGTCACATGCGGCTGATAGGCCCAAATTGCCGGAAAAAGGCTAAAAATGCAGGAGCTTGGCGTGGCAAACGAAGCCGCCATCGATGTGCGGCGGGTCTCGAAATCGTTCGAGCGCGGGACGCGCGTGCTCGACGACGTAAGCTTCTCGGTCGATTGCCGCGAGATGGTGGCGCTCATCGGAGCATCCGGCTCCGGCAAATCAACGCTCATTCGAGCGCTGGCGGGCTTGGTCGCCGTCGACAAGACCCCCGCCGCGCAAGCTTGCGCCGGCACGATCGCCATATTCGGCCGGCCGATACAGCGCGAGGGCCGCATCGCGCGCGGCGCCAAGGAATTGCGGGTTCGGGTCGGCGTCATCTTCCAGCAATTCAATCTGGTGCCGAGACTGTCGGTCCTCACCAATGTCTGCCTCGGGCTGCTCGGCCGCATGCCATTCCTGCGGGGAACGCTGAGCAATTTCACCCTGGACGAAAAGCGCGCAGCGATGCACGCGCTCGCTCGCGTCGGCATGACCGAGCATGCCCTCAAGCGCGGCGTGGAACTCTCCGGCGACCAGCAGCAACGCGCCGCCATCGCCCGTACGCTGGTGCAGGGCGCCGAGCTCGTGATCGCGGATGAGCCCATCGCTTCGCTCGACCCCGCCTCCGCGCGCCGGGTCATGGACATTCTTGCCGACATGAACCGCAAGGACGGCATCACCATCCTCGTCTCGCTGCATCAGGTGGAGTACGCGCTGACCTACTGCCCGCGCGCGATCGCGCTGAAAGCGGGCAAGATCGTTTATGACGGCCCCTGCGACGAACTCACGCCGGCGCTGCTGAGCCACATCTACAGCGCGGAATGCAGCGAGTTTTTTCCGCCGAGCTTCGATCGGCCGGGCCTTCCTCGGGATCGGCGCGAGAGCGAAGCGGCCAAGCTGCGCGCAGCGCCAAAGGAAAGAGCCGTTGCGGGCCATGCCGCTCAAACCGGGCACGGATCGGCGGATCGCCTGAGCGCGTGACAGCGTTGGGGAACCCTTCCCCGCTCCACCGAACATCACCATAGGAGAACTCTCATGATGCGAGCTTTTCTGACATGCGCGGCGGCCGCCCTGACGATCGGCGCATCGGCGCTTCCGGCCGGCGCGCAGACGCCCACGGAAATCAATTTCGGGGTGATCTCGACCGAGGCATCGATGAACCAGAAGAAGAACTGGGAGCCGTTCCTGCAAGCGATGGCGAAAGCCACCGGGTTCAAGGTGAACGGATTCTACGCCACCGATTACGCCGGCGTCATCGAGGCGATGCGCTTCAACAAGATCCAGGTCGCCTGGTATGGAAACAAGTCGGGGATGGAGGCGGTCGACCGCGCGAGCGGCGAGGTGTTCGCGCGCATCGTCGCCCGCGACGGAAACGTCGGTTATTACTCCCATATCATCGTGCACAAGGACAGTCCGTTCGCGAAGGTCGATGACATCCTCAAGTGCGACAAGTCGCTCGATTTCGGCATCGGCGATCCGAACTCGACGTCCGGCTTTTTGGTGCCGACGGCCTATATCTTTGCGGCACGAAACATCGACCCGAAAACGTGCTTCAAGACCGTGCGCAACGCCAATCACCAGGCGAATGCCATGGCGGTCGCCAACAAGCAGGTCGCCGCTGCGACCAACAACAGCGAGGACCTGCAGCGCGTGGCGGCCTCGGCGCCGGACGCGCGCAGCCAGATCAAGATCATCTGGACGTCACCGCTCATCCCGCTCGATCCACTGGTGTGGCGCAAGGACCTCGACCCGGCCGTCAAGACTAAACTTTACACCTTCCTGATGAGCTACGGCCGCATCGGCTCGGATGACGAGATCGCAACGGCCAAAGCGGTTCTGGCCAACCTGGTCTGGTCCACGTTCCAACCCTCCTCCGACAATCAGCTGATCCCGATCCGGGTGCTCGAGGCCAACAAGACGCTGATGCGCATGCAGGGCGACGAGAAGCTCTCGGCGGAGGAGAAGAGCAGCCAGATTGCGGCCATCCGCGGCGAGATCGCCAAGCTCGAGGAGATGCAGAAGAAAGCCGAGACCGACGAGTTCCACCGGCGGGCGGCGGCATTCCTCGAGGCCGACAAGGCCGGACGGCAAGACGACCTGAAGAAGATGATCGCCGAGTTTGCCGCCGGCACCGCGACCACCCACTGACATGACCGCGGCTAGGCAAGCGCCGGGCTCACGCCCGACGCCTCCCGCGCGCCAAGGCTAAGCCGCCGTCGGGCAGATGCGATGTTGCAAGTTCCCGATCAAGCGGGATTGGCGCGAGCAGGATCGGCTGTGACCGCGACGCCTGCTCACGCCGCTCACGACCTTGCCGCGGTCGCCGTTCCTTCGCATCCGCTCGGGCGCCGCCTGCGCGGCTGGCTCGCCTGGGCCGCGATCTTCGCGTTGCTGGCGTGGGCGTGGGCGCCGGCGGAGATGTTTCGGGTCGTGGCGCTGTTCACGGACTGGCGCAACATGGCGCAGTTCGGCGCCGCGTTTCTCAAGCCGAATTTTCACGACTGGGATCACTACCTCGCCGACATGGTGGTGACGGTGCAGATCGCGATCTGGGGCACCGCGCTCGCGGTCGTGTTCGGAGTCCCGTTCTCGATCCTGAGCGCGGCCAATGTTTGCCCGCAATGGATCGTCCAGCCGGTGCGCCGCCTGATGGACGCGTGCCGGGCCATCAATGAGATCGTCTTCGCGCTGATGTTCGTGGTGGCCGTCGGCCTCGGCCCGTTCGCCGGCGTCATGGCCATCTTTGTTCACAATCTCGGGGTGTTCTCGAAGCTGTTTTCCGAAGCGGTCGAGGCCATCGACCCACGACCGGTCGAAGGGATCCGAGCGACCGGCGCGCGGCGCGTGCAGGAAGTGGTGTTTGGCGTCGTGCCGCAGGTGCTGCCGCTCTGGAGCTCGCTGACGCTTTACCGGCTCGAGACCAATGTCCGTTCGGCGACCACGCTCGGCATCGTCGGCGCGGGCGGGATCGGTCAGACACTCTACGAAAGCATCCGCGCCTTCCAGTACGCCGAGACCGCGGCTCAAATCATCATCGTCGTCGTCACCGTGGTCGCGATCGACCTTCTCAGCGCCCGCATCCGCAGGACCCTGGTTTGACTTCGGCGGTGGAGCAGGACGCGCTCGGCGCCTTTGCCGGGTCAATCTTCCGACGGTATCGCCTTGGCGAAGACGCCCTCCCCGCGGTCGCCGTCATACGCGAACTCGCAGGCACAGCTTTTGGCGTAACTGAGCGCGCGCGCGAGCGCTCTTTCTTCCATAACGCCGTTGGCGGGCCCCGGCGGGAACCAGAGTGAAAGGATATGGTCGGGGACGTGGAGCGTCACCTGCGGCGGAAGGCGATCGAGAATCTCGTCGATCTCGTGCGGCACCAGAAATTTTTCGTGCTCGCTCATCGCTTTCGAGGGAAAGTTCCGACGCTGCCGAGGGAAAGTTCCAGCCAAAAGCATACTTTGTTAACGATTGTTAGATAGCGCAGGCGATATGAAGGTTGGATGACAAGGCGCGTACCGACGCGCGTTTGTCAAATGGGTCATGACGGCCGCCCACCCGCCGCGGCAGTGTCAAATTTCCGCAACGGACGGGGTGTACCGCAGACGCCATCCAACGCAGGATCGCGCATATGTTTCAAATCGTCCGGCTCGCGCTCGACGACAACGGCGAGGTCAACGCACGCCGCCCGCTGCAGCCGTTGTTCGAGTTGCGCGAAGACGCAATGGCGATGGCGGAATTCGATGCATCGCGGCTGTGGGGTGACTACGGCTGCGACGACGAGCGCGGTGGTTGGTGGGCGACCGACGCGCGCGGACGCAAATACCGCTTCGTTGTCGAGCCGGTCGCCGCCGCCGACGCCGCGGCGTGAATTGGATTCCCGCCTCCCCGCTTTCGCGGGGATGAGCGGAAAGCCCGTCATTCCGCGCCGCTCCCGCCTTGCATCGGACCGATGCGGGTGAGAACAATCCGACGTTGATAGCATTGCGCCTGCGCAGAGCCGGCACCGCATCGTTCGCGGCCGCTCGCTCTGCCGCCGGCGATTGGCTCGTCGAAGGAGAATGCGGTGGACAAGGCTTATCTCGAGGACCTCGCTCCGGGGCAGGTGTTCACCTCGGACGCGCGCACCGTCGTCGACGCCGATGCGATCAAGCGATTTGGCGGCGAGTTCGATCCGCAGCCCTGGCACTTGAGCGAGACCGTCGCGCGCTCGACGTTCTTCAAGGAACTGGTCGCCAGCGGATGGCACACGACGGCGCTCACGATGCAGCTCATCATCCAGACCCTGCCGTTGTCGGGAGGCATCATCGGCAGCGGCGTCGACGAGCTGCGCTGGCCGCGTCCGGTGCGGCCGGGCGATACCTTGCGGCTTCATTGCGAGATCATCGACGTCCAGGAATCAAAATTGCGGCCAGCGAGCGGCACCGTGCGGGTGCGCATGACGACGCTCAATCAGAACGACCAGCCGGTGCAAACCATGATCGCCAACCTGCTGGCATTCCGCCGGCCCGAGCACGCGGTGTGAGGTGAACGGCGCATTGAAGCGGCCCCGTCATTGCCGGGCATAGCGCGTCGAAGACGCGCGTAAACGCGCTGATGACCCGGCAATCCATCTTCTTTGCAAAAAGCCTTTCGCGAAGGAGGATGGACACCCAAAATCGGGTTTACCCGATTTCGGGCATTTTAGTGCGCAAGTCGGATAAATCCGACTTGCGTTGGTCAAGCCCGGGGGGTGACGCAATCGGGGCGAAAGCAATCAGCTGCGCGACTCGGCAGCACTGCTGCTTGTTCGCATCGAGGGGGTTCGATAGCCTAGCTTCAGTCGAAAGATCGCATCTGGTCGACGGGAGGATGCGCATGGCGGACGAACTCAAGATCAAGGTGAACGGCAGAACCTGGCCGGTTGCGGCGAGCCCGGACACGCCACTCCTTTACGTGCTCGCGAACGAGCTCGAGCTGAAAGGACCGCGCTTCGGCTGTGGACTGGCACAATGCGGCTCCTGCTCGGTGCTCGCCGACGGCGTCGAGATCCGCTCCTGCGTAACGCCGGTTACGGCGGTCGTGGACAAATCGCTCACCACGCTCGAGGGCCTCGCCGCGCTCTACGCGCAGCAGAAGGGCCTGGCGCAGGCGCCGGCGCTGCATCCGCTGCAGCAAGCCTTCATCGACGAGCAGGCGCCGCAGTGCGGCTATTGCTACAACGGAATGCTGATCAAGGGCGCCGAGCTGCTCGCGCAGAATCCACGGCCCACCGAAGCGCAGATTCGCACGCACATGAACGGCCACCTCTGCCGCTGCGGAACCTATCCGCGCGTGATGAAGGCGATCAAGCTTGCGTCCACCAAAATGGCGGAGGCGGCACGATGAGCGACACCGACACGCTTTGCTTCTCCCGCCGCGATCTGCTCAAGGGCGGCGGCGCGCTCGTCATCGGCTTTCGCATCGCCGGCGCGCCGCTGCCGGCCGCGGCTGCGCGCGGAGACGTCGCCGGCCCGCCCGATCCGAATGCGATCGACTCGTGGATCGCCGTGCATGCCGACAACACCGCGACCGTCTACCTCGGCAAGGGCGAATTCGGCCAGGGCAACACCACCGGGCTCTTACAGATCGCGGGCGAAGAGCTCGATCTCGACATGAGCCAGCTCCGCTGGGTGCAGCTCGACACCAACGTCAGCCCGAACCAGGGCGCGACCACCTCGAGCTCGTCGATTCATCGCGGCGGGCCGCAGGTCCGCGCGGCCGCCGCGGAGGCGCGCCAGGCGCTGCTGGCGCTCGCCTCGACCCGGCTCGGCGTGCAGACGGGGAGCCTCACGGTATCGAAAGGGGTGGTGTCGATCGACGGCCACCCCGCCCGCTCGGTCACCTACGGCGAGCTCCTGGGCGACAAGCGGTTCGACGTCAAGTTCACCGGCACGGCGCCGCAGAAAGCGATCAACCGATACAAGCTCGTCGGCACCAGCGTGCCGCGCGTCGACATTCCGGACAAGGCGGGCGGCACCTACGTGCACATGCAGCACGTGCGCATGCCCGACATGCTGCACGGCCGCATCGTGCGCCCGCCCGGGCAGCGCGCCTACGGCGCCGGGGCGAAACCCCTGAGCATCGACGAAAGCTCGATCGCCGACATTCCGGGCGCTCGGGTCGTGCGCAAGGGCGATTTCGTCGGCGTCGTCGCCGCGCGCGAGTGGGACGCGATCAAGGCCGCGCGCGCGCTCAAGGTCACGTGGCAGGAACCCCCGCCGCTGCCGGAGAATTTGTTCGACAGCATGCGCGCCGCCAAGACCACCGATACGGTGATCGCCGACTGGGGCGATGCGCCGAACGCCTTCGCCCAAGCCGCGCACGTGGCATCGTCGACCTATCGCTGTCCCTACCAGTCGCACGCGCCGTTCGCGGCGAATTGCGCGCTCGCCGATGTCGGGCCGAACGGGGCGCTGGTGATGTCCTCGACGCAGGACATCTACAATTCGCGCGACATGCTGGCGCAGGTCCTCGGACTGCCGGTGGAAAAGGTGCGCGTCCAATACCACGAGGGCTCGGGCACGTTCGGCCGCAGCTGCTACGAGGACGCCGCGCAGGCCGCCGCCGTCATGTCGCAGGCGGTGGGCAAGCCGGTGCGCGTGCAATTCATGCGCTCCGACGAGCTCGGCTGGGACGACTACGGCCCCGCGCATCTCGCCGACGTGCGCGCCGGCATCGACGCGCGCGGAAAGCTCGTGGCCTACGAGTACCACGGCTGGCAGCACGGTTGGATGGTCAACGAGACCACGCACGAGCTCGTGCTGCTGACGCCGCCGAAGGAGCGCACCACCGGCGCCGGCTCGATCCCGGTCAACCGCATGAGCACCGGCTCGATGTACGCGGTGGCGAACCGCCGCGTGGTCAGCCACGCCGTGCCGATGGTCGGCTATCTCAAGGGCGCGCCGCTGCGCTCGCCGCTCGATCTGTCGTTTGCGTTCGCCTCGGAGCAGACGATCGACGAGCTCGCGTTCATGGCCAAGATCGATCCGCTCGAGTTCCGCCGCAACAATATCGGCGACGCGCGCTGGCTCGGCGTGCTCAACGCCGCCGCCGCGGCCGCCGCCTGGACGCCCAAGGTCGCGGCATCCGCGTCGTCCGATGCCGAGGTCGTGCGCGGCCGCGGGATCGCGCTGGGCACGCATCACGTGTCGTATGGCGCCGCCGTGGCCGATGTCGAGGTCGACCGGCGCACCGGCAACGTCGTCGCCACGCATGTTTACGGCGCGCTCGACGCGGGTCAGGTGATCAATCCCGCCCTGGTCGAGAATCAAATCGTCGGGCAGGCGATCCAGGCGACGAGCCGCGTGCTCAAGGAAGAGGTGACGTTCGACAGGAGCGGCGTCACCAGCCTCGATTGGGTGTCGTATCCGGTGCTGCGCTTTGCCGAGCATCCGCAGGTGACGGCGGTCGTGGTGCAGCGCCTCGACGAGCCTTCGACCGGCGCCGGCGAGGAGGTCATGGGCGCGACCGCGGCCGCGATCGCCAACGCGTTCTTCGACGCGACCGGCGTGCGGCTGCGCCAATATCCGATGACGCCCGAGCGCGTGAAGGTGGCGCTCGCCGCCAAGACCTAAGCGCGCGTAACCGCGCAAGACATAAGCGTACACGATGTGCGCGTCGTCGGGTGGCGCGCCTTTGCGACGGCCTAAGACGACCCGCCGATCGCAGCTGCCATTGAACGGTCGGGAGCCGCTGAAGCGCTGCCCTCGGCCTGCGCACTCATTTTTCGCCGTCGGGAAGCGTCCAACGCAGATAGACGCGGTTGAAGCCTTTCTCTATCGCGCGATGGGTTTCGACAAAGCCCATATGGGCGTACATGGACAAATTCTCCGTCATCGCCGCGTTGGTGTAGAGCCGTATCGCCGGCAAGCGACGGCGCTTGGCCTCGCGGACGGCATGATCCATGAGCTGGCGCCCCAGACCTTCGCCCTGCCGCGCCGGGTCGATCGCGATGTTGTCGATGAAGTAGGCATCGGCTTCAGGCCAGGCGATCATGTAGCCGTCGACCGCTCCCGCCGTGGCGATCACCACCACATGGCCGACGGCGACCTCTGCGGGAAAGTCGGCCACCATCGGCGGCAGCTCGCGCCCGATGCGCGGCACGTATTTGGCGTAGGCGGCGCGCGCGATCGCGCCGATGCGCGCGGCGTCCTCCGGCATGGCTTCGCGGATCAGCGGCGGCATGCTGCTCTCACACTTAACCCTCCGTGATGTCTGATAGCACGCCGTTGCAGCGGCGGGATCGAGGCGGTGAAATTTCTGCGCCAGAAACCGGGATTTCCCGGCGCGGACGAGGTGCATTTGTAAGGAGCGGGGAATTGAAATTGCCCCTATAATCCCCTCCAATCGCAGGCCCGGCACCCTGCGCCGCGGATGTGGCAGGGGCGTTCGGGCGCAATGCGAAAAGAGCCCGCGGGCGCGCTTCAGAGGGGCGCCCGGAAGGGCCGCGTGACGGGAGGAGTTTCCATGGCTTCGGTCGCGATCCGCGACGTCAGAAAGGCCTTTGGAGCGCTCGAGGTCATCCACGGCGTCGACATCCTCATCGACGACGGCGAATTCGTCGTGCTGGTGGGGCCGTCGGGATGCGGCAAGTCGACGCTGCTGCGCATGATCGCGGGGCTCGAAAACATCACCTCAGGCGAAATCCGCATCGGCGAGCGCGTCGTCAATCGCGTGCCGCCGAAAGAGCGCGACATCGCCATGGTGTTTCAGAACTACGCGCTTTATCCGCACATGACCGTCGCCGCCAATATGGGCTTCTCGCTCATGCTGCGCGGCGCGCCGAAGGCCGAGATCAAGCAACGCGTGAGCGGGGCGGCCGATATTCTTGGCCTCGGGCCCTTGCTCGGCCGCTTTCCGCGCCAGCTCTCCGGCGGCCAGCGCCAGCGCGTCGCCATGGGCCGCGCCATCGTACGCGATCCGCAGGTGTTCCTGTTCGACGAGCCCTTATCGAATCTCGACGCCAAGCTCCGCGTCGCCATGCGCACCGAA
>Ga0310917_10000873_pt1 | contig 13923 bp, 12 predicted proteins | sample GREbulkMGLF178_FD_203531 | JGI IMG/M metagenome (GOLD analysis project Ga0310917, IMG submission 203531) | Lab enrichment of tropical soil microbial communities from Luquillo Experimental Forest, Puerto Rico - GRE.bulkMG.LF178 | ecosystem: Environmental > Terrestrial > Soil > Tropical forest >... | reverse complement strand
CGTGCGGTCCGGTTCCCCACGCTGGTTGCGGCCGGCGCCGGCCTGCTGCTGGGTTGGGGCGTTTTCCTCAGTTACGGCCTGATCTTGCTGGGGCTTCCGGCGCTGGCGGTGCTGGTGTCCGCGCCGGATTGGCGAGCGGTGCTGCGGGTGCTCGGCCCGGCGACCCTTGCCGCGGTGGCCGTCGCGCTGACCTTCGCGGTAGCGGGGTTCTACTGGTTCGACGGCTATACCCTTGTGCAGCAGCGCTATTGGCAGGGGATCGCCAAAGACCGGCCATTCCTGTACTGGGGCTGGGCCAACCTGGCGTGCGTGGTGTGCGCGATCGGATTGGGCAGCGTGGCCGGAATCAGCCGCGTGTTCGACCCGGCCGCGATCCGCCGTCGCTCCGGTTTCCACCTGCTGCTGTTGGCAATGCTGGCCGCCATTGTCTGCGCGGACTTGAGCATGCTGAGCAAGGCCGAGGTCGAACGGATCTGGCTGCCGTTCACCGTCTGGCTCACTGCGGCGCCCGCGCTGCTGCCGGTTCGTTCACACCGTGCGTGGCTGGCGCTCAACGCCGCCGGAGCACTGCTGGTGAACAGCGTGATGGTCACCCACTGGTGATCGCGTGTGCGTTGACGGCGTCGAGTGTGCACGCCGGGCGGGAATCGGGCGATTTTTCCACCCTGGATGCACACGCGATGCGGGACTCAGAGTCCCGCGGCGCGGGTCACCCGCGCGAAGCGACTTGCGGGTCCACACGCGTCACGCACCGCGGCGACGTCGTCGAGGACGTCGAAGTCAGCCAGCCGTTGCACGAACGCGACGTCGATGCCGTTGTCGCGCAACGCCTTCAACGTGAGTTCGCCGGTGTCGGGTTGCGACATCGGGATGGTGCGCAGGCATTCGGCGATCGTCGGTGTCCCAACCCCCAGCACCCACCAACCGCCGTCATCCGCCAAACCGAGCACCGCCGGCGCGTCGAGCAGCCGACGCGCGCAATCGGTCAGAAGTTCGGCGGTTACCTGCGGGGTGTCCATCCCGATCTGCAACACCGGATACCCATCGGCCGCGTCGGCGTGTGCGTTGGCGAGTCGGTCGGCGAAGCCGTCACCGCGCTGCGGAATCACGGTGAAGGACTCCAGCCGTCGCCGGATCTCGCCGGCACCGGCCGCGCCGAACGGGTCGCCGGAGAAGGCCACCACCCGGGCCGCCACCGGCGCGGAGGCCACCGCGTCCAGCGTGTCCAGCAGCGCGGCGGCCGCGATGTCGGCCGCGACCCGGTCACCGACGCTCGCGGCGAGCCGCGTCTTGGCCCGCCCGGGCTCGGGCGCTTTGGCGACCACCAGCAACGTCACCGGCAGGACGCTCACGAAATCACCTTCCAGAAGTCCAGGATCGCGGTGATGCTGCCCCGCAGCGAACCGCTGACCTTCGACTTGCCACCGGTGCGCGGACCGTAGCTGACGTCGAACTCGACCACGCGCCAGCCGGCGGCCGCGGCGCGGACCAGTAGTTCGAGCGGATAGCCCGATCGTCTGTCGACGACACCGAGGCCCAGCAGCGCGTCCCGCCGGGCTACCCGCATCGGCGCGATGTCGTGCACCGGCAGGCCGTGCCGGGTGCGCAGCCGCCAACTCATCACAACGGTGCCCACGCGGGCGACCCAGGGCCACCGCAGCCCGGGTACCGGCCGGCGGCGGCCGATCGCCAGGTCGGCGCCCCGGTCGAGCGCGGCGACCAGCCGGGGCAGCTCACCGGGATCCATCGAGCCGTCGGCGTCGATGACCGCCACGATCGGGGTGGCCGCGGCGGCCAGGCCCGCGTGCACCGCCGCGCCATACCCGGGCCGCGGTTCGGCGACCACCCGAGCGCCGTGCCGGCTCGCCACCGCCGCCGTGTCATCGGTGCTGTTGTTGTCGACCACTAGCGCCCGGTAGCCGGCGGGAATGGCCGCGAGCACCGCCGGCAGCGACTCCTCCTCGTTGAGGCAGGGCAGCACCACCGTGACCGCGTCTCCGGGCATGCGTCAGGCAGGCATCAGTGATGGGCAGTGGGCAGGGGCGGCGTTACCGGCTGGTGTGGCGTCACCGGCTGCTGTGGGGTTACCGGCTGCTGCGTATGCGGCTGAGTCGGAATGGTCTGCTGCGTCGGTGGCTTCGTGGTCGGCGGTGGCGCGACGGTCGTGGGCACGGTGGTCTTGGGGGTCGTGGGCGCCGTGGTCGGCGGGGTCGTCGGAGGGGTGGTCGGCGGAGTGGTGGGCGGCGTCGTCGGCGGTGTCGTGGGCGGCGTCGTCGGCGGGGTCGTGGGCGGCGTCGTCGGCGGCGTCGTCGGCGGTGTGGTCGGCGGGGTCGTAGGCGGCGTCGTGGGCGGCGTCGTCGGCGGGGTCGTGGGCGGGGTGGTCGGCGGCGTCGTGGGAGGCGTCGTCGGTGCGTTCGGTGGGTACGGGTACGGGTTGGGGTACGGGTACGGCGGGCGCCAGCCCGGGTACGGAACGATGACCGGGACCGGCATCGGGCCGCCCGGTGATTGAGGAACCGGGGCGGCCGGCGCCCCAGGCGACGTGAGCTGCGGAGGAATGTAGCCGTTGGCGTCCGGGACGATGCCGCCCTGGAATCCGGCGTTGGGTACATCGAGCGGCGGCGGCGGCACCGGCGCCTGCTGCTGCGTCGGCAACAGCGGCATGAACTTGCCCGGCGCGGCGTTCTGGTGTCCGATCACCGGCGCCTGACTCGCGGTGGGACGAACGGCGATCGCGACCGCGGCGGCCAGCGACGCAAATCCGATGACCGCGAAGGCGATGACGGCGTTGCCGACCAGCAACGCTCGCCGGCTGAACCGCGCCGGCTCGGCCCCGGCCTCCTCGAAGTCGTCGTATTCACCGGATTCAGGGCCGTACTCGTCGTACTCGCCGCCGAGCGGCTCGTCGCCGCCGGCCTCCGAGTACGCCAGCTGCGGTTCCTCCGCCTTCGCCCCCGCCAACCCAGCCGTCGGGGCCATCGCCGTCGCGTCGCCGGCGAGCTGTGCTGCGGGGGCCATCCCGGTCGGCATTCCCGCCGTGACCGCAGGTTGGGGCGTCGTGGGCGCCAGCCCCGCCGCCATCGCCGCGCCGCGCGCAATCGCGAACTCGGGACGCTCCACGACCTCGACCCGCAGGGGCGACCTGGCGCGCAGCTGGTCAGCGACGGTGGCCAGGTCAGCGACCGTGCCCATCACATACGCGGCGGTTACCGCGAACGGCGCGGAGCGCAGCCAGTCCAGCAGCATGTCGACGGCCGCGGTGGAGGCGTCCACGCCCTCCAGCGCCACCGTGGCCAATACCGACGCCAGCGCGTCGCCGGCGCCGAGCGCCACCAACGTCGCCGCCTCAGCCGCGATAACAAGCGCGACCGAGCCCGGCAGCGCGGCACCGCGGAAGACCGTCCGCAGCAGCGCCTTCACCGCCTCCGCCTCGGAAACCAGCCCGACGTCGGGGACTCCGGCATTGGCCAGCGCTTGGCGAAGCGCTTCTGCCTGTGGCTGATCCGGTGAGTAGAGCCGGGTGGCGACCAGATGGCGGCCCTCGGCGCCCAACGACTGCTGGATGCCGGCCACCGTCTGGATCAGCGTCTCGAACGGGTGCATCGGCAGCTCGATCACCAAGTGCTTGATCGCCGCATACCCGCCGCCGGCGGGCCCGACGAGCGCCAAACGGGCGACCGAACCGGCGACCGCTACCCCCAGGACAGCGTCCGTCGCGGCCAGCCGTCGTGAGGTCAGCCCCACGGGGCCGGTCTTTGCGTCGACGTCGTCTTCGGGTTCGGGCTCGGTCAGCCACTCCATCGGAAGCAGGTCGGAATCACCGGCCAACGAGTACGCCAACTCCGGTCCCACCTGGCCGGGCGCTTGCGTTGACCCGACCGCGGGGGCCATCGCCGTCGCGTCTCCGGCGGACCCGACCGCCGGGGCCATCGCCGTCGCGTCTCCGGCCAGCCCGGCCGACATGGCCGCGCCGCGAGCCAGCGCGGCGGTGGAGTCGCCATCGCCCGGCACCCGCGCGCCCGAGGCAGCTCGTCCCATCCCGGACAGCGCCGTAGCGGCCTGTGATTCCGACAGCACCGCGACGTCCTGGACGCCGGAGTCCTCCAATGCCCGCCGCAGCTGGTCGGCGCGTGGCGCATCCGACCAATACAGCCGCGTGGCGATCAGCCGGTGGTTTTCGTCGGCCAACAATCGATTCGTCCCGACCACCGTCTCGATCAATTTCTCGATTGGGTTGCCAGTGAGGTCAACGACAGACTCGTCGATCACGTCGGCGCCTCCCGCGCCAGATCCGACAAGCGCCAAGCGGGCTGCGGGACCTGTGACCGCAACCCCCAAAACGACGTCCATCCCCGCTCCCCTTCGGCTGGCTACCCCGCAACCAGCAAGTCCCGGCATCACTACACTGCCATTCGGGCGACAACGTTTGCCTCTGAACGCAGCGTAACCGGGTTGCCGAACCGCAAGAGGCTTCCGCGAATCGCACGTCCCCGCCACTGCCGCGTCGTCCGAACGGAGATTATGTTTCCAAGTGAGCAACGCAGTCGGCCCGGCAGGGGGTTCCCCTCCTCGCAACCCAAGCTGCGCAGCCAGTAACCGTCCTCGACACCCGGGGGGAACCGTGAGCCACAGCAGCGACGAGGCGCCTACCGGCCCCATCCGTGGGCAGATCCAGCGGACGTCTGCGGGCGAGGCAGCCTTCCGGCCCCGCGCGGCCGGGGAGCCGACACGGCGGTGGAACATGGTCAGCGATTTGACCGCGGCCGTTCTGCTCGTCGTTGCGCTGTTGCTGCCGTGGAATCTGTACTTCGGTGTCGGAATCCCCGGCAGCAGCAAGACCCTGTTCGCGGTGCTGTTCGCGGCGACACTGCTGTCCCTCGCTTCGGTCGCCGTGGCCGGTTCCTGGAGGGCGACGAGCGCGCGGCTCAACCCTGCGATGGCCGCGCGACTTCGTCTCGGACTCAACGTCCCCTATGTGCTGCTGGTGCTCGCCTTCGTTGCCTTCGACGCGTTCGAATCGGTCCGATTCGGCGGCACCGTGAACGTGCCGGGCGGTGTCGGGCCGGGGGCGTGGCTGGGGATCGCCGGCGCGCTTTTGGGCGCGCAACCGGTGACCGCGGATGCGGCGACCGAGGATCACGACTTCAGGTCGGTCCGGATCATCGGCTACGCGTCGATGGTGGGTGCGGTGCTGAGCTTCGGCCTCAACCTGTACTGGCGGCTGCGGTACGCGCTGCAAAGCACGGGCGGTTCGGCCGACTTCGGCAAGCAGAACATCGCGGTCATCGCCACCGCGGTGGTGTACGGCGTGGTGGCGTTGCTCGCGGTCCTCGTGGGGTCCAGGTGGCTTCTGAGCAGCGCCAAGGCTTCTCGGCTGGCGACGGTGGCGCTCGGCACCTCGACGCTGTTCGCCGGGATCGTCGTGTGGATCCTTCCCGTCGGTCGTGACATCGACGCATTCCACGGCATAGCGCAGAACACGTCGACGGCGGGGGTCGGGTTCGAGGGCTATCTGGCGTGGGCGGCGGCCGCGGCGATTTTCGCGCCGCCGACGCTGCTCGCCCGGCGGGCCACGTCGGCGACGGAGGAGAACGCCTGGCGGGCGGCGGCCCGAAATGGCTTGCTGCTCATCATCGTTTGGTGCGTGGGGTCGATGGCCATGAGGGTCACCGACCTCGCCGTCGCGGTGACCCTCGATTACCCGTTCTCGAGGTACGACAGCTTGGTGCTGGCCGCCTTCGACCTCGCCACCGCGGTGCTTGCGCTCTGGCTGCGGATCAACCTCGCCAACGACTCCGTCACGCCGAGGCTGATCTCGTCGCTGTGCGGACTTGTGGCCGCGCTGAGCATCTCGCGCGTCGTCGTGGGCGTCGCGCTGGCGCCACGGTTCGCGGAACCGCCTAACTCCCCCACGCACAACCCGGTCTACGGAAACGACCTCGCCCAGCAGATCACCAGCACCTTTGATGTGACGCTGTGCGGGCTGGCCCTGTGCATCCTTGCGGCGGCGATCATCACGGGTCAACTCAGCGCCCGCCTGCGACGCCAAAGGCGCCGCCCCGCCCACAAACGCGCGGTTCCGGCGACCGCCGAGCAGCGCTCGGAGGCGACGACCCGCATCCCGGTCGCGCAAGCGCCCCCGCCGTCGGCCGCGGCGACAACCCGCATCCCGACCGGCGGCGCCCGCGCCGGCATGGACTCCCCCACCGCCGCCATGCCGCAGCTGGCCCGGTCGCCCAGGATCTTCCGGGGTGACGACTCCGCCACCCGGCAGATCCCCACCCAGAAGCCCAGGATCTTCCGGCCGCCGCAAGACTCGTCGTAGGACGAGTTACCGCAAAGGCGCGAAGGCGAATTCGCGCAGGCCCTCGCGCGGGTCGACGGCCGCACGGAACCCCAATACCTCGGCGGCCCGGCTGGGATCGGCGACGATATGGCGCACGTCGCCGCTGCGGTACTGGCCGGTGATCACCGGGGAAACCGAATCACTGGAATCCCTGCGCGCGTCGCACAGCGCGGTGGCCACCTCCAGGATCGAGATGGGCCGCCCGGAGCAGACGTTGAACGACGTGAAGCCGTCACGCTCGGCCGATAACGACACAGCGGCCAGGTTGGCGACGGCCACGTCGTCGACGTGGACAAAGTCACGCATCTGAGCGCCGTCCTCGAAAACCCTTGGCGGTCCGCCCTTTTCCAGCGCCGAGCGGAAGATCGCCGCCACCCCGGAATACGGGGTGTCGCGCGGCATCCCGGGGCCGTAGACGTTGTGGTAGCGCAGCGCCACCACCGAGCCGCCCGTCGCCTCCGACCACGCCAGCGCGTAGTGCTCCTGCGCGGCCTTGCTGGCCGCGTACAGGCTGCGCGGCCGCAGGGCGGCGTCCTCGTTGACCAACCGCCACGTCACGTCGAGCCCGCAGAGCGGACAACGGTGTTCGAAGATCCCGGCGTCGAGGTCGGCGCGCCGCCGCGGCAGCGGGTCGATGAGTCCGTGGTCCGGGCATGCATAGTGGCCCTGCCCGTAGACCACCATCGACGACGCCAGCACCAGGCGGCGCACCCCGGCGGCGAACATCTGTGCCAGCAACACCGTGGTGGCGAAATCGTTGTGGCCGCCGTAGGCGGGCGCATCGGCGGCGTCCACGCCGGCGCCGACCATCGCCGCCTGATGACATACGAGGTCCACACCGTCCATCAGCGGGGCCAGCGCTTCGGCGTCGCCGACGTCAACCCGGTGACATCCGCTCGGTAACAACGGATTCGGGCCGTGCGCGGCGGGCAGCAGCGCGTCGACGGCGACCACGCCGTGACCTGCGGCCCGCAGCGCCCCAGCCACCCGCGACCCGATGAAGCCGGCCGCGCCGGTCAGCAACACCCTCATGGCAGCTCGAGCGGCAACGTGACGCCGGTGTGCGGCAGGCAGTGCGTGCACGTGCGCTCGACGGCGACCCGGCCGATCGCCGCGCGCACCAGCCTTTTGAACTGCTCCATGTTCTTTTCGAATTCGGCGAATATGTCGACGGCCTTCACGCCCTCGCCGGCCTCGACACCGGCATCTAGGTCGGTCACCAAGCCGATTGCCGCATAGCATATTTCGAGTTCCCGCGCCAGCACGGCCTCGGGATAGCCGGTCATGTTGACCAGGCCGGCGCCGGCGGAGGCGAACCAGCGGCTTTCCGCCCGGGTGGAAAACCGCGGTCCCTGGATCACGACCATGGTGCCGCCGTCGACCACGTCGGGCAGGCCGGTGACCGCGGCCCGCAAGGTCGGGCAGTACGGATCGGCGAAGTCGACGTGGACGGCACCGGAATCGAAGTAGGTGTCGGCACGGCCATGGGTGCGATCGATCAGCTGGTCGGGCACCACCACCGCACCCGGACCGTTTTCGGGGTTCAGGCTGCCGACGGCGCACGGGCCGAAGACCCGCCGCACGCCGAGCTTGCGCAGTGCCCACATGTTGGCCCGATACGGCACGGTATGCGCGGAGAATTGATGCGTCGCCCCGTGCCTGGGCAGGAACGCGACTTCGTGCTCGCCGACGGCGCCGACGGTGACCGTTGCGCTTGGCCGGCCATACGGGGTGTCCACCTCCACGTCGCGAACGCCGGACTCGAAGAATGTGTAGAAGCCGCTGCCGCCGATGACTCCGAGCATCCGCCCATTGTGGTGCATAGGGCAGGATGCCCTGGTGGCCAGTTTCGCGCAGTGGATCTCGGGTGCGCGGCCCCGGACGCTGCCCAACGCGGTGGCGCCGGTCGTCGCGGGCACCGGCGCCGCGGCATGGCTGCATTCCGCGGTCTGGTGGAAAGCGCTGCTGGCGCTGGCGGTCGCGGTCGCGCTGATCATCGGCGTCAACTACGCCAACGACTATTCCGACGGCATCCGTGGCACCGACGACGACCGTGCCGGCCCGGTGCGGCTGGTGGGCTCGCGGCGGGCAACCCCGCGATCGGTGTTGACCGCGGCGATGGCGAGCCTGACGGTCGGCGCCGTGGCCGGGCTGGCGCTGGCACTGCTGAGCGCGCCGTGGCTGATCGGGGTGGGCGCCGCCTGCATCGCCGGGGCCTGGCTGTACACCGGCGGGTCAAGACCCTACGGCTATGCGGGTTTTGGCGAGGTCGCGGTGTTCGTGTTCTTCGGCCTGGTCGCCGTGCTCGGCACGCAGTACACCCAGGCATTGCGGGTGGACTGGGTGGGGCTGGCGCTGGCGGTGTCGGTGGGGGCGCTGTCGTCGTCGGTGCTGGTGGCCAACAATTTGCGGGATATCCCCACCGACGCGCGGTCCCACAAGATCACCCTGGCGGTACGGCTGGGCGATGCCCGCACCCGGGTCCTGTACCAGGCCCTGCTGGCGACCGCCGGCGTGCTGACCCTCGCGCTGATGGCGGCGACGCCGTGGTGCGCCGTGGGATTGGTGGCCGCGCCGCTGGCCGTGCGCGCCGCGGGTCCGGTGCGCTCCGGCCGCGGCGGTCCCGCGCTGATTCCCGTGCTGCGTGACACCGGGCTGGCAATGCTGGTGTGGGCGATCGCGGTGGCGGCCGCGTTGGCGCTGGCCGGCTGAGCAGCCTTGACCGTGCTCGCGGAGAACCCCATGACAACAGACACCAACGGATGCGATAACAATGCGGGCTTGACTTTGACGGCCGTTTCGCCCCTAGCTGGATGGAGACCGAGCGAGGAGCGCAATGAAGCAGATCGCCGCGACCAGTGGGCCCAAGAACATCGGATTGCTCAGCGTCGGGGCGTACCGCCCCGAGCGGGTGGTCACCAACGACGAGCTGTGTCAGAACATCGATTCGTCGGACGAGTGGATCTACTCGCGCACCGGCATCAAGACGCGCCGATTCGCCGCCCGCGACGAATCCGCCGGTTCGATGGCGATCGAGGCAAGCCGAGAGGCGATCGCCAAGGCGGCGCTCACGGCGGCCGACATCGACGGTGTGATAGTCGCGACCAGCACCCATTTCCTGCAGACCCCCCCGTGTGCCCCGGCCGTCGCCGCGGGGCTGGGCGCGACGGGCATCTCCGCGTTCGATATCGGAGCGGGGTGCGCCGGCTTCGGGTATGCGCTGGGCGTCGCAGCTGACATGATCCGCGGCGGCAGCGCCGCAAAGATGCTGGTGATCGGCACGGAGAAACTGTCGCCGACGGTGGACATGCTCGACCGCACCAACTGCTTCATCTTCGCCGACGGCGCCGCCGCCGTAGTCGTGGGTGAAACGCCGGTGCAGGGCATCGGACCGACCGTGGCGGGCAGCGACGGCGAACAGGTGCACGCCATCCGCCAAGACATCGACTGGATCGACTACATGGACGAACCCACCGGCCCGCGCCCGTTCCTTCGGCTCGAAGGCAGTGCGGTGTTCCGTTGGGCGGCATTCGAGATGGGCAAGGTCGGGCACCAGGCCATGGACGCCGCCGGAGTCCGGCCCGATGAGATCGACGTGTTCATCCCGCATCAGGCCAACGCCCGGATCAACGAAGTGCTGGCCAAGAACCTGGAGCTGCGCTCGGACGCGGTGCTCGCCAACGACATCGAGCACACCGGAAACACCTCGGCGGCGTCCATTCCGTTGGCGATGGCCGAGCTCCTGGCCACCCGAACGGCGAGGCCCGGCGATCTGGCGTTGTTGATCGGATACGGCGCGGGCCTGAGCTACGCCGCACAGGTGGTGCGGATGCCAAAGGGTTGAGCCGTCGTTCTCACTCTTCCTCGGGCCCGTCGACGACCGCTTCGCCGCGCAGCCGGGCTCGCAGCTGTTCGCGTTCCCGACGCCTGCGTTCGCCGGCTATGGCAAGTGCGGCGGTGGCGCGCCGGCGCAGCGGGCCGAACAGCCAGATGCCCAACGGCATCGCGATGATCAGAGCGAACAGGACGGGGACCACGACGGGGAACTCGGTGACCCCCAGCAATCGCGCGGCCCCGTAAATCGCGCCGCTGAGCACGACCACCAGCAGCAGTCGGGCGGCCACGTAAAGCAAAACGTCGATGGCTGCGCGACTTCGGGCGCGCTCCCCGGTGCTGTTGTCGCTAGTCCCTTCCGACACAGCTCGAGCCTACGGCGCAGGTATATTCGTCCGAGGAGGTGTTGAGTGCTCTACCTGCTGCTGGTCCTGATCCTGGGAACGCTGATCTACGTCGGCTGGCGCGCGGCCCGTTCACAGATCAACCGGCCGAAGACTCGCGTTATCGGACCCGACGACGATCCGGAGTTCTTGCGGCGTTTGGGTCGCGGCGACTAGAGCCCGCTCAGGCCACGCCCGGGTTGCGCTGGTCACCGGGGAACCCATCGGCGACGACGGCCGCCAGCTCTGTGGCCGCTTCGCGGGTTCCTCGCTGCAACCGATCCAGGCTGATCTCGGCGCCCTCTTCGAGATGAGGGTCGAACGGCAGTAGCCGCACGGCGCGGCAGCGACGCGAGAAGTGATCGATCACCTTGTTCATGTCCACCTTGCCCGTGCGCGGCCGCACACCGTTGATGACGGCAATCGAATTGCGGACCTTCTCTTGGTGGCCGTGCGCGTCAAGCCAGTCCAAGGTGGCAGAGGCGCTGCGCGCCCCGTCGATGGACGCCGAGCTGACCACGAGCAGCACATCGGCCCTGTCCAGCACCGACGACATCACCGAGTGCAGCAGGCCGGGGCCGCAGTCGGTGAGCACCAGGCCGTAAAACCGGTCCAGGATGTCCAGGGTGCGGGCGTAGTCGTCGGCGCCGTACGCCTCCGAAATGGCGGGATCGGTTTCCGACGCCAGCACTTCCAACCCGCTCGGACCCTTTGAGGTGTAACGGCGAACATCGCTGTAGCGCTCGATGGAACCGGCGTCCTGCAGCAGCTGACGCACCGTCGCCGCCGTTTCCAACGGGATCTTTTGGCTTAGGGTGCCACGATCGGGGTTGGCGTCCACGGCCACCACCCGGTCGCCGCGGATGGAGGCGAAGGTGGACCCCAGCGTCGCGGTGATCGTGGTCTTGCCGACGCCACCCTTCAGCGACAGCAACGCGATCCGGTAGGAACCCCGCAAGGGCCGGTTGACCTGGGCTACCAGGTTGTTGTAGCGGGCGGCCCGGGGGCTCTCCCCCAGGTTGATCAGGTGACCGGAAAGGTCGTAGAGCAACCGGCGCCAACCCTCCGATGGCGGCGGTTTTATCGGCCGCAACAGCATGTCGGTGGACAGTTCCGGATAGGGGGTGTGCGGCACCGGCTCGGGGCGATACGAGGCTTGGGTCGGCGGCGCTTCGGCTGGGCCGTTGTAGTAGGCCCCGTATGCGGTCGGGTCCACCCGGGAAATGCCGGTGATCGGCGTGGTCTCCCAGTGCGGCATCCCGGCAGGTGCAGGTGCCGGGGGCGGCACAGGCTCGCGTCGTTCGGGTCCACGGGGCCGCCGCTCGGTGCGGAATCCGGCGAAGGCGCGGGTCGGCGCGTCGGCGTTCGAATCCGCAGGCGGCTCGGCGGGCACCTGCTCGGGCGGCGCCTGAGCAGGCACCTGGGTGTTCGGGTCGTCAGGCGCACCCACGCCCGTCATCGGCTGGTCGGACACGTGCACTCCCCCTTGTTCTGGTTACTCGGGTCGGTTGCTGACTGTCAGCCCACGCCCGCATACGAATGCAGGCCCACAGTCACCAGGTTAACGAAGAACAAATTGACGAGCATGGCGACGAAACCCGCGACATTGATCCAGGCCGCCTTCCTGTCCCGCCATCCCGCGGTTGACCTTGCGTGGAGGTAGGAGGCGTATACTACCCACGCGACAAACGAAACGGTCTCCTTGGGATCCCAGCCCCAATACCTGCCCCAGGCTTGCTCGGCCCAGATGGCACCGAAGATCACCCCGAAACCAAACACCGGGAACGCGAAGACGGTGGTGCGGTAGGCGATGCGGTCCAGGGTCTGCGCGTCGGGAAGCCGCCGCACCATTTGTCCCAGCGCGCCTCCTGCCCGTTCGTTCTGGGGGTCGCCCAGCCGCGACGTGCGCAGCAAGAACAGGATGCTGGCAATCCCGGCCACCAGGAACACCCCGGAACCGAGGCTGACCACCGAGACGTGAATCGGCAGCCAGTAGGACTGCAGGGCGGGCATCACCGGCGCGGCATTGGTGTAAAGCCAGCGTCCGGAAACCGTCAGCAGGATCAGCACGGGCACCAGTAGGAAAACCCACAGCGGGCGGTATTGCGGGCGACGCAACACGAGGGCGCCGGCGACCAGCCCGCAGAAGCAAGTCAGATTGATGAACTCGTACATATTGCCCCAGGGCACCCGCAGGGTGGCCAGGCCGCGCAGCACGATGCACGCCAGCAGTAGCCCGATACCCAGGTAGACGACGGCCAGCCCACCCCGCCCGACGCGTTCGTCGAACGGGCGATGCGCGACGTCGTCCACGACGCCCGGGGTGGCGCTGTCGGCGGTAACCGATCCGGCAAGCACCCGCGCGCGGCTTTCCACGCGACGGCCGCCGACGTAGGCCAGCTCGAAGGCCAGCAGCAGCAGGGCGACGACCAGCGCCACCACGGCCGAGGTGAAAGCCCAGTCGGAGTAGCGCGCCAGGCCGATGTTGACGTGCTGGGTGTTCAATTGACGTCCACCTCAGAACTCCTTCGGGACGCGGCGGTCTCAGTGGGCACCCCGGGCTCGCCAAGTCCGGCCAACAACCGATCGGTCAGCCGCTCGAACTCGTCGCCCCAACCGGAGTTGTCGGTGCGCGCCAGGCCGCCCAGTTCGACGTTCACCGTACCGGCCGCCTCGCCACTAGCCTCAGTGAGCCTGACCCACACCCGGCGGCGGCGCACCAGCAGTGACACCAGCAGGCCGGCCATCATCGTGACCGCGAAGACCAGCACCCAGGTCTGGCCCGGGTCGTGGGAGACCTGCAGGTTGACGAACGGCACCGCCCCGTCGAAGCGGACGACGGTGCCGGCCGCCGGGCCCTGGTCGAGCCGGACCTGTTGGCCGGCGCGCAGGTTGACCCGCTTCTCCTTGGTCAGCCGGCCCTGCTCGATCAGCCGCGGATCCAGGGTGAACAACGACTGCGGCCGCCCGGTGTCCAGGCCGGTGTCGCCGCGGTAGATGTCGATGGCCACTGCCGGGGCGTTCAGGGCCGGGAAGCGCGACGACAACAGGGTGCCGTCGAGCTGCTCGGTCGGCGCCAGCAGGCCCTGGATCGCGATTTCGTGTTTGCGGCGCTCTGCGGGGTCGGGATAGCTGCCGGCGGGCGGGTCGATCCGCGCCACCCCCGACGACAGCAGCGTCTGCGGGTTGTCGGGTCGCCACTGCACGGTCGACGTGCGCGCCTGCCCGTCAGGGAACGTCACGGTGAAGGTGGGCGCGTAGCCGTGGCCCTGCAGGTACACCCGGTCACCGTCGACCCGCAGCGGGTGGTTGACCTCCAGCAGGTAGTGCCGCCAGTTGTTGGCCGACATATCCCGGCCG
>Ga0310917_10000871_pt1 | contig 13944 bp, 9 predicted proteins | sample GREbulkMGLF178_FD_203531 | JGI IMG/M metagenome (GOLD analysis project Ga0310917, IMG submission 203531) | Lab enrichment of tropical soil microbial communities from Luquillo Experimental Forest, Puerto Rico - GRE.bulkMG.LF178 | ecosystem: Environmental > Terrestrial > Soil > Tropical forest >... | reverse complement strand
AACGTTGAGGGAATACAGCGATCAGGCATACGATCATAACCGTAACGTTATCATTTGGCGCTGCGGTGGACTTTAAAGGGCTGCGCAATGCCTCCACTCGCTGCTTGGACCTCACGCCATAAGGAGCGGGGAATATGTCTGAAGCTCCGAAATTATTATACGCCTCTCCGATTGAAAAATATTTAGATCAGATTGGGCACTGGTTGGTCGTGACAACAGCCCAAACGGGTCGCGGTGAAAGCAAACCGGAGCCCCCCTGGAAACAATTTGACGATAGCCATCATTGGGATTCAACCGCTGAGGAATGGATCCCCAACGATTTGACGTGATGGCCATGATCAGGGGCTAACTGGCGGGGTCGAGCGTCGCCACCGATGATGCCACTCGCGTGCGTGCCTTCAGTCGCCACAACACCCGGACTGCCGCGTCCGCCTGCTCAGGGCTGCTTTTCAACCAGGGCGATCGCTAGTTCTACGCGTCCGAGCTTGTTCTCCTCGCCGCCACCCATCCCTTCAGACTCGGCAACCGATAGGCTGCGTGCAGTCTGTTCCCACTGTCGCAGCAGTGAAAGCTTCATTTCCCGCGACAGCTGAGGATGTGTGACAATATCATTAGGTTCCGAAAAAATTGCTGTGGGATCGCGAAGAGCTGTTTCGAAATCGATTGTAGAGATGATGCTTGGCCCATACATCAATCCTCCCTTGACGGGTTGTGGGTCCCAGCAGATGCGGCCACTGTTGCCATTGCCACAATAACCGGGCCGGGCCCGGGGAAGACATCATCACACCAATACGCGGGAAGTGCGAGGCCCACCTAAAAACCTTTCGGCGTGAACCATCGCTGCTGCTCTGGGTCGGGATACCAACCCTGCATGGCGGCGAGCGCCGCTGGATCGAGAGGCTGTGCACTGATCGGCATCACGCTCGGGAAGGGAGTGCCCCGCCACTGCGGATTGGTCCCATCGATATGCGTGCCCGCAGGCACGTAGAGATCAACTCTAGTGCCACCGGCCGAGCCCACTGCCCAATCTTGGGTTAGAAGAAACTACATCGGTGGATCTCCTTCACCAGTCGATCGCATCTCCTGCTGTCGTACACCGTACCATGAAAGGCGTTACTTGGCGCGGCGATGCGCTTCCTGCACACGATCAAAGGCGTGATGCTTGCGGTTCTTGACCTTGATCCAGTGCTTTGACCTACCCGATTGATAGGGCCGGTCGCAATGCTTCGGGCCAGCGTGGTCTTTTATGATTGCGACCGATGCCTGTGTGGTCGCTTCCGTACAACGCCAACGGTCGAGTTCGGCGCCCAGACTGCGCTCCAGCCGCCTCCGTCGTGACGCCAGTTCGGATCGAGGGGATTGCCGGGACCGCTGTTCTGGCAATTCGCACTTGGATAGAACTGAGCACAGTAGCCGGGCTCATAGATCACCTCCTGCGCCAGCACCGGTGTTGCGGCGACGCTTGCAAGAATGGCCGCAGTAAAGAGCTTGAAGGACGACATTGGCTCTGCTCCTTTCGCTGCGTCAAAGATAGCCACCGTGCAGTCGAGTTGCACCTTACCGATAGCCCATCACGCTTACTTGCTTTCTGTTCCAGTTGAAATCTGGCCGCACGTCTGCGCCGTTTGCCGAGGGCTGCTAACGGCTTCGCTTGCGGCGTGGCCGTGCCGCTTCAGGAGCGGACTTTGCGGATTGGTGACCGTTGCGGCAAGTGCCGTCGCACCGACCGGCCCGAAGCCGGGGATGGTCGTGAGACGACGTGCAACATCGTTGCCACGTAGCCAAACGAGCAGATCGCGATCGATCTCGCGAAGCCGAATGTGGGTGTCGAGCGCGTGTTGTGACAGTATGCCGACGATCTTGGCAGCTTCGATCGGTACATTTGGTGCTTTACCATCGATGATCTGTCGCGCCATGCGCCCAGCAAAAAAAGGTAATCTTGCTCTATTATTGCACGCTTCGTTGAGGGATACCGTATCAGCCAACGATTGGGCGCGAGCCGCAGCGCGGAAGTAAATGCCAGCGCCCAGCTTTGCAGTGATGTTTTCCCCCTGTACCATGCGACAAGACGACCGGCATTCAGCGGTCGCTACGGCAAGGGGAGGATCTTCATGCGTCGCAACATTATCGCCGCGCTCGCGCTCCTGTTGTTGGGAGCGGGGTTGACCGCCTCCGCGGTCGCGCAGCAGCCGGTAAAGCTCGGTGTCCTCAACGACCAGACGGGACTGTACGCGGATCTGACCGGTATGGGGTCGGTCCACGCCGCGCGCATGGCGGTCGAGGATTACGGCGGCAAGGTACTGGGCCGGCCGATCGAAGTTATCTTCGCCGACCACCAGAACAAGCCCGACATCGGCGCTAACCTCGCGCGGCAATGGATAGAGACCGAGGGCGTCAACGTCATCCTCGACGTTCCCAACTCGGCCGTGGGACTCGCCGTGCGCGAGGTGACGCGCACGCACGACGCCGTCGACATCAACACCGGCGCTGCCACCTCGGATCTATCCGGAAAAGCCTGTTCGCCGCACGGCGTGCACTGGAGCTTCGACACCTATGGCCTTGCAGCGACGATCGGCCAGGCATTGGTGAAGCAGGGTGGAGATACTTGGTTTTTCATCACCGCCGACTATGCATTCGGGCATGCCCTCGAGCGCGACACCTCAGCGTTCGTCACGGCCGCTGGTGGCAAGGTGGTGGGGGCCGTGAGGCATCCGCTCAATACCGCCGACTTCTCGTCCTATCTGCTGCAGGCGCAAGCCTCGAAGGCGAAGATCGTCGCTCTCTCGAACGCTGGCGGCGACACCATCAATGCGATCAAACAGGCCGCGGAATTTGGCTTGGGCCGCAGCGGCGACCAGCGCGTAGCGGCGCTCCTGCTGCAGTTTCCCGATACCCACGCGCTTGGCCTCGAAGCGGCGCAGGGCCTGACCGCGTCCGAGACCTTCTTCTGGGATCTCGACGACGCGACCCGCGCCTGGACCAAACGCTTCCTCACCCGCAACAATGGGAAGCCGCCAAGCATGATCCACGCCGGGACCTACGGCGCGACATTGCACTACCTCAAGGCGGTGGCGGCAGCCGGCACGACCGACGCCACCAAGGTCGTAGCGAAAATGAAGGAACTTCCGATCGATGACTTCTACACCAAGGGCACGGTGCGCGAGGACGGACGTGTGATGCGGCCTTATTACCTGCTGCAGGTGAAGAAGCCCTCGGAATCCAGATATGCCTTCGATTATCTCAAGCTGCTCGCTACGGTGGCGGCCGAGGATGCGGCGCGCCCCCTGAGCAAGAGCGAGTGCCCGATGGTGAAGCGCAACTGAGTGGGTTGCGGCGACGCGTCGATGGCCCGCACGCCGATCCGACGTCGCTCTCTCGATGAAGCTACGGTGTCCGTTCTGTCGTCGCCTGAGGTAGCCGCGCGGGGCTGTCGCGCGCCAGCGGGCGCTGTTCTGTTGCGCGAGGCCTTCGAAAGGCGCCGCCCCCGATGCGGAATGGATTTCGCCTGCGCTTCGCCCCTGAGCCATGCCGGCCGTAATCCGGAATTGAAACGGAGCGGACGTGGCGGTGCGCTTTTCAAAGGTCTGCTTCTGACCCAACTCAGACATCACCCCGAACGGACGTAATGTCGGTCACATTTCCACCGGGCCGATAGTTACCGGCTGCGTTACAATCTGCTAGTGAGAGTAAACAGACGCTGCCTTGTCCCTTGGACTTCGAGGTGGTCAATGAGACGGCGCGATTTCATCAATTTTCTGAGCGTCGCTGTGGTGGCATGGCGGACCTCTGCGCATGCACAGCAAGTAGAGCGGACGCACCAAATCGCTATTTTGATACCCTTCCGTGATGATGAACCTCAGGTCAAACTGCGTTTATCAGCGTTCAAGGAACGCCTTCATGAACTCGGCTGGATTGAAGCCCGTAACATTCGATTTGATTACCGTTTCACAGGCCAAGATCCCGAACGCATCCGCGCGGGGACCGCAGAACTAATTGCGCTTGGGCCGGATGTAATCGTCGCATGGAGCAATACGACTGTTGTGATATTGCAGAAAGCGACCCAAACCATCCCGATCGTTTTCGTTGGCGCATCCGATCCGGTCGGAAGTGGCTTTGTTACCAACCTCAGCCGCCCGAGCGGAAACATCACAGGATTTCAGAATTTCGAAACGGAAATTGGCGGAAAATGGCTGGACTTGCTGAAGGAGATCGCGCCCGGAATGCGACGAGTAGCATTCGTGTACAACCCTGAGGTATCTGCCAACGCGGCAATTGTTCACACCGCCGAAGCAGCTTCGACCTCACTGGGCGTGACGGTGACAGCAGCTGCGGTGCAAAGTATCGGTGACATCGAGCATGTCCTCACGGACTTTGCGAAGGAACCAAACGGCGGCCTTATGTTGGCACCGTTCCCGCTCGTTGCTACCAATCAAGACAGAATTATTGCATTGGCATCTGATCTGCATCTGCCAGCGATCTATCCTTTTCGCTATTTTACTACAAATGGAGGCTTAGCGTCTTATGGTTTCGACCCGGTCGAGCTGCATCGACCAGCTGCGTCATATGTCGATCGCATCCTAAAGGGGGAAAAGCCGGGCAACTTGCCGGTGCAGGCACCCACTAGGTACGAGCTAGTGATCAACCTCAAGACCGCCAAGGCTCTTGGTCTGAGCGTGCCACCTGCTCTGCTCGGCCGCGCCGATGAGGTGATCGAATAGAACCCTTTTGCTGTTGTGATGAGTCCGAAAATGGCCCATCGCGTCATATTGCGCCGCCCTGCCAATTTGGTCGCCAACAGGGCGAAGCGGACATTGGGTGCCGGGCACAATCAGCGGGCTCGGTAGAGAATGACCCGAAGCGGCGATCGGGAGCCGCGAGGGGATAAGCAGCATCCGGCTAACCGTGGCTCTGCCCCCGAGGTAGGCGCGCATCAGACGGTCGCATCCGGTTTTGTCATCGCACCACAAACCGAGGGTGCCTGGAAGGAGCAGCCCTGAGCAGCCCTACCGCATTTTCCGGCTTCCAGAATCTGACCGTAAACGGTTAGGATGCCTGTTCTGATCTAGAGGCGGATATATGGCGGCGCACTCGACCACAGGCAGAAGGGGTATCAAGGCGAGAGTTCGCAACAGAAGTCAGGCAAAAGGCGGCAAAACCACCAAAGTCAACTGCTGCACTGCTCCGGTGGCTAGCCGTCGTAAGCGTCTTTCAGTACCCGAATTGACGCACAAACTAGAGAGTCGTGACGAAGAGCTAAATGAAGCGCGCGAGCAGCAGGCGGCGACCGCCGAAATCCTAAAAGTCATCAACGCATCCCCGGGCGATCTGACGCCCGTCTTTGATATCATTTTGGAGAAGGCGCACAGCCTCTGCGATGTTCCCTGTGGCAGCCTGCAGCTCTTCGACAACGCTCACACGCGCGCAGTCGCAGTCCGCGGTATGGCCGAGCTCTTTGAGAAATTCCTGCGCCAAGGATATCGGTTGGATCGAAATCAGCCAGTTCAATCACTTCGACCGTTCCAGATCGACGATCTGGCGAAGTTCGCGACGCATGGCTCGGCCCTCCAAGCCGCATTTGAGCTGGGTGGTCTCCGGACAATGCTTTCTGTGCCCTTGGTTAGGAATGGCGTTGCGTTCGGTCGCATCGTTGCGGGTAGGCAAGAAGTGCGCCCGTTTTCAGAACACCAGATTGCGCTACTGCAAGGCTTCGCCGACCAGGCAGTGATCGCGATCGAGAACGCGCGGCTGTTCAACGAGACGAAGGAGGCGCTGGCGCGGCAGACCGCAACGTCCGAGATCTTGAAGGTGATCGCCAGCTCGCCGTCGGACGTACAGCCGGTATTCGAAGTTATCGTCGAGCGCGCCGTGCGGCTGTGCGGGGCGCGTATGGGGCGTGTGTATCGCTACGACGGCAATGTCATTCAGATGGTGGCTGGGTACGGGCTGAGCGTGCCGGGCCGCGGCAAGGTGCACCAGGTATTCCCAAGGCCCGCGACCGACGACACGATTGCGGGACAGGTTATACAGTCGCGTCAGGCCTACTTCGTCACCGACATTGAACACGACCAGTCCGTTCCCGCGCTGTCGCGGCAAATGATCGAGGCGTTAGGGACGCGCAGCCAGGTAACGGTGCCGATGTTACGCGCCGGGGGCGAGCCGATTGGGGCGATCACAGTAGGCTGGGCCGATCCTGGCGCCTACCAAGATCAGCAGGTCACGCTGCTCAAGACTTTTGCCGACCAAGCCGTCATCGCCATCGAGAACGCGCGGCTGTTCAACGAGACTAAAGAGGCGCTGGAGCGGCAAACCGCGACATCAGACGTACTCAAGGTCATTAGCCGATCAACCTTTGATCTGCAGGCGGTACTTGACGCACTGGTTAAGTCGGCAGTGCAGTTGTGTAATTCCGACACTGGAATCATTCGGCGAAGGAACGGTGACCTATTTCCGGTCGCTGCAACTTTCGGTCTTACAGGAGAGCAACGCGATTATTTCGCGCACTACTCCCGCAACCCAGATCGCGGATCAGTGTTCGGACGAGCGATCCTCGAGAAACGCACAATCCACGTTCCAGATCTCCTGGCGGACCCTGAACTCGACCCTCGCCGGAGACAAGACTACGCCGGCGTAATTAGCATACGCGGCGGACTTGGAGTTCCGCTAACGCGGGAAGGAACTGTCGTCGGAGTGATCACACTCCAACGCAGAGAGGCAGGGGCTTTTACTGACAAACAAATTGAATTGGTGGAGACCTTTGCTGACCAGGCGGTGATCGCGATCGAGAATGCGCGGCTGCTCAACGAAACGAAGGAATCGCTGGAGCAGAAGACCGCAACATCGGAAGTTCTTCGGGTCATTAGTTCATCGCCCGGCGAATTAGAACCGGTGTTTCAAGCGATACTGGAGAATGCAACCCGGCTGTGCGAGGCCAATTTCGGAAATCTTTTTGTTTGCGAGGGCAATGTCTTTCGGTCAGTCGCAGTCCATAGCCCGCCATCCACCTATACTGAGTGGTATGAGCATCATCCGTTCTTCGATGTGAAAGAGCATCCGCAAGCGCCGCTGGCACGGCTCGCTGAAAGTCGAGACATCATTCATATTGCCGATCTCAGACTTGATCCAGGCTATGCTGCGCGCGTCCCAGTCTTAGTCGCGTTCGTCGATAGTGCTGGAGCCAGGACCGTTCTGCTGGTGCCGATGCTCAAAGAAGACAAATTGATCGGTGCCATCACTATCTTCCGCACAGAAGTACGTCCGTTCAGCGAAAAGCAAATCGAATTGGTTCAGAACTTCGCCGCCCAAGCGGTTATTGCCATCGAAAATGCGCGGCTGCTCGAGGAATTGCGGCAATCGCTGCAGCAGCAGACCGCGACTGCGGATGTGCTCAAGGTCATAAGCCGTTCTACCTTCGATCTGCAGACGGTGCTGCAAACGCTGGTCGAATCGGCAGCCCGGCTGAGCGAGGCCGATAAGGCCGCCATCACCCGCCAGAAAGACGGTGTTTACTTTCGTGCCAATTTCTGCGGGTTCTCCGATGAATTCATGGATCACGCGAAGAGCCTTCCGGTTGTGCCCGACCGAGGCTCGGCGATCGGGCGCGCCCTGCTCGAAGGATCCGTGGTTCATATTCCCGACGTTCAGGCGGATCCTGACTACACGTTCGTTTTTAAAGAGCTGGATGATTTCCGTACCACGCTTGCTGTTCCGATGATGCGTGAAGGCGTTCCAATTGGTGCACTCGGTTTGACACGTTCCGAGGTCAGGCCATTCACCGACAAGCAGATCGAACTTGTAACCACCTTTGCCAACCAAGCTGTAATCGCGATCGAGAATGCACGGCTCTTCGACGAATTGCGCGATCGCCAGGCCGAGCTGCGCGTCACCTTCGACAATATGGGCGATGGCGTTGTGATGTTCGGCGCCGACACACGCCTTGTCGCCTGGAACCGCAATTTCCAGGAAATGCTCGAATTGCCTGACGCCTTTCTTGCGGAGAGGCCCAGTTTTGCCGAGTATTTCCGCTATCTTGCTGACCGCGGCGAGTACGTTTCGGCCGATCTCGAAGCTCAGCTGGGCCGCACGATCGAAGACACCAGGCTTGAGATGCGCTACGAGCGCACCCGGCCTGACGGCCGGGTCATCGAGGTGCGCCGCAATCCGGTGCCGGGCGGCGCCTTCGTGCTTATCTACAGCGACATCACAGAGCGCAAGCGTGCCGAGGAAGCCATTCGCGCGGCTAGAGACGCCGCCGAGACGGCATTGCGCGATTTGCAGACGGCGCAGGCAAGCCTGGTTCATGCGCAGAAGATGGCGGCGCTCGGCCAACTGACCGCCGGCATCGCCCACGAGATCAAGAACCCGCTGAATTTCGTCAACAACTTCTCAGCGCTTTCGGTCGAACTCACCGACGAGCTCAATGACATCCTGAAACAGGCGGAGCTCGTCGAAAAAATCCGCAAGGAAGTCGACGAACTGACGGGCATGCTGAAGGACAACCTCTCCAAGGTAGTCCAGCACGGCAAGCGCGCCGACTCCATTGTCAAGAACATGCTGCTGCATTCTCGCGAGGGCTCGGGTGAGCATCGGCCAGTCGAGATCAACGCGATCATCGACGAGAGCCTCAACCTCGCCTACCATGGGGCGCGTGCCGAGAAACAGGGTTTCAAGATCACGCTGGAGCGCGATTTCGATCCGGCGGTCGGGGTTGCCGATATCTACCCGCAGGAGATCACCCGGGTGCTTTTGAACCTGATCTCGAACGGGTTTTACGCCGCAACCAAGCGCGCGGCCGCCAGCAACGGCTTTGAACCCAGGCTGAAGGCAGTGACGCGAAATCTCGGCGACAACGTTGAAATCCGCATTCGCGACAATGGTACGGGCATCCCGCCTGACATCCAGGAGAAGATTTTCAACCCGTTCTTCACGACAAAACCAGCCGGTGAAGGTACGGGGCTCGGGCTGTCCATGAGCCACGATATCGTGGTGAAACAGCACCGAGGGACAATTGAAGTCGTGACCGAACCCGGTTCATTTACAGAATTCATCATTACGTTGCCGCGCATTATGCCTGCACAGCCAGATTAAGGGGGAGACTGTGAGCACCTATATCCTTGTGGTCGATGACGAACCCGACGTCGAACACCTGTTTCGCCAGCAATTCCGCCGCGACATTCGCTGCGGGCGTTTTGTCATGGAGTTTGCCAACTCGGCGCCGGCAGCCCTTGAGCAGGTCAAAAGTAACGGCGACCCTTCCCTGATCTTGTCTGACATCAACATGCCCGGCATGAGCGGGCTTGAAATGCTGCCGAAGGTGAAGGCGGCGCGGCCGAATGTGCCTGTGATCATGATCACGGCCTACGGCGACGAGGCGACAAGGAAGAAGGCCGCCGAACTTGGAGCGGCAGGCTTGCTGACCAAGCCGATCGACTTCGGCCTGTTGCGGCAGGAAATCGATCAGCGGTTGGAGCGGACGGTGTAGGCTGCTCGCGCCCAAAGCTGACGCGATCATCGTCGGGGGGCGAATGCAATTCGACCAACTGAAACGGCGCGAGTTTATGGCAGTCGTCGGCGGCGCGGCGGCTTGGTCGGTTGCCGCCCGTGCCCAACAGGCCCGCAAGGTCTGGCGTATCGGATCTCTTTCTCTTGCGTCCCCGTCTACTCAGAACGACAACCTAAAGGCCTTCATGCAGGTGCTGAACGATCTCGGCTACATTGATGGCAGGAATATTCAGTTCGAACGGCGCGTCGCTGACGGAAATCTCGATCGCCTACCGGCACTAGCTGCTGAATTGGTCGGGACTAACGTCGACCTCATTTTGGCCGAATCATCGTTCGCGGTCGAAGCGGCGCGGGCGGCGACCAAGACAATCCCCATTGTGATGACCGGCGTTGGAAACCCTGTGGGTAGTGGGTTCGTAAAAAGCATCTCTCAGCCGGGCGGAAACATCACCGGCCTTACGAACGATTCAATTGAGGTTAGCAGCAAGTATTTGGAGTACTTGCATGCCGCTATTCCGGATTTGATGCGCGTTGGAGTATTAATTAACCCCAGACACCCCAACCATCCCACGGTCCTGAAACAAATCCTAGCTACCGCGCAAGCAATCGGTGCCTCGGTCTCCACGATCGAATTGGGCTCAGTAAGTGACATCGATGCAGCCTTGCGCTCAGTTCAACAAGACCGCCTGGACGCGCTAATCGTGCCGCCCGATCCCATGTTTTCTCTCATCTACCGTCAGATCGCAGAGTTCGCGATCAGCAATCGGCTGCCCACTATGTTTGGGCAAAGGCGCGGCGTTGAAGCTGGTGGTCTCATGGGCTACGAGCCGAACCTGACCGACATGTACAAACGCGCTGCCGCTCTGGTTGACAAGATTCTCAAAGGCGCGAAGCCGGCCGATCTGCCGGTAGAGTTTCCCACCAGATTTCAGTTCATCATCAATCTCAAGACTGCGAAGGCACTGCACCTTAGCGTGCCGCCTGCGCTGCTTACCAGCGCCGATGAACTGATCGAATAGGCAGCCGTTTGTTGCGATGCGGGAGTCTCCTGTTGGCCCTGAGCAGACATGCTGGTTGGCGTGTCTGACGTCTGCTTTTGGGGTTAGAGCGGACATGACCAACGTCGATCGTCACTTCCGGTTTTGACCCCAGCGGACGTTGCGAACTCGATGGACACGCCCCAACCCTGACCCTTAGACTTGCCAAATTACCACGCTGCGCGGGTCGAGAACGAATGTGAGCCGGGCGGCGTGTGCCTGTCGGACGATGCTTATCGGCAGGTGCGCGGCAAGACATCGTTGGCATTCGATGATCTCGGCGAGAGATCGCTAAGGAACATCGACCGGCCGGTTACGATTCGCGGTGTCGGATACTGTCTCCGTACTCCTGGCTAAGACCCTCAGCTCAACGACTTTGAAGCAAGCACTGATCGCTATCGCTTCGCGTGCTGCAATGGGTGCGCGCATGTTCTGCGATCGCTTGAAAGGTAATACTTATGCGATCTCGGTAAGGAGAGCCTTCGTCAGCCCTAGATCGGGGATCATGATTTTCTCGTCAAAGCTCGCAGGAAGCGGAGCCAACAAAGCGTGCACTTCTGGGGTCCTGCCCTGGGCACACCATAGCCCGGCAAGGGCGTTCGAGGCGCGCAGTTGCCAAAGGCGCGCCCCCTGCCGCGCAGCGACAGCGATGGCTGTTTCGTAGCAGACTTCCGCGGCCGGAGAAGGCGCGCCTCCACGAACCAGCAAGTCGCCTTTTAAACGATGAAGCTCGGCCTCGTACCAGCGTCCGCTGGTCCCAGCCATCATCAGCAAAGTTTGGTCAACTAGCTTCATGGCATCGGTGAAATGCTCCGCTTTGGCGAGAGCCTGGGCGAAAAGATAGCGAGCGAACTGCCCCAGATAAGCGCACCGGTCACTTCCAACGCCTTTACACTTTTGCGAATCTCAGGAAGTCCCTCTTCCACATGCCCGAGATTAGAACTTGCCCAACCTCGCAACATCTGGCCGCCAGCCAACCAAAGCGGAAACGCATACTCGGAGGCCAACACGACCGTTCGTTCGGCGACAGGATAAGCGGCCTCTGCATCTCCGCACACCACGTGCACTCCCGCTAGAAACGCAAGGGCATTACAAAGACTGTGCGGATGCCGCAGTTGCTCGGCGAGGTGCACCGCATCCTGGCCAAATGCCAACCCGCGATCGATATCTCCGAGCAACGTAGACGCAAGTGCTAGATAAGTTTGCGAAGTAAGCGGGGCCATGGATCCGTGACGCGCCGCATCGCATAATTTGAGTGAGTTGCTCAGGTGGTCACGAGCAGACGCCAATTCGCCAATCAGGAACAGCGCCTGGCCGAGAGCACGATGACCCATCAGCTTGGGCATCGGATCGTCCTGCTGATGGGCCAGTGTCAATAAGTCCTCTGCCAATGCCCGAGACTGCTCGTAGTCGCCTCGTGCGATGTGGAAGGCAATTATTCCGTTGAGCGCTGCAAATCTCTGGGGAGAGTTTTCCATACTGCTGCATAGGTCAAGCGCCCGTTTGTAGGCTTCGACGGTTTCGGCGGCGGCAAACCCCTTTCCTGCGGCGAACGCATTCCCCAGCGACTGTTGGATTTGTAGCTCAAGGTTATCACGCTCTATGTCTGATGGAAGATCGACCAGCCGCTTGAGAGCCAATTGAAGGTGAGTACTTGCTTCGACGAAAGCGGATCGTGCACTAGCTTGCCGAGCAGCCTTTATCCAATAGTCGATCGCTGGTTTAGCTTTGCCAGCCTCCGCATAATGCTGCGCCACAATCTCGGGGGCTGTATCAGCAATTTCTCGGAAGTCTTTGCACAGAATTTCAGCGATTCTTCCGTGCAGCCTTCGGCGTTGATCATGGAGTATGCTAGCGTAAGCCTCGTCTCGAAGGAGGGCGTGCTTGAAGGAAAAACTCTGACCGTTTACGTGGCCGCTTCGGAACACCAGACCAGATGCAAGCAAGCGATCGATCGCCGCTTGAACATCGCTCTCCGAGAACGGGGCCGTCGCCTTCAATAGCTCGAATGAGAATTCACGACCAATTACGGCAGCAATCTGCGCCACAGTTTTCACCGGCGCGAGCTGGTCTAAACGAGCCATCAGCGAATCATGCAATGTGTCTGGCACCAGCAGCGTAGACTGTGTGCCATTTGATCCACAAATTGGGCTTTCAAGGACCGCTTTTGTGATCTCCTCAACGAAGAGTGGCACGCCATCGGTCTTGGCTAAAATTTGATCTATTGCGGTCTGCGGCAAGATTTTTCCCTTGGTCAGGGATTGGACCATCGAAGACACCTGCACCCGGTCGAGCCGGTCGATCTTCAGCGAGGTCACGTGCGGCTGCTCGGCCCAAGGCAAAGTAAGATCCGGACGATACAATAAGATCACCAACATCCGACAATTCTTTGCGTTATCGCGGATTTGCTCAAGCAGCTGCATGGAAGTTGGATCTGCCCAATGCACGTCTTCAAAGACAAGGATCGCAGGCTGTTGCTCGGCGCCGGCCTGCAGCAGATCGAGAAGAGCGCTGAATGTCTGCTTCTTCAGCTGCTCGGGTGTGAGTTCTCGTGGGGAGTAGTGACCCTCGGTCGGGATGGACAGCAAAACGGCTAAAAGCGGAACGATTGATTTGGTTTGTTCTTTCGACCGGCGTACCAGGCCCTCCAACTTATCCAACCTAACTGCAGGTGCGGTATCGCGAGTTATACCTGCGGCATGCTCCAGATAATGAATGACTGGATGTAGGGCGCTGCTCGTGTGATACGACGAACACTGAAACTGCAAGAAACCGCATCTCTCTCCGGCTAATCGGTTTCGTAGCGCTAGGATAAGCCGAGACTTGCCGATCCCGGGCTCGCCAGAGATCAGCACTATTTGGCCTTTGCCCCGTTTCGCCTTGCTATATTGTTTTTGCAAGAGGCGTACTTCAGCTTGCCGACCGATTAGGGGCGTTAAGCACAAAGAGGTGCGCGCCTCAAAGCGGCTCGATGCCAAACCCGGCGCTACGACTCTCCACACGTGAATGGGCCGCTCGAATCCCTTTAAGTTATGATCACCGAGATCGGCAAATTCAAACAGCGTGCCGAGTAGGAGCCGAGTGCGGGGAGCGACCAATATCTGGCTGGGCTCGGCTAAGGCTTGTAAGCGGGACGCGAGGTTTGGAGCGTCGCCGACAAGCGCGAACTCGCGCGCGGGGCCCTCTCCGATCAGATCACCGACAACCACGAGGCCGCTTGCAATACCGATCCGGACCTCGAGCCTTTCGGCGATCGGGAGGATTAAAGCTGGAAGTGATTCAACTATCTCCAGAGCCGCCTTAACCGCACGTTCGGCATCATCCTCGTGGGCCGTTGGAAAGCCGAAATAGGCGAGCACTCCGTCGCCCATAAGACGTGCTATGTGGCCGTCATAACGACGAATGGAGT
>Ga0310917_10000865_pt1 | contig 13971 bp, 14 predicted proteins | sample GREbulkMGLF178_FD_203531 | JGI IMG/M metagenome (GOLD analysis project Ga0310917, IMG submission 203531) | Lab enrichment of tropical soil microbial communities from Luquillo Experimental Forest, Puerto Rico - GRE.bulkMG.LF178 | ecosystem: Environmental > Terrestrial > Soil > Tropical forest >... | reverse complement strand
CGCACTTAGGTCAAGAGCGCTTCCGCACCATCGCAACGACTTCCTTGGAACCGCCCTCGCAAGCCGTGCTTGATACGACCAGGATAGCGCCTCGCAACAGCTAACGGCATCTAACAAGGCATAGCAGCCATTCTGCCAAACACGGGGCAGGCTATCGAAAAGCAAGGCAGGTTTCAGGCGAAGGGCCGAGATCGAAAATCTCTGGGAGATTTCCATGGCGATCAAGAACGTAGCGGATCTTTTCGTCGCGACGTTAGAAAATGCCGGCGTCAAGCGCATTTACGGGATCGTGGGCGACAGTCTGAACGGTCTCACGGAGGCGTTGCGAAGCCGGGGCACGATCGAATGGGTGCATGTCCGGCATGAGGAGGTTGCGGCTTTCGCCGCCGCCGGCGAAGCCCAGATGACGGGCAATCTGGCGGTCTGTGCGGGCTCCTGCGGGCCGGGCAACCTGCATCTCATCAACGGGCTCTTCGACGCGCATCGAAGCCGCGTGCCGGTGCTTGCGATCGCGGCCCAGATCCCGTCCGCTGAGATCGGTGGTGGCTATTTCCAGGAGACGCACCCGCAAAATCTCTTTCAGGAGTGCAGCCATTATTGCGAGCTCGTCTCCGACGTGAGCCAGTTGCCATACGTCCTGGAGAACGCCATTCGTGCGGCGGTCGGCCAGCGTGGGGTCGCTGTCGTCGCCATTCCCGGTGACATTGCGCTTCGCAAAGCGCCACAGCGTGCGCTCTCCTCGCCGCGCGGTCTGGCGCTCTCGACGCCCGCGACCTTGCCCGACGCGGAAGCGCTCAACGCGCTGGCATCCATGCTCAACGGCGCGCCGCGGATCACGCTGTTTTGCGGACGGGGCTGCGCCGGTGCGCATGCGGAGCTGATGCAACTCGCCGAGGCTCTGAAGAGCCCGATCGTGCACGCGCTGGGCGGCAAAGAACATGTCGAATACGATAACCCTTACGACGTCGGCATGACCGGGTTCATCGGCTTCTCATCGGGCTACGCGGCCATGCACGCCTGTGACATGTTGCTGATGCTGGGCACTGATTTTCCGTACAAACAGTTTTTTCCGACGGACTGTCAGGTCGCGCAAATCGACATCCGTCCGGAAAACATCGGCCGGCGTTGCAAGCTCGATCTTGGTGTTGTCGGCGATGTCCGCCTGACGATCGAGGCCTTGCTGCCGCTCCTCAAGGCAAAGACCGAAAGACGGCATCTCGACGATGCGATCGCGCACTACAAGAAGGCACGCGAAGGCCTCGATGCATTGGCCCAGGGCACGCCCGGACGCAAGCCGATCCATCCGCAATATCTCGCAAGGATCATCAGCGAGGAGGCGAGCGACGATGCGGTGTTTACTTTCGACGTCGGTACGCCGACGATATGGGCGGCCCGTTACCTCAAGATGAACGGGCGTCGCCGGCTGATCGGATCACTCGCCCACGGCTCGATGGCGAACGCCATGCCGCAGGCAATCGGAGCGCAGGCGGCACAACCCGGGCGACAAGTCATCTCGCTGTCGGGCGATGGCGGCTTCACGATGCTGATGGGCGACCTGATTACGCTGACCCAGATGAAGCTTCCGGTCAAAGTCGTGATCTTCAACAACGGCGTTCTCGGCTTTGTCGCGCTCGAAATGAAGGCCGCGGGTTTCGTGGACACTAACGTGGATCTTAAAAATCCCGACTTTGCGGCAATGGCACGGGCGATCGGCATTCGTGCCCGCCGCGTCGAAGATCCCGGCGACTTGCCGGGCGCGATGAAGGAGATGTTGGGCCATGACGGGCCGGGCCTCCTGGATGTCGTGACCGCCAAGCAAGAGCTTTCGATGCCGCCGACGATTACGCCGGAGGAAGTGAAAGGCTTCAGCCTCTGGGTGCTGCGCGCCGTGATGAACGGCCGCGGCGACGAGGTGGTCGATCTGGCGAAGACCAATTTGCTTCCGCGCTAGCCGTCGTCGGACAAAAAGCACCGCCGGGAGAACGCCATGAACGCTCCGCCTGCTTCCGACTGGGATTTCAGCTCGATTGCGGAACTCACGACAGAGTTGCGGTCGCGAAGGATGTCCGCGTCAGAACTCCTGGAAAGCGTCATCGCTCGCATTGAAGCGCTGGACCCGCGCCTCAACGCCGTCGTCGTTCGCGATTTCGATCGCGCAAAGGATGCGGCGAAGGCAGCCGATGCGGCACTTGCCCGGGGCGAGGATCGGCCGCTGCTCGGCATCCCCGTAACGCTCAAGGAACCGTTCAATGTCGTGGGATTACCGACGACCTGGGGTTTTCAGAAGTTCAAGGATTTCGTGCCGACCGAAGATGCGCTGGCCGTATCGCGGCTGAGGCAGGCCGGAGCCGTCATTATCGGCAAAACCAACATTCCGACCGGCCTTCGCGAGTTCCAGAGTTACAACGATATTTATGGAACCACGAACAATCCCTGGGACCTCGGCCGCTCGCCCGGCGGATCCTCGGGCGGGTCGGCCGCGGCGCTCGCGGCCGGTTTCGGCCCGCTTTCGATCGGATCGGATATCGGGGGATCGATACGTGTGCCGGCGCATTTCTGCGGGGTCTTCGGGCACAAGCCAACCCTTGGCCTGATTCCGCTTCGCGGATACAGCCTGCCACCCGCGCCGCCGGTGCCAGGCCAGGGCGATCTTGCGGTGGTCGGTCCAATGACGCGATACGCCTCCGACCTTGCTCTTTCGCTTGATGTGATCGCCGGACCGGACGAGGAGCGTGAGGGGATCGGCTATCGCCTGGCGTTGCCGCCTCCCAGGCATGACCATCTCAAAGGTTTCCGCGTCCTCGTTGTCGAGACGCATCCGCTCGTGCCGACAGGCGATGCCGTACGAACGGTGATTGGACGCCTGGCAGAACGGATGTCCAAGCTCGGCAGCAAGGTCGCGCACAACAGTGCGTTGCTGCCAAATCTTGCCGACTCGGCACGGCTCTACATGAAGCTCTTGAACGCCGCCATTAGCCCGCGCCTCTCGTCCGGCGCCTTCATCGAGGCTCAGCGCCTGGCGGCGGCACTTTCAGCCGGCGATCATGGCTTGGGAGCCGAACGCTTGCGCGGCACGGTCATGAGCCATCGCGAGTGGCTCACAGTCGACGCGGCGCGTCTGCAACTCCAGCAGCAATGGCGCGCATTGTTCCGCGAATTCGACGTCGTGCTCTATCCGTCGGCCGCCGTTCCTGCCTTTCCGCAAGACCACTCCGAGCCGATCGAGGCGCGGCAGATCGACATCGATGGCAAGGCACATCCTTATCTCGATGCGTTCTTCATTTGGGCGGATCCGGCTACGACATGCGGCCTGCCGGCAACCGCTGCTCCGATCGATCGGTCGGCAACAGGTCTACCCATCGGGGTGCAGATCATTGGACCCTACCTTGAAGATCGCACGACGATCGCCTTTGCCGAACTTCTCGAACGGGAGTTCGGCGGCTTCGTCCCTCCCCCGACGTTCAACCTAATTTGATGGAGGCTCACGAGCCTTGAGAAAATTACGAGCCTTGAGAAGATGAAGCCAAAAGATGAAGTCCGTGCGCCCGTCACGTCGCACGGTCCAGCGTAAATGGAAGGAGAAGGCATCATGGCCTTTACCATCAAAGTCAACGGAACCTCGCACAGCGTCGATGTCGACGGCGACACGCCACTGCTCTGGGTCCTGCGCGACGTGCTCGGCATGACCGGGACGAAATTCGGTTGCGGCATGGCGCTGTGCGGCGCCTGCACCGTGCATATCGACGGTACCGCGACACGCTCCTGCATCACCTCGATCGACAGCATCGGCGATTCGCAAGTGATGACGATCGAGGCGATTGGCACGACTCCGGCGGGAGCGAAGATCCAGAAGGCCTGGCTCGAGCATGAGGTCGCTCAGTGCGGCTATTGCCAGTCCGGCCAGATCATGTCGGCCTCGGCGCTTCTCGCAACCAACCCGCATCCGACCGATGCCGACATCGACGACGCCATGAGCGGCAATATCTGCCGCTGCGGGACTTACGTGCGCATCCGCTCGGCGATCAAGCTCGCCGGGCAGACGAACGAAAAGGGAGGCTAGTCATGACCCTCGATCGCATCGCGTCCCGCGCTTCCGACACCAACCTGTCGCGGCGCAACTTCCTGGTCACCAGCGCTGCCGTCGGCAGCGGCCTGATGCTCGGCCTCTCCCTGCCGCTCGGTCGAAGCGAAGCCGCGCAATCAGACAGCTTCGCGCCGAACGCATTTATCCGCATCGGCGGTGACGGAGAGGTCGTGCTGACGATGCCCTATGTCGAGATGGGGCAGGGCACCTATACGTCCATTCCGATGCTGATTGCCGAAGAGCTCGATGTGAGCTTGAAGCAGGTGCGGCTCGAGCATGCGCCGCCAAACGAGAAGCTTTACGCCAACCCATTGCTGGGCGTGCAGGCGACCGGCAATTCGAATGCGATACGCGGCGCATGGAAGCCGCTGCGCGAGGCCGGCGCAACGGCAAGGATCATGCTGGTCGAGGCTGCGGCCAAGCGCTGGGGCGTCGATCCGAAATCCTGCAAAACGGAGGATGGCGAGGTGATCCATGTGCCGACCGGCCGGCGCCTGAAATATGGCGAGCTGGCCGCGGAGGCCGCAAAGATGGACCCTCCCGGACATGTTGCGCTGAAATCACTACAGGAGTTCAAGCTGATCGGCACGCCGGTCAAACGGCTGGATGCACCGGCCAAGGTCAACGGGACCGCGGTCTATGGCATCGATGCGAGGCCGCCCGGCGTAAAATTCGCAACGCTTGCGCAGTCGCCCACCTTCGGCGGGCGGGTGAAGAGCGTCGACGATACGGCTGCCAAGGCCGTCAAGGGCGTGCGCCAGATCGTGCGGCTCGACGACGCGGTCGCGGTCGTGGCCGACCACATGGGCGCTGCGAAAAAGGGCCTCGAGGCGCTGAAGATCGAGTGGGACGACGGCGCGCATGCAAGCCTCACCACCGAAGCGATCGCGCGCGAACTGGAGCAGGCGACGCTTGGTTCGGGCGCGGTGGCGCAGAGCGTCGGTGACGCCGACAAGGCCATGGCAAATGCTGCTACCAAGGTGGAGGCGATTTATCAGGTTCCGTTCCTGGCGCACGCCACGATGGAGCCGATGAACTGCACGGTGCACTTTCGCAAGGACGAATGCGAAATCTGGATTGGCAGTCAGGCGGTGGCGCGCGTTCAGAGGATGGCCGCGAAGGCCGCGGGCCTGCCGCCAGAGAAGGTCATCGTTCACAATCATCTGATCGGCGGCGGTTTTGGCCGGCGGCTGGAGGCTGATGGTGCGGTTCGCGCCGTCGAAATCGCAAAGCAGGTCGAAGGTCCGGTCAAGGTCGTGTGGACGCGCGAGGAAGACATCCAGCACGACATGTACCGGCCTTACTGGTTCGACCGCATTTCCGCGGGGCTGGACGAGCAGGGCAGGCCGGTCGCCTGGAACAATCGTTTCGCAGGCTCGTCGGTCGCCGCGCGGTGGTTGCCGCCGGCGTTCAAAAATGGCCTCGACGCGGACTCGACGGAAGGCGCCATCGATTTGGTTTACGATCTCCCGAACTTCCATGTCGAATTTGTGCGCGTCGAACCTCCGGGCATTCCGACCGCGTTCTGGCGCAGCGTCGGTCCCTCGCACAATGTCTTCGTCACCGAAAGCTTTATCGACGAGATGGCAGCGGCGGCGAAACAGGATCCGGTTGCCTATCGACGGGCTCTTCTCGGGAAAAACCCGCGCGCAAAAGCGGTGCTCGATCTCGTTGCCGAAAAATCGGGTTGGGGCCAGCCATTGCCCAAAGGGCGCGGGCGCGGTGTCTCGCTGCAAAATGTCTTCGGCAGCTATCAGGCGCATGTAGCCGAGGTCGAGGTTTCGAAAGACGGCACGGTGCGCGTTCACCGCGTGGTCTGCGCGGCCGATTGCGGCACCGTCGTCAATCCCGACACGGTGCAAGCGCAGATCCAGAGCGGCGTCATCTTCGGTACCACCGCGGCGCTCTACGGAGAGATCACGCTGAAGAACGGCCGGGTCGAACAGGGCAATTTCGACACCTATCAGATGATCCGCATCAACGAGGCGCCGGCCATCGAGGTTCATGTCGTGAAAAGTTCGGAGCCGCCCGGCGGCATGGGCGAGACCGGGACATCCGCAGTCGTTCCCGCCATTGCCAACGCAGTCTTTGCCGCAACGGGAAAACGCCTGCGCAAGATGCCGATCGATGCCGGCGCGCTGAAGCCGGTGTGAGCGAAGATACCTCGACCATGAAACGCAAAGGAGACTCGCATGATTCGAAAAGCGAAAGCGGTTTGGCGCGGCACTGGCCGCGCCGGCAGCGGCAATCTCACGACCGACTCCGGCGTTCTCGCGGAGACGCCCTATTCGTTCAAAACACGCTTCGAGAGTGAGAAAGGCACCAACCCGGAAGAGTTGATCGCGGCCGCACATGCCGGTTGCTTCACCATGGCGCTGGCTTTCGGCCTCCAGGGCGCGGGCTTCACGCCGACGGAGCTTGTCACCGAGGCCGCGGTCACGCTCGAGCAGGAAGGCCAGGGATTCCGGATCAGCCGCTCGGCGCTCACGCTGCGCGCGAAGGTGCCGAATCTGGACGAAGCAGGCTTCGCCCGTTTGGCTGGTGAAGCCGAGAAAAATTGCCCGGTCTCAAAGGTGCTCAATGCGGCGATCACGCTGGATGCCAAGTTGATGCAGTGATCGCGGACGGCCCGCTTCGAAGCTCGTTCATATCAGGGAGAACCCAGATGGCCCGTCCACATCAGCCAGACGAGTCGGTCTTCAAATCCATTCTGCCGGAAGAGATCGACTGGCAACCTTTCCCCGCGTTTCCGCCCGCAGCGCGCCTTGCCGTCCTCGTCGGCCATCCGAGCGAGCCCGGTCCTTACGTGGTCAGGGTGAAGGTGCCCGGTGGCACAAAGCTGATGCCCCACAAACACCCGGAGGACCGCATCTACACGGTGATGTCGGGCGTGTTCTACATCGGACTCGGCGAAAAATTCGACGGTGACAAGGTGAAGGCCTATCCGCCGGGCAGCGTCATCGTTCTCCCCGGCGAAACCTGGCACTTCCATTGGGCGAAGGCCGGGGAATATGTCACCCAGGTCACGGCGATCGGTCCGCTCGGCCTAGAATACAAGGATGCGCACGACGATCCGCGCCAGCAGAGGAAGTCATGACCCGGTGAAATCCTGTATGTTGACGGCCGACAAAACGCCGACCATTGAATAGTCTGCGGGCGGCCGCCCCGGAGACGTCGCAATGACAGAGGCCTACGAAATCGTCGAGCACAGCTATGACGTCGTGATCGTCGGCGCAGGCGGAGCCGGGCTTCGCGCCGCGCTTGGAATGGCGGCGTCAGGCTTGAAAACAGCCTGCGTCACAAAAGTGTTTCCAACGCGCAGCCACACCGTGGCCGCGCAAGGCGGCATGGCGGCTTCGCTCGGCAACATGGGCGATGGCGACAATTGGCGCTTCCATATGTACGACACGGTCAAGGGCTCGGATTGGCTCGGCGACCAGGATGCGATCGAGTATATGTGTCGCGAAGCCGTGCCCGCGGTGCTGGAGCTCGAGCACTACGGCGTGCCCTTTTCGCGCACCGAACGAGGCACGATCTATCAGCGCCCCTTCGGCGGTCAAACCATCGGCTATGGCAAGCAGATGGCCCAGCGCACGTGCGCGGCCGCCGACCGGACGGGCCATGCGATCCTGCACACGCTGTATCAGCAGTGCCTGAAACACAACACGGAGTTCTTTGTCGAATATTTTGCGCTTGATCTATTGATGGATGACGACGGTGCCTGTTGCGGCCTCATCGCCTGGAACATGGAGGACGGAACGCTGCATCGCTTCCGTGCGCATTGCACGGTGTTGGCAACCGGCGGCTACGGCCGCGTCTATTTCTCCTGCACGGCTGCGCATACCTGCACCGGCGACGGCAATGCCATGGTGCTGCGCGCGGGCCTGCCGCTCGAGGATATGGAGTTCACGCAATTTCACCCGAGCGGCATCTACGGCTCCGGCTGCCTGATTACCGAAGGCGCGCGCGGGGAAGGCGGCTATTTCACCAATTCCCAGGGCGAGCGGTTCATGGAACGCTACGCGCCGAGCGCCAAGGATCTGGCGGGCCGCGACGTCGTCTGCCGCGCGATGACGATCGAAATCAACGAAGGACGCGGTTGCGGCCCGCGGAAGGACTATATCGAGCTGCACCTGGAGCATCTCGGCGCCGCCCTTTTGCATGAACGCCTGCCCGGCATCAGCGAAACCGCGAGAATCTTCGCTGGCGTGGATGTGACGCGCGAACCGATCCCGGTGCTGCCGACGGTCCATTACAATATGGGCGGCGTGCCCACCAACCTGCACGGGGAGGTCGTCACCAAGCGCGACGGCGATCCCGAGGCGGTCGTGCCGGGCCTGATGGCGATCGGCGAAGCGGCATGCGTGTCGGTGCATGGTGCGAACCGCCTCGGATCCAACTCGTTGCTCGACATCATCGTGTTCGGTCGCGCCGCGGCCCATCGGGTCATGGAAACCTTGCGCCCCGGCGACGGCCGCGCTCCGGCGCCGGCGAACGCAACCGACCGTGTCATCGACCGGCTCGATCGGATCAGGTGGTCGAAGGGTGGCACGGGCGCCGGCGCCATCCGTTTGGCCATGCAGCGGACCATGCAGCGCCACTGCGCGGTGTTTCGCACGGGAACGCTGCTGCAGGAAGGCTCGGTCAAGCTCGACGAGGTCATGAAGACGATGAAATCCGATCTCGCCGTCGCCGATCGTTCGATGATTTTCAATACCGATCTCACCGAGGCGCTCGAGCTCGACAACATGCTGGCGCAAGCGAGCGTCAGCCTGCACTCTGCGATTGGCCGAACCGAAAGCCGCGGTGCTCACGCGCGCGAAGACTTCCCGAAGCGCGACGATGACCACTGGCTCAGGCACACGCTATCCTGGCTCGCGGAGGACGGTCGCGTCCGGCTCGATTATCGGCCGGTTCATCTGCAGCCGCTATCAAACGAGGTGACGACGATCCCGCCGAAGGAGCGCGTGTACTGATGGGGATCGTCCGGTAAATTCGATCAGAACGCCATTTGAGTCCGTATCGCGATGGCATCGAACCTTGCCCCGACGCTCCTTGCGATATCATCTCCGTCGTTTCGGCGGCCGAACGCACTCAATCCATGTCACGAAAGGCGTGACCGTTGGCCTCGATCTTCTTCACCAGATCCGGCGGCAATTCGCCTTGTGCCGCAGTGCCGTCAAACACCCACTCCTTGGGATTGGCCAGATCGGGGAGACCGGCACCCTTGCGCACATAGAGACCGACTGAGGGCTTTTGAGGATTGATGTAGAGATCGTAGTCCGGCATCGAGATGCTCCTTCACGTCTTTGGCGCGAGCGATACGGCGGCCTCGGTTGTCAACAGCAGAAAGGTGATGGTTTCCTCAAGGTAGAGTCGCACGGCCGTATCGGAATGGCTCAGATAGCCGATCGAGATGTCCTGACCGATGGTGAGATCAAAATCGCCGCCGCGGGTTGTGAGCACAACGCCGCCCTCGATGGCCGGCGCCCAAATGATTTTTCCGTCCATGAGATGCTGGATATGCCGCAGGACCGGATAGCCATCGTCGGCAGCTCCGCCGATGGCGGCATACGGCTCCGCGCCCAGCAACAGCGCATAGGGGCCATTGACACCGGCCAGGCGCAACAGGCTCAGCGCCTGCGCGACCGTAGCCGGATAGTCCTTCACATCGGCAGGAAGCGTCAATACCGGGTTGCTGGTGCCTTGACGGATGCCCTGAATTCCAGCGGCGGCGTAACCGTCGAACACGGCGCGATCTTCGGCGAAAGCGATTTTGCGTGCCGCCTCCTTTAGCGGCGCCCAATCTGAATCGTTCGAGCCGCGGTCCACATCGTCGATCGCCTCGCGTGTGAGCTCGAACGGAATTCGCAATTCGACGAGCGGCCGTGTCTCGCGTTGCGCAGCTTCGATTCCATCACCCGGCGTCTGGATCTGCCGGAGATGGCCCGTGCCGACCGCCGGGAAGTCGAAGCCCTTCGGGCCCTCCACGTCCACGACACGTCGCGCTGCCAGATGGCGCTTGATGGTGCGGGTCGCCTCTTCTTCGATCTGCGCCCATGCCGCGGCAGAGATGGGGGCGAGTTCCCGATGAAGATTATTCATGTCCAATCTCTCCTTTCAGTGAGCCGATCCCGAGTGAGCCGTCAGGCGGCGGCATTTTCGCTTGAGACGTGTCATCGGTCTTGCGTCCGTCCGCGGAGGAGTCAGCAGGCGATGCAGCGGCGGATGTCACATCCTCCAGGAACGTGGCCGACGGCACGAAAAACAGTGTGCCGGTCACTGCGCGGCTGAAGTCGAGCAGCCGGTCATAGTTGCCCGGTGGCCGGCCAACGAACATGTTCACGAGCATCTGCTCGATCCTGCGCGGCGATCGGGCGTAGCCGATGAAATAGGTGCCGAACTCTCCCTTTCCGACGTCGCCGAAGGGCATGTTGTCGCGCAGGATCTCGAGCTGCTCTCCATTTTCAACGATCGTCGTCAAGGCGTTGTGCGCTGACGTCGGCTTCACGGCATCGTCCAGTTCGACATCGGACAATTTGGTCCTGCCTATGATTTTCTCCTGCGCCTCGATCGGAAGCTCGTTCCATCTCTTCATGTCATGGAGATATTTTTGCACGATGACGTAGCTTCCGCCGGCAAAAGCCGCATCCTCCTGGCCGATGATGGTGGCGTCGATGGCAGCTTGCTCCACGGGGTTCTCCGTCCCGTCGACGAAGCCGATCAAATCGCGATCATCGAAATAGTTGAAACCGTGCACTTCGTCTGCGGTCGACACCGCATCGCCGAGCCGCGACATGATCTGGGTCGCCAGTTCGAAGCACAAATCCGTGCGCGTGGAACGGATATGAAAGAGGATATCGCCTGGCGTTGCGACGGCGTGATGCCGGCCATGGATTTCGCGGAACGGATGCAATTCCTTCGGCTTCGGCTCTCCGAAAAGCCGGTCCCACGCCTCGGAGCCAAACGCCATGACGCACGACAGCCGACCCTCGAGGTCGCGGAAGCCTACCGCCCGCAGAAGAGCGGCCAGATCGGCACACAAGTTCCGCACGACCCCATCGCATTCCGGTCCCGGCTTGATCGTGACGACAAGAAAAATAGCGGCCCGCGTGAGCTGCGCGACGACCGGTTGCGGGACAGCGGATGGCACGCTTCGCTCCTTGATCAATCGACCCGTTCGGGACCTGTTTATCGCTGTAGCTGTCGAGCGCGAAGACTAAGTGAGGTGGCTGATCCTAAACGAATACGCGGATTTTTGTCGTCGGTTTGATCTGGTTTTGTGGCCGGAGAGGCCACATCGTTCGGTAGGATAATTTCGCGGTTTTTCTATCATGGCTCCGATTGTACTATTCCATGCCGGCAGACGGTATTGCAATGTCCGTGTTCGCGGAGAGACGAACCTTGTCGCGCTCGATACCGGCGACCAAGCCGATTGCGATGGTGTGATGATGATCCTCGTGCATCCCATAGTCTTGCGGAGCAGGTCGTGAAAAATCCGTACGAGGTTCTCGGCGTCGCCCCGACGGCCTCTTCCGCCGATATCCAGACGGCATATCGCAAACTGGCGAAGAAACTGCACCCGGATCTCAATCCCGGCGACAAGGCGGCCGAAGACAAGTTCAAGGAAGTTGCCGGCGCTTACGATCTGCTGAGCGATGCCGAGAAGCGCAAGCGTTTCGACGCCGGCGAGATCGACGCGACGGGCGCCGAGCGCCCGCAGCATCATTTCTATCGGGATTTCGCCACCTCGGATCACGGTCATCCCTACGCGGACAGCTCAGGCTTCGCCGATTTCATGGATGGGGACGACGCGCTCGCCGAGCTATTGAGACGCAGCGAAAAGGCGCGCGCAAACCGCCGCGGACAGGATTTGCATTACCGCCTGCCGATCGCGTTTGCGGAGTCGATCACCGGCGCGCACAAGCGGCTGACGTTACCGGATGGCGGCACCCTCGACGTGACGATTCCGCCCGGCCTTGTGGACGGGCAAGTCCTTCGTCTGCGAGGCAAGGGAGCGCCGGGCACCGGAAAGGGTGGACCCGGCGATGCCCTGATCGAGGTCGAAGTCCTGCCTGATCCCCGCTTCACGCGCGAGGGCGACGACATCTCTCTGGAGTTGCCGGTCTCGCTTTCCGAGGCGGTGCTGGGCGGGCGAATACGCGTTCCGACGCCGACCGGCGACGTGACCATGACGGTGCCGAAAGGATCGAATACCGGCACGACGTTGCGTCTAAAAGGCAAGGGCGCGCCGCGTCACGGCGGCGGTCACGGGGATCAATTCGTCAAGCTTAAGGTGGTCTTGCCGAAACCTCCTGATCCTGAGCTCGAGGCGTTTGTTGCGAAATGGGACAAAGGGAAGGCATTCAATCCGCGCGAGGACAGCACATCATGACCATGAGCAAGTTGGAGTTTCTCAGTCGTGCGGGTCTCGAGGTGCAAACGCTGGATATCTGGCTCGAGCAGCGCTGGCTCATTCCTGACGAGACTTCGGCCGAAATGAATTTCTCCGAGATGGACCTTGCGCGGGCCCATCTCATCCAGGACCTGAAAGCCGATTTCGGAGTCAATGACGAGGGCGTCGACGTCATTCTTCATCTGGTGGATCAGCTTCACGGTTTGCGTCGCGCGCTCGCGGAATTGAACAGGGATATTGAGGGAAGGTCGCGCTAGAGCTTTCGCGCTTAAGGGTTTCATCCGGCTGTCGACAACAGCCCGCATGATCCGGGAGATCACGATGATCGAAAAGGCAAGGTCGCTCGGCCACGGCGAAATCGACGTTCTCATTCTGCAGGCTTTGGTGCGCAAGCTTGTCGCAAAGGGTGTTCTCTCGCCGGACGACGTGCAATCACTTCTGTTCGAAGCCGCTAAAGGCCTCGATCTGGTCGGCAGCGAACTGACGGCGGAAGCGGCGCGCATCATCGTCCAGGAAGACCTGGCGCCTGCATTCCTGAAAAGCTGATCCGGGCGCGGAGAGGTGAGACATGCATGGAATCCCCGTGGGAGCGAAGCGAAGCTTCACGCTGGTCGTCGCCCCCGAACATCTGGCGAACCGGTTCAAGGATGCGATGCTGCCGCCGGTGCTGGCGACGCCCATCATGGTCCTGGTGATGGAAAACGCCGCGCTCAACGCCGTGCGCGCCTATCTGGAGCCCGGTGAGAGCGCGCTCGGTACGGTAGTCGACATTCGTCATCTCGCCGCGACGCCGGTCGGGCAGCACGTGACGGCGGAGGCGGAGGTCACCGAGGTGGACGGTCGACGGATCGTCTTTGCCGTGACGGCGCGTGATGAAGTCGAGGAGATCGGGAAAGGCATCCATGAACGGATGGTGGTCGATCTCCGCCGGCTGACCCAACGCCTCGACGCAAAGGCCGGCGGACGATCGGGGCGCTGAGGCGACTACGACCGATCCCGAACCTCACTTATGGTGACACCCGGGCGGCGGAGCCCAGGAGCCGCGCCATGGTCACGGGGCTCCGCTGACGCGAACCTTCTCGATCGCGATGACAGTTCGCGAAGGCGTGCGGTCGCCGTCGTGGAGGTTCTCCTGGAACCAACTTCTGGCGCCAATCTTCCTTGCTCAGGCACCCAAATAAATTTTCCTGCTGTGGACCCCCCTGACGCCCTGCTTAACAATCAGCGTCGCTACCACTCCAAGCCTGTGGCTAGCCGCCCACGCACCGGCTTTGCCTATCGCTTCTTGGTCGCTCGATGCTTCGATGACTTCATTGTCGTAGTGAACCGCCGCGCCTTCGCCCGGCACCTTGTCGAGATGACTGTCGCGCGACAACCAAACTTGCTCGAAGGCAGTTTCGGAGCCCTTAGCAACTTTGAACCGGTTCATTGCGATAACATTTGATGCCTCCTGGCTTCGAATGTGATTGCC
>Ga0310917_10000863_pt1 | contig 13977 bp, 15 predicted proteins | sample GREbulkMGLF178_FD_203531 | JGI IMG/M metagenome (GOLD analysis project Ga0310917, IMG submission 203531) | Lab enrichment of tropical soil microbial communities from Luquillo Experimental Forest, Puerto Rico - GRE.bulkMG.LF178 | ecosystem: Environmental > Terrestrial > Soil > Tropical forest >... | reverse complement strand
GTTTACAAGACGGCACCGTACCAGGTGAGTTATATCTTCTTGCCCAACGTCACTTATTGCAACGTCTTTAACCAGGTCAGCAACGTGGCGGGTCTATCATTCAACCCGAACATCGATTACCTGGGACGCTTTATGTGGATTAACGAATGGCATAGGCAATGCAACCCTGACAGAACGATTGGCTTTTTCCGCGCGATCATGAAAGATGCCTTCGAGCCGATCCACCCTGAGCTTGGCTACGCGATCATGCATAGCAACTGTGGAGTAGATTTACAATTGCAGAGTTGCGCTTCTTAGTCAATCAGGATACAAGCCTAAAATGACTTGTATCACTGGCAATGGTAAAACATTTCAAGTAAGCGATGAGGACGCAGACCTGCTGGACAAGCCTTGGACGGCGGTCTGCCAATCCAAAAAATACTGGTACGTCTGGCGTCGAAAGCGATCAGGAAGGAATGCTCCGAAGATGTATCTCCACAGAGTGATCTTGGCGAGGATGTTTCCCAACCTAGGAAAAGTGATCGATACCTTCGTTGTTGATCACGCTAACGGAGATGGATTGGACAATCGGAGAGAGAATCTCAGATACAGCACCAGGACATTGAATCGAGCCAATAGCGGCGCCCAGTCAACAACCAGTTCCGGATACCGTGGAGTCCATTGGAACTCAAATCGGAAGCAGTGGGTGGCGAGAGTTCGCTCTAATAGAAAGCACTACTTCCTTGGATACTTCGATAACAAGCACGACGCTGCTAAACGATGGAATGAAAAAGCAACTGAGCTTTACGGCGAATTCGCCAGGCTAAATGAAATATGCCAGACATGACATTCCAAATACCGGAGGGATTCACGCCTCCGGAGCATATGGATTCTGATAAGACGTTCCAGGCCATGGCGACCTTTCGCATGGTCGGCGATGACGAATTGGAGTTGGTCGATATTGAGGGTTACCAGGTTGGTGAGGAAGACACCGAGGGCGACACCGAAGCTGCAAAACAAACTGAGCAGCAAAATGTCGCCTCGGCGCTCGCAGGCGCCGGTTCAGCCGCTTCGAGCGAGGCTAACCTCGGTGGACCGCCAGGAGCTCCGCCAAACGCGCCAGGAGGACCGCCCAGCGCGCCTCCCGCCAGTCAGGCAGGGTTCGCTCAGCGGATGGGACAACGATTCCGAGAAGTAACCGGGAGACGCTGATGGCAGTCAATCCCAACCTGATCAGTTATCCGACGCTCCAGGCTGAGTGCCACGATACCGAGGCGCGCTCGCTCAAAAAAATCACTGACCTGGAGTACCAGCAGGTTAATACCCTCGCCGCGCTGGCCAAGCCGGGAGGAGGACAAGTAGCGATCACGAACTATGTCTATGGAATTGATTACAAGATTCCAGCCGGATCAGATCTATTAGACGTTGCCTGCTACAATCCGACTGATTACGACGTCTGGGTCTGCATCATGTTCAGTCCGGCAGGTGCTCAAGCCGGGATGCAACCGGAATTTCCGATTCGCGTTTACGCGCACAATCACGCCTATTACGAGGCGATGACATCCGCACTCAGCGTGCCGGCAGGCGAAATTTTTGAAATCGCCGTGAGCTCGACCGAGTTGTCTTTAACCTGGAACGGGAGCTCAGTTTTTCTCGCGATCAGACATACCTGAGAATTTTCTATGCCGGTACTCTCCACTCCTCCTGCTCCCAGTGCCACCGTAGGCGGTCCCGGTCCCCAAGGTCCTGCTGGGCAAAGTTCGTATACTTTTACAACTGCTCCGGTCAGCAATTACAACGGGTCGGCCATTTTAACGCTGACGGTTCAGAATACGAGTTGGATGGCGGTCGGTGCGCCGATGTTTATCCCGCAAGTGGGGAGTTTTTCAGTCCAGGCGATCACGCCACCGAACGTATCGTTGCAACCGCTTAAGACCGATATCGGTACGCCTCCCTATAATATCCCCAGCGGCACGATGGTTGCCGCCAGTGGATTTCCGGGTTTGAACGGTTCGACGGGAACCATTGGACCCCAGGGACCGCCGGGTCCGACTGGACCGATCGGTCCGCAAGGGTTGCAGGGACCTACCGGACAAGCCGGTGCGACGGGTCAGACCGGACCACAGGGTGCGACCGGTAAACAAGGCGCGACAGGAGCGACCGGTGCGGTCGGATCAACGGGACCGATCGGACCACAGGGACCGACTGGGATACAAGGTGACCAGGGGCCAAGTGGTATCCAGGGAATCCAGGGTGTAGGAGGCCCTCAGGGACCGGTTGGCGCCACCGGAGCACCTGGACCCCAGGGCGTACAGGGACCTCCTGGACCGGCTGTTACTGCGCAAGGAAATTGGAACTCTTCAACCGTCTATGCGCAGGGCGATCTGGTTACATACAACAACCTGATTTATATCGGTCTTCGGGCAAATCAGAATGCCCAGCCTGACACCCATCCACAGGATTGGGCTGTTTATTCCTCAGTCGGCATTCAGGGTCCACAAGGACCTCCGGGAACGACGGGACCGCAAGGACCTGCAGGACCGCAGGGTGTCGCTGGTCCGCAGGGTGTAGAAGGTGCTGATGGTGCGACAGGCGCTCCAGGTGCCGTTGGACCTCCGGGAGCTCAAGGATCAGTTGGACCGCAGGGTGCCACCGGACCTACGGGCGCGACTGGTCCGATGGGGCCTACGGGTCCGCAAGGCTTGCCTGGAACCGGTGCTAACTGGCGCGGGAACTGGAGTCCGGGTGCCACCTATAACGCTTACGACGCCGTCACCTACAACGGATCGAGTTGGGTGGCTCTTGGCAATAACACGAACGCGCCTCCGGACGTTAATCCAGCTCTCTGGCAGATGATCGCGGCCGCCGGCACGTTCTGGTTCACGGGCACCGGACCGCCGCCGGCATCGATTTCAGGGTCCAGACCCGGGGATTTATATCTCGATACCAATACGGGAAATATTTACAAGCTGAGCTGAAACCATGGCCTGGACCAATATTGCAAACATCAAAGGCCCAGCGGGTCCGACAGGTCCGACTGGGTCGCAGGGACCGACCGGCAATACAGGACCACAAGGGCCGACTGGCAATACGGGAACCAGGGGCAGTCTCTGGTACATCGGCACAGGGGCACCCGGTTCAATTGCCGGCCAATTGCCAAACGACATGTACCTGGACACCGGGAGCGGAAGTATCTACCAACTTTCTTGAAAAATGCCCTGGACACTAGTTACTAACATTCAAGGTGGCGCTGGACTGACTGGTAATACGGGAGCGCAAGGACCCACTGGAAACGCCGGTCCACAAGGTCCGGTCGGCGCGACCGGAGTCAGGGCCAGTAACTGGTATTCAGGGACAACCGTTCCAGGGACAATTACCGGTCAGTTGCCGAACGATTTATACCTTAACAGCACAAATGGCGACGTTTACCAATACACTTAGATTATGGCCTGGTCGCAAATAGGAAATGTCAAAGGACCTGCGGGTGCCACAGGTCCGCAAGGTCCGACCGGACCCGCCTCAACTGTTCCCGGTCCGCAGGGACCTGCAGGCCCAACGGGACCTCCGGGACCGACTGCAGTTAGTGGCGATGCTGGGAACACAGCGATGCTGGGAAGCGATAACCTTTTGTTTGTGCCGACTCTTGCGCTTGCCACGACAACTAAGATCGGCGCACTACAGAAGCTAAGCGGCATCGCAACCGATGTGCTCAACGGGACAAACGCTTTCGGACCGGTGCCTCTGTCGACAACGTCGAATCAGGGTGGCATTCTGGCGCTCAGCAATAAGACGACCGATTTTCTGGATGGGACTAACCACTTTCAGGATCTGGCGACGGCGATTCGGCCAGCCAATGCTTTTGTTACAAAGACTGCCGCCTACACGCTGACTGTCGCTGACAGCAGCAAGTACATCATTTGTTCCGGAGGAAGCTGGACTCTGACATTGCCTGCGCCAGCCCTCGGACTGACTTACGATCTTCGTAATGACATGGGCATCTCAGGGACCACCGGCACCATCACGATCCAGCCGACTGGTGGCACCATCGACGGAGCGACATCGCTTGCGTTCTTGCCGCAGCAGGAGTGCAAGCTCAGGTCTGACGGCGCAAACTGGCGCACATTCGGCTTAAAGCGCGAGGTGATCTTGGGAGTTGTCGATACGGTGAGCGCTACTGCCAACGTAACAGTTCTGCTTCCCGCAGGTTTCAGATTGTTCACCCTGGATTTTGCCGCACCACGATGCAGCGGTGCTGATGCAGCCCTTTACGGGCAGATTAGCCTGGATGGCGGAAGCACGTGGAAAACAGACGGGTACTATAATGAACAGATTTATAATTCCAGTGCGACCGCAGTAGGAGCCAATTCCTATAATAATGGCACCCAGATGAATTTAGGAGCTATTAGCGCCACTGCAGCGTGGGGAATCGGGAGTTTAAAATTCTATCCTGGTGAGGCAGGATTCGTTGCTAATTGGTTAATGGATATGTGTTACTGGTATAATGCTGGTCCTTACGTTCAAAAACAGCAGATCGGCGGCAATAGTGCCTATAATGGACCATTCACGGCATTTAAATATTATCTCAGCGGTGGGAACATCACCAATTGTCGTTTAACCGTGAAAGGAGTCGTTTAAAACATGAGCACTTACGCCAATCCGCCGAAGCTACGGTCTTTTGTCGACCATGAACCCAAGATGCCAGGCGACATGTTCGTGCCCAAACGCGTGCCGCGGACTTACGTCGATCATTACCCGATAACCGGGGATATCATGACGACGCGCCTGTACATAAACAGCTACGTCGATCACCTCGCGCATAGCGGCGATCTGACCCAGATGTAGCGCGGAAAGATGCTGGCAGATAAAACCGCCGTCAGGAAAGACGGTCACAGAACTTTGCAGCAAGGATGCAATTCGGGGCGCGACCCGACGTTGCTTGAGCCGACTGAATGCGCCTGGGCGTCTAATATCAGTTTCAGGGGCGGCTATCCGACCAACCGACAAAAATTCGTTCAGGTCGCATTGAGCGATGGCGGTGCGAGCGGAGGCGCGGCGAGCGGACTGTCAGGGTTCCAGTCCGGTATGTTCCAGGGTGCGGGGATCTACGACATCGACGACGGGCAGGATTTCATTATGGCGATGGTTAGCGGTACGCTTTACCAACTGAGCGTTGCCAGCGGAATGACGGTCGGCGGCGTCTTTAACGATGGCACCAGTAACGCCAACGCGCCTCAGGTCTGGATGTGTCAGCCTGACGTCTATTTTGTCATTCAAGACGGCACCTCGACACCGATTATCATGCAGGGACTCTCCACGATCCGGCGAGCCGGTGCTACCGAAGTACCGGTAGGCAGACAGATGGCTTATGGTCAGGGGCGGCTGTGGCTGGCGCAAAATCGCCTGATCAAGGCGGGCGATATTTTCGGCGGACCCACAAGCGTAATCAGTTTTACCGAGACCGGTTATCTGGCCGAAGCGGCCTATTTCGGTGTTCCATTAAGCGCCGGCACGATTGTCGCCATGACCTTCATCGAGCAGGGCGATACGGCGACCGGGCAAGGCGAACTACTCTTTTGGGCGCGCAATTCGTCGTTCAGTATTCAGGCTGGAATCCCGAGAGCGGCAACCCAGACTCAACCCGGCTGGCAAGGCACGTCTAATATGCAGCGGGTCGCCTTAACCAACATCGGAGGGACAGGCCAGCGCAATCTGGTCAATGTGAACTCCGACGTCTTTTTCCGGTCCAAAGACGGTTGGCGCACTTATCGCACGGCGCGCAACGAAGCGTACGGCTGGGGTGGGGCACCCATCTCGATGGAGATGAACCGGATTCTGGACGCTGACTCGCTGCATTGGCTGGATTACGCGAGCAGCGGCTACTTTAAAAAACGCGTGCTGCTGACGGCAGAAGGGTTCGCTTACAAGAACCAGGGTGCCGCGATGTTCTCTCAGATTGTGGTGCTCGATCTGGACATCATTTCGGCCACGATCAATAAAAGTAATCTTGCCTACGAATTTTCGCCGTTCTTTTCGCAGCGCGGCTCGCCTGCTTACGACGGCGTCTGGCAAATGCCTGGGGGTCGTTACGTGATCCAAATCCTGACCGGGTTATTCAATCACGTCGAACGCTGTTTTCTGTTCACTTATAACCCGAGCAATTCCCTGAACGAGATCTGGGAACTGGTAGACGAAGAGATCTACGATTATCAGCAGAGCCCGGTCGTTTCGCAATTGGAGACCAAAGCGTACGATTTCAAGCTTCCTGACGCGATTAAACAAATCCGCCGAGGTGACCTTTATTTTCTCGGTGTGCAGGGAACCATCAACGTGACGGTCGAGTACCGTAGCGACGGTTATCCCTTCTGGGTGCCGTGGGTAGCGAATATCCAGCTCACCGGACACAAGATCCCTTGCAACCTGGATGTGGCGGCTTGCCAACCGCCGGGTTGTCCGGCGCCTGGCTATTGGTTTCGCACTAGTCTGCCGACACCGGATGATTCATGCGACCCGAATGTCGGTAAACTGTTCAAAAACGGTTTTTACTTTCAATGTCGAATAACCTGGGAGGGACCCGGCACACTGCTTATGTTCGTGTTGCACGCCACCGAACTGGTCGAAGATCCGAACGGCGGATGCAACTACGCTCAATTCACCAAGGTCACCTAACTTATGGCAGAAATCAGCTTAGTTCCCAATCACGTTTCACCGCCAGCCTGTTATCCGCCCGATTACAACGCGCTCCTGGACGAACTCACCACGGGCGGCGGAATCTCAGGCACCGTGCCGGACAATGCCGGCGGCGGCATTTTCGTGGGCTCGAGTCCGCCGGGGAGCTCTCTCACCAATAAGGTCTGGTATAAGGTCGACGGTGCCGGACGCCCACTGGGCGTTTACATGTTCTATAATGGGAACTGGCGCAAAATTTACACAGGGGCGGCAATCGGCGAGATCCGGATGTTCTGGTATTATTCCGGCTTGATCGACGGGACCGGGCGAGGGAACGTCGGCGGCGATCTGGATGGCTGGGCGTTGTGTACGGGAGGGAACGGCACGCCTAATCTCCAGGCTTACACGCCGGTTTGCGGACAGCAGGGCGAGACGGTGGGGCAGGCCTCAGGCCAATGGTTCACAGACGCGGACGGAGTGGCGTGGCGGAACACGGGCGGACAAAAAGCCAGGACAGTGCTTAGCGTCGGGAATTTACCCGCCAACATGATTGCTCGCACCTATATCACGGCGATACAAAACGGCACTGGAGCCGCTAAGGGCGTCGCTACTAACGATGACACCTCACCCCAGTACGACATAGTTATTAGAGATGAGGTAACCGGAGCTAGTCCCGCCAGCACGCCGTTGCCGTACCAGAACCTGTATTTCGCGATCGGGTTTTTTATGTTTATAGGCTTTGCCTGAGGAACTTATGTCGCTTAAAGAACTCAAAGAAAATACAGGAGGTGTCCGTTGAGGCTAATTATGTCACAAGCAGCGCAGTATCTGGCGGCTTATTGTGACTACGGTCTTTGTTCCACGGACGAAAGGGTGACGACTGCGATTAACCTCGCCATCGAGCGACTGTTGCCGATGCTGAACCCTGAGAAGTCGATTGCCCGTTACCAGTTCGACATCATTAACAATATCGTGACGATGCCGCGGGACGTGAAAACGGTGCTGGCCGCGAGTTTCTCTTATCCGTCTTGTTTGAACCAGGCGCTTCCGAATCCGCCACCATCCTATAGCCAACGGATTCCGGCAGAGCCGCCCGGTTGCTGCAGTCCCGGATGCACCTCGATTCTGACGGTGAAAAGCCGTTGGTACGAAATGTTGCCGGGTGGTCCAACCGGGTTCGTGCCGTGCGCTCAGAATATCCTGATGGATTTGGGCACCGGATTTTCGACCTTCGACGATCCGAGCCAATCCGTGCCGCTCACCCTGAGGCTGTACGCCGATATTCCCCAGCAAGCAAGCGAAGGATTTATCACTATCGCCGGACTGGATATTAACGGAAACTATCCGTACTCGATCGATAACAATCAGTACATTCCGGGGCAGATCCTGCAGATCCCGTGGATGGACCCGGCGAACCCAGGGCAAGTCAATTACACCGACACGCCGCAACAGTTCCAGTGGATAGGATCGATTACCAAACCTCCGACGGTAGGTCGTTTGCGCCTGTATGGCGTGGATTCTACCGGCGCTCAGCGCCCACTGGCGATCTGGGAACCGGACGAACTTAACCCGGATTATCGCCGTTACTTGGTGAGCTGGGCCGGGTACCCGAGTCAGCAGCCGCAATCGATTCTGACCGTCCTGGCTAAACGCCGGTTCGTGCGGACGACCAATCCGTACTCCGATTTGATGATACAAAATCTGGGCGCATTGAGCCAGGGGTTGATGGCGCTCCGGTACGAAAAAGCCGGTGCTTTCGACCAATCGGCGACTTGCTGGAAAGAAGCAGCCGCTATTCTCGACCGGGACAGCCGCGATCTGGACGGGGACTACTCAGCTAGTATACAAATGGCCGAATGGTTTTGTGGATCTGGAATGGAGAATCTCCGTTAACATCCCCGTGAGATGATCACCAAAGAATATCAGAGGGCTCAGAAAGGAGCAAAGTGAAAGATTCCTTTCTGGTTTGCGCCTTTCCCCGCTCGCGGACGATGTGGTTAAGCGCATTCCTCACGGTCCCAGGCTATTCAATTGTCACTCACGAGGCATGCGAATTTGCCGGGAGCGCGTATGAGTTTTGGGCTAATGCGGAACTGTACGCGTGCTCGAGCGCAGTTTACGGGAACTCTGACTCAGCAAACGTCTACGTGTTGCCATCGCTATTAGCTGAGCGCCCGATGACGCGGGTATTGTGGGTAGCACGCCCGATTGTCGATGTTGCCTCCTCGATGAAAAACGCGCGCATGCCGCATGACGAAAAAAGCTTACGGCTCCTGGTCGACTTGCGAGAGAAGCACAAAGAATATTTCGATCTGATCGTCGATTTCCGCGACTTGGAACGGGCGGATGTGTGCAAAGCACTCTGGGAATTCTGTTTGCCGGGAGTGCCTTTCGATTACGGGCGCTGGGGTCAATACAACTCCAAACGAATCGGTTATAGCGCCGAGAATCCCTTCCCGCAAAAGACCTATGCCAAGTTCCTGGACTGGGTGAAACGCGAAATGAACGAGGAGGCAATATGATCAAGGCAAGCGTCGATGTCGCGTTTGTCGAAATACTTACTCAAAAGATCGCCGAAAAAGAGCGGCATGACTTATGTACGTGTGGTGGAAACGAGAATGCTTGAATGCTGATCAAGCGAAACTCTTTGCAGCGTTGCACGCGGCCCATCACCGGAGCGCTTTTCGCGCCAATGTCTCCAGTGTCGTGGTTGCTCAAAGTTTCGAAGCGAGCGGTGATTTAAGCAAAGCGATCGCTGCTGGTATTCTCACCCTGGGTCGGAAACACGCGCCATTGGAGCATACGTACGAATTTCTTTCGTTCGAAGAACCGTGGCGCCAAGTGCCTGGGATTCTCAAGCGAGGCGCGAAAGTGCCTGGATGGGGCGGGACATTTCAGAAGGATCAGCCTGACCCGATCTGGCAGGAAGTCGACGATTTATTGGCCGATACCCAGCCGGCGACCTACATCAAGCTCAGCTCAGTCACGACCACGCTGATCGAGCACAGCAAAACTCTTTACCCGAATCCCAGCGCGTACACGGCAGCGAGTGCGCTGGTGTTTGGGCTCCCAAAAGAACTCATTTGGTATCTATTCATTGGCGGACGGCTCTCGGCGTGGAGCATGATCGCGCAAAAACAACTCACGTCGGTGGAGGCTCCAACGTAAATCGTTGGTGTAGAAGCACTTGGGATTTGGTGCGATAGCGGGCTTAATCGGAGGCTTGGGCAGCGCGGCCGGAGGCATCATCGGCGCGTTAAGTCAAAAAACGCCTAACACGGCAGAGGAAGCCAGCCGCATCAACGAAGCGGCTAACCAGTTTATCCTGCCGTTTACGGGGCAAGGCAACGCTTTCTGGAACTTGGACATTCCAGGGATGGCGCAGCAATCCATTGGCTTCGGATTGCAGGAAGCGCCCAGCATTAATACGGCGATGATGGGGATGTTGCAGCAGATGCTTAACCAAGCTATGCCCGGTTATCAGGGCATGGTCAGCAAAATGGCGACTGGGGCTGCTGATTTGCTTGGAGGACCGACGACTCAGGCATTTCAAGCCGGCAACGTTCCCACCGATGTCATCAATCAGATTCAGCGTCAGGCTGCTTATCAATCGATAAGCGGAGGAACATCGGGAGCGGGACCGGGAACAGCCCAGGCGATTACAGCGCGTGACCTTGGTCTGACCAGCTTAAGCTTGATCAATCAAGGGATGGCAAGAGAACAGGCCGGGTTCGCTCAGACAGGTAATTTGCTCTCAATGGGGCGCAACCTTTTGATGCCGCAGCCGGTTAACCCGCTTTCGCTGATGCCGTTGAGCGACCTGATTTATGGTCAGACCTGGAGCAAGCAGGCTAATTATCAAGCCAATCTGGCGGCGTTTAACGCCAAAGCAGCGGCGGCAGCGGCCCAGGTCGGAGCGCCTGCACCTAATGCGGCAGCGGGGATAGGGGGTGCTATCGGCGGATTGTTCGGTTCGCAAAGTTTCCAGAATTCTCTGGGTAGCCTATTCGGAGGTGGTGGCGGCGGCGGCGGTGGCATGCCGGGGGTAACCAGTTTCAGTGCCGGGATGCCGGATGACTTCGCCGGGTTCGACGTCGCAGGATTTTAAAGGAGAAAATGTATGGCTGGCGAAGGATTAATGGAAGCGCCTCCGAGCGATGTGAGGCTCAGTGCGCCGGATCTTCATGATCCGTTGGGCTCGTTGCAGTTCGTCAAGGGGACGGAGTACATGCACGCGCTGTCGGAGATCGGCTACAACGTGGAGAACATGACCAGCCCGCTCCCGCTGATGACCAAGATTGCCGAGGCTGGCTCGAATCTTTTGGACATGGGAATGCAGCGACGGCTGGAGAACCAGAAAGCCCAGGCCGATCTCGCCTATAAAACGGCTCAAACGCGTTATACGGACTCCGATGCTGCCAATAACGAGACGCTCTTAGGCAGCAGATTGAAGCTCTTAGATAGCCAGGTCGAGGACTCGGCGGCTAAAGCCAAAGTTGCTTCCAGCACGGTCGACGACCAGATCGCGATTTCCGGAATGAACCGGCAAGCTGCTCAACTCGCGCTCCAGCAACAGAAAGACGGCATCGAGAAAGGCAACGCCGCACAAGCCAAGTGGGAGAGCGAATACAAGAATTTCCCGAGCGGACTTAATAATCCGGATTACCCGACGCAACGCGATTCCTGGTACGAGAACAATGGCGACCTGGTCCTTAATCCGGCAACGGCTAAACAGGTGGCTGCATGGCGAGCGCAGCAGGACGAGATTTACGGTCGGCAAGCTGACTCACAACTCAGAGGAGCGTTGAAAGCCGAGGTCATAAAAGGGCAGGCCGATGGCGATATATCGTTGCACCAACCCAAACCAGTTGACCAGATGAGCAGTGAGGAATTGAAGGATCTGGTGGTCAAGAAAAACCTGAAACTGGCACTGGGCAGAATGCGGAGCGCGCTCTCTACGTTGCCGGAAGTGCCGCAACAGGTGGGTGATGAAGACAGAGCAACCGATGAACAGAGGAGCCTCAGGGCGCGACTTAGCAATGCCAGTGATCAGCTTGAATCTTACCTGCGCACTGACGATTCGCTTAAATTAATCAAGGGCGGTCAGATGCCGAACCTCAACGCGAACGGGCAAGAGACCGATGATTATGCGCGGGTGCTCTCGGATTATCAGACCTATACGACTCGAGCGGGCGCGGAACAGGCAGTTACGAATCCTGAGGTAACGATCAAAACAGCGCCTCAGAAAGGCAAGGAAGGCGCTGAGATCACATTCAAGATGCCTTTTGACGAGGCGTTCAGACGAGGACTGATCGACGCTCAAGGCAACCAGATCAGAACGCCGGCAGCTCAGCCGATGAGCGAAGAAGAGAAAGGTTTCCGAGCCCAGCAGGCTGCGAACGCCATTCGGGCCGAACCCGGCAACGAGGGAGTGCGAAAAGTAGCCGAAGCATATGCGCAAGGTAAGATAACCCCCGCCCAATTCACCGAGCAACTTAGTGCATTTAAACGAACGCGCCCTCGAGCGGACACGACCCCGGAATACGTGGGGCAAAGCGGCGGTCAGTTCGGTGGGTTGGTCACGCCGGGAGGCATCAACGGTCCAGGGACCGGTCTGGGTCGAGCGCGGGGCGGTTTGATTTCTCCGTCAGCAGCGAGCGCCGGTTACGGCCAAGGGTACCAGGAGGGCGGTCCAGTCAATCCGCTATCAGGCGCTAACGCGGACGTGGCGCCCAATCTCTCATTGGGTTCGACCGATACCGTGCACGCGATGTTGAGCCCCGGTGAGTTTGTGCTCAATGCCGGGGCGGTCAAAGATGTCGGACTCCCCATGCTGGAAGCGCTTAACCAATCGCCCGCCAGTGATACGGCACAGAGCGACGTCACCGATGTCGCGACACCGCTGCTCCTGGGCGAAGCGGCACAAGCGCCGCCACAGATGAGCGGCCAAACGCCGATCACGCTCCCGCCGGTTGCTCAGCCGGGGAGCGGCGAATGGCCGCACGTAGCGCCACTGCCTCCGCAAACGCAAACGCTGGCACCGCGAGCTGAACTGGCGGCGACGGCACCTGTACCTGCACAAACGCCTGCAGTCACCACGGGTCCGGCAACTGTCGATATCAACAAACCTTTAGCGAGTACCGGAGCGCCTATCGGCACCGAAATGACCGGGTTAGCCACCAACTTCGGGCATGACGTCAACGGACGTCCGGACACTTACATGCTCTCCCAACTCGGACCAGGGGCGCGTATCGGCGCATTCGGCACCGATGTGGTTAATCCCTCTACCGTTGGCGTATCGTTACCTGTTGCCACGATACGTGCTAACATCGGCGACCCGACCAATCCGGCGGTGCGCAAAGCTATCCAGTCCGGTCGGTACCAGGTCAGAGTGCAGGCACCTAATGGTCGTAGCGGACAGTTTCGGATTGTCGATATCGGACCAGGTCCTAACGAACCCGGCAAGATCGATCTGACCGGCAGCGCTATGCGCCAGCTTGGGGTCAACGACAGCTTTAACGCGCGCTTCCAGGTTGTCGATACAGAAGCGCCAACGCAAAGGTATCAGAGTGGCGGATTCGTCGGCTCTGGTTTCGGAACGAATCTCGCGCCGGCACCGTTGCCATATTCAGATCGCCGAACGGCGGTGCAGAGTCTCATGTAAGCTCAATGGCCGAAGACGCTCCAACCTTAGATAGCGTGATCGAGGCGGTTAACCAAAGGAGTGCCGCCGCCTCGGAAACGGCCGACGTCACGGATCGTGGCGAAGTCGGAGCGCCAACCCCGGGGGCCGCCGTAGCGCCAGGCAAACCGGCGCCGACGCTTGACGATGTCATCGCCGAAGTGAGCATGCGCGCCGCCAAAGAACGCGGCGAGCAACAACCTGTAGACGCGACACGACCTGAGTTCGCCCTGATGGGTCCGGGCGGCACCGCATTAGCCGAGGCGGCCAACTTGCCGGGGGTGGGAGGCTTGGTTCGCGAGTTTGCTAAATCCGGCATCGACCTCGCGCGCCAGCTTATCACGGGTACGAGCGCCGATGTCGCCGGTGCGTTAGGTGCCGCCGGTGGACGAGCTCGCCTGGATCAAAAACCCTTGGAAGAGGTCAAGGCCGAGCGAGACCGGATCGCTGCCGAGCAAGCGCAGGTTCAGGGACGTCTGCAAAGCGCTATCAACTCTGGGACCGAAACGAATTTCGACCAGATCATGGCGCTCTCCAGCCAGAACGCTGAACTGGAGCGGATGAAAAAAGACAATGACGAAGTGCTCGCCTCCGGTCACGTCAAACAGCCGCCGGCTAACATCGCGACACAAGCCTCCGATGCGTTGGCA